>Ga0308417_1000988_pt1 | contig 19796 bp, 18 predicted proteins | sample HotsprSampleOS65_FD_203528 | JGI IMG/M metagenome (GOLD analysis project Ga0308417, IMG submission 203528) | Hot spring phototrophic mat microbial communities from Octopus Spring, Yellowstone National Park, Wyoming, United States - 20090730_OS65 ... | reverse complement strand
GCGTCAAGGAAGAGCGCGGCGACGGCGGTCTGGTGGGGACGCTGATCACAGCCTACGAAGTGGACGTTGCTGCCGTATTCGTCGAGCTGACAAACGGCGAGATCGAGGTCGGTCTGCGCGCCCAGCCGGGCTTCGATGTCTCTCAGGTGGCTTTGGAACTCGGTGGCGGGGGACACGCCGCAGCAGCCGGCTGCACGCTGCCCGGGCCAATGCGCGACGCCGTCAACCGCGTCATCCCGCGCCTGAAGCAGGTGATCCGCGAAGCGTAGAAGCGGGCGGGCATAGCGAAGCATCCGAGCGACCACGGTGACTAGGGCTGCGCCGGCCTCACTGACCCATTAGCGCTTTTGTCAGCCGCGAGCTTTGCTGCGCTCAGGATGACGAGGTTTTGGCCATCAGCAGGCGGGCGCATTCACCAATAGGGGCATCTTCCACAAGCGATGCTGCCAGCGAAGGCAAATCTATACGGCGACGGTAGTGCCGTCGCCCACCCGAAGTTTTGCCCCTGGCTGTGAATGCACCCCCGAAGCGTGGTCGGCGCGCTCCATGCTATAATCTTTCATGCGATCCTCGATAGCTCAATGGGTAGAGCAACCGGCTGTTAACCGGTAGGTTACAGGTTCGAGTCCTGTTCGAGGAGCTCATGCGCTACCTGCATGCTGGTTAGTCGCGGCGCGCAGCGTGTTCCTCAATAACATCGCAATCGTCATTGGACCGACGCCGCCTGGCACAGGTGTAATCGCCGCAGCCACTTCCTGCACCTCGTCAAAGTCCACATCGCCCACCAGACGAAACCCTCGTGGATTGCCAGGGTCGTTCACGCGATTGATGCCCACGTCGATCACCACAGCGTCCGGCTTGACCATGTCGGCGGTGACGAAGCGCGGTCGCCCGATCGCTGCGATAAGGATGTCTGCGCTGCGCGTGATTTGGGCGACGTTGGGCGTCTTGCTGTGACAAATGGTCACCGTGGCATCCCGCGCCAGCAGCATCAACGCAACCGGCAGGCCAACGATCGTGCTGCGCCCCAGCACAACGGCGCGCCGGCCGCTGATCTGAGCACCGCTGCGCTCCAGCAGTTCGATGCACGCCTGTGGCGTGCATGGCGCAAATGGCGCTTGCGCACCGCGCACCCCTAACAGGCCGAGGTTCACCGGATGAAACCCGTCCACGTCCTTATGCAGGGGAATCGCTCCTAGGACGCGCCGAGCATCAATGTGCGACGGCAACGGCAACTGGACCAGGATGCCGTGCACGTCTGGGCGCGCGCTCAATTCGGCCAGCAGGCACAGCAAGTCATCTTGAGTGGCCGTGACCGGTAGCTCGTAGCCGAACGAATTGATCCCCACTTCCGCGCACGCACGCCGCTTATTGCGGACGTAGGTCGCGGAGGCAGGGTCGTCGCCGACGAGCACAGTTGCCAAACCAGGGGTGATCCCGCGCTCGGCTTTCAGGCGCCGCACCTCTGCTTCGATCTCAGCGCGCACGGTCGCTGCAATGGCTACGCCATCAATGACCTTAGCGCTCATCGCTCAAGATGCGCAGCGCGCCGGCTGTCATCAGCACAACGCCGTTGAGCAGGGCGTCTTCGTCTATTTGGAAGCGCGGGCTGTGATGCGGTTCAGTGATGCCTTTCGACTTGTTACCCGCGCCGATAAAGACATAAGCGCCGGGCGCAGCGCGCAAGAAGTGCGCGCAATCCTCGGCCCCCATGGTGCGATAGTCGCTGCGCACGTGCGCGCTGCCAACCAGCTCGGCCGCCACCTGACGCATCAACGCGGCAATGGCGGGGTCGTTTACTGTAGCCGGTGTGCCCTTTTCGGAGAAGCTCACGTCGGCCTCGCACCCCAGCGCGTTGGCTATACCGGCGGCGACATCGTGGATGCGCGACCGCAGCAGGTCCATCACCTCATCGCTGAAGGCACGTATGGTGCCCTGTAGCTCCACGCTATCGGGGATGATGTTGGGCGCGGTGCCGCCATGAACGATGCCGACGGTCACCACACCCTGTGCTAGCGGGTTGAGGTTGCGCGCGACGATGGTCTGCAGAGCGACGATGATCTGGGCTGCGGCGACGATGGGGTCACGCCCAAGATGGGGCGATGCGCCATGTGACCCGCGCCCGCGCACAACGATGTGGTATGCGCTGCTAGCGGCCAGCGCTGGCCCATCGGTCACGCCGATGACGCCCACCTCCTCTTCCGCCCACATGTGAAGCGCCAGCGTGTGGTCTGGCTTGGGATGCTCCAGAACGCCATCCGCGATCATCGCCAACGCGCCACTGACGATCTCCTCCGCCGGCTGGAAGACAAACTTCACCACCCCACCCCACTGATCACGATGACGCGCCAGTAGCTCCGCCACCCCTAGTCCAATCGCTGTGTGCGCGTCGTGACCGCAGGCGTGCATCTTGCCTTCGTAGATAGACCTGAACGGCAGCTCAAGCTGCTCGTGAATGGGCAATGCGTCCATGTCGAAGCGCAGCAGCAGCACATGGCGCGCCGATCCCGACCCAGCACCTTCCATTACCCCCACAACGCCGGTCTTGCCAACGCCGGTCCGCACGTGATAGCCCAGCTCGCCCAGCCGGCGGGCGACGATACCGGCCGTGCGTTCCTCTTGAAAGGCCAGCTCAGGGTGCCGATGAAGGTCCCGGCGCATGGCCACAAGCCAGTCGCGCATCGCGGTCGCTTCTTGGTGTAGTTGTGTGACCGAGATCATCGCTATCTTGTCAGTACACCTGCGCGAAGGTCAACCCCAGCGCGGCATCCCATTCGCCGGCGGCCCAACGCATACCGCGGGTCATCATCAACAGGACTTGCGGCATAGCGACGATGTTCGCCTGATGCCCGAGGGAACAATAGAAGACCCGTCCGCGACCGTAGGTCTTCGTCCAGGCGACGGGCATGACGACGTCGCCGTAGTCCTCAAAAGTGCTCGTCGCAAGCACCCGAATGGCCGGATCAACGTGCATGTAGTACTGCTCCGTCCAAACTTCAAAACTCTCAATGCCTTCGGTGATCGGATTGTGGTGGACGATGTGAACCCAATAGTGGCGGCCATCGCCGCCTGGATGAGCTACCCACTGGCCGCCGGTCATGAAGTGATACTCAGGCTCGTTGCGGAAAGCATCGCACATCCCGCCGTGGCAGCCGGCGATGCCTACGCCACCGCGCACAGCCGCAAGCAAAGGCTCAAGCTGGTCGCGCCTGATCGTTCCCATCGTCCAGATCGGGACGATTAAATCGAGCTGCCTAAGGGCATCCAGGTCACAGAAAGCGTCGAGGGTATCAGCACAGCGCACAGCAAAGCCTTCTCTCAACAGGGCATCGCGCAGCAAGGCTGCGACCTGAGCAGGCTGATGGCCCTCCCAACCGCCGTAAACGATAAGTGCTTGCTTCATAGCAACGCCTAGCTGCGCGTCGCGCTCTCCAGCCTCTCGATGTCCGGCGAGGCTGGGGATGGCTGGGAGGTCGTCCGGTTGACGGACTTCTGTTGTTCGCGCCGGCGCGCTTCGCGCTCCATCTCAGCGATGATGCGCGCTACTTCTTCAAAAGCAGCGCGCTGTTTGCGATACAGGTCACTTTCGCTCATCACCAACCTGCGGGCGACGTCGCGCACCTTCATGTTTTGCATAATCTTGAGCTCGAGAATGTTGTAGAGCATCCATTCAGCGGCCGTAAAGCTGCGCGCGCCGCTGGGCTTCAACTGCTCGATGGCCTGCGCGAGCACGCGGCGCAGCGCTCTGGTTGGGCTGCCGTGCTCGATCTCCATCGCCTCGCTCACCACGCGCAGATTCAGCAGCGGTGACTCGGCCAGCTTAGGCCCGCCCCAATACTGGCTCAGCGCATCGCGCACGAGCTGCGTAAAGTCATCGTGGTTATCCAGCGGCACGCGCTCGAAGTCGGCTACTGTGGGGGCAGCCGGATTGCGCGTGCTGGCGATCCTGCGCTGCATGTCGTCGGCCTCCGGCACCAGGCGCTCCAGCGCACTAAAGGCCCGCCACTGCTTGCCCGCATCCTCCAGCGCGCGGGCCGCTTGTCTCACGAGCACAGCGACGCCCTGACGCTCCTCATCGTTTAGATCAGGCTCAGAAGCGCGCGCGGCTAGCCCCATCACTCCGATTACATCTTGACGATCCTGGGTATAGAGCGGGATCAACCAGTAACCACCCCAAATCAGAAAGTCGCTCTCTGCTCTGAACGTTGTGTCGTGCGCCGGCCCATGTGCGCCATTGCCGTTGACCGGCTGGGACGGCTTGAGCGACAAGGCCGAGCGCACCGCGTCGGCTGGCACGGGTAGATCTCCGCTCCCCTCGTCCATCGCGCCGATGCAGATCGTGATGTTCGCTGGCGAACTACACGGCGCATCATCGCTGAGACAGGTAGTGACAAACGCCGTGCGCGCGCGGAGCAGATCGCAGAGAGCAGCCAAGACGTTCTCTAAATACTGCGTGAGGTCCGAGCGCGTCATCAAGCGCGCACTGAACTGCTGAAGACGTCGCACTTCCTCAGCGTCATCGCCGGCCAGCAGGCGATCAAGGGCCGGCTGGACCAGATCAATGAACCACTGAACCATCAGGATGATGGCAGCCGCGGCAATCAAACCGATGAAGATACCGGGCACGTCGAGCCAGCGCTCGATGCGCGTGCTGAGCACCAACGCCCCGACGACGACAGCGGCAGTCAGCGGCCCGCGAATCAGATATTTCACCATGCGTCGCTTGATCACTCGGTCGGGCGCGCTGGCGCCGAAATAAGCGACTGCGTAGCCCATGAACGTGATCGCCGCGCCAAGACCCATGTTCACGATCAGAATAGCCATCCAGGGCACCAGGCGCGGGAAGATAGCCGGCCAGCCCACCGGCAGAAGATAGGGGAACATGCTCAAGGCCGGCACGGCGAACGCTAGCGCGAAGTAGGTCATGCGCCGCTTGCTGGTGGCAGTAAGCGCGCGCCGGCGCGCTTCAAACACGTTATACGTGGCCCAGGCGGCGGAAGCGAAGTAATACAGGGTGAATGGGTAGAACAGCGGCCCGGGCGTAAGGTGGGCCAAACCATCGCTCGACACGCCCGGCGTAGCAACGAACGGCGTGAGCAGCGCAGCGAGGAAGATGGCCTGGCTCAGCCCAACGCTGATATGCACAGCCAGCCGGCGCAGCGGCGAGCTCTCGCCTGTGGCGCGCAGCAGCGCGTCCGACATCGCCAGCGAAGCCGCTGGGATGTTCGCAATGCCTAGCCACTGTAAGCGCAGCCAAAGCTCCGTGCCGTCGGCCCGCGACTCTAACTCAGATAACTGCGCGAGCAAATCGCCCAGATACGTCCCTAAGACGCACAGCAGAATGCCAGCGTATGCGCGCGCGATTGGGCTGCGTCGGTTATAGAGGCCGATGTAGACGATTAACGCAAAGGCCGTGATGAGAATGCCGGCTACGACGATCCGATTCAGGAGCTGGATGGCAGCCAGTACAGCGCTGACGAAGGCATCCATCGAATTACTTGATTCTATACGTAAAAAACAGCGCAATATCGCCCCCGGCATAGGCGTGGTCAGTGTAGCCGCTGAAACGGAAGCCGCGCGCCTGGCAAAAGCGCGTCGCAGGGTAGTTCTTCGGCGCCAGGCCAAGCGTGATGGTGGATAGCCCATCTGCCCGCGCCTGACCGATAGCGGCTTGAAGTAATTGGCTCCCCACCCCCTTACGCCGCGCAAACGGCGCAACGGCGAACGCGGGGATCAGCCCCGTACTTTGCCAGGGCACGAGCGCCATGCCGATATAGCCACAAATCCCTTGCTCCGCTTGTGCAACCCAGAGATAGTCGCACCGATACAAACAGCGCTTGAGGGTAGCCGGGTCGTATAGAGGCGCTACCTGCACTGAGCGCGGGAGCTGAGTCAGCCGAAATGTCACCACGTGATCACTCCCTATGTTGCGATCATCCATTTGCCAAACATGATCAGTAACATAGCTGTAATCAATTGCCAGGACAGCCTCTAAATCAGCAAGTTCGGCAGGGCGAATGAACGCCATATCGCACAGGTCAATGGTTTTAAGGGATTCTGATCTGGACGCTGCAATAGATGCCGGTCTCTTGGCCGGCGCCATCTATCAACGAGAGCCGCAAGGTATAAATCCCTGGCGGGAAGAGGCTGGCGTCGAAGCGCGGCATTAATACGCCATCCCTCACTGCGTTGTAGTTCTCCCAGAGAAAAGCCCAGCCAGGGATGTTCGGGCGAAGGATCTCCAGCTTATAGCGCCCTACGCCGCCGGGAAAGTCGGCAGTGCCGCGCACGACGTATGTGCCGGCGACGGTCTCGCCAGCCGCAGGGCTCACGATGCGCGCTGCGGGATAAGGGCAATCTGCGACCGTTGTCTCCTCAGCAACCGGCGCAGAAGTGGGAGAAGGCTCTGGCAGCAGTGGGATCAACGCTGGCGTAGGCGTCTCAGTCGCAACGACGATGTTAGGGAGCTGAAGCTGCGGCGGTGGCTGCGTGGGCGACGGCGATGGAGGAAGAGACGTGGGGGGCGCCGGTGTGCTCAAAGGCGCAGGGGGCAGCGTGGGCGCGACCGTCGGCAGCACTGTTGGCACAGGCGTTGCTTCGGGCGCTGTTATCGTAGGCAAGATAGCTGCCAGCGCAAGGCCGGATAAATCAGCCGTTGGCAGCGGCGTCGGCTCGCTTAGCGCCAGCGTCGGCGTTGGCGCAGCCGCGAGCGGGTTATCGCTCGGCCTCGGGCCTGGCTGTGGGGCGTTGTCGGTCACCACCCAGATCGCCAGGCCAATCGCCGCGCAGATCGCGGCTCTGAACCAAGCGCTTAGCGCGTTGGCGATGATGGTGCTCCGTTCCAGCTTAAACACTGCGCGGCGCAACTCACGCCACGCAGCAAACCCCGTGAAGAGAAAGGCAGCACAACAGACCGCGGCCACCACCACCAACACCAGACGAAGCTCACTCAGCAGTCGAAAGACAACGTCCATAAACCTGCCGCTGTCCCTCTCACTCAAGCGTCAGCGCAGCGCCCTGGCGATGACGCCGCGGATGACGATAAACATTCGCGGGGCAATCTGAACGCCAGCCTCCATCACTTCCTCATGCGAGGGCGGTTCGCCCTCCTCTGCGCTCAGGCGCGCCACGTTGGTAATGCCGCTCAAGCCAAGCACGCGCAGGCCAGCGTGACGGGCCACGGTGACCTCGTGCGCCGTGGACATGCCGACGGCATCGGCCCCGATCGCGCGTAGGAAGCGCAGCTCGGCCGGCGTTTCAAAGCTCGGCCCAGCGACACATGCATACACCCCCTGGCGCAGCGGAATACCAGCCTGGCGAGCGATCTGCAAGGCGCAGGCGCGCAGATCGCGGTCGTAAGCGGTCGTCATCTCTGGAAAGCGCGGGCCGAACGCCTCTAGGTTCGGACCGATTAATGGATGATGGCCGGCCATGCCCACCAGGTTGATGTGATCGGTGATCAACATCAGGTCGGCCACCTTGAAGTCGCGGTTTATCCCGCCGGCTGCGTTGGTGATGATCATCGCCTCCGCACCCATCAGGCGCGCGACGCGCACCGGTAGCGTCACTTGCCAAAGGGGATGACCCTCGTAAAAGTGCATGCGGCCCTGCATTACCGCCGCGGTCACGCCGGCCAGCTCGCCGATCACCAGTTGCCCCTTATGGCCCTGAACGGTGGCAGGCGCGAAGCCGGGAATTTCGGCGTATGGAATGCGCACCGCTGCTTCGACCTCATCCGCGAGCGCGCCTAGACCACTGCCCAGCACAACGAGCACGCGCCACGCACGCCCGTCGTGCTGCTGGAGATAGGCCGTTGCGGCATGAACTGCCTCCTGTACGGTGTTTAAAGAGATCATTGGAATATAAACTTTTACTATGTCTACTTGTAGTTAATCGCTTGATGAATTATCAGAAATACCTGATTGCAAGCGATACATCTGAGTTGTGGTGAGATTTGCATGGCCCAGCCATGCTTGCACGCGGCGCACATCTTCGCCGGCGCTGAGCATGTGGACAGCGCGCGAGTGGCGCAGCGTGTGCGGCGTCAACTCACTGCTCAAGCCGGCGATCTGGGCATAGTGGCGCGTGATCTGCCACACCGATTGGCGGGTGATCCGGCGGCCTGAGGGGTTGATAAAGACATAGTCGTCGCTTGAAAGGGGGGTCATATCACGGCGCACGCCGTCGAGATAGGCGCGCAAGGCAGCCGCAGCCTGTGCGGTCAGCGGTATCGTCCGCTGGCGCGTCCCTGTGGCGCAATGCACGACGTTCGCCTCCAGGTCAACATCGGCTAAACGCAGGTTAATCGCCTCGGACACGCGCATGCCGGTCGCATAGATGACCTCGAGCAATGCCCGATCGCGCTGTGCATTCCGCGCGCTGTTCTTCGATACAGCCTCCAACAGCCGGCTAACTTCCTCTTGGCTCAACAGACGCGGAATATGTTTCTCCACCTTCGGCGCGCGCAACTGGGGCGCTGGGTCTTCGACGATCAGCCCGCGCTGCATTAACCAATGAAAGAATGTCTTTAACGCAGCCACCTTGCGCGCAATCGTTGAGGCAGAGTAGTGCTGCTCGGCAAGTTGCTTGACATAATCTTGCATCACGGCAAGCGTAACGCTTGACCAGGTCGCGTCCTGCGGCAGTGCAACAGCAAGATAGCTGGCGAGCTGATTTAGGTCGTTGCGGTACGCGATGATGGTGTTGTTAGCGCTCCCCTTCGTCCGAAGCTCACTGAGAAAGTCCTCCACGGCAGCGCGCCAATCCATAAATAATCACCTAATCGCGGATTATATAAATCCAGTCCGCAAGAGGGGAGCGTGGGTGCATTCACCAATAGGGGTATCTTCTGCAAGCTATGCTGCCAGCGAAGGCGGACTTATTAGAGGGTGGGCGACGGCAGTGCGGTCGCCCACCCAGGGTTTTGCCCCTGGCTGTGAATGCACCCCTCTGCGCAGAAGAAGTCAACGGGATATATGCTAGTCCAAAGGCGCGACGGCGCGCTGGCCCTCGCCCTAACGGTCACTTAAAGATGAGCTGCCGGCCATCGCTCACGAATGTCGCCTCCGACACCTCCTTGAGGTTCAAAGCGCGAATCGAGGCGCGCAGCAAAGGCGGCAGGCCCGCTCCATCTGCCCAAACCACCCAGCGCGGTCCAGCAGCTTTGAGTGCGACCACGTCGGTCCTCTGCGCATCCAGGAAGATCAGCGCAGCGCCAGGCTGATAGTCAATCGCCTGCTGCTCGCCGACCAGGTCTATCACGACCTCGCCATGCGAGAGGCGCGCACCGATCGCCTGCCGACCGTCCTGAGCTGGCATCCGTAGCGCGATGGTAAGAGACACCTGATCGTCCAGCGCCCACACCAGGCCATCCGTCGCTGTCACGACCCGCACGGTGTTAGCGCGCACCACATCCCAGACCAACTTCATGTCGTCGGTCGGGGGATCAGAACCTGGCGGCAGGATCAAATCGCGGGCGCTGTAGTGATCGAGCAGGACGGATGCGTTCTGCCAGTAGCGCTTGCTGCGCTGAGGAAGGACGAGCGCTTCCAGCTCCCCATCGCCAACCGGCATTGTGCGGCGCAGCGTGTTGACGACGTCACCATCCCCTAAAAACACAGCCTGCCGACCAGACGGCGAGCGGACGATCGCGCTGCTGCCGACAAAGGTGAGATGAAGCCGGCCGTCTGGCTGCTGAAACCAGAAGAGCACGCCTAGGCTGAGGACAACCAGCCCTGCGACGCTCACAGATAGCGCAGCACGGTGTGTCCATAGCAAGCGCCCCACCGCCCGCCGAACCGCAGCCGGCTGAAGCAGAAAAGCAGTGCTGCCTAACAAGACCGCGTAATACGCAATGGCTGCCGGCACGCTGAAGAACATCACCGCCAGCAGGGCATGCTTGAACTTGGCGAACTCCTGGACAATGTAGATAGTGGCGCCTAACGGCAAGGACACAGGCAGGAGCGCCAACTTGGCAATGACTGGCGGCGCAAGCGCTGCGACCAGCGCCCCAAACGCGCCGAGGATCATGATTGGCGGCTGTAAGGGCACGACGATCGCGTTGGTCGGCAGCGCAACCGACGAGAAGGACTCGAAAATCAGCCACTGAACGGGCAACGTCGTCAGGTGCGTCACCAAGGTAAGGAGGGCTACTTCTGCGACAAAGAGAACGGCCTGCTGGACGCGACGCTGAGGAATGCGCGACGACGCCCAGGCATATAGCCGATCTTTCATTCGGTCGGCATAGAGTACCAAGCCCAGCGTCGCTGAAAAGCTGAGCTGGAAGCCGGCGTTGAAGAGCATGTGTGGGTCGTAGAGCAGCAAGATGAACGTGGCTGCGCACAGTGTGTTCAGCGTGACCCCTGTGCGCCACAGCAGCATGCCAACCAAGCCCACGCTGACCATGACTGCGGCGCGCACGACCGAGGCTTCCAAGCCGACGAACACGGCGTAGAGCGCGATGATCGGCAAAACCAGCAGGGCTGCCCGACGCCGGCCTGCCCATCGGATCATCAAAGGCAGCGTTAGCGCAACGAGGATGCTAAAGTTGGATCCCGAGATGGCGATCAGGTGCGATGTGCCGGTGCGCCGAAAGGCCTCCTTCACGTCGAGCGGCATGGCCCGGCCGTCGCCCAGCAAAATGCCGCAGAGCAGCGCAGCCTCTCGAGCTGGCAAAATGCTCCACACGCTTTGACGCATGGCGTTCTTAAACTGCAGCAGTCGCAAATAAAACCAACTCTCCGGTGCCTCTCCGACCTTCTTCAACTTATGCGGCTGTTTGATCCAAGAAAAGGCCCACCGGCGGGCCAAGTATTCGCGGTAGTCGAAGCTGCTCATGCGCGGCGGCGCGTCGAGCAATCCCTCGACGTGCACGACGCTGCCGTAAGCCCAGTCTTTATAGTCGCTCTGCACCCTGCGGCGCAGCGCCTTGTCATCAGAGTGATCCTCGTGGGCTTCGTGCGACGCGACGCGCACCAGCACGAGATCGTCCAGTGCGTCATCACTCGCTTGTGCCGTGTGAATGCGTAGCGGCCTCAGGCGCAGGTTGGTGTGGGTTGGTCGCACATCGGGCTCGTCAACGACCACGCCCTCCAGAGTGATGCGCTGGCCGTTGTAACGCGCGACTGAACGCACTGCCGGCAACGGCGCATCCAGCGTATAGCGCAGCGCACCCAGGCAAACCAGCATGGCGCAGGCTGTTATCCAGATGCTCAAGTGCGCGCTGCGCAGCCATGCCGCGCCGATCGTCGCCAACACCCCGACGGCAAGCGCAGCAGCGAGCAGCGCTGTCGGCATGGGAAAGTTCGCGGCCAGCCAGACGCCAGCAGCGACGGACAGCGCGATCAGGACGAACGGATTGCTGCGCGTCACCCTCTAGGCTGAAGTTTAGCAACGCACAGGCAACGCGCCAGCCTGGGGCGCATTCGCGGCCAGAGACGAGCTCCTCCCACGCGGAGAGCGCGGAACTGTTAGGGCTTCCGAGATCGGCGATATACCCAACACCGTCTGGGAGCGCGCTTCTGGGGAGCAAGACAGGGGCTGCCCCAATGGGGATGAGCGCACCCTCAGCCTAGAAAAGACGCTTGATAATCGCCAGTGCACCCTGCTTCCAGGGGACACGGTGAGAGACGCCCGATTGGTGGGCGAACTTCTCGTAGTTGTCCAGATACCACTGGAAATTTCTCAGCAGCGCGTCTTTGTTGGAATATTTGGGGCGAAAGCCCAGGATGCGCTCGGCCTTCTCGATGGAGACAAACGAATCTTTGGCGATCGTCTCATACACCCACTTGTAGAGCGGGGACAGGCCCAGCGCCTCTAGGATGCGCAAGCCGAGGATCACTGGACCAGCCGGGAAAGGCTTGACCTTCTTGCCATAGCCGGCGTAATCCAGCACAGCTTGAAAGTCCTCCGCCACAGTGCCGAATTCTTTGGCCCCGATGTTGAACGTGTCGTTGGTCTTCTCGCATGGCAAGGTCGCGCACAGGTAGATCGCATCGCACAGGTCCTCGACATCTAAGTATTGATAGCGATTCCTGCCGTTCCCCAGAATAGGGAAGCTGCGCCCATCTTTGGCCCAGTCGTATAGCAAGGCGAACACGCCCAGGCGCTCCGGACCGACGAACGACTTGGGCCTGATAATGGGGATGCACATGCCCTTTTGGCGATATTCCAAGCAGACCCGCTCGGCTTCGATCTTGGCTTCCCCATACGGCCCCACACCGCACAGCGGATCATCCTCATATAAGGGGTGATGATCCGGAATGCCGTAAACAGCGGTGGACGAGATGTGAATCAGCCGCTCAACGCCGGCTTGATACGCCGCCTCAACGACGTTGCGTGTGCCAACCACGTCAGTCGTGTAGATGTCCTCCCTGGAATACAGCGGCAGCGCGGCCGCCGCGTGAACGACGACCTGAACGCCCGGCATGACGCGGTCCAGGGCAGCGCGGTCACGAATATCGGCCTTGATGAATGTAATTCGGTCACGCTCAGGATAGTCAAAGTCGGCAATGTCGTAGCAGATCACGTCATGGCTTTTGTTCAAAAGGTAGCGCGTGAGGTTGATGCCCAAAAAACCAGAACCGCCTGTGATGAGGTACTTCATAGTGCTCTCCAGCTCGCTCCGTCGCTTGCTACGCAGATATACACAGCAGGCTGTCGCCCCGTGCGGGCAGGATAGTGGTGCACGATAGCGCTGCGCAGCTCACTCACTTTTGCCTCGTCGGTCAGGGCGATCGCGCAACCGCCGAAACCGGCGCCGGTCATGCGCGCGCCATACACACCCGGCACCCCACGCGCGATCTCCACAACGGCATCCAGCTCGGCGCTGCTCACCTCGTAGAGATCGCGCAGGCTATCGTGCGATTCGTTCATCAGCCGGCCAAAAGCCACCACATCGCCGGCGCGCAGGGCAGCTACTGCGTCCAACACGCGCTGATTCTCATAGATGACGTGCTCAACGCGCTGTGCCACCAATGCCGGCAACGCCGCGCGTCGCCGAACGAACATCTCTGGCGATATGTCACGCAGCGCAGCGACGCCGAGCGCTTGCGCTGCTGCTTCGCACTGGGCGCGTCGCTCGTTGTAGGCGCTGGCGGCCAGGCTGCGAGGCGCTCTTGTATCCACGACCACAACCGCCGCCCCAGCCGGCATTGGCACTAGCGCATAGTCCAGCGAGCGGCAATCAATGTATAGCGCATGCCCTGCCCGACCCAGGGCAGCGACGAACTGGTCCATGATCCCACAGTTCACGCCGACGAACGTATTCTCGGCGCGCTGCGCCAGCCTGGCCGCACGCACGCGATCCAGGCTTGCCAGGTCCGGCTGACAGGCAGCGAAGGCCATGAACGTGGCCATCTCGATCGCTGCTGACGACGACAGGCCGCTGCCGATTGGCACATCGCCATACAAGACGGCATCAAAGCCGCGCAGATCGAACCCAGCCTCCAGGAGCGCCCAAGCCACGCCACGAGGGTAATTGCGCCACTGCCCTGCTGCATCGTGCTGAAGCTGACCCAGTTCAAAGTCGGCTTCCTGGTCGTAATTCAACGCATAGAGGCGAACACGACGATCACTGCGCGGTGCGCCGACGATCGCAACCTCGCGATCAATCGCCATCGGCAGCACAAAGCCATCGTTGTAGTCAGTGTGCTCGCCGATCAGGTTCACTCGTCCTGGTGCGCGCGCCAGAAAGTCCGGCCGATAGCCAAACTTCTGCTCAAACCGCGCCACAAGCGCTGGGTAGTCCATGGCGACCAAAAATAAGCCGAGCCTGTGGCAGGCTCGGCAATCCGGCACAAAAGAGAACGCAGCCGGCGTTCAGGGTACGAACAAACGGACGTTATTCAAGAGCGAGGCAAGTGAGGCGATAACGATCATCGCGCCGACCGCCATCAGAAACACAGCGATGAACTGCACGAAGCGGAGGGTTGTATCTGGCCCGAACGCTTCGCGAATGCGGCCAGCGAGCGGCATGCTCAGCGCCTTGTTCTCGGGCAACAGCAGCGTCGCATAGCCGCTCAGGAACAACAAGCCGGCTACGGCTATCCCGATAAATGGACCCCAGATTTGCAGTGTAGTCATCTTTTACCTCCTGAGAAGACGAGCGTAGACCACGCTCGTATCTATATTTTAATTTTATTGTCATGTCTCTAGCCCGACAAGCTATGCCGGAAGATGAGATCACCTCGGATTCAACCTCCAACCGAGGCAGCTCACGACGCACCCAATATCCTGTCTAATACCTCGTCCCAGCCGACGAGCTCGCCACCCTTGGACAGGACAACCCGACGCTCAGCAACTGATGCGGCTGCGCCTCGGGTGAGCCGCTTGCCGCCCACTACAGGTATGGCCAACAACCCTGCCCTGCGCAGCAGCGCGGCGCGCTCCACGGCGCGCTCAACGTCGCTCAGATCAACCACGTTAGACACTTCAACCGCCAGCCACACCTCAGCCTCGCCCCGCTTCTTGGGCAGTTGACCGCGCACGATCAAGTCCACGGCAGTCAGACGGCGCATTTCTATTTCATCGAGATGCGCCTCGAGCCGGTCCCAGATGTCGCTGACTTCCACAACCGCTGGTTTGCGCAGCCAACCGCCAAAGAAGGCAACCGCTTTAATGCGATAGTCTAGCTCAAGCTGTCTGCCTCGCACATCCGCCAGCTCATCCTTTATGCCGATAAGCTGTTCCTGGATGCGGAGCTGCGACTCAGCCAATTGAGCGAAGCGCTCATCCGTGCGCCGGCGCAACTCGGCCAGCTCAATCCCTATGCGCTGCTGTGCCTCGGCCAGCTCAGCGAAGCGCATGTCTACATAGCGGCGCAATTCGGCCAGCTCCGCCTCCACGCGCTGCTGCGCCTCGGCCAGCTCAGCGAAGCGCATGTCTACATAGCGGCGCAACTCGGCCAGCTCCGCCTCCACGCGCTGCTGCGCCTCGGCCAGCTCAGCGAAGCGCATGTCTACATAGCGGCGCAATTCGGCCAGCTCCGCCTCCACACGCTTGCGAAACTCAGCCTGCTCCACCTCCGCGCGCTGATGCGCCTCAACCAGCTCAGCGAAGCGCTTGTCCACATAACGGCGCAATTCGGCCAGCTCCGCCTCCACACGCTTGCGAAACTCAGCCTGCTCCACCTCTGCGCGCTGCTGAATTTCAGCCAGCTCTTGTATCAGTGACGGCATTGCCAGCAGCTCGTTGGTGAGCACGATGCGCCGCACCTCGCTCAGCCACTCCGGCCGCTCGATTAGGATGCGCGTCAGGTCTTGTAGATCGTTTACTGTGAAAGGCATGTATATAAAGGATTATATGCGACGCGCTCTTGCTGGGTGCATTCACAGCCGGGGGCAAAAGCTTGGGTGGGCGACGGCAGTGCCGTCGCCCAAGATTTGCCTTCGCTGGCAGCATAGCTTGTGGAAGATGCCCCTATTGGTGAACGCACCCCTCTTGCTTCTCTCGCCAAGCGCTGGGTATACTGACTTCGGGTATGGTCACGTGGTGGCTTAGAAAATACATCGCTCTGGGCAAGGCCGGCTGGGCGCTAATCATGGAATATCGCGCTCAGGTCATGATCTGGATGATGAGCAGCTTCTTGATGGTGATCATGCTGCTGGTGTGGCTAAGCATCAGCAGCGAGGGGGAGGTGAACGGCTACAGCACCACGGACTTCATCACTTACTTTATGGTTGGCTGGATCGTGCGCAACCTCACGGCAGTATGGGCCTCGTGGGAACTGGATTTCAACATCCGCGAGGGCCGGCTCTCGCCAATGCTGCTTCGCCCTATCCATCCTATTCATAACGATGTCGCCATTCACTGGGTTGAGAAGCTACTGCGCCTGGGCATCGTCGTCCCGATCGCCGCGCTCGTCTTATTCGTCACTCCCGGAGTCCGCCTGGACTTCAGCCCGCTGAACGCGCTGGCCTTCCTGATCTCGTTAATCGGCGCCTGGGTCATCACCTTTCTGTCAGATTACCTGGTGGGCATCCTGGCGTTCTGGATCACTCAAGTCGGGGCATTCATCAATGGCTTCTTCGGCATTCGCCTGGTGCTCTCTGGCGCGATCGCGCCGATAGCGATGTTCCCGCTGGCCATACAGGACATTCTGCGGTGGTCGCCCTTCCCCTATATGCTCAACTTCAGCGTGGATGTAGCCATGGGCCGGCTGACACCGGAGGCATTGTTGGCCGGCCTCATCATTCAGTGGGGCTGGGCGGTCTTCTTCATCCTCGCTACCTGGGCATTCTGGAAGGTCGCCGTCCGCAGCTACAGCGCCGTGGGTGCCTGAGCAGCCATGCGCTACCTGCGCCTGTTGGGCCTGTTCCTCAAAGCCAATTTGCTCGCGGAGCTAGAGTATCGCGCCAACTTCGCTGCGCAGTCAGCGCTGGGCGTGCTGTGGGCCGGCCTGACGTTTGTCAGCGTCGCGGTGTTCTTCACCCAGACCGATGCGTTAGGCGGTTGGACGTATGGGCAAGCGCTCATCATCGTCGCCCTCTTCACCATGATCAGCGGCATGACCCGCTTCATCCTGGAACCTAACGTCATCAAGGTGGTCGAGATGGTGCGCACGGGCACGATGGACTTTGTGCTGACCAAGCCGGCCAACAGCCAATTCCTCGCCACTCTGCGCCACGCCCAGTATGCCGGCCTCGCTGACATCGCTGCCGGTGGCGTGATCATGATATTCGCTATGAGTCAAATGCAATACTCGCCCGACCCAGCAGCGTTGATCCAGTTCGGGATTATGCTGACCTCAGCGCTGGTCATCACCTACAGCATTTGGCTGGTGATGGCCGCGCTGTCGTTCTGGTTCGTGAAGATAGAAAGCCTGTCGGAGCTGTTCTACGCCCTATTCGATACAGCTCGCTTTCCAGTGACCACGTATCCCGGATTGGTGCGATTGCTGCTCACCTTTGTGCTGCCGGTCGCGTTCATGACCACCTTTCCGGCCCAGGCCGTGCTCGGCTTGCTCGACTTCGCAACGCTCCTCGCATCGGTGGGTCTGGCTACTGTGTTGATCCTGTTCAGCGCGTGGCTATGGCAGCGCGCCGTGCTCAGCTACAGCAGCGCCAGCTCGTAACGTTTGCGCTATCATCCACGCTTAACCATGCGCGTCCTGACCTACAGCGAGGCTATCAACGAGGCGTTGCGCGAAGAGATGGCGCGCGATCCGCGCGTGTTCATCATGGGCGAGGATGTAGGGGTGATGGGCGGGGTGTTCGGCGTCACAGCCGGCTTGCTGGCGCAGTTCGGCGAGGCGCGCGTCATTGACACACCAATTAGCGAAGCTGGCATCGTCGGCGCAGCGCTCGGCGCAGCCATGATGGGCATGCGACCAGTCGTCGAGATTATGTTTGGCGACTTCCTGGGCTGCGCGGGCGACCAGATCATCAACCAAGTCGCCAAGGCGCGCTATATGAGCGGCGGCAAAGCACACGTCCCGCTGACTATTCGGGTGACCACCGGCGCTCCGGGTGCAGCCGCCGCCCAACACTCACAAAGCCCAGAATCATGGTTTCTGAACATCCCCGGCTTGAAAATCGCCACGCCGGCCACGCCGGCCGACGCCAAGGGCCTGCTCAAAAGCGCCATCCGCGGCGAGGATCCCGTACTGTTCTTCGAGCACAAAATGCTCTACGCCACCAAGGGCGAAGTGCCCGATGAGGATTTCATCATCCCCTTCGGACAAGCCAACGTGCTTCGCCAGGGCTCGGACGTGACGATCGTTGCGATCGGTGGCATGCTGCCGCAAGCGATGCAGGCTGCCGACGCACTGGCCGACGAAGGCATACGCTGCGAAGTGATTGACCCGCGCACCCTCATGCCGCTCGACGCGCAGACGTTGCTGACCAGCGTGCGCAAAACTGGCCGCTTGGTCATCGCGCACGAGGCTCACAAACGCGCTGGACCAGGCGCAGAGATCGCCGCGCTCGTCGCCGAGCAGGCGCTGGACTACCTCGATGCGCCCATCCGCCGCGTGGCTGCCAAGAACGTGCCATTGCCATATGCGCCGGCGCTGGAACAATTCGTCCTGCCGGACAGAGACGATATCATCGCTGCGGTGAGGGATGTGCTGCGATGAGCACAGCGCCATCCCGATCAGCGAGCCGCTGCTGCTCACAACCCCATGCGCGTCCTTGTCGTCCTGCCCACCTATAACGAAGCCGAGAACATCGCCCTGCTCCTGCCGGCGCTGCTGGAGTTGCCAGTTGACATCTGCGTCGTGGATGATGCGTCGCCGGATGGCACCGGCCAACTGGCCGAAGCGTGGGCAGCGCGCGATTCGCGCGTGCATGTGATCCACCGCGCGGGCAAACTGGGGCTGGGCACGGCCTACGTCGCCGGCTTCCGCTTCGCCTTGGCCCACGGCTACGACGCCGCGCTGACTATGGATGCTGACTTCTCGCATCATCCACGCTACATCCCGGCTATGCTGGAAGCAGCTCAGTGCGCCGACCTGGTGATTGGCTCGCGCTACGTCGCTGGCGGCGACGTGCGCTACCCGCCGCATCGCCGCTGGCTGAGCAAAACAGCCAATCTGGTGGCCCGAACAGCGCTTAGCCTGAAACCACACGACTGCACAGCCGGCTTCCGCCTCTACCGCGCCATCGTGCTGAGCACTGTGCCGATAGACACAGTATTCTCAAATGGCTATTCCTTCCTCATCGAGATGTTGAATCTCGTCCAGGGATTCGGCTTCACCATCACTGAAGTGCCGATCGTCTTTGAGGATCGAACGCGCGGGCAGTCCAAAATCTCGTCTATAGAGATCGTACGGGCTATGTATACCGTGTCGCGGCTGACCTATCGGCGCTGGCGCGATCGGCTGATTGGCCCGCCGTCCGCCCGCCGCAAGCACGCCCTGCGACATAGCCAAGACCAACAGTGATACGAATTGTGATGAACAGCAAGCTCGAGGTCACTCGCCAGCCAACCCCGCTCCCCTTCTTCAAGGTGATGTTCACGCTGATGGAGCCATACACATGGTTCGCTCCGACCTGGGCGTTCGTTGTGGGCTGCATAGCCAGCCACAGCATCTATTTCGACCTCGCCAGCGACCTTTGGGCCAGCATCGTGAGCATCGGCAAGATCGCCATCGGCACGCTGATGGCTGGGCCGCTGCTGGTGGGCTTCTCCCAGGTGTGGAACGACTGGTGCGACCGCGACGTGGATGCCATCAACCAGCCAGAGCGGCTCATTCCCTCTGGGCGCGCCACGCGCGGCCAGGTATTTGCGATCATTGCCCTGCTCGGTATCTCTGCGATGGCCATTGCGCTGTTCCTCGGTCCGCCTGTGGCTGCGGTGGCCATCGTCGGCATCGTGATCGCGCTGGCCTACTCCGCTGAGCCAGTCCGCCTGAAGAAGAACGGCTGGCTGGGCAACTTGGCGATCGGCCTGACCTACGAGACCTGCGCCTGGGCTGCCGGCCACCTCACCTTTGACCCGCAACTGCAATCAGCCACCGCTGGGCGCAGCCTGCTGCTGGCGCTGCTCTACGGCCTGGGCGTGGTGGGGACGATGATCATCAATGACTTCAAGAGCGTGGCCGGCGACCGCAAGATGGGCATCCGTTCGATCCCGGCCATGTACGGCGAATCGCGCGCGGCGCGGCTGGCCGTCGTTATCATCAACGCCGCCCAGCTTATCGCCATCGGCCTACAGGTGGCATGGGGCAGTATCATCGCCGCCGGCGTGTGCTTCCTCTTGTTGCTGGCCCAGATCCGCAGCCAGGTCCAGCTTATCCGTGAACCCACACAACCGATGGCCGTCCGCTATAACCTAATCGGCATCCCACCCTATACGTG
>Ga0308417_1000987_pt1 | contig 19806 bp, 10 predicted proteins | sample HotsprSampleOS65_FD_203528 | JGI IMG/M metagenome (GOLD analysis project Ga0308417, IMG submission 203528) | Hot spring phototrophic mat microbial communities from Octopus Spring, Yellowstone National Park, Wyoming, United States - 20090730_OS65 ... | reverse complement strand
CGCCGGATGAAGACTGCGGCCTACCGGGCGGTGCCGCGTGTGCGTAAACGGGTGGAGGGGATCATCGGCTGGTGCCAGACGATCGGCGGGCTGGCCCGCACCCGCTTCGTCGGACGCCGGCGGATCGGGCTGCCAGCCGCGATCACCGGCGCCGCGTACAACCGGCTGCGGCTGGCGCGTATGAAACCCGCGCTCGTGCGGCTCAGTGGCCCACCAGCCGCCTGGTCGCCGCCCACTGAACGGCAACTCACCCACAACGAGAATTCCAGGCTCGCCGAAAACATGCCGGAGAAATACACCCCATCGGAAGAGGGGGGTTGCTTAGCAACCTGCCAGAGAAAGGGTGACGCGGCGCTGCCATTCCCTTGATGACGAAACCTGGAGGTATGGAGGCCCGAGACATGACGAGCATCTTCGAGATCACCGACTGGGCGCACGTGGCGTCCTTCTTCGTCTGGACCCTGGCGGTCTGCGCGCTGGCGAAGGCGATATTCGCGTCATTCCCGGCGGCGGAACTGCAATACCGGCTCGCGCTGCGCGACACCCGCGCCGCCAGCGGCTCAATCAGCTCAACTGGGAGGTCGCCAACCGCACGAGGTGGGACGAAGATGTCGCCCGCGGCTCGCAACACGCCGCCGCCGTCCCGCTCACCGAACCCGAGCTCGACGCCCGCCGGGCTGAGCTCCGGCGCCTGTCGAGTACGTCCCTACCCTGGCGGGCGCTGCACTACCTCCTCGGTTGCTGGGCTTGTCAGACCTTTTGGACGGCCGTGCTGATCTACGCCCTCACGGCCGGCGTCACCGCCCTGGCGGCCTGGTTGTTCTCCGCGGCGGCCTACTCGGGCGCCGCGGTGCTGCTCGCGGCCGTCCACGGGTCGCCGGGGCCGGTCCGAGCCGCCGAACATCCGGCGGACCGAACCGGCTGCAAAGGCTGCGGCAAGTAGACCCGTCCACGAACCTCTCGGCTTTCCCGGCAGGGGTACGACCCCATCTGTCGCACCCACCGGCCATAATGGTGGGGTCGGAACCGGCGATGGACCGCGGGTGTCCGCGAACGATTGACACGTTGTAAGAGCAACTGTCAAATGACGGCGTCGCCTCGGGCAGGTGTGCCCATACGGAGGGTGCCGCCATGGCCAAGTCGCCGCCGGACGCCGTGCTGACGATCACCGAGCTCGCGAAGTACCTGAAGATCTCGCGGTCCACGCTCTACAAGCTGGCCCAGGAAGGGAAGCTGCCGGCCCAGAAGGTCGGCCGGCATTGGCGGTTCCACCGTGAGGCGGTGGATGAATGGCTCGGCAAGTCAAGGCAAGCGCCGATTCCCCAACCGGGGGGAGCCAAGAAATGAGCATCGAGACGCCCAGGCCCGGGGCAACGGTCACGGGTGCTCTGTTCCCCGAGCCCGTCCAGGTGATCGTCTGCACGCCGCTGGGGGCTTCCGTCAAACTAGTCGGCAAGGGCCTCGACTCCGGGCGGGTCTACGAGCCGATTCTTGACGCCAGTCAACTCGCTGGGCTGGTGGTCAGTCCCGACCAACCGCCGTTTGATACCGATGCGGCCGAGTTTCGATTGGGCATCGAAGCCCTTCGCTTGGCGTTGGCCTTCGAGTACGACCCGTACTTCTCGCTTTCTATCGCGCGCGTCGACCCGCTCCCGCACCAGCTTGAAGCCGTCTATGACTACTTCATCAAGCTGCCGCGCATCCGGTTCCTGCTGGCCGACGACCCCGGTGCCGGCAAGACCATCATGGCCGGGCTGCTACTAAAGGAACTGAAGATCAGGGGCTTGGTCAAGCGGACGCTAATCGTCACGCCGGCGAACCTGACCTTCCAGTGGCAGCGCGAGCTTAAGGACAAGTTCCGCGAGACGTTTGAGATCATCCGCGGCGATGTGCTGCGTGCCAACTACGGCACGAACCCCTGGCAGGACAAAAACCAGGTCATCACATCGGTGTCCTGGGTCTCCCGCATCGACGATGCTCGCGAGAGCCTGCTTCGCAGCCAGTGGGACTTCATCATCGTCGATGAAGCACACAAGATGTCCGCGTACAGCCCGGACAAAAAGACGCTCGCGTATGAACTCGGCGAGCACCTGTCCGGCATGACCGACCACTACCTGCTCATGACGGCCACGCCGCACAAGGGCGACCCGGATCACTTCTGCCTGTTCCTGCGGCTGCTCGACGCCGACGTGTACGGCGACGTAAAGAGCCTCGAAGAAGCCATGCAGCGGAACTCGGCGCCGTTCTACCTGCGCCGCACAAAAGAAGCGCTGGTCACCTTCCCCGAACCCGACACCGGGCTGATCAAGAAGCTCTTCACCAAGCGCAACGTCCAGACCATCAGCTTCCAGATCGACAGCGACGAATGGGACCTGTACGACGCGCTCACCCGCTACGTCGAAGACCAGTCGATCAAGGCCCAGTCGGCAAACGCCACGACCGGCCGGGCCGTCGGCTTCACGATGGCCATGCTTCAGCGCCGGCTGGCCTCCAGCGTGTACGCCGCGCGGCGCAGCCTGGAGCGGATGCGCGAGAAGCGCGAGAAGATTCTGGAGAATCCCCAGGCGTACCGGCAGGAGCAGATTGCCAAGAAGCTACCCGAAGACTTCGACGACCTGCCCGAGGACGAACAGCAGGAGATCATGGCCGAGTTGGAGGACGTGGTGGCCTCCGTCGATCCGGCCGCGCTGCGTGAGGAGATACTCCAACTGACGCGGCTAATCGACCAGGCGCGGCGGGTCGAGCAGCGCGAGGTCGAAAGCAAGCTCAGCCGCCTGCGCGAGGTGCTGTCCGAGCAAGGTGTGTTCAAGGACCCGTCCATGAAGCTCCTGCTCTTTACGGAGCACAAGGACACGCTGGACTACCTCGTCGGCAAACTCACCGACTGGGGCCTAACCGTCACGCAGATCCACGGCGGCATGAAGATCGGCGACCGCGACATGCGCGGCACACGCATTTACGCCGAGCGCGAGTTCCGCGAGTCGGCCCAGGTCCTCGTCGCCACCGAGGCCGCCGGCGAAGGTATCAACCTTGAGTTCTGCTGGTTCATGATCAACTACGACATCCCGTGGAATCCTGTCCGGCTGGAACAGCGCATGGGCCGCATCCACCGGTACCGCCAGGAAAAGGACTGTCTGATCTTCAACTTTGTCGCCTCCAACACGCGCGAAGGCCGCGTCCTCCAGAAGCTCTTCGAGCGCTTGGAACAGATCGAGGCCGATCTCGATCCCCAGCGGACCGGCAAGGTCTTCAACGTCCTCGGCGACATTTTCCCCGCGAATCAGCTGGAAAAGTTGATCCGCGAAATGTACCTGCGCAACCAGACCGAGGAGAGCATCAAGGCCCGCATCGTCCAGGAGGTGGACGTCGAGCGCTTCCGGCGGATTACCGATTCGACGCTCGAGGGTCTGGCCAAGCGCGAACTGAACCTGTCGGCCATCGTCGGCAAGTCCGCCGAAGCTCGCGAACGCCGCCTCGTGCCCGAGGTGGTCGAGGACTTTTTCATCCACGCCGGTCCGGTCGTCGGCCTGTTTCCGAAGGAATCACCCGCCGGCAGCCACGTCTATCGCATCGGCCGCGTGCCGCGGCACCTGTGGGCGGTGGGCGACAAGCTTGAACCCCGCTTCGGCAAGTTAGGCCACGAATACAAACAGATCGTTTTCGACAAGGCGCTGCTGACGAAGGACCCGACCTGCGAGTGGGTCACGCCGGGCCATCCCTTGTTCGAGACGGTTCGCCAGAGCCTGTGGGAGCAGGTCCGCGATAAGCTCGCGCGGGGGACGGTCTTCTACGACCTGCACAGTTCCGCCCCGTACCACCTCGATGTCTTTAGCGCTTCGATCAGGGACGGCCTGGGACACGAGCTCCATCGCCGCCTCTTCGTCGTCCAGTCCAGCCCCGACGGCGAACTGTCCGTCCGCCAGCCGACGATCTTCCTGGACCTGGCCGCGGCGCCCAAGGGGACACCCACCCCGTCGACGGACGGGCTTCCCGCCCTTCAGAAGCGCGAGCAGACCCTCATAGAGAAGTGCCTCACCGGCTTCTTGGCTGACGTTGCCACGGAGCGAAAAAAGGAAACCGAGACGATCCGCCGCCACATCGAGGTCAGCCTCAACGAGCTCATTCACCGCCAGAATCTCACGCTCGCACGACTAATGGAGCAGCAGCAGGCCGGCGACCGGTCGCCGACCCTGGCCGGCAACATCGCGCAGTGCGAAACGCGCATCGACGAACTCAACGCCCGCCGTGAGCAGCGCCTGGCCGACCTCGACCGCGAGTGCCAATGCACCATCGGCAACATTCAGCACGTCGGCTGTGCCTGGGTGCTGCCGCACCCGCAGCGCCGCGAGTCCGACGTCGCCCCGATGGTCCGCGACGACCGGATCGAACGCATCGCCGTCCAGACGGTCATCGCTTACGAAAAAGCTCAGGGTCGGGAGGTCGAGAGCGTCGAGGCCCAGAACCGCGGCTTCGACCTGATCTCCCGCCGGCCGCACCCGGAAGACCCGAAAACCGCGGTCGAGGTGCGCTTCATCGAGGTCAAAGGCCGCGCCGGCGTGGGGGAGGTCGCCCTGACCACCAACGAGTACAAGACGGCCGAGCGCCTCAAGAACGATTACTGGCTGTACGTCGTCTACCATTGCGACGCCACGCCCGAGGTTCACGCGATTCGCGACCCGGCCCGGCTGGGCTGGAAGCCCATCGTCACCGTCGAGCACTACTCCGTGGATGCTCGCGCCATCATCGCCGCAGAAGAGAAGGGGCCCGCATGACCTGCGTCAAAAGACTCATCGAGGTGGACCTGCCCATCAAGCGGATATCCGAGCACGCCCGCAAGGATCAGAATATCCGCAAGGGCCACCTGCACACCGTCCACGTCTGGTGGGCTACGCGCCCGCTGGCGTCCTGCCGGGCCGTCCTGATGGCGACACTCCTGCCCGACCCGGCCGACCCCAACTGCCCGCCGACGTTCATCAGCGCGGCTCGCCGGCTCATGCGCGAGTGGGCCGCCCGGCATCTGGCCAAAGCCTCGGCCGAAAGCTGCCCGCGGCTGGTGCGGATCCAGAAAAACGCGGACGTTCTCAACGATCCGCGCGAGCTGCGGGCAACGCTGCTGGATTTCATCGCCGACTTCGCGGCCTGGGACGCCGGCGTGGACGAGGCGTATCTGAAGACCGCCCGGGCGCTCGTCGCCGCCGCTCACCCCGACGGCCCGCCGCTGGTGCTCGATCCGTTCGCCGGGGCCGGGTCGATCCCGTTCGAGGCCCTGCGCGTCGGGGCGCAGGCCTTCGCCGGCGACCTCAACCCCGTGGCCGTCCTGATCAACAAGGTCGCGTTGGAATACCTGCCGAAGTACGGCAAGGTAGAAGTCAGAATGCAGACGGCAGACGGGGGAACGGTCGTCCTGCACGGCCTGGCCGAGGCGCTAGATTATTGGGGCAAGTGGGTTCTGGAAGAGGCCCGCAAGCGTCTCGCGCCCTATTACCCCGCCGACGAGGACGGCCACATTCCTTTGGCCTACATCTGGGCCCGCACCATCACCTGCGAAGGCCCCGGCTGCGGCGCCGAGGTGCCGCTCCTGGGGATGCTGTGGCTCTCGCGCAAAAGCAAAAAGCTCGTCGCGCTGGGCTACCGCGGCATCAAGGCAGAAGGCAAAAGGCAAAAGCCAGAGGTGGTGGTCGAGATCTTTAACCCCCGCTCCGAAAGCGAGGTCCAGCCGCCGATCGTCCGCCGCTTTGCCGCTACCTGCCCCTGCTGCGGCTATACCACGCCCTACAAGAACGTCCGCGAGCAGTTGCGGGCCAGGCGCGGCGGGACGCGCGACGCCCGGCTGCTGGCGGTGATCACGCTGGATGAGCACGGAGGCCGGCATTTCCGGCTGCCGACGGCCAACGACCTCCGCGCCGCCGAGCGGGCCGTCCGGGCGCTCGAGGAGAAAACCAAGGCAGAAGGCAGAAGTCAGAAGGCAGAAGGGAAAGCCGGCCAGCCCCCAACTTCTGCCTTCTGCCTTCTGCCTTCTGACTTGCCCTTCGTGCCGCACGAGCCGACGGCGGAATGTCGAGGCCCGGGCGCAAGCCGGGCGTTCTCGCTTCAACGCTACGGCATTTTGCAATGGTCCGACGTGTATCTCCCCCGTCAGGCGTTGGCGCTGGGGACGTTCTGCGAGCTGGTACGCGAGACGCGAGAACGAATCATCAAGGGCGGCGACGACGCTCAGTACGCCGACGGCGTGGCAACGTGCCTGGGGCTGGTCATCACCAACTCGGCGCCTATGCTTTGCGGGTGCTCTTACTACGGCCAAGACCACCTGCGAACGGTCTTTCAGGGCAGCGGGTTGCCGATGAAACCCGACTTCGCCGAGGCGAACCCGCTGATGCCCAAGCTCGTCGGCGGGGTGGAATACGCACTCGGGCTGGTCTGCGATTTTCTGCGGCGCGAGGGAGAGATGGGCGCGGCGCCGGGCAGCGTGCACCGCGGTTCGGCGACGGCCATCCCGCTGCCGGACGATTCCGTCGGCTACGTCGTCACCGACCCGCCGTACTACGACGCCGTGCCGTACGCAGCGCTGTCGGACTTCTGCTACGTGTGGCTCAAGCGGGCGGCGGGCGCGATCCACCCGGACCTGTTCAGGACCGAGCTTACGCCCAAGGCCGAGGAGTGCATCCTCGACCCCGGCCCGCCGGCCGACGGCGGCCCCAACAAGGACCGCGCGTACTTCGAGAGCACGATGCAGGCAGCCTTGGTCGAGGCACGGCGGGTGCTCCGGGCCGACGGGCTGTGCGTGGTGATCTTCGCCCACAAGGGCACAGCCGGCTGGGAGGCGCTCTTGAACGCCCTGGTGAATGCAGGCTGGACAGTGACGGCCTCATGGCCGATCGACACCGAGCGCGCGGCTCGCATGCGGGCCAAGGACTCAGCCGTGCTCGCCAGTTCCGTTCACCTGGTCTGCCGCCCGCGAGAGAACCCCGACGGCTCGCTGCGCACCGGTGACGTGGGTGACTGGCGCGAGGTGCTGGCGGAACTGCCCCGGCGGATCCGGGAGTGGCTGCCGCGTCTGGCCCGCGAGGGGATCGTCGGCGCGGATGCGATCTTCGCCTGTCTGGGTCCGGCGCTGGAGATCTTCTCCCGTTACGACCGGGTAGAGAAGGCCAGCGGCCAGCCGGTCACACTGCGCGAGTACCTGGAGCAGGTCTGGGCGGCCGTCTCGCAGCAAGCCCTGCGGATGGTCTTCGAGGGGGCCGACGCCAGCGGCTTCGAGGAGGACGCCCGGCTGACGGCCATGTGGTTGTGGATGCTCAGCACGGGTAACGGCCAGGCCCGTGCGGCCCGCGATGAGGACGAGGAAGAGGAGGATGATGAGGAGCCGGAAGGCGGACGCAAGAAGAAGGCCAACGGCGGCTACGCCCTGGAGTTTGATGCGGCCCGCAAGATCGCCCAGGGCCTGGGGGCGCATCTGGAAAACCTCACGACCGTCGTGGCGATCGAGGGCGAGACGGCCCGGCTGCTGCCGGTGGCCGAGCGGACGCGGGCGCTGTTCGGCAAGGATCAGGCCGAGGCGCCGCGCGGTAAGCGCAAGAAGAAGCAGACGCAGATGAAGCTGGCCTTTGCCGAGGAGATCGAGCGGGCCGAGGCGGAAGCCGGGTGGGGCGAGAAGGGCGTGCCGCAGGTCGGCACGACGACCCTGGATCGCGTGCATCAGGCGATGATTCTGTTCGCGGCGGGCCGGAGCGAGGCGTTGCGGCGGTTCCTGGTCGAGGAAGGCGTCGGCCGCGACGGGCGCTTCTGGACGCTGGCGCAGGCGCTGTCCGCGCTGTACCCGCGCGGCAGTGATGAGAAGCGCTGGGTCGATGGCGTCCTGGCGCGGAAGAAGGGCCTTGGGTTCTGACACACAAGGGCAATATGCAATGGCACTGCAACCCTGGTACAAAGTCGTCTACCCACGGGAGGACCTGCGGGAAGGCAAGCCGCTGGACGCTTCGGAATTCGCCGTGCACCTGGACCAGGTGCGCGATGGCCGGGCCAACCCGGACTATCAGGACCCCGCGCGTTTCTTCAGCAAGACCTACCTGACCAGGAGCCTGCTTGCGGTGTCGGCTGAGGCGGTTCGTCGGCTCTGCGGGATCAAGACCGAGACCTCGGCGGTCTTCAATATGACGACGCAATTCGGCGGCGGCAAGACGCACGCGCTGACGCTGCTGTACCACCTCGCCACGGCCGGCAGCCAGGCCAAAGCCTGGACGGGAGTCAAAGCCATTCTTGATGCCGCCGGCGTGACCGAAGTGCCAAAGGCCGCAGTGGGCGTGTTTGTTGGAACTGAGTTCGACTCGATCACCGGCCGCGGCGGGGCGGACGGCACGCCGCTGCGCAAGACGCCGTGGGGCGAGCTGGCGTGGCAGGTCGGCGGGGAAGCGGGATTTCGGGCGGTCGCGGAGCACGACCAGAAGGGAGTGGCACCGGCCGGCGAGGTGATCCGCGCGTTTCTGCCTAAGGATCGTCCCTGCCTGATCCTGATGGACGAGTTGATGAACTTCATCAGTCGCAACCGCAAGAGCGGGCTGGCCGCACAGCTTTACAGCTTTCTCCAGAATCTGTCGGAAGAGGCTCGGGCGCAGGACCGGATGGTGCTCGTGGTGTCGATTCCGGCCAGCGAGCTGGAGATGAGCGCGGAGGACCAGACCGACTACGACCGATTCAAGAAGCTGCTCGACCGCTTGGGTAAGCCGGTGATCATGGCGGCGGAGGCGGAGACGGCGGAGATCATCCGGCGGCGGCTGTTCGAGTGGGAAGGGCTGACGAAAGACGCGGAGAAGACCATCGCGGCGTTTGCGGAGTGGTGCGTGGAACACCGGACGCAGATTCTGGGCTGGTTCCCCGTGGACGATGCCCGCAACGCTTTTCGCGCGACGTATCCGTTTCATCCGGTAGTGCTGTCGGTGTTTGAGCGGAAGTGGCAGCAATTGCCGCGGTTTCAGCGGACTCGCGGCATCCTGCGGCTGCTGGCTCTGTGGGTGTCGAAGGCGTACAAGGAAGGATTCAAGGGGGCACACCGCGATCCGCTGATCGGCCTGGGCACGGCCCCCCTGGATGATCCGTTTTTCCGGACCGCCGTATTCGAGCAGCTCGGTGAAGCGAAGCTCGAAGGCGCGGTGACGACCGACATCTGCGGCAAACGGGACTCGCACGCGGACCGGCTGGACGCCGAGGCACCCGAGGACATCAGGAAGGCGAGGCTGCACCGCAAGGTTGCCACGACTATCTTCTTCGAGTCCAATGGCGGACAGATGCGGGCCGAGGCGACGGTGCCGGAAATCCGACTGGCGGTCGGCGAGCCCAATCTCGACATCGGCCACGTTGAAACGGTGCTGGAGGCCCTGAGCCAAACTTGCTACTACCTCTCGATCGAACGCAATCGCTATCGGTTCAGCACCACCGAAAACCTCATCAAGCGGTTTTCCGATCGCAGGGCGAGCATCGCGGATGCGGACATCGACGAGCGGGTGCGGGCGGAAATTCAGAAGGTCTTCGCCAAGTACGAGGGGATCGAGCGCGTTTTCTTCCCCGAGAAGAGCAATGCCATTCCCGACCGGCCGGCGTTGGTCCTCGCCGTGCTGGCCCCCGAGCACTCGATGGAAGACGAGGGCGCGACCACAGCACTGGCCAAGTCGATGACGTGGGAGTGCGGCAAATCCGGGCGGACATTCAAGAGCGCCATCATTTGGTGCGTGGCGGAATCCGCGCAGGCGCTGCGGGAAGAGGCCCGCAAGGCGCTGGCGTGGGAGGCCATCGACGCGGAGAAGGACGAGTTGCACATCGAGGAATCGCAGAAGCGGCAGCTTGACGAGCATGTCCGCCGCTCCAAGCACGACGTAAAGGAGGCCGTGTGGCGCAGCTACAAGTTCCTTCTGCTGCTCGGCAAAGACAACGAGATGCGCAAGGTGGACCTCGGCCTGGTCAACTCCAGTCAGGCGGCCACGCTAATTGAGGTCATCTTGAATCGCCTTCGCGAAGACGGGGACATCGAGGAGAGCATCAGTCCAAACTTCCTGGTTCGCAAGTGGCCGGGGTTCAAGGAATGGAGCACGAAAGCGGTCCGCGACGCCTTTTATGCGTCGCCGGAGTTTCCGCGGCTGTTGAGCGCCGATGCTGTGAAGGAAACGATCGCGCGCGGCGTTTGCGAGGGCCTGCTGGCTTACGTGGGCAAGCGCCCAGACGGTCACTACGAGCCGTTCGTCTTTGAGCGTGAGCTCAGTGCGGCGGAGGTTGAGATTTCGGACGACGTGTTTATTCTCACGGCCGAGGAAGCGAAGAAGCACATCGAGCCGCCGAAGCTCACGACGCTGACGATCTCGCCACAGGATGTACAGGTGCAGTGCGGCGGGCACGTCACTTTTGCGGCGCGAGGCGCAGACCAACATGGGCGTCCAATGGCGCCGCCGGATTTGGTCTGGTCGGCCCAAGGTGGCCAGATCGATGACAAGGGTGCGTTCCGGGCTGGAGAAGAAGAGGGCGAATACCGTATTGAGGCGACGGCCGGCGGCCTGACGGATTGGACAACCGTGAGAATTAGCAAGACCCCGGCGCCGTCGGCACTACCGCCTTCTCCGCCGCCGGCTCGGCCTGAAGCAAAGACACTGCGTTGGACCGGCGAAGTGCCGGCGCAGAAGTGGATGAACTTCTACACGAAGGTTCTCGCCAAGTTCGCTACGAGTGGCGGCCTCAAGCTGACCGTGAGTTTCGAGGTCACGCCGGAGGGCGGCTTGCCGCATCACCGTGTCGAGGAGACCAAGGCAATCCTGCGTGAACTGGGCTTGGATGACGAGGTTCAGGTGGGAGGGTAACGCCGAACCGCGAAGGCGCGGAAAGACCTGGCTTCGTGCGGCCTCAGGCGACCCGGTTGAACTTCCGCCAGAACGCCTGGCGAAGTTGCAGCGGTATCCATCGCGCCCCCGCTATTGACCGCTTCACGGCTCCGGCTTCGGCCGGGGCCGTTGGCTTTCTGGCGATGTCTCCGCTCCGTCTTGGAACGATTGCATAAAAGGACACAGCATGGGCGCGGCCCGGCCACCACAGCCTGCGGACCTATCCAAGAGCAGCGGGTTCAACGCTCTGGCCCAGGCCGAGGTAGCGGAACATCTGTGCGATCTGGCCTCGGCCGATTTCCTTTTCTAGCGCGGGGAGCTCCTGCGTGATGATGGAGATGACCTCACCCTCGCCTTCCCAGCCGTTTTCGAGCACGTGGTCGGGCAAGGCGCCCCGCAACTCGTTTACGACCCACAAGCACAGATAGGCCTGGTCCAAGTACCCCTCGGGGCCGTGCAGTTCCTTCGGAAGCAGCTCGAACGGCGTGATGAAATAGGCCAGCGCCGTCGTGATCAGTCGGCGCGACTCGGCGTCCACGCGCCCATCCTCCAGCAGGTTGGTGAGCATGCGGAAAAGGTCGGGCACCAGCCAAACCTGGTCGGCGAAGCGCCCGCGGTAGTGGGCGATCTCATTGCGCAGCATCTGCTCGAACTGATGGTGCTCCGTGCCGGCGACGAACCGTTGGGCCATCGCGCCAAACCGGTACAGCCGCAGGAGGCGCAGGGCCCGCAGAATCCTCAGCACACGCAGGACGCGCAGGGGGCGGAGCAGGGGCAGCACGGATAGCCAGTCCAGCCAGTACTCGCGAAAGTGCCGCCGCGTCGAGGGGGCGACATACCATCGCAGGCTGAGTTCAACCAGAAAGGCGACGGTGATCACATCGCCTGTCAGCTCGACCACCCACAATGCGCGTCCCCGCGCCAGCCCGTAAGCCTCGACAACGAGCAGTGCCACGGAGATGAGAACCAACGCCATGACGACGCTGTCGGTCACCGGGTGGCGAAGCCTGCGGTCGATGGCAGCTCGTAGCCGCCCGGCGACGGTTGTTCTGCGGACTGGCGAATACGGCTGTCGCGCATTATCGCTCATGAGGGCACCCTCTGGTTTAAGGATCGGCACCGAAGGCGGGCTCGTCTTCCTCGACAACCGTCGCCGCGTGGTCGGAACGCGCCGCCGACACCGGGCACACCGCACGGAAGTCGCAGAGCTCGCAGTACGGGCCGGGCGTCGGTGTGAACCGGCCCTCACGAATCCCATCTGCCGCAGCATTGAGCGTTGCCTCGATGCCCTGGCGCGTATGTGGACACCACGCGTAGAACTCCTGGTCCGAGCCGGGTTGCTCCGCCAGCAAATGCACGATGAGCCGGCCGACGCGGGCTTGCTTCGCCCGCTCGCACGCTAAGGCGTAGGTCTGGACCTGAAGGTCGGGTCGCAGCAGGTCGAGCCCCTTCCGGCTGCGCACCTTGAAGTCGATCACCTCCAGGCCGTCGTCGCCACGGCAGGCCAGGTCGAGCCGACCGGTCACGACCAGATCGTCGCCCAAGGGCAGCTCAAGGGGCTCCTCAACCCAGTGCACGCGCATGAAGCGATCACGGTGCGCTTCGCAGTAGCGGATCAGATATTCACGCCCGGTTTCCTTCAGGCGCTTCTCGTGCGCGGGCTTGCGGAACGGCATCGGCCTCCAGACCTCTTCCAGAATCAGGCTGGCCGTGGCCGGGTTCACCTGCTCCCCCGCGGCGGCGCGGCGATGCACCAGCTCCAAAGCACGGTGGATGACCTGGCCGAACTGCGACCAGTGGGCCTGCGGGACAGCAAAGCTGCACTCGTAAAGCAGTTTGTATTGCAGGGGACACAGCAGATAGCTGTACAGCGCAGAGAAAGACAGACGCCGCCGGGCGGGAGCGTGCGCCTTGTGCCGCGCCTGAGAGAGCCGTGCGGCGCGGCGCAACTGCTCGACACCGGCCAGTCTCTCGGTTCCCATTTCCTCAACGAACAGCGATGCTCCGCCGCCACGCCGGGTGACCTTTTCCGGTGCACCAATGATGAGAAGGTCTTCAGCGCGTGTAACCGCAACGTAGAACAACCGCCGTTGGTCGCGCAGGTTCTCCTGCGCGTGATCGTGCTCCCCGCCGAGACGCAGCTCCGGCGGCAACGGGTACCTGGGGGGCTGAAACCGGCCCGGGAAACGACCCTGCATAGCCGAGCCGATGACGACCACGGGGAACTCCAGGCCCTTGGCCTGGTGAACGGTCATGACACGTACCGCCTCGCCCGGCGGCTCGGGACGAAGGGCGTCCAATGACCGGGCCGGAAGTGTCCGGAGGTATTCGCCGAAACGGTAGGCGTTCTGCGTCCGCACGACACACTGAAACGCGGCCAGGAGTGAGGAGAACTGGCCCAGATTAAGCAGTGCCGCCTCGCATTCGCGCGCCCCAGATGGGGCGCCGGTGCGGCCAGCGCAGCGCTGAAAGTAGCCGCTCGCTCGGAGGATCCCATAGAAGAGCTCAAGCAGCGTCCCGATGTCTCCCTCCTGCGTGCGAACGCGTACCGTCGCCAGCTCGCGCAGGACGCGACGCTCGTCCGGGTCACTGATCCCCAGCTCCTTGAGGGCAGCTTCGTCCACCCAGGCAGACGGGTCGAGCCACGCGCGGGCGATTGCTTCGATGGTTTTCGGCTGCAACTCCAGCAGCTTGCCCTGGAGCAGCCGCGGGTCCCACTTGTTCTTCCAGCCGCAGAACGTGATCAGGTCCTTGAGGTGGAGGATGTCCTCCCGGTCGAAGAAACCACCGTCCGCGACGACCGTGTACGGCACGCCGTGTCGGTCGAGCGCCCGGAGGTACTCCTGGGCGTGGTATTTGACGCTGCGGAAAAGGAAGGCGACGTCGTTGTAACTGGCGATCAGACCGCGCTGGCGCAGCTCGGCCACGAGCTTGACGACCACTTCGGCTTCATCCGCGCACGTGTCAGCCGAAACCAGCACGGGACGGTGACCGCCAGGACGGTGCGCGCGGAGGTCCTTGTCTCGGCGGTGCGGCGTATTGTGTGCGATCAGCGCAGATGCCGCCTCCACCAGTTCCGGGGAAGCCCGGAAGTTCGTGTCCAAGAAAATCGTTTTCGCACCCGGAAAATCCTCATCAAACCTGAGAAAGCTTGACACCGTCGCCCCGCGAAAACGGTAGATGCTCTGGTCGTCGTCCCCAACGGCGCAGACGTTGAAGCGTGGCTGTGCGATTCGCTTCAACAGCAGGACTTGTAGCCGGTTCGTGTCCTGGTACTCGTCGACCAGAATGTAACGGAACCGGTCGGCAACCTGGGCACGGATGTCCTCCTGCTGAAGCAGCTCGTACGCGACCCTCTGGAGCATCCCGAAGTCGAGCAGGGCTTCGCCTCGGAGCAGCTCCAGGTAGCGCCCGTACGCCTCGGCGACGGCGACGTACTCCTCGACCGCTTCGGGGCTCGTCTTCTTCAGTCCCAGCAGTTGCGCACCGCGCTGGGCCGCCGTGTCGCGGAAAGCCTTCGGATCAACCAGTTCCTCGGTGCACAGATTGAAGGTCGCAAGAACGTCGGCCAGGAAATCTCCGAGGCGGGCTTTCGGGAAGCGGTTCAGGCCGAGGTCACGGAGCCGGGCATAAACGAACAGGAACTGTTGCCGGTCATCGAGCACCTCGAAACGCCGACCCCAGGGATGCGCGTCTGGGTGCTCCTCGAGCAGCATCTGGCAGAAGGAGTGGATGGTCGAGATGCGCAGGTCGTAAACGGCCTTGCCGAGGAGAGGCCACAGTCGATCATACAGCTCGTCGGCCGCTTTGTTGGTGAACGTGGTAACCAGGATGTTCTGTGGTGCCACACCCCCCTCGAGTATGAGACGTGCCGTCCGCCGCACGATCACGTCGGTCTTCCCGGCACCCGGGCCGGCGACAATCAGCAGCGGGCCCTCGGTGTGCAGGATGGCCGCCCGCTGGGCATCAGTCAGACCTACGGACAACAGCTCGACGCTCATAGCGCGGCCTCGCTACGAGAATAGCGGCCGAAGAGGAGCCAGCGATTGGGGCTGCCCGGCCGCTGAATGCGAATTCTACTCGGCCCCCGGGGTAGGCCAACCCGCGCCCCGGGCGTGCCTGGGGTGGGCGGTAAGCGCGACCACTTCAGCGATCAGGCGTGTGCCGGTGACGGCCGTGGCCTTGCCCGGCGGCCTGACGACGACTTGAGCACGGCGGAGTGCGGGGGCCGGCGGCAGCGCGGTCAGGCGAACGGCCGGCGTTTTTCCGCCCGGGCACGGTGTGCCGCTGCTGCATCAGCGCCGTGGTGCCTCTATCTCGCCTTCGAAGAAGAGGAACGTCAGGCCGGGTCCGCGTTCCTGAACGTGAGTGCCAAGGAGTCATCGGTCGCTTACCCCCCTCCCCTAGGCGTGGCCAGAAAGAGGTTAGCCAGGACGTCTGAATCCTCTTCCGCAACCGCGCGCAAGCTTGGTTCTGTTGTGCCCGGCTGCCAAGCGGGGTCGAGACCCACCAATGGACGACCGCGCCTGGGGCTCATAACCGCCAGGGTTGACCTCCTGCCATGAAGCGCGACATCGAACGAGTCGCTGTCGCGCCGGAGATGCGGTTTCGAGAACGTTCGCGTTTCCGCTTCCCCGCGGGCAACGACCGGCTCGGGCACGCGGCCCGCCCGCGTTTGGCCGCATTGGTGCAGGTGTCGTAGCGGTACCGCCGGTGACCGCGGGTCGTGAACGTGTGCGACATGGCCCGGCCGCACGCCTGGCAGTAGAGCAGCCCGCGAAGCAGGGCGCCGTGACGGTTGCGGCCCTCCACGGCACCGTTGCGGCCGTTGCGAGCCAGTTGCTGCCGCCTGCTGGGCCAATTGCTCGACGCGCTCGGCCACGCCTTTGTCAGTCGGCTCGGTAACGCGCACGTGGGCGATGTTGGCCAGTTCCTCTGCGCGCCGCAGTGCCCGCTCGCTGAGGCCGCCTTCCGCGTTCGCCTGGAGCCGCCACGCGATCCGCCGGATCAGATACTGCCGATGGGACTGCGGGCGGCTTCGCCGAAGACCTCGGCGTAGCGCTCACGGAGCTGCCCGACCGTCATCTGCTCCAGGGCGGCGAGCTCCTTCTTGATGCTCAGGCTCATGCTTCGTCTCCGTCGGGCCGCGGCCGTAACCCGCGGGTACCGTCGGACGCATTGAGCCTCGTTTCGCGGGAAAGCTCAAGGCGAGTTTCGCCGCCCAGCGAAGATTCTCTTGAGCGCCGATGATGCTCGCCGCCCTCGCGCACCGCCGCCAACGGACGATGCCCTTGGCCAGGATCAATACGACCCCGCGTCGTCGATCGGCGGGAGAAAGCTCTTCGTTTGCGCGCTGTTTCGCCATGCCGGGCCCCATGCAGGCGGCCACGCTCGCGACTTGCGTTCGCTCCGCCGCTCTCTACCCGTTACCTATGCCGTCCGCGCGCGACGTGCCCTGAACCTCATAACCGGCGGGTCGAGCAACATCGCGCCGAAATGTTCGCCGGAGAAGCCGACCGGTCAGGCGAGCGAGAACCCGCCTCATAACCCGCGGGTCGGTCGGAACGAGAGGCTCAGAGACTTGCGGCCGGCCGCGCCCGTCGGGCGACGGAAGCGGGTACGACATCGTCGTGAGGGGCGTGGTAGGAGAAACCTTGAGCGGTCGGAGCATGTCGCTAAGCTCTTGCGGCAACTCGCGATAGAAACGCGAGCGCCGCCCCGTCTCCGGAGCGGCGCTCGGCGTTAACCCGCGGGTTGCATCGTTTCGACGCGACGCGCCAACTAGCGGGAGCCGTACCCGTCTCGAGCAAGCGCTTTACGCGCAATGGGGACTTTTTCGATGTGTCGTTTGGTCAAGCGATCGTAATCCCTGCGGTTATGGCGACCTCGTATCGCGCGCGGATAATGCGTGCAGGAGTTCCTCAGCACGCCTCCCACGCTGCCCAGGACGTACCAGAACTGAAGCTGGACCGACCCGTCGGCGCCCGCGGGGCCGTCGGCGGCCCTGCCAGGGCACGCCCCCGCCGCCGAAAAGCCGCTGACGTCCGTGTCAGGGATTGTCGCGCGGTGGGGCGAGTAGGGCGGCATTCGGGCGTCTTGCGGCCCCAATCCTGACGTGAAGTCGCCGTTGGTCGGCTGCACGTCGAACGGATGCGACTGGCGCGGCAGTAGCGGGACGCGCGGTATAATCAAGGTGGCGATGGGGTTCGCCGCAGGCTTGGCCGCCATGCGCGACCGGTCCGAACCGCCTGCCGTTCTGACGGGCTGATGACCCCTGCTGGACAGCGTTGGCTTCCGGCGGCGGTTCTCGGCCCGGATGTCCAACGCGAGCGTTACGCCGGGAACCGCTGTGACCGGGCGCGCCAGCACATGCAGCTCACGCCCAGTGCGGACGGATGCCCGATGGGTCGGCACGATCTTGGTTGGTGCCATCAGTGTGGGAACCTGCTGGTAGTCCGCGGCTACTTTGTCGCCGAGGGCCACCAGCACGAGGAGTATTACTGTCGCGCTTGCGGCGGAATTGAGCGGCAGGCGATCTGGCTACGCCTGGACGATCCAGCGTGGCGCAAGGTCTACGAGCAGCGGCAGAAGCTCATTGCGCAAGGCCCCACGAGCGAGCGCTTTCTGAAGCGCCATCGCAGCGACGCGCAGGCGACGCGTCGCTGGGTCGAGGAGATCTTCTGGCTTGGCCAACGCCTGGTTGGGGTGGACAGGCCCGAGAAGCGGGCGGCGCGCCAAAGCTTGGGGCGGCGGGCTCCAGCGCGGGAGCGACGATGATGAACGCACACCATCGCGGCGCGATCGCCGCCACATTCCGCTCCATCGACAAGCGGCTGGCCGAAATCGAAGCGATTCTGCTGGCGGTGAAGGGGCAGTCGCCGCTTTCCGGGTACGCGTTCGATGTGGGGCCGCTGGAACGACAGGCCATCGTCGGATACCTGCAACGCATCCGCGAGAAGATGTGGTCGGCGATAAAACACCTGGAGGTGCCTACCGGTGACCGTCGCGTCAGCGCGGCGTGGGCGATCCGAACCACCCTGATCGGTGTGATGATCGACCTGGCGGAAATTGAGCCGCGGCGGTTGGACGGATACGGGAACCTTGATCCCCATGCTGCTACGACGCTGGCGGGAATCCTGACGGACCTGCAACGGCTGACGAACGGACTGGTGACCTACGTACGAAGGGCGCGAGGTGAAAACCTTGGGCAGCGGCTTGCCCGGTTGCAGACCTCGCCGGCCAATCGCGAAGCACTCGCGAGCATCGAACGCATCATCACGCGTCACGGACTGGTCGAATTGCGCCCGATGCTGGACATGGTCCTCTCCCGACTGGGATCAACCGAATTCGAGATCGCGTTCTTCGGACGCGTGAGTTCGGGCAAGTCTTCCCTGCTGAATTACCTGCTGGGCTGCGACGTGTTGCCCGTCGGCGTGCTGCCGGTGACGGCCGTGCTGACGCGGCTGCGGCCAGGCGAACGCCCGGAATTGGTAGCTCGGTTCCAGATCTCGCAGCCACAACGCCTTCCTGTGGAGCGCATCGCGGAATTCGTGACGGAGGAGGGCAACCCGGACAACAAGCAGCGGGTTGCCGAGGTCGAAGTCTACTTGCCCAGCCCGCGGCTCGCACAGGGCGTTGCGTTCATCGACACGCCGGGCGTTGGTTCGCTTGCGACGTTCGGTGCGGCGCAGACGAAGGCCTATCTACCGCGCTGCGACCTCGGGGTGCTGCTCGTGGACGCCGGCTCGAGCCTCAATCACGAGGACCTGGCCATCCTCCAAGGCTTCTACGACGCCGCAATACCCACAATGGTATTGCTGAGCAAGGCCGACCTGTTGAGCGAACCGGATCGGGGCCGCGTTATCAGCTACATCAAACAGCGGGCCGGCAATCTCGTGGGCGCCGACGTACCGGTGTTCCCGGTCAGCACACGCGGCCCCGACGCCGCGTTGGCCGACGCCTGGTTCGACAAACAGATCGTCCCGCTCATGGCCCACTGCCGTACGCATGCCGCGGCGTCGATTCGGCGGAAGATCGCCAATCTCGCCGAAATGACTGCTTCGTATGTGGCTGGCATGCTTGAGCGGGCACGCGCGGCGGCCGGCGACCGGCCAGGTGGCGGGGACACACATCGGCTTGACCTGACGCAGGCTCAGCAGCTTCTGGCTACTGCTGCGGAAAAGATTGCAAAAGTGGCCGTGCGCGTTACCGAGCCGACTGACAAAGGCGTGGCCGAGCGCGTCGAGCAATTGGCGCAGCAGGCGGCGGCAACGCTGGTTGACCGGGCGCGGGCCGGCAAGGGGGCTGGACGTGGCCTGAGAGAGCACGTGCTTCGTGCCCTGGCCGAGATGGCCGACGAAACCCGGGCGCAGGTCGTTGTGCTCGGTCAGGCGCTGGCCGAGACCATACGTGAATTGTTGCAGGCGTGCGGGGCGTCGCCGGCCGTTGCGCTTGATGAAGTAATCTCCACGCTGGCGCCGCTTCCCCCAGCGGACGAGGCACGGCTGCGCGACATCCCGGACGTACGCTGTCCGAAGCTCCTCGCTCTCTGGCCACGGTTCGCACGCTGGTTCTTGCATCGCTGCATCCGCGAACGCTGCGGCGTGATGCTCTGGTCGTTGTTCAGCGATCACCACGGCAAGCTGCGGGCGTGGCTGGCGGCCAGCCTGGAACGGTTGACGAACGCGTACGAAGCGCAGGCGGCGCTTTTCCGCGACACGCTGCGGGCCACCGGCGAGGGTGAACCAGGCGGTGAGTCCACGGAAGAGCTGGAGGCCGATCTGCGAACGCTGAGCGGTATCGCGACACCGGACAAAAGCGGGGCACCAGCCGATGAGGCGGTCGTCCCTGCCTGACGCGTTCTACCAGTCGCGACATCCGGCGATATGCCAACTCAGCGCATGGCTAACGTGCGTCCTGAATCGGAATTCACAAACCGGCGGCGCGC
>Ga0308417_1000986_pt1 | contig 19809 bp, 26 predicted proteins | sample HotsprSampleOS65_FD_203528 | JGI IMG/M metagenome (GOLD analysis project Ga0308417, IMG submission 203528) | Hot spring phototrophic mat microbial communities from Octopus Spring, Yellowstone National Park, Wyoming, United States - 20090730_OS65 ... | reverse complement strand
GCCACCCCGACGTTCTGCGCTTTCATCGCCGCCGCGACTTCCTCGCGCAGCCGCGACGCGACATCTTCGCGCAGCCGCGCGGCGATTTCGGCGGCGAGTTCCGACTGATTCATCACGATTTCCGTCATCTTCTCCTTCTCCTCCTTCACTTGATGACTAACCGATATGCATTCCGAATCATTGTGCGCGGCTCTGCGGGCGTCGGCGTGATGCTCGCATCCAGCCCCAGCAGCCAGCGTTTGATGAACATCGCCTTCCCCGCCGGTTGGCGCACCACGAGATGCGCCGCCGTCCCGCTCGACCACCCCAACTCCGGCGCGATCTGGGCGAGATAGCGGTACTTCGCGTCGAGCAGCCCGCGGATAATTACGCCCTCGTCGGTCAGTTCCAGCGCGCCGTAGCCGATCGGCTCTTCAACGAGAATAACCCCCGACGCAGTTTTCACCGGTTGCGCGTGGTTCAACCAAATCGGCGTTTCGCGTAAACGCCCGAAGTCGGTTTCCGCAGTGAAGAACTCGTTTTCGAGGTCGGTTGCGTCGGGACTGCCGAACACCACCAGCAACCCTTCAACGTCGCCGCTCTCGACCGCCTTCAGCGCCGCGCCGGGCGCGGTCTGCCATTCCATCTCCTCACCTCCCCCTCTCTTTCAGCACCGCGATTGCTTCCTTCTTTGCCGCTTCCGCCGCGTCCCTCAGCGACGCCCAGCGCCCGCGATGGACGCGCGCTTGCGGCATTCCGTAGACGTATCGCGCATAGGACGCGGTGTTCTCGACGATCCGCGACGTTTTCGACAGTTTCTTGATCCGCAATTTCTGCCGTAAGTTACCGGTGCGCCGGTAGCGTGAACCCGCGGGCGGCGGCGGATAGATTTGCATCATACCGTGCGCAGCGGTCGCGCCCGCGTCGAGCGCGGCTTCGATCCGCGCCGCACGCGGCAGCAGTTTGCGCAATGCGTTATCCAGATCGACAGAGACGCTAACCCGCATCGATCCGCTCCAGTCTGACGCCGCAGCGACAACGCGGGTGCGCCGGGGGCCCGCTCCGTCCGCCCCACTCGTCCTCGCGCTTACTATGCAGTGCGCCGCAGATCGGACACACGCGCTCGTCGTTGGCGGTCTCCCAAATCATCACATACTCCAGATTGTGCTCAGTGCGCAACCCGTCGCGGTACGCTCGCACGCCCGCCGTTGCAGCTTCAGTCGCGGCGGTGATGGCGACGGTTTCGGCGCGCTTCGCACCGACGACCGGCTCGATCATTGCAACGAGTTCGGCGCGATCCGCGCCCGGCATCCGTCGCCACGCCGCGACCGCGCGGGCGATGTAGTCGCGCGTGTACGGATAGAGCAATTCTTCAACCTGGCGGCGCGTCGCTTCCTCAGCCCAATCCGCCAGCAGCGCATCGACGTTGACCGCAACGCCGACCTCGGCGCGCATTTCGTCCGCGAACAGACGTGCGATTGTCTCGATATTGCGGCGCATTGCGGGATAGAGTGTCTCGTTGAACATCTGCGCCGTAATCTCATCTGCGCCGTCGAGCATCACCTGACGCAACTGTTGAAACGCGCGCTTGAGATCGCGGTAGAGTTGCACCTCGTGCGGCATCAGTCCCGCTTCGTCGTCCTTCTTCAGCGATTTCGCCGCGTCGTCTGTCGGTTCAGCGCCGTTGACGCCCGCCAGCCGCAGCGCCGTTCTTACGTCGAGACCGGCAGCCACCGCCTCGCGCGCAATCGCCAGCCGGTTGCGCAGACGCAGCAGTTCTTGGTCTGCCGCGTCCTCAACGAACTGCGGCAGATCGAGACGTGCGCGGGCTTCGTTCAGTGTGAGCACCGGCTGTCCGGTGAGTCTCTGGATCGCTTCCGCTTTTTCCAGTTCCGAGTTCTGCACCGCGTCAATGCGCGCTTCGTTGCAGCGCAGCGTCTGGTTGTACGCGACGAAGTGCGGCTGCAACATCGCGGTTATTTCGCGGGCGCGGGTGAGGATCGTCAGAAGAATGAACGTCTGATAGTCGCGCAGCGCGGTCGCGTAGGTGCTGGCGTTCGAGAACACCAGCGACATCGGCACTTGAAACGCGGTGAGCATCAGTTCCGCCGCGCGCTGGAGCAGTTCGGGTTTGACTGCATCAGACAGTGTATCGCCCAGCGTGACGGTTTTGATCTCGCTTGACAGCGCGAGATGCCGGAATGCGTTGCGGATGCCGCTGACGAGTTGGCGCAGCCACTGCTCAAAGCGCGACCGCTCGGCGTCCGTCGGGCGCTGGGCGAACATCCAGACGGTGGGGCGCACCGCCCCGCGCTCGAAGTACGCCGTCTGGTAGCGCTCGGCAGCCAGCAGTGCGCGGGCTTGGGTCAGCGCCGTCGTCACCAACCCGACGCCGGGTTCAACCTCACTTCTTACGGACGGTTCCCAGAAGTGGAGCAGTTCGGTTTCCGGTTCAAGTCGAACTTCAACGTTGTTCACGCGGCGCGTAAACCCGACCAAACCGCGTTTCGCGTCGGTGATCGGAGTGATGGTGCGCGGGTGCAGACGACGCAGACCGAGCGGCGCTGCCGGATCGCGTAGTAAATACGCCGCGCCGTACAGACACAGATCGATCTCGACGCCGCGAATGAGTGCCGCCAACCTCTCTGCGTCAAACGCCACCAGCGACCCGCGCCGGGTGGTGATCTCCCACGGCAGCGACGCGAGGGCGTTGGCGCGTAGTGTCACCGCCGTCCGCACCACCGCGACGCGCTCATACGCCGTCTCGACATCAACCGCGTCGCCGTCGCCGGTAAACACGCCCGTCCACGCGGACGGAAGGAAATCCTCCAGATTGAGCGCTTTGATGTCGTAGCGCTCAAACGGCGACAGTACAAGTTGTGCGGCGGGCTTATACATCAAACAGCACCTCTGTACCCCGCGCCGCGCCCCACACCGCCAGCGCGAGCGCAACTACCCCGTCGTCGTGACAGCCTTCCGGCGCGCTGTAGCGAGCGCGACCGGACGCGGAAATATCGACGCTGTACATCTCCAGTTCGTTGAGCAGCCAGTCCAGCGCGGGCAGCACAATCGTTCGCTGCTCCAACGCCAGCGCCAGCGTGTCGATCAGTAGCGGTTTTGAAGCGACCGTCGTCGTAAACGCCTGCACCGGCAGCCCGGCGCGCTGCAACTCTTCGATATTCGGCGCGCCGATGCTGTTCGCCTCGGCGATCACCGCGCCGCCGCCGTTGCGCTGCCAGAACGTAACCAGCGCGCGGCGCTGGGTTGCGAAATCCACATCGACGAGACGTTCAACGTCGACGACGCACCGCGTCTGCGGGTCGAGCGCGGCGAATACGGTTGCGTCTTCGTAGCGCCCCCAGTCCACCCCGATCACCGCAGCCTCGTTGCTGCGCGCGATCTCGCCGACACAACTACGAACGTTGCGGAACACCGCGCCGCCGTCGTCGAGGAACTCGGCGTCGAGTTCTTGACGCGCGGCGCGTTCGGTCATTGCAGATCGCAGCAGCGCAATATCTGCCGGATCGAGACGCGGATTGTCACTCGTTGAACGCCGAACCGTCGCCCAGCGCGGGTCGTCAAGCGCGCTCTGGTGAATGCGCCAGAAATCCCCTCGCCCTTTCGGCGTTCCCGCCAGCACCGCGCGCCCGCGTCTGTCAAGCAGCGCGGGGATCAGATTTTCGCGCCAGATTGTTTCGAGATTGCGCACCAGCCCCGCCTCGTCCACCACAATAAGATCGTACCCGCGTGACCTTCCCGCGTTCTCGTTGTCCAACGACCAGAACTCGACGCGCCCGCCGGTCGTTGTGTCGATCCGCCGTTCCGCCTTGTACTCGTCCGCAACCGGCGCGCGCAGTACGCGGCGCACTTGTTCCCACACCGGCAGCATCAACTTATACGTTGGAGCGAAATACCCGACCGTCTGCCGGTGCACCAGCGCGGCTTCAACAAGCATCCGCGCCAGCAGATGCGATTTCCCCCACCGCCGCCCGGCGCGAAGATGAACGAACCGCGCGCTTCTGGTCTGTTCCGAAACCGCGATCTGGTCGGCGTGCAATTGCGGCAGTCGTACCTCATACCGTTTTGACGAACGCCGCTTCATCGACGATCACCAGCACGTCCCGTTCGGCGTTCGGTTGCTCATCGAACTGCGACAGAAACAGCCGCGCGGCGGCAACGCGCGCGCTTGCCGGCTCGTTGTCGTTGACAACGATCATAAACAGCGCACGCAACACCGCGGCGCGGGCTTCGTCTGTCAGCAGTTCGTCAATCGTCATTTGTAGTTGCGATAGTACTTCCGCGCGATTGCCTCAACCTCAACCTCGCTCAGCGGGATGTGGTACGAGACGACGTAGCCGAAGATGACCACCAGCGCCGATTGCACCTCTGCTGGCAGATCAATCCCGACAAACTCACGCAGCGCCCAGGTGAGAATGATGACGGTTGCAGCGGCGAGCGCGCCGTAGGTGATCTTATCCAGCGGTTGCGAAAAGGGAAGGTTCATCTCCTCCTCCTACTCCTCTCCCGGCGGGGCGATGTTCACCCGCTCATTTTAATTATACCGGGAACGCGCCGCTTTTTCGTACTCCAGATCGCGGCGGCGCGCGGGTGTCACAACGCCTGCTTCTCTTTTATTTCTATAGAGTGTTGTGACAGCACTGATAAGCCAGCAGCGGGCGGGGGAGTACTCCATTCGGGTGATGCAGCGGGTGTCACAACACTGCATATAAATAAAAGAAGATCGAGTGTTGTGACGCTGCTGAACAACCAGAAACCCCGCCGGCGTCGGCGGAGCTTCTAGGAGGAGAAGGAGGGAGGATCGTCTGTTACTCGCCGCGCCGCGCGTCCTCGCGCCGCAGTTGTTCGACCAGCCGCCGCGCGTCTTCGACGTACGCGCGCCAGCCGACCGGCTCGCCGCGGTATTCGACCGCGTAGTCGCGCGTCTCGCGGTCGAAGATGATTTTGAAATCATCACCAGAGTCAATAACGATTTCGCGCGCCGGGCGCGGTGCGGGGGTTGAACGTCGCTTAGGCATCGAATTACTCCTTTCTGATGATCGAATACGCTGCTAGTATACCACACGCGCGTTGGGTTGTCAAGTCGCAAAATCGCGGGAAAATCTCGAAAATTGGGTATTGACAAACGGCGCGGGGTGTGGTATAGTATAACCGTAATCGATAAGCGCTTAGCACTAAGGAGGCACACAAAATGCTGCAGACGTACAAAATCTGGGAAGGCGAGCGAACGTTTCTGCCAGGCGACGACACCGGCAAATTCACAATTATCGAAATCACCGGCGAGGAACTTGGGTGGTTCGAGGACGTAATTGACGGAAAGACCTACTACGTTTATCAGACATCCGAGGGTAAGGTTGTGATCAATATTGTGGAACAGAACTACGGTATCGGTGAACCTAGCCGCGCCGTAATCTGCCGGTTCAGCAGCCTCGAAGAGGCGGCACAGAGCGAGCAGCGATACGCTCTTGAGGAACTGCGGCTTATCTAACGAACCAACCAACCACAAACCCCGCGCCTCACAAGCGCGGGGTTTTCTTTTCCCCGCCGTCGCCAAGCCCGCGCACTGTTGTCACAACACATCATCTTCTTTTATTTATACAGCGTGTTGTGACAGAACGACAAACAGAAACCGCCGGACGCGCGTCCGGCGGTTCTGGCGTTCGCGTCGGGGGCTAGTTGTGTTTGACGAACGGGGTGACGGCGAAGGTGTAGCCCCATTGGTCGCCGAACGCCAGCCACCCGCTGCTGCTTCGTCGCACGCTCAGGCGCGAGTTCTTTCCGAACAACCGCAGCCCGCGCCGCAACTGGGCGACGCTGTACCATCGCGTATCACCGTCCGCCTTCGGTCGGAAGAGCTCTTCCCCACCGCGCGGGGTATCCACTAGCGCGACGTACTCTTTCGAGCTCATTTCCTTCAACGCTTTGAATTTGGGATTATCCGAGAGAGGAAGGAGTTCCCACCCCAACGCCTCGTCTTCTAACTTCCCGAGCATCCGTTTGATCTGGACGCGCGGGCAGTGGAAGTCGGGCAACTTCACCTCGCAGTACTCGCCCGCGACTTCCCCAACGTTCTCCTCATACCGCGTGCTCCGCGCGGTTACGGTCACGCGGTTCCCAACAACGGCGACGCTTCCGATCCACGTCGCCTCCGCCAGCGCCTCCAGCACCCGCGCGGCTTTCGGCGAGATCGCGCCTTCGCCGCGCAGAAACACCAAATCGTCAAACTTCTTGGCGACCAGCATTACGCCGTCGGTCGCCAGCATCACGCCGTCGGCGACGTGAACACCGACGAACGGCGTCTCCTGAATGTCGAGGGCGACGCGGAGAAAGTTGGAAAGTTCTGTGCTGGGCATAGTCATTTCCTTTCTACAACAAGAGGCGCGGCGTGCGAGGGGTTCGCAGCCGCGCCCGGTGCTGTTATTGAAGCGATTCTAACTCCTTCCCGAAAAAACAACTTCGCAAGAACAGGAGACGGGAATACATAGACGTATGCTTGATCAGTCTCCTCGCGGTCGCTGCGGAATAAGCAGACCGCAATCTTACCATTCCCATCCTCGAAAAAGACGGTGCGGGCGTTGTCTTTCGACAAAACACCGACGCGCTCGCCTTTGAATTTGATGTCGCCGGCTTGAATTTTCTCGTCGTCGCAAACGATGTCACGCATTGCGCCTTGCCAAACTTGGATTGCCATTTCTTGTCTCCTTTCGTTTCGTTGATTTACTGTGTTTCTACTATACCACAACCCGCACCGTTTGTCAATACCCAACTTTCAAGGCAAACAAAAAGCGCCGGGCGAACGTCCGGCGCTCTCCAACGTCAACCCGCGCCGCTATCTCGCCAGCGCCCACACGCAGCGCGCGAGCGCTTCGGAAAGCGTCGCCGCGTCCGTCTCGTACTGCGCCAGCGTTCCCAGACCTTTATGCCAATACGCGACCTCGACGCGCCAACCGCCTTCGCGTCGTTCGATCTCGACCAGCACGACGCGCGGCAACGCAAACAGCGCATCGAGCGGCTTGTGCGCGGCGGTGTGGATGTCAAGTGCGAAAGCGTCGATGGCGTCGCTTGCGCGGGCGACGTTGATGATGCGGTCGCACTCGCCCGCGTCGGTCAGTACGACGCAGATCGCGTGCGGGTGTCGCTCGAATTGGATTTTCACACACACCTCCGTAAAAAGCGAAGGGGCGCTCCGGCGAACCGGAACGCCCCGAACTGACTACCGACCGTCAACCTCGTCGAGTGTGAGCGTCGGGCGGGGGATGATCCCCGCATTCTCCATCTCCCACCAGAACCGCTCCTCTGCCTCAGGCAGAGTGCGAAAGACAAAGACCTCCGAGATTTCCGGCTCGTTCTCCCAGCGGCTCCATCGCCGCCGGTGAACGATAAAACGCCCGTCCACCGCGCGGTAAAACGCGGTCTCCGTACCGCGCGAGTTGTGCTCCTCCCACAAACCGCCGATGCGCTCACCGTCAAATTCGACCATCTCCCCGTTCACGAACTCATCGCCGAGAATAACGCGCCGGTTTCCCTGGAAAAGTTGGATCGTAACCATAGTGTTACTCCCTTCTGTCGGTGAAATCGATTACGCTTCTACTCTACCACATCCCGCGCCGGTTGTCAAGCGGGAAATTCGCCGGAATTTCGCCGAAATTGCCTCTTGACAGTTGGCGGGAACTGCGGTATAGTAGAGACACAGTAATCAATCACTTCTAAGGAGGCTCAAGATGGCAACCATCAGCATCTGGCGCGGCTACCGCGACTGGGACGCAGGCAGCGACTACGAGATCGTCACTTACGAGGACGCGCGTGAGATCGGATCGGTTCGGTTCACTGATGCTGACAGTGATATTCAGTACCGCATCATCCGCACCGGGGACGGAGAGATTGTCATCTTTTTCGTCGAGCGGAAAGGGCACTACTGCGAAGCAGAAATCTTCGAGTACCCCGATCTCGAAACCGCTGCCAAAGACTACGCATTCATCCTCCGCAGAGCGGGCGTCATCTAGACGACCCGCCGCAACCCAGAAGCCCCGTCCGGCAACGGATGGGGCTTCTTATTTCCCCTTGCACTTCCCGCAATACCCGTACCGCCGCGCAGCCCCGTACTGCTGCTGCGTCAGCGCAGCACCGCAGCGCGGGCAGCGATACGGCAGCGCAGCACGCTGCTGATGCCGGTGCTGATGCTGATGCTGGTGCTGATGCTCAGCAGTATGCTGATGCTGCTGCTGATGCTGCTGCTGATGCTGCTGCTGATGCTGCTGCTGATGCTGCTGATGCTGATACTTGAGCATATGCTCAGCAGTATCAGTAGTATGCTGCCGGTGCTGGTGCTGCTGACCGGCAGTATGCTGCCGGTGCTCAGCAGTATGCTGCAGCATATGCTCAGCAGCATCAGCACTGTGCTGCCGGTGTTGGTGCTGCTGATGCTGGCGCTGCTGATGCTGATGCTGGTGCTGGTGCTGCTCAGCAGTATCAGCACTGTGCTGCTGGCGCTCAGCAGTATGCTGCTGATGCTGGTGCTGCTGCTGATGCTGATGCTGCTGCTGATGCTGCTGCTGCTGCTGATGCTGCTGATGCTGATGCTGCTGCTGATGCTGCTGGTGCTGGTGCTGGTGCCGGCGCTCAGCAGTATGCTGGAGCATATGCTCAGCAGCATCAGCAGTATGCTGCTGCGCACTGCTGTGCAGCAGCGTCGCAAGCGTATACGCCAGCGTCGCAAGCGGCGCGCTCTCCAGCACCGACAGCGCCAGCAGCAACCAGTCGAACGTTGCGAGAAACTGCGCCGCGCCGCTCAACCCCGTCGGTACGCGCGCGGCATAGTCGGCGAGGACGTTGAGCGTGATCGCGGTGAGCACCGCCGCCCGCGCCACGCGCGCCGCAAGTCGCCGACGCTGCGGATCGGTAAACGCCGCGAACGCCAGCGACAGATACGCCAACTCGATCCCCACCGCCGCCAGCCAGCCCGCAGCGTCCCCGCGCGTCGGGGCGAGGGCGCGCTGGACGCCCAACGCGGACGGGGCGCTCAGCAGCAGCACTGATAACGTTGCGAGAATGCGGAATTTCACGAATGCTTCTCTTTCCCCGTCACAACACGCATTCTTCTTTTATTTCTATAGAGTGTTGTGACGGTCGTTGTTCCTCAACGCCCGCGTGCTAAGCACCGCAAAACCCCTCCTCACAGAAATCCGCTTGCTCTTCCGCCGCGTCCGCCCGCAGCACCGCGATCTCGTCTTTCCCGCGCTTCCGCCGCTCCTCGTTGATGCGCCGCTCCAGTTCCTCACCCTTCTCGCGCAGCGCCGGGTATTGTCTGAGCAACTCAGATTGACTGCGGGCGCTGCGGTACGGACAGAACCAGCACGACGATTTCGGCGGCGGCGTCAACCCGGCGCGTTCGATTATTGCGCGGCAGTCGTTGCGGGTAAGGCGCTCGTCTACCAGCGGGTAGACGTTCTCAATACGCTTGAAGCCGGAATCGCGCATCCGGTGGAACTCGTCTACGCTGATTCCCAGCATCAATCCGATCCGCTCGCGTCGGTACTTGTCGTACAGATAACGTCTGATCGGCTCGACTTTATACTGTCTGGTGCACTGGCGCTTCAACATAAACGATCCGTCGCGAGAGCGCCACGGCGCGGGCGTGAACGCCGGGCGCGCAAGCATATCTCCGTACAGATCGCGCTGTAGGATTGTGATGCCGCGGTTGTACGTCTCCCGCAGCCAGCCCGCGAAGGACGCAACGTACTCGCGCGTTGCGGGCGACTCTGCGTCCAGCAGATCAACGTGGACGATCTCGTCAATCCGCCACCCGCGCTGCATCGCCAATACGACCAGCGCGGTGCTTTGGACGCCCCCGCCATACGAAATGACCGTTCGTTGTGCGCTCATACCCGCCCTCCTCGTTCCCCCTCGCCCGCGTCCAACGCCGGAAGGACGTACACCTCTGCGATATCAATTCCGTCGTCAAGGAGGGATAGTCGCATCTGATGCAACGCCACGCGCCCGTCCTCGGTGCGGTAGAGCACGCAACGCTCTACCCACTCGTCCGCGCGCGCCACATCAACGACGGCGAGGAACTCGCCGACAAACCGGACACACTGCGTACTCTGAAACGTATTCCCCCGCACCCCGCACCAGAGTTCGATTTCCTCCACTTCGCGCCTCCTTTCTCATTCCTCGCTCTTCAACCGAGCAGCCCGCGCCCAGTCGTCGTTGCGGAACCGCGCACCTAACGCCCGCGCCTGTTCTCGACTGAACCCCGCACGCTGGAGCGCCGCCAGCGCAGCGAGCAGCGCGTCGTCCCCGTCCGTCGGGGACGGATCGATGCCCGTCCCCGCGCTTTCTGAAGCCAAATCAACCCCCTCAATCCGTCCCGGCGCGTCAGAAAGCCTTGGGACGGGGCTAGGGGCGTTTTGCGGCAACACAGCGCCTTGGGACGGCGCGATGTCGTCCCCGTCCCCGCTCTCGGAAACCTCCCCAAATTGGGCGTTTTCGGCGCTTTTTGTGGGTTCGGGACGGTCGGGGACGGGGACGGATACGTTCCGTCCCCAGGCATCAGAAAGCCTTGGGACGGCTCCGCCCCCGTCCCCAGGCATCAGAAAGCCTTGGGACGGTACAATTTCGTCCCGCGGCTTGCTGACGCTTTGGGACGGATCAACCCCCGTCCCCGCGCTTTCCAAAGCCAAATCAACCCCTTCAATCCGTCCCCGCGCATCAGAAAGCGTCGGGACGGGCTTCTGCTCATCAGCCGTCACAACACTTGCTTCTCTTTTAATTAAAGGAGGTGTTGTGACAGCACTGAACAACAACGTCTCCAGCAGCGCCGCATCGTTGCGCGCGTTGATCAGCCCGTCGAAGTCTCCGACCAACACCGGCGTGCGGACGAGAAACTGCTCGTTGTTGTGTCTCACCACGAACAGCCCGCGCTCGCCGGGCGGCGGCGGCAGTTGTGACGGGCGGTACACCAGCGCCTTCGGATCGCGCACCCCCAGCGCCGGCGCGTCCTGGCTCCCGTCCACCAGCGCGCCGGAGATGAGGGTTGATAGGTTCATTCGCCACTCCAGCCGCTTGCCGGTGGGCGTCTGCATCGAGACGATAACCCGAATGCCCAACGCCCGCGCTTTGCTGACGAGCGCGATGAGCAGCCGCTCCGTCTCGTCAACCACATCGATGATGTCGGTTGCGAGGACGATCAGCAGCGGCAGCGGGTCGGGCGCTGTCTGGTTGTACTCCTCGACGCTGCGCACCCCGGCGCTCAACAGCAGCCCGAACCGACGCTTTGCTTCCTCGTTGATTGCGCCGATCGCGTCCAGTATGCGCCGTTGCCCCTCGTCGCCGTACCCCCCGGCGGGAGCAAAGAGCATCTGCGGCAGTCGGGCGAGGTTCGGCGTCAACCAGTCGCCCTTGCCGTCCAGTATCGCCCACTGCGCGCCCGGTTCGTTGAGCAACGCCGCAAACCACAGCCGCAGCAGATGATCCTTCCCGCAGCCGCTGGTGCCGTACAGCCCGATGTGGAGCGCGTCGCGCCCGAAGTCGAGCCAACGGAACGCGCCGGTCTGGTCGCGCCCCAGCGGGACGGCGTAGCGCGCCGGGCGCGGGTCGGCGGGGTTGAACAGTGATGAGGAAGGAAGCGTCACAACACCTTTGTCTCTTTTATTTATAGACGGTGTTGTGACGGCGGGCGCTGGTGTTGTGACAGCAGCGGGGGCTGCGGCAGCGGGGGCTGCGACTGCCGCCGCAGCCTCAACCGTCACAACACCCGCTTCTTCTTTATTTATAGACGGTGTTGTGACAGTACGCAGCGCCGTCGGCAGCAAGCCACGCTGTTCGAGTTGGCGCTCAACCCGATACGCGGCGTTGTTCAGCGCGTGGTAGACACGCGCCGCCGCCTCGCGGTTAGTCGCCGCGAGCAGCGCGAGGAACGCGAAGACGCCGGCAATCGGGTCAACGCTGAACGCCAGCGCGACGCCGAACAGCATCAGAAAGACGGTTTTCCCGCTGACGTTCACCGCCCGCCTCCCCCGCCGCCGCTCGCCGCGCGCACGTTCGCGGCGAGCAGCAGTGTCGTCGCGCCGAAGAGAACCGCGAGAAACTCAAACGCAAACGATGCCGCGAAAGTCCAACCGACTTTCACCAACACCGCCGCAGCGCCCTCAATCACATCCGGCAGCGGCGCGAACAGCCCGCTGCGCTGCCAGATGTCGACCAACGCGACGGCTTCGGTGTAATCCGTCACGAGGTCGAAGAAGATGAAGAAGTAGACCATCCACTGCAACATACGGACATCACGCTGCGCCAACTTCGCTGCTGCGATTTCGATAAGCGTCGGCAGCAGCGTCAAGAACACCACGAACAACGTCAACCACTCTGCGCCCGTCGCCAACACATCATTAGCAATCGGCTGCATAAACCGCCACGTCGGGACGAGATCGTAGCGATACGCCAGCGCGCCAAAGACATACGCCATTACGAAAAAGCAGATCGCAGCGACGACCGCCGGAAACCCGCGGACGCCGCTTGCCCAATCCGCCGCGCGCTTGAGGTTGTCGCTGAGGTCGAGCGCGCTCAGCAGACCGTCGGCAACGTTGCTGTTGACGAGGGCGAGAATGACGCCCCCGGCGATGACCCAAGCGATAAGATCACTCATACAGCGTCCATCCTTTCTTACCGCGCACCCAACGCTCAACGAGATACGCTCCGTCCGGCGCTTCACGCCCGGCGACGTAGCCAAGCGTCCCATTCAGATCGTAGATGACGAACGCGCCCGCCGCGCGCACCGCAACGTCGCGCTTTGCGGCGCGTTCAAAACGCCCGACCGCGTGCGTCCACTCTTCCAACTCTTGATGCGGGATTTCCTCAATCTTCCACCACATTTCGATGCTTCCTTTCTAACTCCTTCGCCAGTAGTTGTACAACCGTCTCGTGCACATACCCCCACCGCAGACACACCGCCGCCAGATCGCGGTACGGCTGGCGCAGCCGCTTCGCAGCCGCGTGCAGATCGGAAAGAACGGCTACTACGTTCTCGTCAAGACGCCAGCACAACCCCAGATGCGCTTCAGCCGCTGCGTCGAGATCGACATACGTTTCCCCGACCGCCGCGCTTTCGTTGAGCGCCGGGATGTGGTAGCGTAGGAAGTAGCGGATGTACGTCGGACGATACCCGACCGTCAGCATCAGTTCGGCGACCGCCTGCGCGTCGCTGCGCAGTTTGTGGCGCGTCCAGCGCAGCAGTCGCGTCTCGTCTCCATCAACGCCGCGCAAGCGTTCGGCAAAGAACCGCATCGCGGCGCGCAGATCGTCGTCACGCATTTCTGACCACCACACATATTTGACGCATCATCTTCGCACTCGGGATAATCCCGCGCCGGAAACAGAAGAGCACCGCCCGCCGGTCGCGGTCGTCTTCGATGCGCCACACCGCGTGCATCACGCGCAGCGCAAGACGCAGCGCCGCACTGTCGAGTGCGTCGCTCAGCGCGTCGTTCCAGTGGCGGTTGATGAACTCGCCGAGCAGCGCGGGTGTGCATTGTTCGAGCAAAAACTCAGCCAGCGCCTCTCGATCCGCCAGCGCCCGCCGCAGCAACGCCCGCGCCGCGTGGCGGTCAAGCGGCGCATCGGCTGCCAGATGCGCGTACCAACGCACAAAGCGTTCCGCTTCGTCACTCATTCTTCCGCTCCTTCCCGACGAGTTCATCTAACACTCGCCGGGGCATCATCACCCACTCCCGATCCACCCGCGCGCCGTTCTCCGTTCTGGTCGGCACGTCGTCACCGAAGACGAGAACGAACAGAGGAATACGTTCGTAGCGCGCCGCGCGGTCTATCGTCTGAAGCAGCGCGTCAAGCGTCGGTTTGGTCAACATCTTTCGCCTCGCTTTCACTTCTACCGCAAAGCCGGGGTTATCACCAACGAACCCGTCAACGCCGAAGCGCGTGAGGTGTCCCACACGCCCGGTCGAAGTCAAAAGGCGGGCAAGCGACGGATCGCTCACCCGCCCGAATGTGGCTTGCAAAGCCCGCAGTGCTTCTCTCTCCTTTCTTTTCCAACGCGGTTCAGAACGGGACTTCATCTTCTTTCGTCTTTCGCAGCCTCGCGCGAACGGGGGCGATGTGGACGATTTCGCACCACCCGTTGGGTTTGGTTTCCAGCGTCAACTGGTACTCCCGCCCTATCGCGTTTTGCACAAACTCTTCCGCGTTGGCGAGTTGTTCGTCGGTCATCACCGACACGCCATAGAGCCAAGCCAGAACCTTATACAGGTTCGTGGTTTTGCCGCTCTTACCCGGGTGGTCAAGCCGCGCGGGCTTGCGCACCCACTTTGAGACGCGCAGCGGGTTCCCGTCATCGTCCTCCACCTCGAACTCGAAAACGAACGCGTCTTCCATCACCGGCTCCGGGCTAAGCCTCGTCTCGAACGTCGGACGCTGGCGCTCTTTGATGCTGAGAAACCGCCCGATGTACGCCCCGTTGAGTTCTGGTCGTTCGCGTCCGTTGCCGGAGTTGCCGATGAGTTCCTTGAACATACCTTCCACTTCCTTTCTATCGCCTTCGGCACAATCGCCTTAGTCCGCAGTATACTCCAGAACGCCCGTTTTGTCAAGCGGATCACACCGTTTTCGGAACGGACACCAACGACATTCTTCCGTTCCCCAAGCGACCGCCTCGGCGATGTACCCCTCCAGCGCCAGCGACTGAAGTCGCAACGCCTTGTAGAGCAACGCCTCCGCGCGTGCGCGGTCGATCTCGAAGCGCATCTCTTCCATTTCGCCGGTGTCGCGGTTGACCAACAGTACGACGCCGGTTTGTGCGTCGGTCAACGCAGCGTACACACTGATCTGGTCAACGTATTCTTCCAACTTCGACCGCGCCGCCCACTCCTTTGCGCTGACGGTTTTGATGTCAACGACCGTCAGCGCATCGTTTTCGTCAGTCAGCAGCGCATCGATCCTCCCCGATACCGCGCCGCTGACCACTCGAACCTCTGTTTCCACACGCCCCGGGTACGCTTCCTTCAACAGCGCTTCTAAATGCGCGTGGATCGCGTCGCCCAACAACGCCGACGGACTGTCTGCGCGCGGCGCGTCCGGTTCGCACCCCAGCAACGCGAACGTGATGCGCCGGTCGCACGCCGAAATCTCGCTTGCGTACACGCGATCCCGCGCGGCGACCGGGCGACGCTTCGCGGCAACGACGCCGCGGATGGCGTCAACGAGCGGTTGTTGTCGTTGTATCTTCACTCCGAAAAACGCACTCATCAGTACTTCCTCCAATTCTTAGAAATAGGGTTCGCTTCGACTGCGGGCGGACAGCGCTGCATATACCGCCGCGCCGCGTCAAGCATCACTTGCTCCAACCAGCGCTGCGCCTCCGCTTCTGTAAGCGTTTCGGGTACGATAGCAAGCGCCTCGTCGTAGATCGGGGCGACGATCATCCGCTCGATCCCCAACGTCGCCTCAACCCCGCCCTCGCGCGGCTCGGTGAGCCGGAAGGCGTCTAACATCGCTTGCGCCATAACGACCGCGTTGCCCCCTTGACAAGGATGGTTCATTGCCTGACGCCGGATCGCACCGCACTCGCGCCAGACGCGCCCCTCATCCGCGCGGCTCGTTGCGGGCTTCGGCAACGTAAACCAGCGGCGCAGACCGGCATACGTCGTTACGTATCCGGCGGTCGAACCGTCTGCGCGCTTCGCACTCTGCTCAAACGGCGCGCGGGCGGTGTCCGCAAACCAGTTCGACAACACCGGATACGCCGCGCTGAATTCTCGGAAGAATTGTGCCGCTTCGTCGACCGTTATATGCAACTTCTTCGCCAGCCCGACCGGGGTGCCGCCGTAGAAGTATAAGAACGCAACCACCTTTGCGACTTGCCGCGTCGTCTTCTTGTACGTCTTCCCGATCCTCTCCATCAACCCGCTTTCGATTACAAACCGCACCGTTCGCCGGGCGTCCCAGCCCGCCGGAATGATGTATCCCTCAACCGGCGTCTGCTGAAACGTCAACGTTGTCGGCTCCGGCTCCGCAACGTCCCCGCGCCGCAAGTGGAACATCAGCGCCGCAGTGACGCTGTGGTTGTCGCCGCCGGATCGGAACAGCGCCAGCAGCGCCGGGTCTTCCGACAAGTCCGCCGCGATGCGCTGTTCCATCGCGGCGTAGTCGGCGTTGACGAACACATAACCGTCCGGCGCGAGAAACGCGCTGCGGTAATCGAGATCGTCCCCTTCGCCGCGCGGGATGTTCAGCAGATTGGGTTCGCCGCACGCGAACCGCCCGGTGTCCGCGCCCGCGATCTTGAGGTTCGGATGCACCCGCCCGGTCAGCGGGTGGATATGCGCGAGAAACCCGCGCCCGTAGGTCGTCACGCGCTTCTGCCAATGTGACCACCGGCGGTACAAATCGAAGAACCGGCGCTTTTCCGGATCGTCTTCGTATTCTCGCTCCAATTCGCCTAACTCTTGTTTGTCCAGCGAGTTGATGTCAACCCCGCGCATCTTCGCCGCTGTTTTGACCAGTTCGCGCTTCGTCAAATCCTCCGGTTCGACGCCGAGGTACTCCGCAAATTGCTCCGACGCAGCGCGCAGCCGCCGCTCCGCCTCGTCCGCCAACTCGCCCCAACGGGCGGCATCGATGCGCAGCCCGCAATACTCGACGGCGGCGGTCGGAACGGTGAGGTTGACGAACAGACGCACCGCGTCCAGTACGCCCAGCGCCTCGGCGCGCTGCTGCTGGCGGCGTTGGGTCGGGAAAAGAACCTCAACGTCTTTGAGCGCATACTCGACTTGCGCCGGGTTCGGCTCCGGTGCGTGCGGGTTGGCAAACGTCTCGCGAACACTTTTGTCCAACTTCTCACCGATCCAGCGTTCGGTTACCGCTGCAAGCGAATGAGGAACGTCGAGACCGAGCGTGATCACGCGGTCGGCGACAACGACATCCCATTCCACTTTCGGAAAAACGCCGGTGGTGTGCAGCACGAACTGCACATCAAACGTCAGGTTCGCGCCGACGAGCGGTATGCGCTCGAAGATCGGGAGGAAAACATCCAGACCGACGCGCCGCACGTTGAAGCAGTAGGCGTCGCCGGACGGCGTTGCGAACTGGACGAGGAAGATGCGCGAGGTGCGCGGGTCAAGTCCCGGGCGCACCGGGTCGTTGCCGTAGTCGCCGGACTGGAGCAGCCGGGCGACGTGGCGCATCACCCACACCGGAACAACCTCGTCGTCGAGCGCCTCCAACGCACTCTCCAGATCGTTGATGCGCCGCGCCGAGGTCTTCCCGCCGCGCGGGACTTCGGCGAGGAGACGCTGCAGGCGCTGCTTCTCGGCGAGATGATCCACCGGCGGCGGCAGCGGGTCGGGAAGGTCGTCGGGGTCGGGGTCAAACGTCAGACCCCACCGGTTGCGTTTGAGATACGCAAAGTACGCTTTATACGCGGTCTTGGTTCGCTCTCTTGGGTAGTGGAAGTGCGGCTGCGTCTCGATATCGAACGCAAGCGCTTCGCATTCGAGCAGCGATTGAACCGCATCAAGCGCTTCTTCTCTGTCGTTGATGTACTTCCTCAACCTTCACCAACCTTTCTGAGATGTCGTATTCGCGGTGCTTCCGCAGCGCCCCGCGCCGCGTGCGCAGCCAGCGCGCAGTTGAGGGCGTGCGCAGCACATCGAATACGGCTAATCCGTCGATGAAGAGAATAGCAGCATAGACGGGGATTGTCAAGCGACGCGCCGCGTCGACGACGGATTGCGGCAGAATGGTGGTGCGGTACGTATCAGAGCGCACCGACCGGCGCTTGACTTCCAGCGCGGCGATCGGTCGCTCGTCGTCAACGATCAGAAAATCCAGCGGCGCGTAGGCGTCCAGCCGCACCAGCGTCAGATCGAGACGATGCGGGTAGAGCAGCAGCGCCGCCGTCTGCGCGATCACTCGCTCATACGGCAGCCCGAACGCGGCTTGTTCGTCAAAGGATCGCATCGCCGCCTCCTAGTGTACAGCAGCAGCCGTCACAACACGCGCTTTTCTTTTATTTCTATACGGTGTTGTGACAGCCGTTCCGAGAAACTCAAACACCGGCGCGGTTCGCTCTTGATGTCGCTTGCGGATGCCCGTTGCACGCAGTCGCGCCCGGTCAACGTTGACCAGCCGGTAGACGCGCACCCGCTTCCCTCCTTCCGTTCGTTGCTGCTTCCCATCGATCCCGACGCCGATGCGACTGAAAAGCGCGCCGATGAACGACATCGGCTTCCGGCGAAAGTCTTCGCGCACCTTGATCCCCAGCGCGGCGTGGATCAACAACCGGTTGCGCTCTACGAGATCGATGAACTCTTCAGTAATTGCAATTTCTGCACCTTCTTCAATCCGCAGTCGCAACTCTGCGAGGAGCGCGTTGAACCAGAACGCGAATAACGCAAACCGGTTGCGGTCGGCGCTGAACCGCCGCGTCGCCTCTATCTCGTCCAGCGCCTTCGCAACCTCTGCGTCCTCGACCGCCGCGAAGCGCTGCGCCGCGCCGTATGCGCCGCGCTCGTCGTCGAGCACTAATTCAGCGTCAATCTCGATGCCGTACCGCTCCTCCAATTCGACCTTCCGTTCTGCGTCGCGCTTCTCTTCCGCCGTCTTCGCCTCGTCCGGCGCGGGCGCGTTGGCGATGCGCTCGGCTCGTTCGCGTTCGCGGGCGGCGCGCGCTTCGTTCAGCGTCCGGTGCATCTTACGTCGTTCGTCGTCGGTTATTTCCGGTTTGTCTCGGTCGTCGTGCACCTCGACGCCCTCGGTGATATACGAACCGACAAAGTTCTCAAAGAACCGGTTCTTCTGCGCCGCATTTTTGGCTTTGACGACGCTATAGAGATCGAGGTACAGCCGATCCCACTCGGTTGCCGGTTCCGCATCTCCATTTGCGCGCGAAATGCGGAAATCGTTCTCCAGACGACGCAGCGCCACAAGGTCGCGGTAGGCGTCGGGGGAGGTCGGTTCGCTCATCTGTTTCGGGTCGATGTATACAAACGCTTCGCGGTCGTAGGGGTTGCGAATGCGCCCCAACTGTTGGCGGAAATCATCCACATCACCGACGCCGACGCCGTTGCGCGCGATACCGAACAGCCAAAACCCCTCGACCTCAATCGAGACGCCGGTGCCGACGGACGGTGAGTAGATGAACACATCGATATCCGTCAAGCGTTCGTTGATGTTCTCAAGGATTTCGTTGTTGCTCTCCCCCGTCTCGGCGGTGACTTTGAGGATTTTGTCTTCTGGTGTGAATTCTTTGAAGAACTCTTCCGCCTTATCCGCGTCGGCGCGGGTGTTGCACGCAATCGCAACCCGACCGTCGTATTGCTGATAGAATCTCTTTGCACACGCCAGCAAATCCTCAGGAGATCGGAGAAGCGTGATGTGATCGAGCATCCGGTGTTGATATTCGTTCTCCACATACGCAATCGGACTGTCGGGGAACGCAGATTGAATAAACGTCAACGTCGCTTCGGCTATGTCAGCGTCGGCGAGGATAACCAACTTTGCCCGCTTGAGATGCTCCATCAGTGCGCCGAGCGCCTGCACTTTTCTGTTTTTGAGATTGCGGTCGCCTACGATCGCTTTCAGCACTTGTTCGATCTCGTCGATAATTACGAGTTCATACGACTCTTTCGCTTCAATTTTATCCAGACTGTGGATCGTGGTGGCGACGCGCGGCGCGTCGGTGATCCACTGACCGTCTTCGTAATACGGGGTCAACCCCAGTCGTTGCGCATTTTGCCTCACCAGCGAGACGCGGTGTCCCACCGACAACACCCGATTGTAGCACTTCGCGGCTTCCGCCAACCACTG
>Ga0308417_1000983_pt1 | contig 19821 bp, 16 predicted proteins | sample HotsprSampleOS65_FD_203528 | JGI IMG/M metagenome (GOLD analysis project Ga0308417, IMG submission 203528) | Hot spring phototrophic mat microbial communities from Octopus Spring, Yellowstone National Park, Wyoming, United States - 20090730_OS65 ... | reverse complement strand
CTTCAAATCAGTGATTTCTTTTTCTCGCTTCTCCAGTGTACCTTTGAGACCGTTTATCTCTGCATCTTTGGCAGTTATCAGACTCTCCAGAGTGCGGAGCCGGTTCTTTAGATCCCGGTAAATCATCTCGTTTCTCGGGATCAAATCATTAAAAAGGTAGTCAAAAACGTCTTTTTGAATGTCTACGTAAGTTCTGTAGCCAACCCACGTGTGTAACTCCGAATCGAGCATCCACTTGAACTCGTAGTAGGTGTCTCTTCCAAAGTCGTAGACAGTCTTTGCTCCACCACTGAACAGAACTGCTCCCCAGGCGAGTAAAACCAAAACAGTCAGACATTTTTTCATGAGAGCACCCCCCTCACAGCGTTTGGTCAATTCAATATTATAGATGAGAAAAACCCTCGCCGCGCAGAATGACTTCTTGCTTGATCTTTCAAAGGCTCACTTCTTTATATCGACGAACCAAGAAGAGTTGTCGCACCATAGCGTATTACCATACTCGTTTTTCCACCTAACGGACTTCACGGATGGCAAGTCTTATGGGATTAAACAAAGCCACAACCTTATCTTACCGCGTTGAATCCACGATTTTTGAAGTACCAGACAAGGGTTTTTACATGATTCTCTCAGCAACGCAAGATGAGTCTTACGATAGTTTGAGGATGGTCATAAGAGCGGCGAAAATGATGCTGATGTTCATTGAGTGAAAAAGGAAAAGGGCAAGGATTTCTCCTTGCCCTTTCGATCTCTCACTGTGCATAAGGCCCTGTCTTCCCTTGAGCGTCCATTTTTATGACGTAGACATCGAGGCCACCCGAACCAAAAGAAGATGTACCTCCCGCGAGGATGTATCCACCTTCTTTGGTCTGTTGTACGGAGTAGGCATAATCTAATCTACTACCACCGTACACCTTTTGCCACAACACCTTTCCGCCTGCATCCAGTTTCAGCACGTAAACATCACAAGCTCCTGACCCTAAGGACCATGTGTCTCCCGCAACGATGTAGCCACCATCGCTCGTCTGCTGAACACATCTTGCGAAATCATCGCTGTTGCCACCAAAGGTTTTTTCCCACATCTTGTTACCATCGCTGTCAAGTTTCAATACGTGAAAATCGCTCTTGCCCGCTCCAAAGGAACGCGTGAACCCCACAACGATGTATCCACCATCAATCGTTTGCTGAATGCAGTATGCCGCGTCATCTACGTTTCCACCGAATACCTTTTCCCATACTCTGTTTCCGTTCGCATCGAGTTTTAAAACGTAAGCGTCGTTTCCTCCTGCACCGAGGGAATTGGTGTATCCCGCTACCACAAATCCAGCGTCACTCAACTTTCGAACGAACAACGCCTCTTCGCTTGAGCGTCCGCCGAAGGTTCTTTCCCATACCTTGTTACCATCCACATCGAGTCTCAGCACGTAAATATCACTCTCTCCAGCTCCAAAGGATGATGTATATCCAGCAACAATGTATCCACCATCGTCGACTTGCTGAACAGAGTACGCGCCATCATCACCACGCCCACCGAACGTTTTCTCCCACAGTTTGTTCCCCTTCGGATCCATTTTCAGAACGTAAACATCGGCTCCACCCGCCCCGAGAGATTTCGTGTATCCTACGACGATGTATCCACCATCGCTCGTTTGTTGAACGAAGCGCGCCACATCATCACCATGCCCACCGAACGTTTTCTCCCACAGCTTGCTTCCATTCGCATCGAGTCTCACAAAATAAGCATTGGACGTTCCTCCTAAAGGCATTGTGTAGCCTGCAAGGATGTATCCTCCATCGTCCGTTTGTTGCACCGAGTGGGCTATTTCGTCGTTGCTTCCACCAAACGTCTTTTGCCAAAGGTTGTTTCCGAACGCGCACATTGCAACGAAAAACACCAAGGCCACCAAGAACACCTTCTTCATCCTGCCGCCTCCTTCACAATTTGCACCTTTTCATTCACAGACCACCTATCGTTTTCAATTCGTTGGTGGCTCGACGAGTACCGATAGGTACAGACCGCGCATGACTTCGTTTTCGTTCCTGACTATCTCCACCAAGCTGTTCCTCACGTTTTCGTAAGCCTCTTCAGCAAACGCAGATGGTATATCCGTGACGAAATATTGCCACAGGAACACGATAGCGGTCCCCGGTGTACGGCACACCCTGTAGCCAAGATCTTGGCCGAAGATCCACGAGTAAATCTCTACTTCGATCGCCCAGGTCAACAGCGCCGCTTTCACGGGAGGATAGATCTCACCGATCACCGTGAACGTCGTGTCTATGGTGTCAGCCGCAATCTTCTCTGCGTAAGCCTTCTTCAGGATGGGATCTTCGGTGCTCGTGTACTTGTAAACGTCGTAACCAACTTCAATCACGCCCACAGCGATCGCGATTGCGACCTGTCCGCGGGTTGATGAAATCACACTGAGTTTTGTCGCTTTTCCCGTGTAACCAAAGCTGGTCTTTGCGATGTTCACAAGCTCTGGTGCAACACTCACAGAGGTGGACAGAGCCTTGAGACCGTAATAACTCGCCGTCACGTAGTCTCCTTCTTTGAACGCCACCCAAGCTTCGTAACCGCTGCTGACGATGGACACCACGCCAGTGATCAGTTCCAAATTGGATTTCACGAGTCCAAATTCGGGTGATTTCGCCCAGTGTCCGTCGGGCAATTTGTCAAGATCGTCCACTCGGTATTTGCTTTTCATCACTGCTTCGGTGAGCGAGCAGATCTTCTTGCCGCTTTCTAAGGTGATGATCGTGATCTTTTGCACAACTTCCATCGCCGTGAAAGAATTTCCTTGTTCTGTGGGTTCTTTCTGAAGGATCTTGAACGATTCCTGAGAGCTTCTCGTTAGCTCGGTTGTGGAAATGAATCGTTCTTTACCAATGGGCGTGCCGTCTAAGTACTCGAAAGATGCAAGATGTTCACACAGTGTCCAACTGCTCCCCGAGGTATCCTGTTCTCCTATCACTTCCCTCGTGATCCCAGTGATGTTCCATTTCACCACCATGGGATCATAATTGATCACATTCTTTTTCCTTATCACCCAAACCGGTGTGATCTTCAAGTAACTGCGGGCGCGAACACTCTGCTTCGGAACATCTATGACGAAACGAAAAACTCCTTTGTCCTCGATCATGGCGAAGGCGAGCCCTTGATGGTATGGAAGGTTCGCATCGTCGTTGAAGTCGTTGGAGGTGTAAAAGGCGAACAGAAAACCAGCAATCTTGTAGTCATCGTCGGCGACGTAGTTCAGGTTGGACCACATGTCGTAGTCTCTGAACTGCACCGTGATACGGTTTCTGTATCCTTGGGCCAAACGAACGGACAGCAAAAGGTATTTGTAACACTTGTTCGGACTCGGATAAACCATCGCTTTGCTGTTCTTCAAGTAGACCAGACGACAGTCTTGCAGATAGTCGTAGTAGAAACGATACTCGTTCGGATGGAGAGCATCGGCTTTGAAGATGTACTGAAACTCTGAACTGTAATCAGGTGTTGCTCGCCACGTCGTGGTGAATCTGTTGCCGGCAGGCTTCATATCGTAGACGACGAATCCGGCGCCTTCAAACAATTTGTCAATGTTCTCTTTGTAGCTGTCTTCATCCATCTTGCTGTGCCTCACACCGTCGGTTTCGGTACGACGCAGATAGACGAGTTTACCAGATTCGTTCAGTGTGTAAACTTCGACCCAACCGTGCAGTCCGTAGAACATGACAGGTTGCTCCACACGTATCATTCCAGGTTCTTGAAGTTCTTTGAACTGCGTCCAGTTCGGCTGACTCGGATCGATGGTCGGCGAAAGATCTCTGCCATCGTCCAAGCCGTCACCATCGGTGTCGGGATTCTGTGGATCGCTGCCTTGCAGACGTTCTTTCCAGTCGCTCACACCATCTTTGTCTATGTCCTTGGGTAACACGTTCACGGTGAACTCACGACTGACCCTCGGCGTTTTCAAGGTGATGACGTAGGAGCCTGGTTCATCTGGGGTTCTCCACATCTTTCCCTTTATCTCCCCACCGTTCGTCGTGACCACGGCAATTTCTGGAGTTAAGAAATAGGAACTTCACTGTTCGTGTAGACAAATTCTGGCAGGTTCAGTGAGAACACGTACTCGGAAACTTTCACTGGAAAATCTTTCTTCAATCCTCCAATGCTGAGTGTGAGCGTGTACGTTCCAGGTTCGTCTGGAGAGGTCCAGAATTTACCCTGCGAGACCTTCCCAGCGTCTGCGGAAAGAACAGCAAATGGTGGCGAGAAGCTCACCTCGACTGTGGAGTTGGGATAGATAGGTTCTGCCACACTCAGTGTCGCGTCCAACCAACCTGGAGAAGTCAACGGGATGCGCAAGATCGTGACATCGTGCGAATCGATTGATCCGAAGGGGAAGAACAGAGACGAAGAATTCGTTCCACCACTGTAGATGGAGAAATCTGTGGCGTTTCCAAGCGGATAGTACGCAGCGACGTTGCCATCTTTCTTTTCAAGCGCGATGATTCCACGTACACTCTTTCCTGGTTCTGTATCGTAGCCGATCTCGAGGAAGATTCTTTCCTGCGTCTCGGCAATCTTTCTGAAAGTTTTCCAAAGAGGTCCACAATCTTTTTCCCAAGAGATGTCGAACGTGGAAAGATTGTAAGACACTACGCGAGAACCCGCGTAGTCCGAATAGGCAAGGAGCAAATTGTTTTGGTAGACATCGACATGATGAATATCGCTGAACTCGACTTCTCTGCGTGACAGAACGTGTCCTGAAGAATCGAGGGTAAGAAAGACCGCGCAGTCTCCGATGCTCGGTGTGTCTGGTCGAAGAACGACGACAAGAACCGGCTCGCGCTTAATCTCCAACGTCTTCTGAAAGAGAATTCTCCATCTTTCATGAGCCTTCAATCCCAGATTGTCCATCGTGAAGACATAGCCTTTGCCTTTCTCGGTGAGCAACAGGAAAGATTTGCTGTTGCGAAAATCAGAGCATGGCAGCAGCACCAAAGAACCAGACTTCCAGTGATAGATTGGGCCGATGTAGTTGGAATAAAGATCCGCTCTCAAAGATTCGAGTTCTTCGGTACTGAGGGGTAAATCGATAGACCTAACGCTTCCATCCACCAGAGAAAAGAGCACGGGCTTACGCCGACTATCCAGTGCAAACACGTACTGATCGATCACGGTCAAGAAAGAGAGATTCTGGGTGACTTCGGGTTTGAACCATCGTCGTTCTTTCAAGTCGAAGACAGCAAAGTTTGCCATTCTGGCTACAACAACTCGGTTTCCATGACTGGCTACGATGGGTTCGTTCAACCCTTGTCCCTGGAGAGCTTGACTCCAGACCTTCGCTCCGATCACAGCGTACAGATCTTTGCCCGTTTCAAGGTCGAAGATGAACGTACGCCATGTACCTGTTCCTTGAGATCCGTAAAGACACAGCCATTGGCCCACGATCTGAAAGGGAGAAATGTTCGTGTTGACGTTCCCGAGGGACTTTTGCCAAAGAAGCTTTCCGTCTGGTTCTCGATAAACTCTGACGGTGTAGTCGTTGCCCGAATAGAGAAGCAGAGCCAAAGCTTGGTCAGAAACGGCTATGTGTGTCTCGGCCAAAGAGTGGGTTTTGACGTGTACGAAGGGTTCCCAAGCAGGTTCGCTTACCGCTCCGTTCGCGGTGCAAACGAACAAGATGATCAAAGTCAATGTGCCCCATACTCGCTTTCCAAACACCTGTCATGCCCCCCGTTCCCCCCATGCACACTCGCTACGCGATACCCCTCACCACGAGAAACTTGGTTCGTTAAAATCCAATACGAAGACAGGCAAAAACTCTGTCCATCCTCTCGATCACGAATGGATCACATACTCTTCAGCTGGAAGAGATGCTTTTTCAAAACTTTTGCACTATTTCATCTGTTCCAGAATGCTCAGATCCTCACCCACGATGACGACACTGTTTGGAATGATGTTCTTGTAGCTTTCGAGCGTTCTCAAAAGCTTGTAGAACTCGTAATCTTTCGAGAAAGCCTCTGCGTAGATGCGCGTTGCACTCGCTTCACCAGAGCCTTTTATTCTTTCAGCCTCGCTCATCGCTTGTGCCCTTATTATGGTGGCCTGTTTGTCGGCTTCCGAGCGGATCTTTTGAGCCTCCTTCTGTCCCTCCGCCCTGATCAAAGCGGCGATGCTCTGTCTTTCGGACTTCATCCTCTCGAAGACTGCCTGCTGGTTCTCCTTGGGAAGGTCCGTGTGCTTGATCCTGACGTCCCTTATCTCGATGCCGAACTCCACAAGGTTCTTCCTCGCGAACTCAGTTATGTCGAGCAGGTATTGTCTTTCACCGGTGACGATGTCGTCGAACTCGAGTTTGGCGAGTGTGTTTCTCAATCCAGAATAGACCGCATCGTCGATCCTTGAGAGCGCGAGGCTCACGGTCCTGACGGATTCGAGGAACTTCTTAGGATCGTAGATCCTCCAGATCGCGTACGAATCCACAAGCAAGGTCTTCTTGTCCAGCGTGATGATCTTCTCAACGGGTATGTCGTATATGTAGTAACGTTTGCTCAGTCTCACGACGTTGTCGACGAAAGGCGTGCGCGTGTATAGACCAGGTTCGGAGATGACCTTCCTTATCTGCCCGAACCTGAGCACTATCGCGTACTGAGTTTGATCTACAATGAACAGAGAGAGCACCAAGAAAACGATTGCCAGGATCGAAACGATGGCAACGGTCACGATTATGGTCAGCTTCATCATTTCGAACCACCACCCAGCAAGTTTTCCAGATTCATGAGCAAGATTCTTTGGGACCGATCCAAAAGGATGACTGTCTTCGCTTTCGGAAGCACCTGCTCGAGCGTTTCGATCCTCAAGCGAGTCTCCGTGATCTTGGGTGAACTCTTGTACTCCTTCAGTATACTCAAGAACCTCTGAGTTTCACCCGTGGCTTGCAGAATCTTTTGTTGTGCGTAAGCCTCGGCTTCGAGCACGATCTTTCTCGCCTCACCTTCGACCACGGGAATCAAATTGTTCGCGTACCTCAGTGCTTCGTTGATGTACCTCTCTTTGTCCTGCTTGGCGTTGTTCACATCGTCGAAGGCTGCTATGACTGGATCTGGTGGGACGACTTCTTGAAGTAGGACGTTCAAAACGGTGATCCCCACGTCGTAGTCGTTCAAAAGTCTTTGTGTGACCTCCTGAACCTCGTAGGCCACCTTGTCCCTTTCTGCGGTCAGGATCTCGTCCACGGTCCTTTTGGCGATCCTCTCTCTCAGAGCAGATTCTGTGGTGAATTTGACGAGCTCTTCGGGCTTTTCAACGTTGAAGACGAACTTTACCGGATCGCTCACACGGAACTGCACGACAGCTTCGACGGAGACGATGTTTCCATCCCCGGTGAGTATCAGGGCTTCTTCTTTCTTCGAAGCGTATTGACCTGGCCGGATCGTTCTGAAGCCGATCTCTTGCTTTCGAATCGTCTGCACGTCCACAATGACGTGCGATTGGAAAGGATAAGGTGCGTGCAGATGGATACCAGGCCCGGTGGTGTAGGAGTACTTCCCAAAGGTTTTCACCAACGCGACCTGCGATGGATCGACTTGGTAGACGCCGGTCATGATGTAAACAACGACAAGCGCTATCAGAACGAGGATCACTACGAATTTCGCCTCCACGCTTCTACCTCCTTTCGCTGGGTTGAGTATAGCAGAGGCTCGAGGACCTTCAAAGTTGAAGGTTGGCAGATCTTCTCGAAAATGTTTCCTTCCCTCAAAGGTGAGGTCCGTATATGTATTTATGGGAGCGCTCCGAGGAACCATCTGGATGGATCGAAGTCATCTTAGAAAGCCCTCATTCTAATTCGTCGGTAGCGCTCCCAAGATATTTTAAGGTTCAAGGCTTAGGCACGAAAACGATCTTCGCAACCCAGCGTTTTGTGAAATCGCGCGGTGAGAAGCGATCGACGTCCAAACCCGCCCAGAGTTGCACCTTTATTTCGACTTCGACGATCGAGCTGTTGAAGGGAATCTTTATCGTCTCGGGCAACACGTAGCTCACCGAACCTGCTTGATTCACGACGAAATACCTGACGTCCCCAGCGCCCTTGGGAGTCGAAGTGACGATGATGGCTGAGTTGGGATTGAAGTTGCCGAACGAGTGTGGAATGGTGCTCGTCTGTCCATTCTGATACTTCACATTGATCCAGTAGACTAAATACTGATCCCAAGGATTAGTTTGGGGTTTTGAATCTGCCAAAACGGTGATCTTCAACTGTTGACCCAACTCGAACGGCTCAGGTTCGACCAAGATGTCGAGGATTCGTTCGACTTGGAAGTACTGTTGAGTTTGTTGCTGTGAAACTTGATCCTTCCTGACGAACTCACAACTCTGCATGGGCGCCGTGACCCTCTGAACAGACACCCAATCCACTTGAGCGCCTTTGTGCACACCCGCCATGGGTTGATTGTAGACCGGATCCATGTCGAGGTCTGCTATGATGCTGAAGTTTCTGCAAGCCAGCGGGTATGAGACTCTCCAACCCCAAATCTCTTTGTAGCCTGCGTCCAAATCAGCTTTTGTGACGTAAAAACCAACGATCTGGAAACCTCCGTACTGGTAATTGCTCGGGAAGGCCGACGTGGGACCGTAGTAGATCAAGGTGTTGGTCTCCGTCTCGCTGAGTTTCAGACCTATCAATCTGATGCTCATCAGCTTGGTCTCGTTCTCCTTGAGATCGAAGGAATACGCCGCAGCTTGTCCAACTGTTCTGATGAAGTTGATCCTCACACCCACGTTGATGATGCTTTGACCGTAGAACTTCTCAGGATTTGTGAGTATCTCGATGGATGAAACCGTGAAACCTCCTGCTACCACGTGCGTCAGTGGAACTTTCAGCTGAGAGAAGCTAAGGATCGCGAACAAAAAGGCAAGACAGATCAACCACGTTCTCTTCACACGATCACCCCCTTGAATGTTGTAATAATTATACAACCAAAATCGAAAAGGGGCCAAGTGGCCCCTTTTTCTTTGCGTTCAGACAGTGTGTTTCCTGCTACCCGGTTTGGTCAGTGGAATTCCCTTGCGACACAGCGGACAGTCGTTCGGCTCGAATATAGGAAGCTCCAGCTTCACGAGAGAATAGAAAGGCACTTCGAAGGGAAGTTTTTCGATGGATCTGTCCACGATGCTCGCGATACAACAGACCTGCCCACCGTACTCTCGAACGACCTCGGAGACCTCCAAGACGGATTTGCCAGTCGTCGTGACGTCTTCAACGATCGCGACCCTTTCGTTTTCTTCGATGTGGAAGTTCCTTCTGAGTTTCATCTGTCCATCTTCTCTCTCCGTGAACATGGCCCGCGCGTTCACGTGGCGTGCCACTTCGTATGCCAAGATCACCCCACCCAAAGCGGGACCTATGACGATGTCTGGCTTGTGGTTGGCTATCTTCTCTGCGATCGCTCTGCCTATCTTTTCACCGTAACTTGGAAATTCGAAGATCTTTGCACACTGGATGTACTTCGAAGAGTGTTTCCCAGACGATAATAGAAAATGTCCTTCCAATACCGCTCCGACTTGTCTGAGTAGCTCAAGCATGAACGAGCCTCCTCATCTTTTCCATCGTGGCCTTCGGATCTTGACTCTTGTACACTTCCCTGCCTATGACGGCGAAGTCGGCGACTTTCTTGATCTGTTCGAGGCTCACCACGTCCTTCTGATCGTCTGGACCCCTCTCCATGCGAACGCCCGGAACTAGGATCTTTCCTGAAATCTTTTTGCGCAACTTCATCGCCCAGCTGCCGGGAAGAACGAAGGAACAACCCAGCAATCTGAGAGATTCGATCTGCGGTGCATACTCTTCCAGCGATCCTTCGATGGACGTCAACTTCACGACCACGAAGATGATCTTCTCGGTGCTCTCCAAGGCGATCCTTATCGATTCGATCCCTGCGGAAGCGTGCATGGTGAAACCCACGATGGAAGGATGATCCCATGCCTTGATGGATCTTGCGACCGTCGAAGGAATGTCGACGAACTTCAGATCGAGAATGACTTTGAGGTTCCTCTTCGCAAGTTCGTCGAAGATACCCTTACCGAGTGATGCAAGGTTGTGACCCACTTTGACGTACTCGAAACTTCCAAAACGATCGATGAACGACAGCGGTTCATCCATGTCCAAACTCAGCACCAGATGCAACTTCACCACCTCCGTTCAAAGTGCTTTCTTCATGATCTCAACGAGATCTTTTTCCTCCAATTTCTTGGGACTCTTCACGATCACACCTTTCATGATTCTGTAGGCAACCTTGGCGATCTCTGGAAGGTCTTGCTCTTTGAAACCAAACTTGGAGAGTTTTTCGTTCAGATTGAAGAGGTCCTGGAACTCGTAGAGCTTTTCTATGAACAAACTCGCGGCTTTGTTCACGTTGAACTCATCGATGTTGAACACATGTTTCGTCAAAACTGCGAGCCTCTCTCTGCACTCTTCGAACATGTACTCGAGCAAGTATGGCCCAGTGATGCACAAACCAAGCCCGTGGGGAAGTTGTTCGTTGAAGCCACTCAGTCCATGCTCGATCGCATGGTTGGCGATGACACCCGTGAGCGTTTCGGTGATGCCCGCTTCGGTGCTCGCCCAAGCCAAGTTGCTCCTTGCCTCGAGATCTTCGCCGTTCGTGTAGGCTTTCATCAAGAAAGAGACGATCCTTTTCATCGAGTCTATGGCAAGAAGATCAGAATATGGGTTCGCGTCGATGTTCAAGAAGGCTTCAAGTGAGTGGTAGAACGCGTCCATGGAGGTGTACGCGGTTTGATCTTTTGGAAGAGTCGTCATGAGCGTGGGATCAACGATGGAAACTTTCGGAAAGATCACATCGTAGCCTATTCCGACCTTTTCCTTCGTTCTGGGGTTGGTGATCACGGCGAATGGGTCTGCCTCAGTTCCAGTCCCATGAGTGGTGGGGATCGCGATCACAGGCAAGGCTTTGTCTGGTTTCTTGCTGCCACCAGCGTGCGTGTAGTTCCAAAAGCTGTCCTTCATCGCGGCGGCGATCGCTATGGCTTTGGCCGAATCTATCGCGCTTCCTCCGCCAAGTCCGATGATGAATTCAACGTTCTGTTCGATCGCGATCTTCGCAGCCTCATCGACATGGTCGCTGATGGGATTGGGTTGAATCTTGTCGAACACCAAAACTTCGATTCCAGCGTTCTTGAGCATCGCTTTCACCCTGTCCAAAAGACCTGTGACCTTCGTGCTTTTTCTTCCCGTGACGATCATGGTTTTCCTGCCAAGGTCTCTCACAAGCTTTGGAAGTTTCTCGATCGCACCCATTCCGAAGACGATCCTGGTTGGAAGATAACTTTCGAACATGAGAATCCCCCCTCAAGAGAACATTCTTGCGATCTTCTCAACGATTTTGGGATCTTTGTACAAAGCCGTTCCGATGCTGATCGCGTTGGCACCGACTTTGAAGAACTGTTCGGCGTCTTGTTCGTTCATGATCCCACCCGAGGCAATGATGTAGAGATTGGTTCTGTTTCTCACCTCGTACACCGCTCTCAACGCGATGGGCTTGAGCACAGGTCCCGAGATACCACCTTTTATGATTCGATCACCATCCACGTGGAGCGCTCGGATCGTGTTGATCAACGTCACACCGTTCCAACCACATTTTTCTACGATTTTGGCGATCTCTTCGACGAAGACACCCTCGATCCCAAGTTTTGCGATGAGGAACACGTTCAATCTCTTTCTCAGCTCTGAGAGCATTCTTTCAAGTTCAGCAACGTTGGAGAGCGGATTGAAATGCACGTTCGGACAAGAGAAGTTGCATTCGAAGGCGACGAATCTGCCTTGGTAAGGTGCCATCTTTTGAGCGACCAACAGGTATTCTTCGAAGTTTTCCCCTGCGAAGCTGAAGATGACCTTCACCTTCTCGAAGAGTTCATCGTAGACTTTGTTTTCGAGCTCTTCGATGAACTTCTCAACCCCAACGTTCTCAAGTCCTATGCTGTTGATGAGATAGTCCTGCGTGGCGATGAGCCTCGGTGGGGGATTGCCGCGTCTCGGTTTGAACGTGATAGTCTTGAGTGTGTAGGCACCGATCTGTTTTGGATCGATCAGCTTGAGATACTCTCCCATTCCTCCGACTCCGGAGGCTATCACGATGGGTGGTCTCAACTCCACACCTCTTCACCTCTCAGAACGGGACCGTCGATGCACAGATGCTTCAAACCACTCTTGGTTTCCTTCGCACAGCCTCTGCACGCACCGATCCCACAGGCCATGTATTCGTTGAACGAAACGAACACTTCAGCTTTGTCTTTCAGCACATCGTAGCTGACCTTCTCCATCTGATCTGAACCGATCACTAAGAACCAATCGTAACCTTCGAGCGATCTGAGCAAGTTCAAGAACGACTCGTCACCGATCACGAGTGGGAAGGGGATTTCGATCGAAAGTTTCTCCAAAGAACCGATGAACACATCGCAGTTGCATCTTTTGTTTAGATCGAAAGCCATGGGCAAACAGGCAGGCGTTGCGATCATCGCGCCCTTGCCTTCTGGTGGAACGAAGCCTTTGCCGCACGGTCCGTGTGCGTTCAAAACGCTCTTTTGTACTATGTAATTCGTTCCAGGTCCTATGATCTGCACCCCTATGGCGAGCTTCTCGTTCCACCGACCGAGGCCGAAAGGCTTTCGAACGATCGAAGTTTCCGTTTCTATCATGATGAACTGCGTTGGTTCAAAATCGATCCATTCGTTGAAACTTATGATGAACGTGTCCTCGGTGAGTTGTATGAGTTCACTCCTCGTCAGAGAGAAATTCTCCATCCCAGTACACCCACCTTCCTGAACGCTTTACCCCCACCACCCTACCTTTCAATTTGATTCCATCGAAGACGCAATTCTTTCCTTTGCTGTGAAGCTTCTTCGCATCGACCCTCCATTGGGCGTTCGGATCGATCACGATCACGTTGTCCAGATCGAAAGAGCCTTCGATTCCAAGGATCTTCCGAGGTGCCACGGTGAGTTTCTCTATCGTTGTTTCCAACTGATTCGTGACGGTGTAGAAGGCGCTGAACGCCACTTCGATACCGCTGGTTCCGAACGGCGCCTTTTCGAAATCGTTCGATTTTTCTGGATGGGGCGCATGATCTGTTGCGAAAACGTCGACCAAACCTTTCTCCACGGCCTCGAGGAGCGCTTCTCTATCTCGCTCTGTGCCCAGCGGAGGATTGATCTTGAAATTCGTGTTCTTCACATCGTTCATGGTGAAGAAGAGATGATGCGGTGTTACTTCACAGCTCACTTTGGCATACTTTCGAAGATGCAATATCGTTTCGATCGAAAGTCTTGTTGAAACGTGCTGGATGTGGAACCTATCAAAACCATGTTCGAGACCGATCATCACGTTGCGAAAGATGGATATGGCTTCGCTGCAGATCGGTCTTTTTGGTGTGTCGATCGGTGTAGGTTCGTAGAACAAACCTCCAAATTCGTGCATCTGACTGTGGTCCAACACAAGATGTGGTTTTTTTCTCCTGAAAGCGTTCAAGATCTTCAGTGTATCATACTCGATACCGTCGTTGGAATAGCACAACGTTCCTTTTCCGTCTGGTTCGAGTTCACCGAACAGAGAGACGGACCAGTAGAAATCGACGATCTTGTCCTTGGCGAGTTGAATGTGAAAGTTCAAAACATCCAAGTTGAAAAGCTCTGGCTTGGTGTTGGGTTGAATCAAGACCGCACCGAAGCCACCCGCAATCGCGGCCCTTTCGAGTGAATCGTAATCTTCTTGGCCGTTCAACCTCACGTGCGTGTGCATGTCGAAGAAGGTTGGACAAGCTACGAGCGCTTCTGTGGGCTCTGGCAGATCGATCTCAACGTCCAACCGACGATGTTTCCATGGATCGTACGCTCTCAACCTCGATCACTCCCATGGCGTACTCCAAAACGGCCATCCTGACGAAAACACCGTTTTTCACCTGTTCGAGGATCTTGGATCTCTCAGAATAGACCACATCGTCCGAAACTTCGACGTTCCTGTTGAAGGGTCCCGGGTGCATCAAAACGGCGTGCTTTGGTGCGAGTTCTATCGTTTTCGAGTTGATCTGCATCGTGCGGAAGAAATCGTCGACGTTTGGATAACTTTCCTCAAGTCTTTCTTTTTGAATCCGCAGCGCGTAGATGACGTCGACGTCGTGTATGGCTTCTTCCAGATCGTTCGTTATCAAGCTCACGCCTTCGAAACTCTCCGGTACAAAACCTTTAGGTCCAACCATTCTCACTTCCGCTCCGAACTTGTTGAGAATCTCCGTTAAAGATCTGGCTACGCGCGAATGGACGATGTCGCCCACGATGGCAACCTTGAGTTTGAGTGTGTTGAAATGTTCAACCATCGTCATGGCGTCCAAGAGAGCTTGGGTGGGATGTTCGTTCGTGCCGTCACCCGCGTTCACCACAGGCATTTTCACGTACTTCGAGAACTCCTTCGGCGCACCGTTTCTTCGAATGCGAACCACCAAACAATCGAAGTCCATCATGTTCAGTGTCAAGATCGTGTCGAGGTCGGTCTCACCCTTCAAGAGGGAGGAACTTTCAGGCGCAAAGTCGATGACGTTGGCTCCGAGGTTCATCGCGGCCTTCTGGAAAGAGACCTTCGTCCTCGTGGAAGGTTCGAAGAAGGCGGTGAGCACGAATTTGCCTTCGAGCGTTTTCGTATAAGCCTTCAGCGACTTGTACCACATGGCGCGCTCGAGTATGGTCTCAATCTCTTTCCTGCTTAGATCCTTGATGTCAAGCAAATGTCTCATGCCATCACCTCCGATGGAGCAAAAATAAAGGGGCCTTTCGGCCCCTCAAATTTCGCTCTTTTTAAAATAAAAGGGGCTTTTGAAGCCCCTTTCGGACTGCTTTCACATCTATTCAGAGCGTGATCCAAAATCGTGCTCGTTACAGCCAGCACACCGTTCACCCCGTTTTCTGAAAACAGATTATAACCTCACATGAGACGGTGTGTGTTTCATCTTCGTTTCTTCACCTTTGAGTTTCTGACTATCCAACCCATCAACGACGTTTTTCTTTCGATTCGACGTTCGCTATCAAGCTTGAAAGGATTGGTTTTGAAGGAGGTCTGAAGGTACCTGGACTCAGTTGAGAAATCGAAATACCCTTGGCTTTGGATAACTCCCTGAGCACGATCTCTCTACAGCCCCGACCTTGGCACGGTCCCATCCCGATCCTCAAAAGTCTCTTGAGCTCGTTGAAGGTTGTGAAGCCCATCTGGATGTATCTTCTAACTTCTTCGAGCGTTACTTCTTCACACCGACAAACGAAAATCTTCTCATTCACGATCTATCACCCTCACCGCCCTGACGTGCATCACCAGATCCTTTGGAACAACCACGTGGACGACGTAGGTTTTGTCCTTCCTCGGTTCTTGGACCTTGACGATCTTCGAGCGTGCGACTTCTCTGCCGTATCTATCGAGGCAGGCCACCTCGTTCCCCACCTGAGGTTTTGGCAACATCTCGTAGGGCAACTTCAGAATCGCCTGCTCGGCGGATATGTCAGCAACGAAACAGGCAAGGCCCGGGCATGCGGCAACACACATCGCACAGCCGGTGCACTTGGAATAATCTATCTTCGGTATATCGTTGATGTTTTCGAAAGGCAGTATCGCACCCGTGGGGCAACTGGCATGACACGGATCGCACGGAATTTTCTGAGGACACTCTATTATCACCAGACCATTCTTCTTTTTCTTCCAAAGTTCCACGGGTGGTGTGACGGTTTCAACCATGTTCTCACTCAGCACACCCGATCTGAACTGCTCATCCTGGAGTCGATCTTCCAACGGACTGTCACCAACCAACTGAAACAGTGGCAGAGAACCTTCGATGAAAACCTGACTCAAACCCTTCCTCACCCTGTAGGACGTTTCACCCATTCGAAGCTCGTTCAACTTGTTCCAGTAACCTTCGAGCCTGCTCTCGAAGCTGGATTCATCCACCCTGTTCAAAGCCCTGCTGACGGACAATCCCGCTATGCTTCCTTCGAGCATCGCGGTGGTGGCTTCCTCTATGCCAGCAACATCACCGGCGACCCAAAATCTGGGGTTCGTGGTCCTCAACGTGTGATCCCTCTTTGGAACAAAACCGCCAAGATCACCCACGTAAACCATCTCGCAACCCGCCTGCCAGAAGAGTTCCACCGTTGGAGACAAACCTACGGCGAGGCAAACAGTGTCGCAGTCGATGAACTTCTCTTCACCGACGAGCTCGCCTTTCTCATCCACTTGCTGTATTATTGCGCCTTCGACGCAGCTTTCTCCAACCACTTTTTTCACCGTGTGTCTGAGCAGTATCGGGACACCGAGGCGACGTACCTTGGCAGCGTGTACCCAGTAGCCTCCGACGCTCGGTGCCAATTCGACGATCGCCGCCACCTCGGCCCCAGCCTGGAGCAGTTGGTAAGAAACGATCAGACCGATGTTTCCCGCTCCAACCATGAGAACTTTCTTTCCCGGAAGAACTCCGTAGACGTTCATGAGCGTCTGTACAGCTCCCGCACCGTAGACACCCGGTAGATCGTTGTTCACGAACGGAATCAGCTTCTCCATCGCCCCAGTGGAGACGATGATGGCCTCTGGCTGGATCATGAAGAGTCTCTTCTCACCCTGCTCACAAAGAACCACGTTTTCCTCCGGATAATAAGCCACAGCTGATGTGTTCGAAAACACCGTGAGTTGACCTGACTCGATGTACGGACTCAGTTGTTCTTGGAGTATCTCTGCTATCTTTATTCCTCGAACACCTGCGAAGTCAGCAGATGAACCGAAGAACTTGTGGGTCTGCTTTATGAGTTGACCACCGAGACGGAGCGATTCGTCGACGAGCGTGACCTTACAACCCCATCGCAGCGCCTCGAGACAGGCAGAAAGGCCCGCTGGACCGCCTCCGATGATCAGAACCTCGGCTTCGAGGTTGGACGATCCTTGAGGCTCTCCCAACACGAGGGGTGAACCTTCAGAGAATCTTCCCAAACCGTGCTGCGTTTCGATCCTCATGCCTTCCTTGAGAGGTGTGATGCAAGTCCTCACGTTCGGTAAACCATCGACCTTCATGAAACAAGACGAGCACTTGCCTATGGCGCAGAAGAATCCCCTCGGCCTGTGGTACTTCTTCGTGTGGCTGAGGACCTTGACGTTGTTCGCGTACAGAGCGACAGCGATGGGTTCGTTCTCGTACCATTCCAAAGGTCTTCCGTCGTGGTAGAAGATGACCCTTCTGCCTCTGCTGAACTGTAAGATGGGGTGGTCCCTTATGACGTACGTTGCTTTTCTCACTCCATCGTTGCACCTTTCCAAGGAAGAGTCCCACCTTTCTCAACGGCAAAGCACACCATGTTCACAAGATCCGTCAGATCGAAGACTGGCAGCTTCGTCACCCTCTGCACATCAACAGCGAAGGGTGGTAGGTTCGTGCACTCAAGCACGATGCAACCGAGATCAGATCGTTTTTCAACGAGCTTCTTTGCGGCGTCAACAACTTCGTTTCGAGCCTCTTCAAAGTCTATGCACCATTCATCGTTCAGCAAAGCTCTGCCGAAGTTCGTGTCCTCCAGGCCAACGATCTCGACGAAAGCTTCAGCTGCTCCCACGGGCAGAAGGTGTGACTGGCCGAGCACTTGAGAGTTCGCCGTCAAAATTCCCACCGGCTTCATGCCACATATTCTGTGAACCAAAGGAAGTAACAGCAAAGAAGATGTTATCACTGGCACGCTCACCGCACGTGCGAGCTCTTCCTGCAACATCGCCAAGAATCCACAACTTGTGGTTATCACCTTCACACCCGCAGCTTCGAGTTCTCTCGCGGCGTTCAAGACCTCTTCAACGCAGTTCTTCTCTTTGCCTATGATCGCTTTGGGATTCAAGCCCTCCAAGATTTTGTACAACACGGGAAATCTCCAAGTTCTGGCGTTTCCAACATCACCCAGAACTCTTGGAAAGTGCGTGTGCAGTGTTATCACTCCTAAGGTGAAACCGTAGAGGGTCTTTCCACCTTGGACGATCATTCTTGACTGCCCAACCTCTCTTCGGACCTCTTCGCCTTGATCAACAAATAGACCAAGACTGCCAAAGTGACGGCGGCGATGATGTTCCTTGGCATCTTCGTCCAGGCGGCCGAAACGACCAAGAAAACAACCGCCACGGCAGCCAAGGATCTACCGACGAAGGTGAGAGGCCTTTTGAAGTAACCAGAGTTCATCACAGCCAAGAAATAACTGATGCCCGTCATTATGACGCACAAGCTGATAACTTCGAGGATGGAACCTTTCAAGAGTATGGCTCTGTTGTATATGAACAGATAACCCACGATGTAACCGGTCAGCGACAGTCTCCAACCTTCAAAGCCAACCTTCATGGGGTTCACCTTCGCGATAGAGGCAGCACAGTAGGATGCTATACAGACCGGTGGTGTGACTTCGGAAAGCATCGCAAAATAAAGCACGAACAAGTGCGCTGCGAGTACGTCGACTCCCATCTTCGTGAGCGCCAATCCCGCGATGGAAGCTGCGATCACGTAGGCCGGTGTTGTCGGTAAACCCATGCCCAGTATCAGACAGACTCCCATCAGCAGGAGCAACGCGGGCAAAAGCTTTCCTCCGGAAAGACTCGTGATCGCCGAGGCTATGCCCAGACCAAGCCCCGTGTTGGTGAAAACGCTCACCACTATTCCCGCACCCGCACAAGCCAGAGCGACCGCAATCATGTTGCGTGCACCCTTCTCAAAGGTGATGACGAGCCTCTTCGGTGTCATCATCGTATCTTTCCTGAAGAAACTCAGAACGAAGGCAGCCCAGATGGCGTAGTACGCTGCCGAAAAGGGTGAGAAACCCTTGACGAGGAAATAGACCAACACCACGATTGGTAACAACAGATAGGAATCTCTGACGATCTCACGCCACTTGGGTATCTCCTCTTGGGGTAACCCCTTCAGATTGTCCCTGAGGGCCACCAAGTGCACCGTCAAACCGAGCGAGAGGTAGTAGAACACAGCTCCCAGTATGGCTCTGAAACATATCTCCAAATACGGTACGTTCGTGATCTCCGACATGACGAAGGCGGCTGCTCCCATCACCGGTGGAACGAAGATGCCACCCGTCGAGGCCACCGACTCAACGGCGGCCGAAAACTCAGGTTTGTAACCCAGCCTTATGCCCATGGGGATGGTGAAAGAACCCGTCGCATAGACGTTGCTCGCGGCCGTTCCACTTATAGTTCCGAACAGCGCGCTGGCTAAAACTCCGATCTTCGCTGGTCCACCCGGTGAAGCGCCCGTCAACTTCGATGCTATCCTGAGCAAATAATCTCCAACCTTCGTCTGCTCGAAGAACGCACCGAAGATCACGAACAGCGCGACGATCGTGGCAGAGATACCTGTTATGCTGCCGTAGATCCCCGAATCGGTCAACAAGTAGAACATCTCTACCAACCGAGGTAGCCTCACAGGCTTGTTGTAGAAGACTCCAGGTAAAAACGGTGCCAAATAGAGATAGCTGATAACACCCAAGATGAGAATGGCCATCGCTGGTGCGACTGCGCGCCTTATGGCCTCGAGGATCAAAACTATGTTGATCAGTCCAAGAACGATCTGAACCGAAGTCACAGGATCGATGAACTCGAAGCGCATGTTGAGCATGTCGTTGTTCAACATGAGGTAGATCGGAGGTAAAGCGGCGAGTATGGCCAGTATGACATCAAAGATGGTGAACCTGTCTTTGGGCGACTTCTTCGTGGCTGGGAAGAGTAGAAAGGCTGCGGGCAGAAGGAACAGTAA
>Ga0308417_1000981_pt1 | contig 19847 bp, 14 predicted proteins | sample HotsprSampleOS65_FD_203528 | JGI IMG/M metagenome (GOLD analysis project Ga0308417, IMG submission 203528) | Hot spring phototrophic mat microbial communities from Octopus Spring, Yellowstone National Park, Wyoming, United States - 20090730_OS65 ... | reverse complement strand
GCGCCCAGCCGAAGGCCCGATAATAACCCGCCAAGTCGCCCAGAATCGCGCCCTTGTCGCGGCGAATCCAGGCTGTCTCATTGAGGGGGCAGACTGTGGCCCCTTCGAAAAGGCGATGGTACTCGTCGCTCCAGTTGTCGGGAGACGTGACTTCGTACGCCGACCACGCGGCCGCCAGCGACTGCTGAATCCGCGTGGCATCGTCAAGCCCGGTTACGGCCACCAGAGGCGCCACGTCCTCGGCGCGCACGGATGCCAGGCGAGAGCGGGCCTGCGCCGGCGGACGCAGCAGATCGGCCAGCAACAGCAGCAGGTCGGCCTGGGCCAGCAGTTGCGTGTCGGGTCTGGTGTTCATGGTTCGATCCTCAGCGGGATCCAGGTGCAGTAGTGCTTCTGGCCGCCGCGGTTGCCGGCGGCGCCGTCCCACACGGCGAAGGAGATGAGATTGGTCCCGCTGGACAACAGCCGCGCCGCCAGCGGATCGGCCGTGTCCAGCGGCCGGTCGAGCACCACCGTCCAGCGTCCATCCTTCCACACGCCTCGTCCGTTGCTGGGGGAATCGGGCACGTGCGTGGCCGTGCCGAAGCCCTCGGCGACCAGCTCCTCGACGGGGCTGCGTCGGTCGAGCTGGATCATGGGATTGCCGGCCGCCAGGGCCGGCATGAACTGCCGCGCCGGTCCGGTCACATACGACTTGTCGATTCGCGACCCATTCGTAAACCAGTAGAGGTCGGCCCAGGCGTTGGGGTAAAGGTCCTGCACATCCTGAAAGCCCTTGTCGATGTCGCGCTGCCACAGCGCCCGCCAGTGCAGCAGGCGCACGGGCATGTCCTTGGCGCCCATCGTGAACGGCGCGCCGTCGACCATCGGCAACTGGATGGCCACGGCATCGGCGAACTGGCCCGTGTCCACGCTGCGGGAGGGACGTGCGGCCGGCCACGACAACCGCCAGGCGATGCGGCGGTCATCCCGCGCCGCCTGAACGGAGATCGACTCGATGGTGGCATGTTCAAGCATGGGGGCGGCCGTCTGCTGCGGCTGAAGCGGCACCGGCACAACCGGCACGGCCTCCCAGACGCTGGAGAACACATCATCCAGCGCCGGCAGGGCCGCCACGCGAGCGACGACGACTTGCGGGGGCGCCGGTGCGGGGGTGGCCGGAGCCGCCGGGCTGCCTGGCGCCACCGGCGTGATCGGGGCCGCTGGCAAACCCTGAACCACGGGCGCACTTGTCTGCGGCAGGACAACCACGATCGGTTTCTGTCCTGCCAGGAAGACGGCCACGGTCATGACGCCCGCGACCAGCAGAACGCATACGACCATGGCCACAAACAGCGGTGTATTGGGTGACTTGGACATGAGTGGTGCTCCGCGAATCAGGCCGTGTTGTGCCGGTATACGCCGTGGCGCGTGTCGTGGTGCGGTCGCAGGTAGAGCGGCTCGGTGAAGGGGACGCGCGCCACCTCCTTGCCATCCACGTCCCATCCGACCGCTTCCTCACCCTGCACCTCGAAGCGCGTGATGATGCGGTTGGTGGCGCCGAACAGCAGCAGCGCGCCCAGAAGCTGTTTGTCGTCGGCCAGGTTGTGGTACATCCGCCGCGCTTCCTCGATTCCCGGGCCGAAAATCTGCTCCAGGAAGGCGTCGGGCACGTGGACGGGCGGGACATAGAAGACGTTAGGCCCCGTGCCGAACTGCGGATAGATCGGCAGGGCCAGACGGCGGATCCGCACGATGTAGTCGAGCGGGTTGTCCTCGCGGGGCGGACCGTCGGTGGTGAGGAAACCGTGAAGTCGGATCTTCCCGATGCACGACTCGACGCACAGAGCCACCTCGCCCTGTTCCACGCGCGGGAAGCAGCCGATGCACTTCTGGCTGGCGCGGGTGATGGTGTTGAAGAAGACCTTCTTGTAGGGACAGGCCCTGATGCACTCCTGGTAGCCGCGGCAGCGTTCCTGATCGACCAGCACGATGCCATCCTCCTGGCGCTTGTAGATGGCCTTGCGCGGGCAGGCGGCCAGGCAGGCCGGATGGTCGCAGTGGTTGCAGATGCGCGCCAGGTAGAACATCCACATCGGGTGAGTGCCGGAGAAGTGGTGGCCCAGGTTGACCGCGCCGGCGATGTCATCCTCGCCCAGGTTCGGATGGGCGTAGTCCTGCGGCTGGGGCATGTGCCCGCGCGGCGGTTTGCCCGGACCGTCGGCCTCGATGACCGTGAGGCTCACCAGCTTTCTGCCCTGCCACTGCGCGGGGGGCATCTGCTCCAGCGTCCGCAGGTCCCAGGCGGCCGGATAGCCGCCGTAGGGCCGGGTCTCGACGTTGTTCCAGAAGATGGTCTCCTCCCCCTTGCCGCTGGTCCAGGCGGTCTTGCAGGCCACCGTACACGTCTGACAGGCGATGCACTTGTTGGTGTCGAAGATGTAGGCGACCTGCCGTTTGGGCGGCGGACCGTCGTATGGATACTCCATCGTACGGCCGATGTGCCAGTTGTTGCGGGTGGGCATGAGGATGACTCCTGACTACGTCACAAGTTCGTTGCGGTCCTGATTAGGTCAGTGGTCCGTTGTCCGTTGTTGGGTCCGTGGTCCGTTTGTCAGTTGGTGGCGTACCACGGACGACACAGACCACCTCACCACTGACCAACGGACCAATGACCCAACAACTGACTACTGACCACTGACAACTGACCTCTCACTACTGACCACTGACAACTGACTACCTATACCTACCCACGCTTCACAAATCCTCCGCTCAGGAACTTCCTGAGCGTGTCGCTCTCATAGGTCGGGCGCAGGCCCAGTTGGGCGGGGCGCCACAGGCCCTTGCCGTCGAGGCCGCCGGGCTCGGCGCGGGTGATGCGGACCATGGCCTCGCGCGGGGCGCCGGTGGGGCAGTGAACGTCGGGGACGAAGCCCTGGGTGATGACCTGCGAGAGCAGCTCCTTCACCGTCAGCGAATCGGTCATCATCGTGGGCTTGAGGTAGCCGCGGGTGCAGCTCTGGTGCGAGCCGGAGCGGAACATCGCCTGATACCCGGTGCCCGGGCTTTTGGCCATGCCGTTGGCGCCGGTCATGGCGGCCAGCACCGAGCTGGGCGTGGCGGCGTAGGCGTTGTGCCACATGCGGGTGACGCCGCGCGGCGTGCCGGGGTAGTATCGCGCCCGCGCCATAAGCCGCGCCACACGATGCCAGTCGGGCTCGTCCTGCCAGCCGTGGAATGGGCGGTCCTTGGGGTCGGCGTCGATCCAGACGTAATCTCCATCCTCGACGCCCAGGGCTTTGGCGTCCAGCGGATGGATATCCACGTACATCTCCGAAACGCCGGGCATGCGGCGGTCGGTGCGGTGCATGTCACCGAACGGCCCAAACCACACGGCGATGATGTCCAGGTCGGTGGGCGTGGTGTGCGAACCGTGGCGGTACTTGGGCGTGTGGAAGACGAACTGATAGCCGTACTGGTGCAGCGGATGGCGCGTCCGCAGCAGCTCGTCGACGGTACGGACGACGTGCCGGGCCTGGCGCGTGTCGCCCGACAGGTCGCCCGACGAGACGCCGTAGTCCTCCGGGCGTCTGGGCCGAAGCAGGGGATGCGGGGCGGCCACGATGACGTTGGGCTCGTAGGGCGTGGAGTCGATGGGCTCGCGGTGAAGCACCAGGTTTTCGCCGCTGTCCATGAACTCCTGTTCATCGCGGTAGAACTCCATGCGCCCGCTGCGCGTGTACCAGGGGCGGTCCTCGTGCGCCTGCTCCCAGGCGCCGATCTTGGGATAGGTGCGAGTCTGAATGATGGCCGGGATCCCCTGGGCGGCTTTGGCCTCCAGGTCCTCGATCCTGTAGCCGCGCATGGCGTTGGAGGTGTCGAGAATGCGCTGAAGGTACGGCCGCGCCTGCCCCTCCTTCACAAACTTCCAGTAGTCGCTGTACCGCGAGTCGCCGGTTTCCCGGCCGACCGCCTCGCACAGGCCGGCGGCGACCTCCAGGTCGCTGCGCGTGTCGTGGATGCGCGGCAGGGGGGTGGCCGGGAACACGTAGATGAACGGGTTGGTGACGCTCATCGTCAAGTCGGTGTACTTCATCTCGGCCCAACTGTCGACGGGGAAGACGACGTCGGCGTATTCGCAGCTCGTGGTCCACCACCATTCGTTGATGGCGATGAACTCGACGCGCGGCAGGGTGTTGACGACCAGGTCGTACTGGCCCTTGACGTTGCCCAGCAGCGAATTGCTGTTGGAGACGTGGATGGCCTTGGTGGGCGTGGGCACGTGGGTCTTGCCGGTGAGGACGGCCTTGCCCATACGCAGGATGGTGTCGCCGTGGTTGAAGTAATGGACCGACTCGGGGCGCCAGCGGCGGCGGACGGTGGCCGGGCCGGCAGGATCGAGCTGGATCTGGAACGGGTCCTCGGCGATGTAGTTGATGACGCCGCTGAAGAACGCGCCGCGGTAGTTGCCGGCGTAGGAGCCGACGTTGCCGCCTTCGAAGCCGACGTTTCGCGTGAGGGCGGCGACGAGGAAGACGGCGCGGTCCTTCAGATCGTTGTTGAAGAACTGGTTGGGGCCCATGCCCATGCAGAAGGCGGTCTTTTCGGGGTTGGCCGCGATCTGGCGGGCCAGCGAGCGGATGGCGTCGGCGGGGGCCCATGTGAGCTTCTCGACCTGCTGCGGTGTGTAGCTGGAGTCGAGCATCTGCCGCGTCACGTCTAAGACGGTGCGGCATTCGACTGCCGAGCCGTCGGCGAGTTTTACCGTATACGTGCCCTCCAGCGCGGGGGACAGGCCGGTTTTCTGGAAGCGGCCGCCGACCTGGTCGCGGTTGACGGCGGCCGGACCCTTGCGCTGTTCGTCCCACAGCACATAGTCATCCCACTGGGCACGGCGAGCGTCGGTGACGACGGCCGAGGATTGCTGGTGGGGAAGCGGCGCCGCCTGGCCGGATTTGAGTACGGTGACGCCGTTGGCCAGTTCGGCGCGCTTGTGATCGGGGAAGACTTCGCTGGCGCGGAGCATCTTGCCGTTGTCCATGCGCACCAGGAAGGGCAGATCGGTGTTGGCCGCCGCCCACTTCGCGTCGAAGAGTTTCTCGGAGATGATGACCTGGGCCAGGCCCAGGGCCAGTGCGGGCGTGGTGCCGGGGCGGACGATCATGGCCTCGTCGGCCTTGTTCATGGTGGCGCTGTACTCGCAGGCGATGACGACGACGTGCGAGCCTTTCATACGCGCCTCGGCGAGCCAGTGGGCGTCGGGCATCTTGGTGCAAATCCAGTTCATGCCCCAGACGAGGATGAGCCTGCTGCGCTCGACGTTGCACAGGTCGAAGTCGACTGTCTGCTGGCCGGTGACCATGGTGTGGCCGGGGGGAAGGTCGGTGTGCCAGGAGTAGTTGTCCCAGCCGCGCGCCCCGACGGCGTTGTCGGGGCCGTTTCCGCGGAGTTTGTCATCCAGCAGGGCCATGGCATTGGCGATGCGGTACTGGGCGAAGATGCGGGTGATGCCCAGTGCGGGCATGCCGCCGCGGAACTTGAGCACCTGCGTGCCGGCGCCTCCGGTGGCCTCGACCATAAGCGGGTCGTAGCCCTGCGCGAGCAGACGCCGCTGGCCCTCCTCGCCGCTGTAGGTGCGGGCGATGTTGACCAGGGCTTTGGCGGAATAGGCGAGAGCGTCGTCCCAGCTCACGGCGACCCATGCGTCCTGGCCGCGGCGGAGGTACTTGTCGGCGTCGACGGCGCCTGTTTTCGGATCGCGCGGGCAGCCGTCGTCGATCCACTGCTTGAAGCCCTTGCGGAGCATGGGCTTCTTGCAGCGGCGGTCGCCGTAGAAGCGGCGCACGAGGGCCAGGCCCTTCTGACAGCAGCGCGGCTCCCAGCGCTGGCTGGCGCGGTTGCCCTCCAGGTCGGTGGCCAGGTGGAACTTGTAGGTGGGGCTGATGCGGGTGACCACGCCGTTCTTGACGTGGGCGTTGAGCAGACAGTTGTGCGTGTCGTTGGGGGCGCAGAGGAAGACGAACTGGGCGTCGCAGTGGTACAGGTCGCGGTAGACCTTCTCCCAGCCGCGACTGGGGTACTGGCCCAGGGGGTTGTCGATGACCGTGGGTCGGAGCATCGCCACGGCGGCGCGGGCCTGGTGGGCGATGGCCGCGGCCGATGCGCCGGCCGCCGCCATGGCGTGGAGGAAGCGCCGGCGCGAGGGTCCGTCGGGCGTGCGCGAGTCGCGCTGCTGGGGGGCGGTGCTGCGATGGGACGATGGGGGAAGGTTTCCAGTGGCCATCTTGCTTCCATTTCCGGCGCCGGCGACGATGCGGCGGGCCATTTACGGATATCTTGACCTTTATTTCATTTTTTGTCAAGATACAAATTCCGCGGGCCGCGGTCAAGGCAAAGGGCGCCCGACCGCGGCCGGGCGCATCGGCCCGACGCCCGCCCGGTGCACCCCGCGCGGCCGTCAGTGCAACGGAGAGGTCATGATCCATCAGAGCAAGGCCACCCAGCATGCCATCGCGGCCGTGAGCCGCCTGGCCGAGGTCCATCACGAGCCCGGCGTGCGCCTCTCGGCCGCCGACATCGCCGAGTCGCGCGGGCTGCGCAAGCCTGTGGCAGCCAAGATCCTGTCCATCCTGGCGCAGGGGGGGCTGGTCGTCGGATCGCCCGGTCCTGGCGGAGGATACCGGCTGGCGCGGGCGCCGGACCAGGTGTCGCTCTGGGACGTGGTGCGGCTGTTCGAGGGCGAGACGAAGATGGGCTGCCCCTACGGCCCGGACTGGTGCGGCAACAACAGCCCCTGCCCCCTGCACGACTCGCTGATGGCGATCTGCGACGTGGTGGCATCCTATCTGCGGGCTACGCGCTTCGACGCCTTCGCGCGGCAGCAGCGCCCGGGCGGGACGCCCGCCGCTGCCGCCGCGCCGCGCGGACCAGCCGACAGGCGGGCCCGCCGGCGCGGCCGGAGGGCGCAAGGTTGACAATTACAGATAAAATAGTAAGGATATCCAGTATGACAGCCGCCAGTCGCACCAGTCGCACCGACATCGCCGTTCACGGCGGCCGCTCGACCGCTCTGCGCGGCGGACCGGCCGCGCCGCCGACGCCCGCGTGGTTGCACCTGGTGATGGCCGTCGAGCTAACCGTTTTCAGCGTCGCCGTCACGCTTTACGTGATCTTGCGCGAAAGCTTTCCCCAGGTGCAGCGCGAGGCGCTGCGCTTCCCTTACTGGGGATGGGGCGCCGCCCAGATCGTCCTGGTTGCCCTGGCGGCGGCGTGTGCCGGCATGTTCGTCGGCCGCCGCAGACCGTCCGCCGATGCCGCCATCGTGCTGGCCGGCATGGCCGTGGTCTTTGGCGTGGCCGCGCTGGGTCTGAAGGCCATGGAGTGGGCGCGATGGGGAGGACCTCGCTTCCTGGCCGTTGAGGCCATAGCAGCGGCCGCCGAGCCTGCGCCGGCCGGCGTTGCCACAGCGAAGAAGGCGGATCCGGCCGTGGGCGCCAAGGCCTTCGCCATGACCTGTGCCGCCTGCCACGGCCCCACGGCGCAGGGCGTTGCGGGAGCGGGGCCCGCTCTGGCCAATGGCGAGCTCTTCAGCGGCTCCGACGATCAGCTCCGATCCGTCATCATCAACGGCCGGCGAGCCAGCGACCCGGCCAGCAAGACCGGCAAGGACATGCCTGCGCGCGGTGGCAATCCGTTCCTCAGCGACGCCGAGGTCGCCGGCATCATCGCTTTCCTTCACGAACTGGCCGGCGGAACGGCCGCAGCGCCCAACGTTCCGTCGGCCGCGCCGCTCGACATTCCGCGCTGGGTCGTGCCCCCGCCGCCCCTGGGACCGCAGGCCATCGCATCGCGCCAGCAGGTGCGCGTCGACAGGCTGGCGGCCGTGCCCGCGCAACTCGTCGCCCAGCGGCCCACCTGGGCCGAGCGGACTTTCGCTCCCGTCGCCGCCGCGTTCACGTTCCTTCAGGTTCTCTATCTGGTTGTCGGCATTGCGGGGGCCGCGACGCTTATGTGGCGCGCCTACGCCGACCCAGGCTCGACCGCCGCCGCCCGCCTGGGACGTTTCACCGCCTTCCGCTGGCTGACGGCGCTGGTGCTTTGGGCGGCGCTGTTCCCGCTGTTGTATCTGCTGTGAGGTCGGGCACGCTCAGATGGGGCGGCAGAGGTTGCAACGTCCGGGGCATTGTGGACCCCCCCTCCCGCGTCGTGGCTACGGGTCCGCCGGCCGGCTGTCCGAACCCCGCTGCGAGGCTGGAGGCGATGAGACTGTCGGGCGCAGCCTGGCGGGCAGGTCTTCGACCGCCAGCGCCGGCGTGCGCGCGAAGGGCGTGTACAGCGGGTCGCCGATCGCCGTCATCATCCAACTGACCATCGGGGTGGTCTTCCAGTAAACCTCCGCCAGAGACAGTTGGCCGGTGAGCAGTAGCGGGAAAAACTCGTCGGCGGCCGGAAACGCAGCCAGATACGGCTCATCGACGGCGCCGATGGTGGCCACCACGCCATCCTCGATCAGCCCGCGCACCCAGAGGCGGTCCTGGCCCGGCGCGTCAAGCAGCGTTTGAAGTTCGAAGCTGGCGACGTGAAAACCAACAGCGCCGGGAAGGAAGCGGCATGCCGGCACGTACTTGCGCAGGCTGTACCAGCCGCAATAGACGGCGACGTTGTCGGCCGAGCCTTCCGCCAGCACCTCGGGCAGGTCATCGTGCAGCAGCGGCAGCTTCCCGTGCTGTGCCAGCAGGCCGGCCAGATCGCGAATCCCCTGGTCGTACCAGCCAAGGCTGCCGTAGGCGGCGTTCTGGCCGTCCGTGCCCAGGCCGCGGCTGTCGAGCACGACGCGACCGCGCAGGCCCTGCTGCTCGGCGCGGAGGCCGGCGAGGATCATCTGCCGCACCTGCGCCGGCTGCGGCGCATCGAGGCGCATGACCATGAGAGTGCGCGGAAAAACGGCGGCAGGGGGGATTCGCCAGTGCAGCGGATTGGCGTGCCACGACCCCACCGGATAGGCGTTCCACCACAGCAGCGCCAACTCGCTGTCGACAGCGGCGCCGGAGCGGGGTACCTCAAGGTACTCGAGCTGGGCCTGAATCATTCGAGCCTGTTCCAGCAGGCCCAGGGTCTGCCCCGAAAGCTGTCGAAGGCGGGCGCGGGCGGCCGGACTGCCGCGGTCGTCGCCGATGCGCGAAATCTCCCCCAGGGCCAGTTGCACCTGCTCCTCAAGCGCTGTCAGCTCGCCGGCAGGACCATCCTGTCCGGCCTGTTTGAGCGACTGCTCGCGGAGCATGCGGGCTACCGCCGCCGGGCCGGCCAGCGTGCGCACGCTGGCCACCAGCTCCGAGGTCTGGGCGGCGCGGCGGCTCTCATCCCGGTTGCGGGCGATGGCTCCGGCCCATGTTGCCAGCGCGGTCTCAGCGCGTGCCGCCAGATCATCGAGCCCCTGGGCGGCGGGCGCGGTCGATGGACCGGCCCCGCTCACGCGCTGCTCCAGTTCCTCGACCACCTTCACAAGCCGCCCCAAAACCGCCCGGCGCTCCTCGCGCAGGGCAGCCACCTCCTGCGTGTGCTCCGGACCGCCGGCGCGCGGAGCCAGGCGGAGCGGCACGCCGTAGAAAGTCACCAGGCACGCGACGCGCTGCTCCAGGGCATTGTTGCGAAGAAACTGCCGCAGGGGACGGACGACCTGGCCCTCGAACACGCTCCAGCTCAACTGCTCGGCGCGCGGCAGATCCAGCTCGACGATGCGACCCGGGGGCACCGACCGCGCCGCGGCGTAGAACTCGGCCAGCGGCCGGCTCTCCGGCACGTTGCGGTTGACCACCAGCAACAACTGGTCCGCCGTGAGCGACCAGGCGCTGCTGGTGCAGGCGAGCGCGACGAGGATGACAAGTGACCGGCGGAACATCATCGGACTCTTGCCGGAGTGCCTGCGAGCGCTGGCGCCCGGAGGGGCAGTGGGCCGTTCCCTCTCGTTCAGGCGGGCCGGTATGCTCAGGCCGTGCTGCCCGGGCCGCCGGTGGTGGCCCCCGGTGGGACGGCCTGCTGTGCGGCCAGGTGCGCCGCCGGCAGTTGCTGCTGCTGGGCCTGTTCCATGAGGTTCACCAGGGCCTTGATCTCGCGCAACGACTCGGGGCTGCCCCACAGCAGCACCCAGTCTACATGCCAGTTGCAGCGCTCGAAGGTGCACGCCTCCAGGTGGTAGACGGTCTCGCGGAGCACGAGAGTGCAGGCCACGAACTTGCAGCGGACAAACGCCTGGCCGCTGATGTACACGGTCTGGTTCTGAAAGGTTTCCCCTTCATGTTTGGTCAAGAGCATAACCTGTGGGCTCCTCTGCGAAGGTAAAGCGGATCAGCCAGAGCAGGGATCGTCGCCGATGCGCGGGGACGTGTCAAACCCGATACCGGGGGGGGCGGCGGCTTGCCCGCAGGCGCGCGCTGCGTTACTCTGCTGGCGGTGATGCGGCCGGCCATCACTCCCGCGTGGCCAGGGAGATCGGCCGCCGGAGGACAACTCGATGAAACTGAGCGTGGTCGCGATCGACAAAGACGGGGTCGTCCGCATCCGGGCCGACGGACCGATCACGTCGGCGGACCTTCTGGCCGACGCCAGGAACCCCCTGGAGAATGTGATCGGCGCCAACTGGAGCGCCATGCGCATTCTCCTGGACCTCAGCAAGGTGCAGTACATCGACTCGTCGGCCATCGGCTGGCTGATCAACTCGCACAAGGAGCTGAAGGCCAACGGCGGGCGGATCGTGGTTCACAGCGTGCAGCCGGCGGTACTGCAGGTGCTGAAGCTGCTCAAGATCGAAAAGGTGGTGGCCATTGCAGAGGATGAGTCCAGGGGGCGCGAGCTTCTTACGGGAGACGGCAGATGAGCGAAACGGACCAGCCGCAGTTGATGGATGTCTCGAGGCTGCCGGTGGAGCGGGCGGTGGCGAAACTGATCGAATACGCCTCCAGCATCGGCGCCAGCGACCTGTTCCTGGTCAGCAATGAGGACGATGTCACCGTCCAGGTCCGGCACCTGGGGTTGATTCAGACCGTCAGCGTCCTGCCGCTGGAACTGGGCCGGCGCTACCTCTCGCACATCCGCGCCAGCGCCGGCATGGACGTCTCCGAGAGGCGGCGGCCCCAGGACGGCCGCTGGCTGCTGCGGCAGGAAGATGCGCCCACCATCGACCTGCGCATCAACACCATCCCCACGATCCACGGCGAGGACATGGCGCTGCGCATCCTCATCCGCGAGTCGCAGCTCCTGAAGCTTCAGAACCTGGGGCTGACGCGCGAGCAGCTCTCGCAGCTTCTGGCCATGATCGAAAGCCCCAGCGGGCTGATCCTCATGACCGGTCCGACCGGCTCGGGCAAGAGCGCCACCCTCTACGCCTGCCTTCAGCACCTCAACGACGGCAAGCGCAAGATCAACACCATCGAGGATCCCATCGAGTTCACACTCCCCGGGCTGCGCCAGTCGCAGATCAATCCGGCCATCGACCTGGGCTTCGCCGAGCTGTTGAACAGCGTCCTGCGGCAGTCGCCCGACGTGATCATGATCGGCGAAATCCGCGACCCCGTCACCGCCGAAACCGCCGTGCGGGCGGCCAACAGCGGGCATGTGGTGCTGGCGACCATCCACGCCCCGGTGGCGGCGGGGGGCGTGCAGAGCATGCGCGCCCTGGGCACGCATCCACACTTTCTCGCGACCAGCCTCCGCGGCATCGTTTCGCAGCGGCTGGTGCGCACGTTGTGCCCCAAATGCAAGGTCTCCTTCGACCTGAGCCAGGCGCCGCACACCTTCGACGACGTGCGGCCGTGGCTCGGCCCCGACGAAGGCAAGGCCCTGTTCGCGGCCAGGGGCTGCGAGCTGTGCAACATGACCGGGTACGCCGCGCGCACGGGCATCTTCGAGGTGATGACGGTGAGCCGGGCCATCCGGCAGCTTATAGCCGAGGGCCGGCCCACGCGGGAAATCCGCGCCAAGGCCAGCGAAGAGAAGATGCTGGAGTTCCGCCAGGCAGCGCTGCTGAAGGTGGCCCAGGGCCTCACCAGCACGGAGGAGGTCTTCCGCGTGATTCCCTCGGAGCACCTGGCGATGGAGGATTGACGGCGGCCGGCCCCGCGCGGCACCGGCATCTTGCGCATCGTGCCCGCGCCGGCGCGCCGGCGGCCCCACCCCTGAACAGGGCGAAAGTATGGTGGCTCCGCGCATTGCCGACGACGCCCCAAGAGTGTCCGGACCCGCGGCAGCCCGCCTGTCGATGGGGCGCAGATGCAACTTTCCGGCCGGTCGGGCGTCCAAGTAGATCAGCGGATATCTCAACCGCATGGAGATGTTGCCATAATGCATGAAATCCGGCCCCACAGACGTGGCATCGCACGCGACGCGGCCGGCCTGGCGGGGGCCGTGGCGATTCTGCTGCCGGGTCTGGCTGTGGTCTTCAGCCTCGCCGGCCCGGCCACGTCCCCGGACGTGCCGATTGCGGAACTGACCCCCAACAACCTGGCTGCCGAACGCGTCAAGCTCGCCGGGCAACTCCGCGGACAGATCGACCGGATGGAGCGGACGGCGAAGGATACCGGCGACGGCGGCAATCTGCCGGCGCGGGCCAACACAGTGGCCGACGTGTACGACACCATTGCCACGTGGGCGCTGGGCGAAGCGCGATTGGTCCATGAGAGCGGGCGGGCGGATGCCGAACTCGAAGCGCGCGCCCTTTCGGCACTGCTGGCCGGCATCAGGGCGGCGGTGCCTGTCCACGATCAGCTTTGGAAGGACATGCAGGCGACGCGCCCGCGGAACCTTGCGGAGGAGACCTTCCGCCCCGATGTCGACATGGTGTTCCGGTTACACGTGAACCGGTCGCGCGGTGGGGAGGCTGTCTGTCTCCTGGCGAAACTGGCGGATCGGAAGGACTTCGTCGCGGCCACTTTCGCGGCCATGGGGGGGAAGGTTGCGCACTTCGCCGGACCCGATGAGTTCCTCAAGTATCCACACCCCGTGGCCTACCTGGTGGGCGCCAGGTCACGCTCGGCGCCTTCGACGCGACCGAGAGCCCATGCGCCACCCATGCCGGAATCCCCGTGGAAACACCTGTACACGATGACACCGGAGAACCGGGATGAGATCCGCGCGGGGGCGCGGAAGGAGGCCGATGGACTTTTGGCCAAGCTGAAGGATGGCAGCAGAGTCGATGACCTCACGTCCTTGCTTCTCCGCCAACGGCAGGCCGGCTTGTTGCTAAGCATTGTTCAAGCGTGGAGCACCGGCGAGGTGGGCATCGTCGTGCGGGCTGGCAGGGCCGATCCGGACTTCGAGAAGGGGGCATGGCAGCCGATGTTCAACGCCATGACGGCGGGATTTGTGGCGTGGGACGAACTTGTGGCCGTGCGGCCGAGGATCGAAGCCATGCTGTCCGACGCGGAGCGCGCCCGCTACCAAGGAGTGCTGCAAACGCTCCAGCCGCTCACGTTCCGACTCCCCCTCGGCGAGCAGTTGGCCCTCCTGGCCAAGCTGGCGGGGCGCGCGGATCTGGTGGGGCAGGTCTTCGAGTTCTACGGCGGAAAGCTGGGGCGCTATGACTCGGTTGAGCAGTTCATGGGCGCCAAGCAGATCCTGCCGGACCATCTGGCCCCCCCGGCCTCGCGCCCGGCCACGCCCGCGACCAGACCTGCGCCGGTGTCTCCGGCCGAAGAGCGCGCGGTCCGGGACACCATCGAGCGATATTGGCAGGCCGTCGAGTCGGGTGACTACGACACCATCTCCGGCTTGTTCATGACCCCAGTTGAGGCCGAGCAGGTAATCCGGCAGATGAAGAAGATGCCGGTTGTCTCGCTGGCGTGGAAAGACGCCACACTGACGTGCGAACGCAATGTGGATGGCACGCTCAGCGCAACGTTCGATCCGGTCAGAATTCGTTGGACTGAGGATCGTGTGGAACCCGGCGCTACCGGCCCAATCTACTTCCGGATGGTCCTTCGCGAGGGTAAGGCATTAATCATCAGCACAGGAGGCACGCCATGAGGGCGGGCCTCCGCGGCACGGGCGAGACGGGCGAGACGGCCGTGGCACACGGGGAGGGCACGGGCGAGCGGCGCGTGCCACGCGCGTAGCACGGTGCCCATGCCATGACTTCACTCTGCCGCCGCGCTTTCCGACAGCAGCGCCGCGGCCAGGATTATCATGGTCACAACAGACCTGAACCCCGAACCCTGACCCCAAAACCCTTTCCCTGCCTAAAGCCCGCTCGGCCGCCACACGATGCGTAGCTTGGCGCCAGTGGCAACCACGAGGCAGATCGTTGCTGGTCAGCCGCCCCGGTCTTATAATGCCCCTTCGCAGAGGCGATGCCGCCCCCGCATACGAGGTATGTTCAGCTATGCCCACGGTTGTACACGTTACTCATGAGGCCATACAGAAGATCGGCGGCATCGGAGCCGTCCTGCAGGGTCTGCTGACCAGCCCCGTCTACCTCGAATCGGTTCCGCGCAACATCCTGGTCGGGCCCTTCTGGCCCACCGACACCGCCGGCGAGCATCGTCTGGGTCCGATGGGCGAGGTGCTCTACAGCAGCCTCGACAGCCTCTATCGCTCGCCTCTGGCGCCGCGCTTCCGTGAGATCGAACAGCTCTACGGCGTGGGCATCGTCTACGGCCGCCGCCGCTTCATCGACAAGGCCACGGGGGTCATCAGCACGCCTGAGGTGCTGCTGATCGACGTGTCCCGCTTCGATTCCAAGCGCATCGCCGAGTTCAAGTACGAGCTGTGGAAACAGTTCGGCATCGACAGCGGGCAGTACGAGAACGTGTGGGACTACGAGCAGTACGTGCGGCTGGCTCCCCCGGCCATCGCCGCCATGCACGCCCTGGGCGTGGGCGGCGGCAGCGAGCCGGGCGTGATCCTCGCCCACGAGTACATGGGCGTTCCTACCGCCCTGGCCGCCGTCATGGAGTCCGCCCGGGCCAACTTCCGCACCATCTTCTACGCCCATGAGGTCGCCACCATGCGGCGGCTGGTCGAGGGCCACCCCGGCCACGACACCATGTTCTACAACGTGATGCGCGCCGCCATGGCCCAGGGCCTCTACGTCGAGGATGTCTTCGGCTCGCAGGCGGGCTTCTACAAGCACGCCCTGGTGAAGACCACGCGATTCTGCGACCTGATCTTCGCCGTGGGCGACTTCGTGCAGAAGGAAATCCGCTTCCTGGGCCCGGATTTCCTCCACGTCGACTCGCAGATCGCCTACAACGGCGTGCCCTGCTGGAAAATCAGCGTCGAGGAGAAGATGGCCAGCCGCCAGAAGCTCCGCGACTACTGCAACATCCTTCTGGGCTACGAGCCCGACTACGTCTGCACCCATGTCACGCGCCTGGTGCCCAGCAAGGGCCTGTGGCGCGACCTGCGCGTGCTGGAGCACATGGAAACCATCCTCCGCAAGCGCAACGAGAGCGCCGTGCTGTTCACCCTCAGCACCGAGGTGCCCGGGCGGCGCGGCGACGACATCCGCCGCATGGAACAGCACTACCACTGGCCGGTCGTCCATCGCGAGGGCCTGCCGGATCTGTCCCACGGCGAGGCCGTCTACTACCAGGCCGTGCAGGAGTTCAACGCCCGCGCCCGCAACATCAAGGTGGTCTTCGTCAACCAGTTCGGCTGGGAGCCGCGGCTGTGCGGAGCGCGCATGCCCGCCGACATGGAGTTCATGGATATCCGCAAAGGCTCGGACGTCGAGTTTGGCCAGAGCATCTACGAGCCGTTCGGCATCGCCCAGGTGGAGCCCATCAGCTTCGGGGGCATCTGCGTCATGTCCAGCGTGTGCGGCTGCGCCGGCTTCGTCAACCACGCCATGGAAGGCAGGCCCACCCCCAACGTCATCGTCGCCGACTACACCGAGCTGCCCCGCCACGACCTGCGGCCCGAACAGCTCATGTCCATCGGGCAGCCGCAGCGCGACGAGATCGAGCACCGGGTGGCCCGGCGCGTGGCCGAGGAGCTCATCCAGCGCCTGCCGCGCTCGCCGCAGGAATTCGAGCAGTTCATCGAGCGCGGCTACGAACTGGCCTCGAAGATGTCCTGGGACGTGGTCGCCCGCGACTACGTGCTGCCCGGCCTGCAGCGCGCCGTCAGGGCCCAGAGGCTGGCGCAGATCGCCTGAGGCGGGCCGCGGAACCGACCGACAGCGCGTGACGGCAGCTTTTGAATCACAGCCGGCTTGCGGCAATCCGGGGGCCGCCGGTGCGGGAAGACCACCATGGCGCGCCAGCGACCTCAAGCTTGACCGTCGTTATTGCCCGCGATTCCTCACAACTCCCAGCCCTTGCGCACCTCGCGCCCCAGGGCGGCGTCGGCGGCCGGGTTGTTGACGATCTTGCAGTGGACCGGATCGAACTCCAGCGTCCCCTCGAACTGGGTGGCGACGTTGCCCAGCAGGTTCATCTCCGAGAGCGGGCCGGAGTAGTCGAAGTTGGACATGGCCGGCGGCCCGCCCTTGCAGGCGGCCAGCCACTCCAGCTCGTGGCCCGGGGACCGTGGAAGGGTGCGCGGGGCATCGTCGACCTCGGCGGGCTTGCGGTCCTTCAGAATCGTGTACTGCATGTTGTGGCTGGTGGTGTGGAGCTGCGCCTTGCTGCCGATCAGCAGGCAGCCGGCGAAGTCCTTGCCGGCGAGCTGGCCGGTGTCGACCCAGTCGAGCGGCCGGCCCATGAGGTCTTCGAGCATGGGTCGGATGCCCTCGGCGTCGTAGCCGTTGGTCCAGCTCAGGCGCAGGGGAGGCAGGGCGCCGCGGGCGGGGAAGTCGTAGTGGATGATCTCCCAGCGCGGGAATCCGATGCGGTTGATCTGCGGGACCTTGGCGGTCACTTTGATGATGCGCTGCTCGCGCGTGGCGTCGCCGCCGTCGGCATACCACAGCGAGTTGAGCTTCAGGGCCATGAACGTCAGGTTCATCGTGTGCGGGGCGAAGTTGCCCAGCATGCACGTGCCGAAGTCGCGCCAGTAGAGCCAGCCCAGCCAGTAGGGATGGTACGGGCGCTCGGCGGCCGGTCCGAGCCACAGGTCCCAGTGCAGAGTCGGCGGCACGGGCGGCCGCTCCGTCGGCGCCTGCGTGTGCCCGCGCCCGCCCACGGCGTTCCACACGTGGACCTGGCTGATTTCGCCGAACGAGCCCGCCTGGATCAACTCGACACAGCGCCGAAACGCCTCGCTGGAGGTGCCCTGGTTGCCCATCTGCGTGGCTACTTTGTACTTCGCGGCCGCCTCGCGAAGCGCCCGCGACTCCTTGACGTTGTGCGTGAGCGGCTTTTCCGTAAAGACGTGCTTGCCGCGCTTCATGGCGGTCATGGTGATGATGGCGTGGGTGTGGTCGGCGGTGGCGCAGACGACGGCATCGATCTGCTTGTCCATGTCATCGAGCATTTTGCGAAAGTCGGGGAACTTGGGGGTGTCGGGGAGTCGCTCGTAGCTCTGCCGCGCCCGCGCTTCGTTGACGTCGCAGAGGGCCACGAGATTGGCGATCTTTGGAATCGCGTCGACGAACCAGGTGCCGCGGCCGCCGGCGCCGACAAGGGCGATGTTGAGGCGTTCGTTGGCCGCGAAGCTCCAGACCGAGGCCGGCTGTTTGACGATGACCAGCCCGGCCGCGCCGGCGGCGGCGGACTTGAGCAGACGACGGCGGGAGAGAGTGGCAATTGACATGGCGGCTCCTGTGAAGTGGCACCGGATATTACCGCCAGAGGGCGAAACGGGGAACAGCAGAGCCACACAATGGACAGAAGGTTGGCGCAGGCTGCCGCCGCCCCGCGGTGCGCTTGCCGGGCGACTTGCGGATTTCTCTTGCAACTACGGCCGCCGGGTGCGAGTATTGTTTACCAGTCAGGTCCCTTGCGCGGGCATCGGGCCCCATCGTCTACTGGTCGGAAAGGAGAGTTACGGTGATGGACGCTACAGGCAGACTGGTCCTGAGTGTGACTGGTGCGGTCTTTCTCTGCGCCGGCATCGTCCTGGCCGGCGACTGGCCGCAATGGCGCGGACCCAACCGCGACGGCAAGTCGGACTTCAAGGCGCCGGCTGTCTGGCCGGCCCAGTTGACGCAACGGTGGAAGGTGACGGTGGGCGAGGGCGACTCGACGCCGTCGCTCGCGGGCGACCGCCTCTACGTCTTCTCTCGCGAGGAAGGCGAGGAGGTGGTGCGCTGCCTCAACGCGGCCGATGGCAGGCAGATCTGGCGCAGCGCCTATCCGCAGGCGGCCATCAGCGGTCCCGATGCGCGCGAGCACGCCGGGCCGCGGGCCACGCCGGCGGTGGCCGACGGGAAAGTGGTGACGCTGGGGGTGAGCGGCGTGCTGTCGTGCTTCGACGCCGCGACGGGGCAGCTTGCCTGGCGCAAGGATGAGTACTCGCGGTCGTGGCCCCGCTTCCATACGGCATCGTCGCCGATCATCTTCGATGGAATGGTGGTGGCGCAGCTCGGCGGCAGCAACGACGGCGTGGTGGTTGCCTTCGACCTGGGCAGCGGCGAGCAGAAATGGAAATGGGCGGGAGAGTGTCCCGGGTATGCCTCGCCCGTGCTGACAAGCGTTGACGGGCTGAAGGTGCTGCTCATGCAGAGCGAGCGGAGCATGCTGGCGATCGGGGCGGCCGACGGCAGGCTGCTGTGGCAGGTGCCGTTCGCTCCGCAGGGGATGGGGTACAACGCCGCCACGCCGGTGGTCAACGGCCCGATCGTCTACTACGCGGGGCAGGGCCGCGGCGTCCGGGCCGTGAGACTGGAGCGCTCGGGCGACACACTGGCGGCCAGGGAGCTGTGGAGCAACACCGAAAACTCCGTGCAGTTCAACACGCCGGTGCTGAAAGATGGGCTGCTGTATGGGATTACGCAATCGGGTCAGTTCTTCTGCATCAACGCCGAGACCGGGCGGACGGCGTGGACGGCGCCGGTTGGCGGCGGGGCTGGTCGCGGCATGGGCCTGGCGCCGGTTGTCGATAGGCCGATTCTGGCCGCGGAGCGCGGTGGGCGAGGTGGCGGCGGCATGGGTGGCGGATCGGCGTACGGCTCGCTGGTGGATGGCGGGTCGGTGCTGCTGGCGGTGACGCCGGCGTCGCAGCTCATCGTGTTCCGGCCGGGCGAGCAGGGCTACAACGAGGTGGCGCGGATCCGCGTGGCCGACACGCCGGTGTACGCCCATCTGATCGCGGTGGACAGCCGGATCATCGTGAAGGACCGCACTTCCGTGACGCTCTGGGCGGTCGAGTAGCGCATGCGGCTGCCTGAGCACAAGACCAAGATCATCGCCACCATCGGACCTGCGTCGGATGAGCCGGATATGCTCGTGCGGCTCATCCGCGCCGGCGTGGACGTGGCGCGGCTGAATTTCTCGCACGGCGATTTCGCCGAGCACGGCGGGCGGATCGAGAGAATCCGCACCGCCGCCACCGCGGCCGGCCGGCGCATCGCCATTCTGGCCGACCTGCCGGGCCCGAAGATGCGGCTGGGGGAGGTTGAGCCGGGGATGGTGCACGTCGAGCCGGGGGATGAACTGACGCTGACCGCCGAGCAGATCGTGGGCAACAAGCGGCGGATCGCGACGAGTTTTCCGCGGCTCGCCAACGTGGTCAAGCCCGGCGACAGGCTGTTCCTCAACGACGGGCTGGTGCAGGTGATCGTCGAGCGGACCGCCGGAGGGGATGTGCACTGCCGTGTGGCGGTGGGGGGCGAGCTGGGCTCGCGCAAGGGGCTGAATCTGCCGGGCATCGACCTGGGCATCAGCGCCTTTACCGAGCACGATCAGGAGTGTCTGCGCTTCGCCCTGGAGCATGGGGTCGATGCCATCGGCCAGTCGTTCGTGGAGACGGCGGCGGATGTGGAGGCCGTGCGCGCG
>Ga0308417_1000979_pt1 | contig 19876 bp, 20 predicted proteins | sample HotsprSampleOS65_FD_203528 | JGI IMG/M metagenome (GOLD analysis project Ga0308417, IMG submission 203528) | Hot spring phototrophic mat microbial communities from Octopus Spring, Yellowstone National Park, Wyoming, United States - 20090730_OS65 ... | reverse complement strand
GCCATTCTGCTTCCAGTTTCGCAGAAAACTCCAGAAGCCCTTGCGTCGGCTCCACCGGCGAGGAGCACACGATCAACAGATTGCGCCAGTGAAAGGCGGCCGAACCCGGCTCGTTGCGCCACTTCTGCCGCGCCTCGAATGCGACAGACTCGGAAGACATCCGGTAGACGTCCACCAGAACCACGGATGCATACGAGCGGTAACTGGCCCGCAGCCACTCCACCGGGCGCCAGGCGCGCACCGCCTGCGGCGCCGCGTCCAGAGCCGGACGCTCGAGTCCCTCGCGCTTCCACACGATGGCCAGCGTCTCGGGCGGCTCCGGAATGCCCGGTTTCTGGGGACGCGAACATGCCGCCAACGCCAGCAAGACAAGCCCCGGCAGCCAGCCGCTGCGAATCGACAGCATCTCTTGCACCATATCACCCGCGCGCGCCGCCGTGTTCCCGGCTCCGGCCGGGTCGCATACAATGAGGTACGACATGATTGCCAGACGCCAGATCCTTTCCCTCCCGCTCGTCGCGGCGCTGCAAGAGGACGAAGCCGGTTTTGCCCCGCTCGGCGGCTGGGTCGTCGCCGATGGCCCCGAGTCGGCGTTCTCGGTGCGCGGCGACGAGATCGCCGTGCAGGAACACGCCTCGTTTCCCGCCTGGCTGCGCTCGCCGAAGCCCTTCATGAATTTCGATTTGCGCGGGGAATTTTTCATCGACGCCTGGAACGACGCCGGCATTTATCTGCATGCGCCTCTGCACGGCTATCCGACTGACGCCGGAATTCAAATCAAAATCTTTCACCAGGCCGAGGAAAGGCCCAATTCCTATTCCTGCGGATCGGTCTTTCCGGTGATCGCCCCGAAAAAAGTCGCCGTGAAAAAAGGATGGAATGAATTCCGCATTCTCGCCGACGACCCCGTTCTGCGCGTCTGGATCAACGGCGAAATGGTGCAGAACCTGAACCAGCGCACCCACCCCGAACTCCGGGACCGCCTCCGGTCCGGCTACATCGGCATCGCAGCCGCCTCATCGCCCGTCCGTTTCCGCGGGCTGCGCGTGAGGGAGCTGCCCGGCAGCGAGCCCTGGAAAGTGCTGTACGAAAAGCCGGAAGACCTCGAAGCCAACTGGCGCCCCACCGCCGGCAAGCCGGTTGCGCGCGCCATCGGCGGGGTGCTCCGGCTCGACGGCGACGGGCTGCTGGGCACGAAGGAAATGTTCCGCGATTTTTACCTGCAATGCTATGTGCGGGGCTGCGCGCAGCATAACAGCGGGGTGATTTTCCGCAGCGCGGGGAAAGGCACGAATCCCCAATACGCCTATGAAATCCAGCTCCACCCGGTCCCCGAAGCGCATTTCCCCACCGGTTCTCTCTATCATTTTCAGCGGGCGAAATATCCGCGCATTGAAGACGAAAAATGGTTCCTGTTCGAGCTGCGCGTGCAGGGCAGGGACTGCAAGGTCCGCATCAACGGGGAAACCGTGATGGAGTACGGGTTCCTGATGCGGACCGAAGCCGGTTTCATCGAGCTGCAGGCGCACCGGCCGGGCTATTGGGTGGAGTTCAAGCAGATCCGCGTGCAGGAGCTGTGAGAGGCCGCAAACAGCACGGCCGCCGCGGGCGGTCCGCGGCGGCCGTGAACGGAGAAAGCGGGAGGCCTCAGCGCGCCGCCTGCACCTTGGGCGTGGAGAGATAACCCGCGATGATGTCCTTGCCGACCTCGTTCACCACGATTTCATAGGGCTGGCGCGCCTTCGACGTGTAGAACTGGATCGGTTCGTTGATGGTCTTGTCCTTCTTCTCCACCTTCTTGTCGTCGGCGATGATGTCGATGGTGAAGCGGTTGCGCTTCTGGTCCGTCCGCTTGAGCTGGATCATCACGTCGCCCACGCGCTGCGGCTGTTTGGTCTTGCCGAGGTTGAACTCGAAGTAATTGCGCTCTCCCAGCGCTTTCAGCGCGGCCAGCTCCTTCGAGTTGGTCGCGATCAATCCGCTCTGCACCCCCAGGTCGCCGGCCACGCTCTTCAGTTGCGCGATGGTCTTTTCCAGCTCGGACTTGGTGCTGCTGAGCTCGGTCTTCACGGTGCCGACTTCGGTGCTCACCTCGCCGATCTTGGTGGCTGCGGTCTGCTCGACCTGCGAGATCTGCCCGCGGAGCTGCGCCTCGGTCGCCTTCTGCTGCTGCGCAAGCCGGGCTGCCAGCTCCTCGGCGTGCTTCTGCGCCTCCAGCTTCGCCTGGCCGGTGGCCGTCGCCACCTGGCGCCGCGCCGCTTCCAGCTCGTCCTTCAGCGCGTCGAGGTTGCGCTGCGCCGCCGCCGAAGTCACCGTGGACGCCTCGCGCGCCTTGATCACTTCCGCCAGGAGCGTCTCGCGGTTCTGCGCCATCTCCTTCTTCAGCGACTCCACCTGCAGAAACAGGTACACGTTGGCCGCCACCAGCGCGATCACCGCGCCAAACAGGATCGCCGTTTTCACTCCGCCCCCTCCGCTCTGCGCGGGGTAGACATACATGGGCTGCTGGCCCTGTGGTGGCATGTAATTCGGATCGCTCACGAGTGGTGTTCCTCTGTCAGTTTGTGCCTTGCTCAGATTAACAGGTTATCATCGAGCGCGCTCCGGCGCTGCCTGTCCGGAGTTCAGCCGGCCTGGCCGGGCAAAATCCAGATACTCCTGCCTCGGGCCGCCCGGCTCGAAGCAGCGGCGGCAACGCGCTTCATAGACTCCCGCCGCCCCCACCACGATCAGGTCCTCGCTCTCCACCAGCCGTTGCGTGTGCTTGGCGGGGTTGCCGCACCGCATGCAGATGGCCAGCGTCTTGGTGATCGACTCGGCCAGACAGAGCAGGTCCGGAATCGGCGGAAACGGCCGCCCCAAATAGTCCGTGTCGAGCCCTGCCAGGATTACCTGCTTGCCCGAATCGGCCATCTGCTGCGCCACCTGGACCAGATCCTGGCCCAGAAAATTCGCCTCGTCGATGCCTACCACCTGCGTGCGCCAGTCCAGCCGCTCCAGGATCTCCCGCGCCGACGCCACCACCTCGGATTTCATCCTCGCGTCGCCGTGGCTGACGATTTCGTCCGCGGAATACCGGTCGTCCAGAACGGGCTTGAATACCTGCACCCGCTTGCGCGCGATCAGCGCCCGCCGCAGCCGCCGGATCAGCTCTTCGCTCTTGCCCGAAAACATCGGGCCGCAGATCACCTCGATCCAGCCGAGGTGCCCCATCATGACTTCCATCACCTGACAGGATACGACGCCCGGTGGCCGCCCGACGGCGCATGCTAGCCTGAGGGCTGTGAAGAAGTGGTCCGCTGCCGCCGTTTTGCTGATCTCCGCCGCCGCCGGTGCCTGGCAATACCTGCCCCTGCGCTACTACCTCATCGCCTCTTTCAAGGACAACCGCGGCTGTCCGCCCCGCCAGGCGTGGCGCATTCCCGAACACCGCCGCCGCCTGACTCAGGCCAAGGATGAAATCCTCGCCCGCAGCCGTCTGCTCCAGAAAGAATTCCAGGGACTCGAGCTGTATGAGACGCCCTACGGCCGTTTTTGGGCTGCGCCCGGCAGCCAGTACACGCTGCCCTTCAATCTCGCCGAGCAGGCGGTCCATCTCTACGGCAGCGGCGCGCACTTTGTCCAGCCGGGCGACACCGTGCTCGATTGCGGCGCCAACGTCGGCGTCTTCACGCGCTTCGCCCTCGACGCCGGCGCCGCGAAGGTGGTGGCCATCGAGCCGGCGCCGGACAACATCGAGTGCCTCCGCCGCAACTTCGCCAAAGAGATTGCGGACAACCGCGTCATCCTGGTTCCCAAAGGCGTTTGGGACCGGCCCGACGAGCTCGAGCTGAAAATCGAGGAAGGCAATGAAGCCGCGGCCACCTTCGTCATGGATCTCAAGCAGGTGAACCGCACCGTCCGCGTGCCCCTGCTGCCCATCGACGCGCTTGTCGCCGAGCTCAAACTCGCCCGCGTCGATTTCATCAAGATGGATATCGAAGGCGCCGAGGTGCGGGCGCTGCGCGGCGCGCGGCAGACGCTCGCGCGCCATCACCCGCGGCTCTCCATCGCCGTCTACCACGACTGGGAGCATCCTGTCGAAGTGCCGAAAACCGCCCGCGAAGCCTGGTCCGGCTATCAGGTGGAGTGCGGGCCGTGCGACGCCCCGCAGCAGCGACTGGTGCGCCCGGAAGTGCTTTACCTGCGGTGATTCCCCATCTTCGGAGCCGGCGCGGTCTCTCCGGCCGCCGCGCGCCGGAGCGGCCTTTCCTCCGGCGCCGGGCCGGACCGGGTGTCCGCGAAAAAGGAAAGCCGGTGAGGACTCGGAGGAAGATCCTCACCGGCGGACAGCCAGCCAGAATCGGAGGAATACGCTGGCGTCAGCGTACGCTGTTGCCCGACACTATATATCACAGCCCTGAGTGGCGTCAAGCGGAAATCCCGCCCGCTGATTCGGCCCGCGCCGCGCCTACAGGTAAAACAGACTCAGCCGCGGCAGCCCGGCGGATTCATACACTTTGCGGTCGAGAAATGATTTCTCCAGCCGCGCCAGTTGCTCGGCGCTCATCCGGCTGCGGTAGGGGCCGAGGTCCCGCTCCAGCTCCCGGCGCATCGCCAAAATCCGCTCCTCCTCCAGCCGCGCCCGCGCGATGGAGGCCATCTTGTCCTCCAGCGCCGACAGGCGGAGTTCGAGTTCCCGCAGGTCTCCCGCATGGCGGTCGAAATCCGCCAGGATCGCCCGCAGCGAAGCCGCGATCTCCCTGAACCCGTCAAGCGCCTCCAGCGCCGCGGCGCCCTTTTCCAGGTGCTGCCGCACGGCTTCGGGCGCGATGCCCGCCTCGCCGCCGGCAGCGCCGGCGCCGGCCTGATTGCGAGCCATCGCCTCGGCTTCCTGCATCACCGCCTGCGCGCAATAGGCCAGGCTGTTGATCCGCTGCGTCCGCTGCCGCCGCGAGCGCCACTTCTCGAACGCCGCGTCGATGCCCCGCAGCACCGCCTCCAGCGGCACGCCGGCGTTTTTCCAGCTCTCCACCAGCGCCCAGTCGAGCGGCGACATCAGGAACAGGCCCGTGCCCCGCGCCCGCTGGAAATACTCCTCGACTTCAGTGAAATAGCTGAAGTAATTCAGCTTCCATTCCGTGTCTTCCGGCGCGGTCATGAGCGGCGGTTTTTCTCCCAGATCAGGCGCAATCCTTCCAGCGTCAGGTCTTCATCGGCGGTCTTCACCCATTTCGAACCCCGCGTGATCAGCGCCGCGTGCCCGCCTGTGGCGACGGCGCGGGCGCCGGGGCCGAGCTCGGCCGCCATCCGCTCGACGATCCCGTCGATCATCGCGATCAACCCGTAGTAAAGCCCGGACTGCATGCTCGCCACCGTGTTCGTGCCGATCAAACGCCCCGGATCGCGGAAATCCACCATCGGCAGCCGCGCCGTTTTCTGGAAAAGCCCCGCGATGGAAATGCCGATCCCGGGACAGATTACCCCGCCCAGATATTCTCCGGCCTTGCTGATCGCGTCGAAGGTGATCGCCGTCCCCAGGTCCACCACGATGCACGGGCCGCCGTACTTTTCCAGCGCCGCCACGGCGTTGACCACCCGGTCCGCGCCCACCTCCCGGGGATTGTCGTAGAGGATGTTCAGCCCGGTCTCCGTCGCTCCGTTCACCCAGAACGGCTCCACCCCGAAATACCGCCGCGCCATCGCCGTCAGAGTCGACTCCAGCGGCGGCACCACGCTGGCCGCCGCCACCCCGTCCACCTGATCGAAGGCGAAGTTCTCCACCGCGAACAGGCTGCGCAACTGGATGCCCCATTCATCCGGCGTGCGGTCGTGCACGGTGCGCAGCCGCCACCGGGTCACAATGCGGGCCCCGTCAAACAATCCCACCGTGACGTTGGAATTCCCTGCATCAATGGCCAACAGCATGACGTATGCCCTCAGGCTAGCATTGCCCCTCAGCCTCGGGCTCCAGGCCGGACGGCCCCGCGGCTGCCTGCTTGCAACCCGCTTTCCGGGCAGCCTTGCTGCGCCCGGCGGCCACCGCGGTCCGCAAAATCGGGGTCAGCCTCCATCCCTCGGACCCCGCAGCTTTTCCAGCTTGACCTGGGCCCGCGACAGCAGCCGGGCCACTGATCCCGGCCGCAGGCCGAGGATTTCCGCAATTTCCAGATACTTGTAGCCGAGCACCCGCAATTGCACGCATTGCAGCTCGCGCGGGGTCAACAGCGCCCGGAGCCGCGCGTCCAGCTCGTCCGCGGACCCGGCAGGCGGGGGCGCCGCCACGGCGCTCACCGCCGACAGCGCTTCCTGCCTGGCCCCGCGCCGGGCGGCATCGCGCAGGAAGTTCACCGCCACGCGCGCCAGCCACGCCCGGACGGAACGGATCTCGCTGCCGGCCTGCAAGGCTTCCTGGTAGCGCAGAAACGCCTCCTGCACGGCGTCCTCCGCCAGTCCCGGGTCCCGGCATTCGGCCAGCGCCAGGCTGTACAGGAGCCGGCCGTGCTCCTCGTAGGCGGCGCGGGCCGAATCCCGGCTGTCCGGGCCGGGCGCATCCGCCTCGGGGCGGGAGAATTTCCGCTGCTCCGGATGATCCGTCATTCGAATGATTCTTCATTGTGAAGGCTGGGGCGTCCCCGTGCAACGGTCCGGCCCTTCAGGTGTTTTCCCGAATCCCGCGCCCGATTACACCTAGCTGTCAAGCAGGCCGAAGCATTCTTCGTCATACAGGCGGCATGGGAAATTTACGGAGGGCCGGCAGGGCTGCGCGCGGCCGCAGCCGGGGCAACGTCACCATCGAGACGGCGCTTGTGTTGTTGCCTCTGCTGGCGCTGGTGTTCGCCATCGTCGATCACGGGCTGGTGGTGTTTCTGCAATCGACCTTCCAGCATGCCGTCCGCGAGGGTGTCCGCTACGCCGTCACCTACCAGACGGAGGGCAGCCTGGGCCACGACGCCAGCATCCGCAACGTGGTCGTGCGCAACGCCATGGGGTTCCTCAATGGACGGGCCAGCGCCGTCCGGATTCGTTATTTCGACCCGACCACCTTTCAGGAGGTGCCCGACAACTTGCCGGGCAACATAATAGAAGTCTCCATTGAAGGCTACCAGCACCGCTGGCTGGCGGCGTTGTGGCGGGCGCCGGGCACTCTGGAAATCCGAGCCCGCTCTTCGGACCGCATGGAGGGTCTGCCGACCGGGGCCTCGCCGCCGCCGCGTTGAGAGGATCAGGGGAGGATGCGATGAACCACACCCGGCGCCGGAGCAGGCAGTCAGGCAACTCGCTGATCGAGTTCGCCCTCGGCTTCGCCCTGCTCCTGCCGCTCTACGTCTGGATGCTCGTCTACGGGCTGGATCTGAAGCGCCTGATGGAAGTGGGCCAGGTCAGCCGAGACGCCGGGCACATGTACGCCCGGGGCGTCGACTTCTCGCTGCCCGGCAACCAGGATGTGCTGGTCCGCCTCGCCGCGGGCATGAATCTGACCCGCACCGGCGGCTCCGGCGCGGTCATTCTGTCGCGCGTGCTCAAGGTGGGCGCGCAGGAATGCACGGAAGGCGGCATCGCCGTGGCGTCCTGCACGAATCTGGGGCATACCGTTTTCACGCAGCGGGTTGTGATCGGAAACGCCAGCCTGTATCCGAGCAAAATCGGGACGCCTCCCGCCGCCCTGCTGCAGTCCGACGGCTCGATCACGTCGGCCAACTACCTGACCCGGACCGATGCGCGGTCCGCCAATTTCAGCTCGATTCTCAACCTTGCCGAAGGCGAGATCGCCTACGTGTCGGAAGCGTGGTTCGATTCGCCGGTGAAAAACTTCCCGACCGACAACAGCAGGGGGGCTCTCTATGCCAGGACGATCTTCTGACAGACGGCGCGGCGTCACCATCATCATGCTCGCGTTTGGCCTGGCCATGATCCTGTTAATGGCCGGCCTCGCCGTCGATGCATCCTACTTCTACACCGTGCGCGCCAAGCTCTCCATGGCCTGCGACGCCGCCGCGCTCGCCGCCGCGCGCTCGCTCAGCGTCGGCCTCAGCATGGCCGAGCAGGAAGCCTCCGCCCGCGCCCGCGCCCAGGCCTTCTTCGACGCCAATTTCCCAAACGGCAACCTGAACACCCGCAACCGCACCTCCAGCGTCACCGTGGATGAGACCGCTCTGCGCACCCGCTCGGTCACCGTTTCGGCTTCCGTGACCGCCCCCACCTACTTCATGCGCCTGGTCGGCATCCCCTCCGTTCCCATCGCCGCCCTCGGCAAGGCGAGCCGGCGCGACGTCAACCTCATGATGGTGCTCGACCGCTCCGGCAGCATGCAGAACTCCGGCGCATGCGAGCCGATGAAATCCGCCGCCCGCAGCTTCGTCGTCCGGTTCGCCGAAGGCCGCGACCGCCTCGGCATGATCACCTACGGCACCGCCTGGAACTACTCTTACCCGCTCACGAAGAACTTCAAGACCCAGTCGCCCACGCTCGATTCGGTGATCAGCACCATCGCCTGCGTCGGCGGCACTTCCACCGCCATGGCCATCAGCGAGGCCTCGAATTACCTCAACGCGCTGAACGAGCCCGGCGCGCTCAACATCATCATGCTGTTCACCGACGGCATCCCCACCGGCCTCACCGCCCAGTTCCCTGTCAAGACCCTGAGCGACAACCGCTACGGCAACCAGGAGAACCGCACCGTCGACGGCATCTATCACAACTATCCGAATACCGGCACAATCTACAACATGCTTCCGAGCGGTTGCCGCGACATGGCCAACAAGACCTACCCGCAGGCGGGATGGGCGCCCGGCGACCGTGTCGGGGTCCTTGTCTCCAGCGGAGAAGGCGTCAATGCCACAGGCCCGACCTACGGCATCATCAAACCCTACGTCTCCACCATGACCGACCCGGACCGCTCTCTCGACGGCCCCGTCGGCGCCCCCAACAGCGGCCAGGGTTGCGCGTTCGGCTCCGGAACTACCAACTTCAACCTGATGCGCTACGCCCGCCGCGACATCGCCTACGTTCCCAACTTCGACCTCTACAACAACCGCACGGACTGCTGCTACCGCGCCATCTCCACCTTCTCCAGCGGCCCCTATGCCGGGCGGATCCGTCCCGACCGGCCCTCCTCCGTCGGCGCCGCCGCCACCAACGCCGCCGACAACGCGGCCAGACGCATCCGCCAGAACCTGGCCAACCCCACCATTTTTTACGTCATCGGCCTCGGCGACGTGGATTCGGTTTTGCTCAGGCGGATCGCCAACGATCCCTCCAGCCCGTCCTACAACCGCGATGAGCCCACCGGGCTCTATGTCTTCGCCCCGGACAATACCCAGTTGAACCAGGCCTTCGCGCGCATCGCTTCCGAAATCCTGCGCCTGGCGCAGTAAGCCTCGCCGCCCGCAGCCGTTGCCGCCAGTGATAGCATGAGAGGCATCATGCGGTTCAGGATTTTCATGTCTGCAATCGCGGCCGCTGCGCTTCTGCTCCATGGCTGCGGCGGCGGCACGGCCGAGAAACAGGCGCCTGCCCCGGTGAAGAAGAAGCGCGCCATCGCTGACGAAAGCCATCGCTTCCCGGCCGAGGGCCGCGTGGAAGCCAGGATCGTCGAGAACCACGTCCTCGGCCGCGACTTCCTGCCCGGCGGCAATGTCGCCCGGTACCAGCGAGGCAAGCAGGAGTTCGACATGTTCCTCATCCGCACCTCGGTGCCGGAAGCCGCCGCGCTGCTTCTGTTCGATTACAAGAAGCGCATGGAGAACCCGAAGATCATCGCCCACTTCGGCGGCTACTACGGCAAGGACGGCGACCGGATGGTCTTCGTTTTCGCCAAAGGCCACTGGGTCGCGGGCGTCGCCGGGCTTCCGGAAAAAGACGCCGACATGGCCGCCCGCGAGCTGGCGGCGCGGCTGAATTGAGCCGCGCCTTGCCGGAAATGGTGGCTCCCGCCGGATGCTGATGCTATCCTGAAACATTGGGGCCGAGCGCGCCCCGTCCCGATCGATCCATCCCAGCCAAGAGGTCATCCATGTCCGGACATTCCAAGTGGGCGACGATCAAGCACAAGAAAGCGGCCCTCGACGCCAAACGCGGCAAGCTCTTCACCCGGCTCATCAAGGAAATCACCATCGCCGCGCGCAATGGCGGCGATCCTGACTCGAACCCGCGCCTGCGCACCGCCATCCTCGCCGCCAAAGCCGTCTCCATGCCCGCCGACAACATCAAGCGCGCCATCCAGCGGGGCACCGGCGAAATCGAAGGCGGCGCCATCGAAGAAATCCTGTTCGAAGGCTACGGCCCCGGCGGCGTCGCCATCATGGTGGCTGCCGCAACCGACAACCGCAACCGCACCGTGAGCGAGATCCGCCACCTCTTCTCCAAACACGGCGGCAACCTGGGCGAACTCGGCTCGGTGGGCTGGATGTTCGAGCGCAAGAGCCAGATCCTGATCGATAAAGACAAGGCCACCGAGGACCAGTTGATGGAATTGGCCCTGGAAGCCGGCGCCGACGACGTCAAGCTCGAGGGCGAACACTGGGAGATCCTTTCCGCGCCCGAGTCCCATCATGCCGTCCTGGAAGCGCTGGAAAAGGCCGGCATCCCCACCGCCTCCGCCGAAATCGGCATGATCCCCAAGAACCTCGTGGAAGTCGATCCCAGGAACATCCCCGGCGTGATGAAGCTGATGGAAGCTCTCGAGGACCACGACGACGTCCAGAACGTTTACACCAACGCCGACTTCGGCGAAGAAACCGGCCAGTGACCCGGCCCCGGCCGGAGGCGAGGGGCGCGTGCGGATTCTGGGCATTGACTGCGGCAGCCAGAGAACGGGCTTCGGCATCATCGACAGCGACGGCACGCGCCACCGCATGGTGGCCTGCGGCGCCATCCGCACCGATCCAGAAGCCGATTTCGCCGTGCGCCTGAAGACCATCGGCGGGAAGCTCCGCGAACTCATCGCCGCTTACAGCCCCGATGAGGCTGCGGTGGAAGACACCTTCACCGGCGAAAACGTCCGCAGCGCGCTCAAGCTCACCCACGTGCGGGGTGTGGCGCTGTTCATCTGCGCGGAAGCCGGGGTTCCCGTCGCCGCCTATCCGCCGGCTCAAGTGAAGCTCGCCGTCGTCGGCAACGGCCGCGCCGACAAGCAGCAGGTCGCCTGGATGACACGCGTCCTGCTGAAACTCGATGAAGCCCCGCGCCCTGCCGATGCGTCTGACGCTTTGGCGGTGGCCATCTGCCACGCCGCGCGCCGCTCGGCCCCCGTGCCCCTATGATCCGCTCCTCGCTCGTCTCTCTGATGGCCCTTTCCGCTTTCGCCGCCGACGGTCCGCGGCTCTTCTATTCCAAGACCTTCCCGGGCAGCAAGCCGCCCTACATGGAAGTCCGTCTCGACCGCAACGGGCGCGCCGAGTACCGGGAGGCGCCGGACGAGGAGTTCCCCATCGTCTTCCAGCTCCGCCCGCGCGAGACGCGTGTCGTCTGGGAGCTGAGCGAGAAGCTCGACCATTTCCGCAAACCGCTCGAGTCGGGCCTGAAGGTCGCCCGCATGGGCGACAAGCTGCTGCGCTGGGAGAACGGCGCCGAACGGTACGAGGCGAAGTTCAACCACACGCTCGACGCCGACGCGCAGCTCTTGCACGACTGGTTCGAGCGAATGTGTGAATCGGCCATTCTCCAGGCAGACCTCGAACGCACGGTGAAATACGAGCGCCTGGGCGTCAACCAGGCCATCCTGCGAATCGAAGCCGCCTGGGACCGCAAGCGTCTGGTGGGCGTCGATCAGTACGTGCCTCTGCTCAAACGCGTCGCCGCCAATTCCGTCTACCTGAACATGGCGCGCGAGCGCGCCGAAAAGCTGCTGGCGCTCTTCCAGGCCGTGGAGGATCCCGAAAACGCCCAGGCTGCCGGGAGCAAGCCGTGACCGCTTTTGTGTGGGCTCTCCTGCTTGCAGCCCAGCCGCCTGCGGCTCCCTCCCCGCCGGGCGAAGAAGAGCTGGACCGCGCACTCGTGGAAGCCGGCTCCAGCCCTGTCGATTACGCCCGCGCCCTGGAACGGCATCTCCGGCAATACCCGGATTCTCCTCAACGCGCCGATATCGAGCGTGTGTTGGCGCAAGCGGCGATCGACCTGCGCGACCGGCGGCTGCTGCTCGAATACGGCGTGCGCGTGATCGAGAACGGTTCCCGCAGTCTTCAGCTTCTCGACCATGTCACCCGCGCGCTGCTCGATTCCGACAAGAGGGAGGACCACGAGCGTGCGCTGCGCTATGCAAGGCAGCTTGCCCAATCACTCGGCCAGGAGCGCGAGGAGCAGCAGAAGATTGAATACCGCCCCTTGCGCGGGCGCCGGCTCGACGAGACCGAATACGCCCTGGCGCGCGCCATGACATTCCAGGCGAGGGCGCTGGACAAGCTCGGGCGGGCGGAAGAGGCTCTTGCCGCTGCACTCGCGGGCTGGCAGACCTGCCCCACCGTGGAGAATGCGGGCGAGCGCGCGCGGATGCTGGAGCGCTCCGGGCGTTTTCGCGAAGCCCTCGATGCCGCCGCGGAAGCTGTCGCTCTCGGCGCCGACCGCACCGGCGAGCCCGACCCCGCGCGCGACAGGCAGCGGCTCGCGGAACTCGCCCGCAAGGCGCACGGCGAGGAAACGGCTTTCGCCCGCGCGCTGCTCGACGCCTGGGACCGCGTGGCTGCCTTGCAGCAGGAGCGGCGCGCCAGGCTCAAGGCGTTCGACCCCAACTACGGCGCGCGCAGCATCGAAGAGTTCACTCTCTCCAGCACCACCGGCGAAAGGCTGGCGCTTGGCAGCCTGAAGGGCAAGGTGGTGGTCATCGATTTCTGGGCCACCTGGTGCGGCCCCTGCCGCGCCCAGCATCCTCTCTATGAACAGGTGCAGAAGCGGTTCCGGAACCGCAGCGACGTGGTCTTCCTTCGCGTCTCCACCGATGAAGACCGCTCCGCCGTGGCGCCTTTCCTCAAGCAGCAGGGATGGGGGCCGCTGTCCTATTTCGAAGACGGGCTCGCCTCGCTGCTGCGCGTGAACTCCATCCCCACCGCCATGGTGCTCGACCGCCGCGGACAGGTCTTCAGCCGCATGAACGGCTTCATTGCGGACCGCTTCGCCGATATGCTTTCCGACCGCATCCGCGAGGCCCTGGAAACGCCCGCTCCATGAGCTTTTCCCGCGTCATTCTCGTCGTGCTCGACAGCGTCGGCATCGGCGCCATGCCTGACTGGCGCGCCTTTGGCGACGACATGCCCGGCGATACGCTCGGCCACTGCGCCGCGCTCCGTCCCCTGCGCCTGCCCAACTTCGAGCGTCTCGGGCTGGCCAACATCCGGCCCTTCGCCCACCTGCAGGCTGCCCGCGCCCCTCGCGCGTGCTTCGGCCGCTGCGCGCTGGCCTCTCCCGGCAAGGACACCACCACCGGCCATTGGGAACTGGCAGGAATCCTGCTCCGGAAGCCTTTTCCGCTGTACCCGAACGGATTTCCGCGGGAATTGATGGAGGAATTCGAGCGCCGCACCGGACGGAGCGCGCTTGGCAACCGGCCGGCTTCCGGCACGGAAATTATCAAGGAATTCGGCGAAGAACACCTCCGCACCGGCAAGCCCATTGTCTACACCTCCGCCGACAGCGTCTTCCAGATCGCGGCTCACGAGGAAGTGATCCCCCTGGCGGAGCTGTACCGGATCTGCGAAACCGCGCGGGAGCTGCTCCGCGGCGAGCACGAGGTGGGGCGCGTCATTGCGCGCCCTTTCACCGGCCGGCCCGGCGCCTTCGTGCGCACCGCCAACCGCCACGACTACGCCGTCCCGCCCCCGCCCGGCATGCTCCTCGATGCGCTCGCCGGCCGCCGCGTCCCTGTCGCGGGCGTGGGGAAAATCGCCGATATTTATTTGGGCCGCGGGATCTCACATTCCATAAAGACGAAAAACAACGCCGGCGGAATGGCGAAAATTCTGGAAGCCATGCAGGCTTTCCCTCACGGGCTGATTTTCGCCAATCTGGTGGATTTCGACATGCTCTACGGCCACCGGAACGACCCAGAGGGCTACTCGCGCGCGCTCGAGGAGGTGGATGCCTGGCTGCCGGCGTTCGAAGCGGCGCTCCAGCCGGGCGACCTCGCCATCTTCACCGCCGACCACGGCTGCGATCCTGTTACTCCCTCCACCGACCACAACCGCGAGTATGTGCCGCTGCTCGCCTGGGGACCCGCATCAGCCCGGGGACGCCACCTCGGGCTGCGTGTTTCCCTCGCCGATGTCGGGCAGACCATTGCCGCCAACTTCGGCTGCTCCGTGCCCGCGGGCTCAAGCTTCCTCCCCCTCCTCAAGCCCTGAACCGGCCCGCCCGCCAGCGCCCCGTTTCGGATATCGTATGGAGAAGGAGACAAGTGCTTTGACCGCTGAGAAAGACACCGGCATTTCCATCTGGTTCTTCATCGGAACCCTGCTGCTGATCTACGGCGCGATGATTGCCGGCGCCGACATCTACTACCACGGGCATCCCGCCATTCAGGGAGTGGTGATGCGGGAACTGCGCGCCGGACTGTGGTGGGGGCTTTGTCTCTTCTTCCTCGGCGTCTTCTATTGCTGGAAATTCCGCCCCAGGCGCGGCTGAAACGCTGCCGCGCGCTTCTCTGGCGCTTCAGCGCTCCCATGGACGGTGTGAGGCGCCCGTGTCGCGTCCCGCCACGCGGTCGTAAAGGTGCTTCTCGTTGGTCGTGCCCAGACCCTCGTTGTACAGGCTCTCCAGCCCGAGCAGCTCCGTCAGGTCTTCCTTGAAGTCATGCAGGGCATGCAGATGTTCCGCCAGCGCCGCCGTGCGCTTGCCGCTCGGCGCCAGGAAGATCTTCTGAAAGCCGATGTCGGTGAGCACGGCCAACTCGCCGCCCATCACGATGCCAGTGTCCACGATCTGCGGCTTGCCATCCGCGCCTTCCCTCAGCAGCGCCCCCAGACGGTTCTTCGTCACCATGGTCGCGCCCTGCGGCCCACGCTGCACCTGATAGCCCGCCGCCTTCAGGTTTTCGAGATGTTCGGAGAAGCTCAAGACACGCGGTTTGGGTCGTTTGAAGAACATAAAGAGCCTCGGCCCGGCGGCCTGCTTTCATTTTGACAGATCCCTCCTCCCCACGCACGGCAGGCCGGTTTCAAGACGGTCGCTTCCTTTGCTCTGTTGGCTTTTTCTGCACTTCTGGTGCAAAGTTTGCCAGTTGCGCCCGGAGCTTCCGCTCATTCGAGGACGGCATTCCAGAATTTAAGACAAACATATGAGAAAACCCTTGAAATCCTCTGGGCGTCACTCCAATATTTACTTGACAAACCCGTCAGGGAGGTCGCCTATGCGCTTGGTCATCCTGATTCTCGCCATCCTGTCTCTCATCGCTATCGGCATGGCGGCTTTGGTGGAGCCGCCCGCCATCAAGATGCCCGGTACCCAGCCCGGACAAGTCAGCAACCTCGAGACGCCGGACAAGTGCGACAACTGCCACGGCGGCTACAACCGGGCCGTGGAGCCCGCCTTCAACTGGCGCGGCAGCATGATGGGCAACGCTTCGCGCGACCCGATTTTCTGGGCGACCCTGGCCATCGCCGAGCAGGACTTCGACGGCGCCGGCGACCTGTGCATCCGCTGCCACTCGACTTCCGGCTGGTACGCGGGACGGTCCACGCCCACCGACGGCTCGCGCCTCATGCCGGGCGACGCCGACGGCGTCGAATGCGACACCTGCCACAAGATGACCAACCCCGACAACCGCGAGCACCTCGGCGTCATGATCAGCCCGTTCATCGCCAACAAGAACGGCGAGGGCTTCTACGGCAGCGGCATGCTCTCGCTCTGGCCCAACTCCCACAAGCTCGGTCCTTACAGCGACGCCGATGCCCGCCACCAGTTCCTGCAGTCCCGTTTCCACCGGGACATCCGCTTCTGCGGCTCCTGCCACGACGTGTCCAATCCCGTCACCGGAGATGTGGCGCACAACAACGGCAGGCAAAGCACTTCGAATGCCATCATCGCCAGCGGCAACCTGAACTCCCAGCTCTCGGCCAAGGCAGCCTTCAACAACCCGCCATACATGTACGGCATCGTCGAGCGCACCTTCAGCGAGTTCATTGCAGGCGGGCTTTCAAAGACGCTCGTCACGAGCTACTCGTCTCTCCCGGCTGATCTCAAGGCCGGCGCCATCGCCGCCGTGGCTGCCAGCGGCAACTACGCCGACGGCACGCCGCGCTATTTCAGTTGCCAGACCTGCCATATGCGGGCTGTCACGGGTCCCGGCGCCAACAAAGCCGGCGTCCCCATCCGGACAGACCTGCCGCTGCACGACATGACCGGCGGCAACTACTGGACGCCGGATGCCATCCTCTACCAAAACACCCGCGGGTGGCTGCGGCTGGGCGGCGGCCTCACCACCACGCAGATCGACGCCCTGAAGGCGGGCAAGGACCGCGCCATGCAGCAACTGAAGCTGGCTGCAACGCTCTCGGTCGCCGGCAACACGCTCAGGATCGTCAACCACACCGGCCACAAGCTCATCAGCGGCTACCCGGAAGGACGCCGCATGTGGGTCAACATCCAATGGCTTGACAGTTCCGGAAACGTGGTGCGCGAGGACGGCAAGTACGATGTCGTCGCTGCTGTCAACGGCGCGCCGGTCAAGTCCATCGTCCATCTGGATGACCCGAACACAAAGATCTACGAGGCCCACTACGGGATGACCAAAGAATGGGCCCAACAGCTTCGGGGACTCGGTTATCCGGCGGATATGCCGCTTGCATTCGACCGCTCGAATGGCACGGTGACCCTGACTCTGGGCCAGTTGGCCGGCGGATCGGCGCCTTACGCCGACACCTTCCACTTCGTCCTCAACAACACCGTCACCAAGGACAACCGCATCCCGCCGTACGGGTTCAGCTACGAGGAGGCGCGCAAGCGCAACGCGCTGCCGGTGCCGGAAGGCCAGTATGGGTGTGCGGCGGGCGCCGCCTGCAGATACTGGGACGAATTGGCCTTGAACCCGCCCTCCGGCGCCACATATGCCCGGATCCGGCTCCTCTATCAGCCCACAAGCTGGGAGTACGTGCAGTTCCTCCATCTGGCAAACAGGAAGACCAACGTCTTCCTGGCCAGCGAAGGAGACAATCTCCTGAACACGTGGCTTGCCACGGGCATGGCCGAGCCGTTCGTGATGGCCGAAACCACATGGGGCGCGCCGCCTCAGCAGAGCTGCGCGGCGCCCAACGCGCCGCAGGGCTTGACCGCCGCTGCCGGCAAGAAGTCCATCACATTGACGTGGACAGCGGTCAGCCCCGCGCCCAGCGGCTACCGCGTCTATTACGACCAGGCGGGCAAGCTTCAGCTCCGCGCCGAAGTCTCGGCCGCAACCACTTCATTCAAGGACACAGGGCTCACGAGCCGCGTGACGTACACGTACGTGGTCACCGCGTTCAACACGTGCAGTCCGGAAATTGCCGAGAGCCAGCCAAGCAACAAGGTGTCGGCGACAGCGCAGTGACGCGGGCATGTTCGCGGTGCCGGATGACCGGTCCCCGCGCGGACTGGCTGCGCATGGCCGCGGCCGCTCGCTCCCGCAGCGCTGCGCGCCGCTCCGCTCGCGGCTCTGAATGCGCTCGCTTTGCCTCGCGCCATTCACGGCAAACCGCTTTGCCGTGTGCAACACGGTGCCTGCTTCAGAGCCGCGAACGGCGGCCGGCGTTCGCCAGAACGACGGCCAGAGTGAGCGGTCCCCCCGCGGCGGCGCGCAGCACGGCACTATGGAACCGCGCCGGCGGTGAGACCGCGCCATCGGTGAAGCCGCGTTGGCGCAATAATGTTGCCGCCAGCCGCGTTGGGACCGCTCGCTCTCGCGGCGCTTCGCGCCGCTTCGCTCGCGGCTCTGACGCGGCGCGCGATCTCTATCTGCCGCCCGTGTTCCGCGTCAGCCGCCCGATGGCCTGCCAGAAATCCGCGCGCATCGCCTCCGCATCGATCGACACCGCCACCTCCACCTCCCGCTGTGTGTTCTCGGGCGGCGTCCGCATCTTCTTCCACTTCACCAGCTCCGGCTTCAGCAGCCACTCCGCCGCGGCCAGGTCCCACATGATCCAGGTGGAAGCGCCCGGCGCGTGCTGCTTCCACCGGTCGAGCAGAAAAGCTCCCAGCCGCCCATGCGCTGCGAGCCTATCCGCCGTGGAGGCGTAATCGAATGTCAGCGCGCGGGCGACGCTCGCCGGCATCACGAGCAGCTCCAGCTCTTTGCGGTTCAGCACTTCGTTGAGAGCAGGGATGTCGTTCAGGCAGTTGAATTCACTCTTGTCCCAGACGCCCCGTTCGGTGTCGATGAACGCCCCCAGCCAGTACAGGCGCATCCTGGCCGCGATCGACGGCTCGATGATCAGCGCCGAGGCCACGTTCGTCAACGCGCCCAGCGCAATCACCGTCAGCTTCTGCCCCGCGGGCTGCGCCTGCGCGGCGCGGATCAAATGATACGCCGCGGCGGAATACGCCGCCCGGTCCGCGCCCCACCAGTACACGCCCACGGCCGATCCGCGCGGGTGCGGGATGGACATCCGGCCCGTGAGTCCGAGCAGCGCTTCGTTCAGGCGCTGGCTCGCCTCCAGCGTGTTGCCTTCCGCCGCGGGCGATTTGCTCCACTGCGCCGAGCTCAGCGCCACGATCTCCAGTTCGGGCGCCGCCAGCATGCGCGTGATGGCGTACAGGTCGTCGATTTCATTCGCGGTGTCGGCATCGATCCAGACCCGGGTCTGTGCCGTCGCGGCAAAACAGAAGACGAAGGCGCAGAACAGCTTTCTCATGTCTTCCATCCTGCCACTTGCCGCGCCGCCGCGGCCCGGTTCAAAACCTCCAGCGCAGGCTCAGCATCCCCTGCCGCGGCGTGCCCGCGGGCAGGAAGACGTGCGTGCTGGTGATCGTGCCGCCGGCGCTGACGTTGACCGTCATGTTCGGCTGGCCGTAGTTGAAGTGGTTCAGGATGTTGGTGAACGACGCCCCCAGCTCCAGTTGCTGCTCCCGCGGCATTGGCACGCGCTTGAGCATCCCCGTGTTGAAAACCACGTAGCCGGGGCCTTCCACGATGTTGCGCCCCGCGTTGCCGAAACGCCCGGAGCCGGCGGGTGGCGGCGCGAACGCCGTGCGGTCGAACCACGCGGCCAGCGTTTTCGGATAAGCCAGCGGTCCCACAACATCCGGGCGCCCCCCAAAGGTATTCGTGTTGGACGGGTCGCTGCCCGTGAACACCGGGTTCAGCCAGTGGCCCGTGCTCAGGTTCAGCAGAAAATTGAGCTGCCAGCCGCCGAAGACGGGACCGCGCCCGAAGGGCACGTCCCACAACGCCTGGTTCATCCATTGATGGCGCGGCACGGAGTAGACATTGGCCCGGTCGCGGCGGCGGTCCCAGGCGTCTTCGATTTGCGTGTTCAGTTCGGCGTTGTTCGTGTCATCCACCTCGCTCAACTGCTTGGCCCAGACCCAGGTGGATTGCAACTGCAGGCCGCGCGAGTAACGCTTCAGCACGCCCGCCTGCAGGCCTTGATAGCTGTTGTTGGCGCCGTTTTCGGCGAAGACCACATTGTTGTACACGGGATAGGGGCGCCTCGCCTGCGCAAACGGCTGCGCCGACGGCAGCGGCTGGTTGATGTTGCGCAGATAGGGCAACTGCGTGCCTTTCGTGCCAATGTAGCTGAGCCGCACGCCGAGGTTCCGGCTCAACTCGCGCTCCACGCTGAGCGTGTACTGCAGCGAGTACATGTTGCGCAGGTCCGGGTCCAGCCCGTTCACGTTCAGCGTGCCCGCCGAGCCCGGCACGGCGAACGGCTGCGCGAGCGTGAACTGGGGCTGGCCGGAAGCGATGGCGTTGTTGGCCGTGGTGGAAACGGCGAAC
>Ga0308417_1000978_pt1 | contig 19880 bp, 18 predicted proteins | sample HotsprSampleOS65_FD_203528 | JGI IMG/M metagenome (GOLD analysis project Ga0308417, IMG submission 203528) | Hot spring phototrophic mat microbial communities from Octopus Spring, Yellowstone National Park, Wyoming, United States - 20090730_OS65 ... | reverse complement strand
CCAGGCCGCAAGGTGAATCGTGAACAGCTACCTCATCCAACTCGAGCTGCGCTCTGCCCTGGGCACGCCACTGGCCGCCGATACGCTCTGGGGCCACATCGCCTGGGGCATTCGCTACCGCCTCGGTGAAGGGGCGCTGACGCAATGGCTCGATCGCTATGACGCCGGCCAGCCGCCTCTGGTGCTGGGCGATCCGCTGGCGGCGGGGTTCTTTCCTCGGCCGCTCCTGCCGCCCGTGCGCAGAACCCAGCCTCCCACCATCGACGCGGCCGACCGCGGCAAGCGACTCGAAAAACGCGCGTGGGTCAGCCACGCCGCGTGGGCTTCGGTCTGCGGCCAGGTCGGGCCCGCCCGCCTCGTCGAGGCCGTCGCCGCCGCCGCACCCCCTGAGCCCACCGAGGGCCTGCTCACCCACGCCTCCATCAACCGCCTCACCGGCGGCACCCAGCAGGCCGGCGCGGGGGCGCTTTTCACCACGCGCCAGGAGTATTACGCCCAACCCGTCACCTTCGACGTCTGGGCACTCTCGCCGGAGTCCCAGCAGACCGTCCAGCAATGGTTTGAGGATGCCCTGGTCGGCGGCTACGGCCGCGATGCCGCCAGCGGCCTGGGCGCGATGGTCGTTCTCTGCGTGCAGAGCAAGACCCTGCCAGCGGTGCCCGACGCCAACGCCGGCGTCTGCCTCGGACCCGTCACCCCGGCCCGTAACGATCCGGTTTGCGGCTTCTTCAGCTTCGGCTTCCGCTGCGGGCGGGTCGGCGGCGACTTCGCCATCGGGGCACTTCCCGACGGCTCCTCCCAGCGCCAGAAACGACCCGTCCGCTGCCTGCTGCGCGGATCCGTCCTTGTCCAGTCGCCCCCGCCGTTGTTTGTCGGGCGTCTGGTCCACGGTGTGCACCAGTGTCCCGCCATCCGCCATTATGCCATGGCGCCGCTCCTGCCCTGCCGCCTGGACGAACCGACCCTGGCCGATCCCCTGCTGCGCACGCCGCCAACAGTTGCCCAGGAGGCCACATCATGAAACCCACCCATCTGCATCGCTATCGTCTGCGCCTGCGGCCGCTCTCGCCCATCCACATCGGATCGGGCCAGACCATCGACCCCTGCGAGTTCGTGCTGCGTCAGCAAAACGACGGCTGTTTCCTCATTGTCGTCGATCTTCCACGCCTCCTGGCCGATTTGTCGCCGGCCCGGCGGAGCGAGTTCGACCGCCTCGTTACGCGCGGCGACTTTCCACAGCTTCGGTCCTGGCTGGGGCAGGCCGCCGCCTCCTCGCGCCACCACCGCTTCGTGGTCCAGGTCCAGGAACCTGCCTTCAAAGAAATCGAGGGAAACCTCGACAACCCCCAGCGGCTGGGCGAAATCCATCTGTTCACGCGCGACCCGGCCAGCGGCCGGCCCTATCTTCCCGGCTCATCCATCAAGGGCGCCATCCGCACCGCCATCATCGACCATCTGGCTCAGCACGACACCCAACGGCGTGCCAAGCTGCAGCACATCGCCACCGAGATCGGCCGACAATGGAAGCAGGCCAGTCTGGGCGCCCGCTTCGAGGCCGCTGTCATGGGCAATCTCAAAGACGGTGACAGGCCGGACCTCTACCACGATCCGCTGCGCCAGTTGTCCATCAGTGACCTTTGCATGCCGCCCGACGCCTGCTACATCGACCGCATTCGGATCGTGCGCCCGAAAGACGAGCCGCGCCGCGCCGGTGGGTCCGATCCTTCCGGCATCGTCATCTACCGCGAACTCACCTGGTCCAGCCTGGATGATCAGAAAATCGAGTTCTCCGGCGAGGTGCGCCTGGCGCCCCTGCTCTCGGACCGCGCCACCATGGGCACCCACGTTCTGCCCCAGAGCCTCGACGTTGGCCACATCTGCCAGTGGTGCAACGGTTTTTATGTTCCTCGACTGACGCAGGAGTTGGACCGGTTCGTCGCCGATGAGGAAACTGCTGACGCCCTTCGCAGCGCAGCGAAACTGCCCGATGGCGAATGTCTGATCCGCCTGGGCCATCACAGCCACTTTGAGTGCGTCACGGTAGGCGAGCCTTTCCGCCAACCGCCGCGCGGTTTCGGTAAGACCCGCTCATACGCTGGCGCAGACCCGGCGTTGCCGTTGGGCTGGGCGGTTCTGCGCTTTGATCCCTGGGACGACAAAAGGCAACAAGACTGACCGTGCCATGCCCGTTGCATACGTCACCGAACCCGGCGCCACGATCCAGAAGTCCGGCCGCAGCCTCCGCGTTGTGAAGGAGGGGCAGGTCCTGGCCGAATGGGAGTTAATACACCTTCAGTCGCTGGTACTGATCGGCCCTTGACCTGATGGAGCCGCTGCGGCACAGTCTTGTCGATCGGATGGTGTTGCGCTGTATCAACCTCGGACAGTTCAAGGCCGCTGACTTCACGCCCGCTGAGCAGGGAGGTTATCATTTGTCGAGGGATGCGCTGCGTCGCTTCATCGGCGAATACGAGCGGGCCATGCAGAGCGTCGCTGTCGATGGCCAGGTGCGTTGCGGCTGGCGAGAGCTGCTTCGGCGGCGCTGCGAGGCCCTGGGGCGCTCGCTGACGAGCGGTTCGGGAACGATGCAGGCCTGTTTCGCTGCAACGGACATCGAAGCGGAGGCCGACGGATGACGGGAAGCATGCTGGTTGTGTTCGCCTACGACACGCCGAGCGATAGGCGGCGTGCCAAGGTGGCGCGGATTCTGGACGATGTTGCCGACCGTGCGCAGTGGTCGGTCTTTGAGGGCTGCCTGACGGACGAGCAGGTGGAGCAGACACTCAAGCGTCTGGAGCGGGTGCTGGAACTTGGCACAGACAAGCTGCGTGTGTACCGCGTGTGCAGTTACTGTCGTGCCCGTTCGCGCGTGCTGGGTCCGGGGGCTTTGGCGAAGATGAGCGAATACTGGATTGTATGATGCAGGGAGGTTACGGAGGTGCTGAAAGTGATTATGGGAATTGAACTTACGGCTCAGGCGCCGCGACCGCCACCAAGGCTGTTCTTGCCGGAACTTGCTCGGTGCCGCTGGTTACGGCCTGGCCTTTGCCAAGTGACTGGCTTTGGCGGGTTTACAACTGCCGCTCTCGAAGAGCCGCCCTGATGAAGAAGGGATTGAGACGGGCTGTCGGTGAGCGGTTTGGAAGTATGGCCTGGACATTACATCCTCGAAGAGCCGCCCTGATGAAGAAGGGATTGAGACTCCAGCGCACCAAGCCCAAGCCATATCACCAGCACCAGTATCCCTCGAAGAGCCGCCCTGATGAAGAAGGGATTGAGACTCGCAGAGGCGGAAGCCGCGGCCGACCATCTGGTAGTAGAGGCCTGGCTCGAAGAGCCGCCCTGATGAAGAAGGGATTGAGACCCTGACTCGCGAAGCGGTTGGCGGGTCGAACGTGCCACGCTCCTCGAAGAGCCGCCCTGATGAAGAAGGGATTGAGACCTCCGTTGCCCGCCAGCATAGCCAACGCCCGCATCTGATCTCGAAGAGCCGCCCTGATGAAGAAGGGATTGAGACACTGTTCTGGTTGCTCAGCAGCTTGCGCGCGGTCACACTGTTCCTCGAAGAGCCGCCCTGATGAAGAAGGGATTGAGACGTGCTCCCATGTTCCAGGCTTGCAGTTCGCGATTTCATCGACGACACCACCTCGAAGAGCCGCCCTGATGAAGAAGGGATTGAGACCGCCGAGTATCTCAGCCATCTTCTTGACCCGCTTCACGGTAGGCCTCGAAGAGCCGCCCTGATGAAGAAGGGATTGAGACATATCTGGAGTGGAGCGCGCGGGATCACTGACGAGGTGTACCACTCGAAGAGCCGCCCTGATGAAGAAGGGATTGAGACCTTCCCCCCCATATGCCAGGCTACAAGCCGGTTCGCCCAGGCTCGAAGAGCCGCCCTGATGAAGAAGGGATTGAGACCTGCTCATCCCCCCAGGTCCACAGGCGCAACACGAAGTGTCCCTCGAAGAGCCGCCCTGATGAAGAAGGGATTGAGACATGCACCTCCTGGCTGTCACCAAAGCAGGCGACATAGACTCGAAGAGCCGCCCTGATGAAGAAGGGATTGAGACATGTTCTACGATGCTTTTCATGATCGTCACCTCCCCGCTGCCCTCGAAGAGCCGCCCTGATGAAGAAGGGATTGAGACGCTGTTGCACGATGGGTTGCATGGGATCCTTTCCGGCTGGTGCATGCCCTCGAAGAGCCGCCCTGATGAAGAAGGGATTGAGACGCCGCCGTAGAAGGATCAGGAGCATGCCGCCACCATGTTTTTTTTCTCGAAAAGACGCCCTGATGAAGTCGGTGCTGTAGTCTGCCGCCACCGCAGGCCACACTTGCGTCGCTGCCACACTTGTCGCATGCTGCTGGCCATGACCAAGAGAATCCTCATCCAGACCGTGGGCACCGGCGGGCCGTCCAATCCGGTGTGGGAGGCTCTGGCCTTCGCCGTCAGCAGTCGCCGACCCCACCTGCTGGTTCAATGGTGCTCGCAACTGACTGCCGAACAGACCATCCCCGCTTTCGACCAGGCTTTGCATGCCGCCCACCGGCCCCCCGACATCCGACGCGCTGCCTGCGAAGATCCCGACGATGTCAGTCGCCTTGCCCTGGACTATCTCAAACAGATCGATGAACTGCGCAGCGAGTTTCCCGGCTCTCAAATCGAGCTGGACTTCACCAGCGGCACCAAGCCCATGTCGGCCGCCGCCGTCGCCGCCGCCGTTGCTCGTCGCCTGCCTCTGCTTCATTACGCCGTAGGGCCGCGCGACGAGAGCGGGCGCGCCATCCGCACCGACCGTCTGATCTCGCTGTCCACCGCGCCCCTGGTGGCCGAGCGCCAACTGCTCGAGCTTGGCGGGTTGTTCGACGCTGCTCAGTTCACCGCCGTGCGGCGCCAGGCCAAGGCGCTGGCCGCCGACCTGCTCGACCAGCGACTGCTGGCCCGTGCCCGTTCGCTGGCGATGCTGGCCGACGCCTACAAGGCATGGGACCGTTTCGACTGGGACGCCGCCTTTGCCAAACTCCGCCAATACAAAAACATCGAGCGTCGCGACGCCTGCTTCAGCACCGCCGGCTGGGACCTGACGGCGATCGCTCGACAAGTGCTGCACTTGAAGCACTGTGCCAAAGATCCGGCCGGCCCCCAGCGCCTGGCCGACATCCTGGCCAACAGCGACCGATGCATCGCGGCCGGCCGACACGACGATGCGGTGGCGAGGCTGTATCGGCTGACCGAGTACATCGCACAGGTGAGGTTTGTGAAGGCCGCCGGCCTGAAATGGTCCAACAACCCGACGGGCAACGTCCCGATGAAGCTGATAGAGGAGCGCGCCCCGGCGCTGGCAGGGGAACTGATGCGGCAGCGTAACGGCAGCGAGCGGATCAGCCTGGGCCTTCGCCACGTGATAAGCTTTCTCGCGGAAGCGGGCGACAGCGTCGGCCGCACCATGCACGAGCGCTATCACGGGAGCGGGGAACACCGCGAGAGAGGCCCCCTGCATCAGCAGCTGGAAATCCGCAACGGCTCGCTGCTGGCCCACGGCAGCCGCCCCGTCGAGGCTAAGGCGGCCGCCGACCTGCGCAACACCGTGGCGGCCATTCTGGAGGAGCATCTCCAGACGCTGAACCTGTCGCTTGAGGCCGTTCTGGCCCCGGCGCAGTTTGCGGCCTGCCCCTGGCGGGCTTGATTGGGGCGCCCGATAGCATCTGCAAGCACCATCAATCCTGGGCCGGCGGGCAGGCAACTACACCGCCGCCAGGGCTATGCCAGCGGCCATAAGCGCCGCACTCAGCCCATCCGCCTGATCATCTCGCTGGCGAACTGGGAGCACTTCACCTGCGTCGCCCCTTCCATCAGGCGGGCGAAGTCGTAGGTCACGATCTTCGCCCCGATCGTCGCCTCCAGGCTCCGCACGATCAGGTCGGCCGCCTCCTGCCACTTCATGTACTCCAGCATCATCACGCCTGAGAGGATCACGCTTCCGGGGTTCACCACGTCCTGATTGGCATACTTGGGCGCTGTCCCATGCGTCGCCTCAAACACAGCGTGCCCCGACACGTAGTTGATGTTGCCGCCAGGCGCGATGCCGATCCCGCCCACCTGGGCCGCCAGCGCATCGCTGAGATAGTCGCCGTTGAGGTTCAGCGTGGCGATCACATCGAAGTCCTCCGGCCGCGTGAGCACCTGCTGGAGCGTGATGTCGGCGATGGCATCCTTGATGACAATGCCCGCGCCCGGCTTGCCTTCGGGTATGCGGCACCATGGCCCGCCGTCGATCTCGACGGCGCCGAAGCGTTCGCGGGCCACGCGATATCCCCAGTCACGGAAGGCGCCTTCGGTGAACTTCATGATGTTCCCCTTGTGGACGAGTGTCACGCTCTTTCGCTTATGCTGAATCGCGTAGCTGATGGCGCTGTGGACCAGCCGTTCGGTACCCAGGTAGCTCACCGGCTTGATCCCCACGCCCACCTCCACAGCCACGTCGCGCTTCGGCCCGCCGATGCCTTCGAGCTGCTTCTGCCACGCGGCCGCCGCCTCGGCCGTCCCGAAGCGCACTTTCCTGAAGTCTTTGGGGAACTCCCGGGCCAGAAAGTCGAGGAGCTTTTGCGCCTCGGGTGTTCCGGCCGCGTATTCGATGCCCGCGTAGATGTCCTCGGTGTTCTCGCGGAAGATCACCATGTCAACCTTCTCCGGCCGCTTCACCGGCGAAGGCACGCCCCTGAAATACCTCACCGGCCGGAGGCACACATACAGGTCGAGCAACTGGCGCAGGGCCACGTTCAGCGAACGGATGCCTCCGCCCACGGGCGTGGTGAGCGGACCCTTGATGCCGACGAGAAACCGGCGGAATGCCTCCACCGTGTCATCGGGCAGCCAGTTGTTGAAGCGGTCGAACGCCTTCTGGCCGGCGTAGACCTCCATCCAGGCGATCCTGCGCCGGCCGCCGTAAGCCCTGGCGACGGCGGCGTCGAAGACGCGCTGGCTGGCGCGCCAGATGTCCGGGCCGGTGCCATCACCTTCGATGAAGGGGATGATGGGATTGTCGGGCACCTGGAGACTGCCGGCCGAGATAGTGATCGGCTGACCATCGACCGGAACGGAGACGTCCTTAAATGCGGGCATGCGATGCACCTCTGTGTGGCTTCGAGTGTCGCGGACCGCCGCCTGGCGGCCGCTGGGCAAGGCGCAAAGGATATTGGGAATACCGCCCTTGTCCAAGCGCATATTCCATGTTCGCGTTGACCGTAGCTGCATTGACAACCTGACCCCCTCGGGATAGCCTCAGCGCGATGCTGGGTCCTTGTCGTGCCCGGAGGGCCCTCTGCGAGTCTTTGCCGTGAGAAACGACCTCAGCCAGCGAGCGCAGCGGGTGCTGGGATATTCCTTCAAGGCCCCCCAACTGCTGAAAGAGGCCCTGACGCACGCCTCCATCGCCGACGACCGGCTCCACAGCAACGAGCGCATGGAGTTCCTCGGCGACGCCGTGCTCGACCTGATCATCTGTGACGCGCTCTACCACCGCTTTCCCGAACACCTCGAGGGCGAGCTGACCAAAATCAAGTCGGCCGTCGTCTCCCGGCGCACCTGCGCCGAGGTCTCCGATGAAATCGGCCTCAGCCAGCTCCTGATCATCGGCAAGGGCGTGGGCAGCGGCCAGGACATGCCCAGCTCGCTGGCCGCCGCCGTCTACGAGTCGATCGTGGCCGCCATCTACCTCGACGGCGGTTTCGAGGCAGCGCGGGAGTTTGTCCTGCGCACGATGGGGCCGCGGATCGACGGCATCGCCGCCAGCGCCCACCAGCAGAACTACAAGGCCATTCTCCAGCAGCACGCCCAGAAGACCTGTAGCGCCACGCCGGCCTATGAGCTGCTCGACGAGAAGGGTCCCGACCACAGCAAGTGCTTCGAGGTGTGCGTCACCATCGACGGCAAGCGATTTCCCTCGGCCTGGGGCCCCAACAAGAAGGCGGCCGAACAGAAGGCCGCCCTGCTGGCGCTGGAGGAGCTGGGCCTGATGGATCGCCGCGAGATCGACGACGCCATGGAAAGCATTGAGTCGTCGCAGGAGCCGTGAAGGGGCGTCGGGCGGTTTTCCCACGCATAGCCTCACCAGGCCGCCCCGCAGGCTCCTCCCCCTCACTGAGACGTCGCCGCCGCATTATCTGCCGCTGCGGAAGGACGCTCTACTTCTGCACCAGCTCCAGACACCGCTCGATCCGCGCCAGGACGCGCCGTCGGCCGAGGAACTCGAGGCTCGCGAAGATCGGCGGGCTGATCGTCGTGCCGCTAATTGCGACGCGGATCGGCTGGGCCACCTTGCCCAATGCCAGCCCGCGCTGCTCGCAGAATCTGTGCACGGCCGCCTCCAGGGCGGCGGCGGTCCATTGCGGCGCGGCCGCCAGAACGCCGCTCACCTCCCGCAGGGCGTCGCGGCCCCTGCCGCCGTCTTTGCGCAGGACCTTGTCCAGAGCGGCCGGCTCATACACGATCGCGTCGTCGGCGACGAAAAAGAACCGCGAGGTCTCATCCACCTCGCGCAGCGTACGGAAGCCTTTCTTCATCTCCAGCAGCCGCGCCAGAGCGGCATCGTCGGCCTGATTGAGCGGGGAATCGGGATTGGCGGCCAGATACTCGCGAAAAGCCGCCACCAGCCGCTGGGGCGTGGCGGCCGCGCAGGCTTCGGTGTTGAAGGCCAGGAGCTTCTCGCGGCTGAAGCGGGCATTGGCTTTGTTGATCGACTCCAGAGAGAACAGCCGCACCATCTCCTCCACGCCCATGCGTTCGCGGTCGCCGCCGGGCGACCACCCCAAAAGCGCCAGGAAGTTCAGCAGCACCTCCGGAAGATAGCCGTTGCGTCGAAAGTCGTGCACCAGGATTTCCGGAAGGTCAACCTCGCGCAGGCCGATCGCGGCCATGACCGCCTTCTGCTCGTCGAGGTCAAGCTGCCGCGTGTCCTCCGCCAGCCACTCGCCCAGCCGCCGGGGATCAAGCCCCGCGGCCGCGGCCAGATCGGCCACACTCCGCCCCGGCGCCTTGAGCCACAGGTGAACCTGATGGCGAATCTTCCTGTCGCGATCACGCTTGCCCATCTTGCTGCCGTCGATGTTGAGGATGATGGGCAGGTGGCCGTAGACGGGCCGCGGATAACCCAGGGCTTCCTGCAACGCGATGTGGTAGAAGGTGTTCTTGGTGTGCTCCTGGCCGCGCAGCACGTGGGTGACGTTCATGGCGGCATCGTCGACGACCACGGCAAAGTGATAGGTAGGCATGCCGTCGGCCTTGCGAATCACAAAATCCTGGCACTCCTCGGGGGGAAAGGCGATCTGCCTGTCGAGGATGACGTCGTGAAAGCAGTACGCGCGCACGGGCATGGCAAACCGCACCACACAGGGCCGGCCCTCGGCCTCCCAGCGGCGCAGTTGCTCGGCTGACACATCGCGGCGGCGATAGACGAAGTTCTGCCTGCGCTGTTCGGCCTCCTGTCGCATGGCGTCGAGCTCTTCGGGCGTCTCATAGGCCCGGTAGGCGAGGTTGCGCGCCAGCAGGTCGTCGATGATGGCGTTGTAGAACCCCAGTCGCCGCGACTGATAGACCAGTTCGGCGTTGTCCCAGTTGAGCCCCAGCCAGCGCAGGTCATCCAGCAGTTGCCGGCAGGCCTGTTCGGTGCTGCGCGCCTGGTCGGTGTCCTCGATGCGCAGCAGAAACTGTCCGCCGTGGTGACGGGCCAGCAGCCAGTTGAACAGCGCCGTGCGGGCGCCGCCGACGTGAAGGTATCCGGTGGGAGAGGGAGCGAATCGCGTGACGATCATGGGTGTTCGATCTTTCCGGAAAAAGGACGCACAGGGGGCCGGCGAGGACCTCAGGGAGGAGGCGGCTCCTGACCCCGTGGGCGCAGCCGTCGCATCGCCCACCCCAGCGGACCCCACAGCGCATACGCCAACGTGCCCAGACCCAGCACATAGCGGTGGGCCACGATGACCAGCAGACCCAGCGCCAGCACGCCCACAAGCTGGGCCAGCGAGCGTCGCCCGCGCAGATAACGATTCACCAGGTGCGGATACCGCACTTTGCTCACCATCAGCAGCGCCATCGCTCCCAGCAGCACCGGCAGCGCCAGAAGACAGACGTTCGCCAGACCGTCGAGCAGCGCCCAGCCGGTGCTCTGGCGCTGCATGTCCCGCTGCATGAGGATGAAGGCGGCGATGGCGCCGCCGGCCGCGGGACTGGGCAGCCCCAGAAAGCTGAAGTGGTGCTGTTCGCCATGCTTGTTGCTCACGTTGAAGCGGGCCAGCCGCAAAGCCGCGCAACTGACGTACAGTGCCCCGATGGCCCAGATCAGCCGCGAGAGCCCGACGCTCAACTCCAGGGGCGAGCTGCGGATGAGCTGAAGTGAGATGAACGCGGGCGCCACCCCGAAGCTGATCACGTCGGCCAGGCTGTCGAGCTGACCGCCGAAGTCGGTCGTGTGACGCGTGAACCGCGCCAGCCGTCCGTCGATGGCATCGAACAGCATCGCCATGAAGATCAGGTAGGCGGCCATGTCGAGGCTGTGCAGGGCGAAAAAACGCGTAATGCGGTCGCCGGAGAGCAGCCCGATGGGATCAAGCGCGGCCACGTACATGGCGGCGAACCCGCACACGGCGTTGCCGAGCGTGGCCAGGCTGGGAAGAAAATAGACCGAGCGGATGTAGGCGCGGCGCCCGCGGCGACGGAAGCGTCGGCGGGCGTGAAGGCGGTCGCGGCGGTGTTGCGACTGCTGGCGGGTGCCCGGCCCGGAGGCGTGGTTGGGGTCGAAGCTGCTCATGCGCCGCTCGCTGTGCCGGCAGGCTGTTGTTGCGACGGCGCTGCCGCGGCGGCGCGAAGCACGGCGATGATGTCGCACCCCCCGCGCACGCGGCTGCCCACGCTCACGCGCAGGTCGGGGTCGTGCGCCAAAGGGATATACAGCTCCGTGCGGCTGCCGAACTTGAGCATCCCGATACGCTGCCCGCGGCGCACCACATCGCCCACGCCCAGCGTGCAGACGATGCGCCGTGCCAGCAGGCCGACGATCTGCCGCACGACAACGATCGGCCGACCGCTCTTCACGTCACCGAGCAGGATGGTGTTGGATTCGTTGTGCTCGGCCGCCGCCTCGGCATTGAGGGCGTTGAAGAATCGCCCCGGCTTGTAGTGCAGGGACAGCACGCGGGCGTCGCAGGGGCTGCGGTTGACGTGGACGTTGAAGATGGACAGGAAGATGCCGACGCGCACGGCCGGACCGCCCAGCTCCTGAACGTGGTCCAGAGGGGTGATGTCGCTGACGGTCCCGTCGGCGGGGCTGACCAGGGCAGCGGGATCGGCTGGCACGGGACGCTCCGGATCGCGGAAAAAGCTGATGAGCCAGACCCAGAGCAGAGCCGGCAGCAGCGCCGCCGGCCACCAGAGCCATGCCAGCCCCGCCGCGACAGCGCCCAGAATGAGCGTGCCGAGGAGCATTTCGCGCAGACCATGGGGCGAGAGACCGAGCATGCCGGCAAGCTAGGATGCGTGCCGGGCGTTGTCAACGCCGATCCGTCAGCCGCGCCCCGGGGATGAGGAAGAATAAGAGGGCCGACAGCCTTGACACGGCGGCGGTTGCCGCTAACTTACTCGGCTCTTTACACGAAGGCACGGCAGCATGTACGCGATCATCGAAGAAGGCGGCAAGCAGTACAAGGTCACCGCGGGCGACACCATCGACATCGACCGCGCCCCCGAAGCCGACGCCACCAGCGTGAGCTTCCAGCGGGTGCTGCTGGTCGGCGGCGAAGGCCAGCCACGCGTGGGCACCCCCACCGTCGACAACGCCTCGGTCAGCGCCGAAATCGTCGGCCCCATCAAAGGCCCAAAGATCGACATCTACAAGTACCGCCGCCGCAAAGGCTATCACAAGCACGTCGGCCACCGCCAGAAGTACCTGCGCGTGCGAATCACCTCGATCAACGTCTGAGCCGCACGGTCCCCTCGCGGCGTCTCTCACATGGGTTTCTCATCGCGGCGCAGGCCGTGCGCAATGGCAAACCTGCGGCAGGCCCTCTGGGCATCCTCGCCAAGTTTCAACTCATCCAGCAGCAGCGCCAGCAGTTCGCCGGCCCGTGCCCGTGAAAGGCGGGTCACCGCCACCTGGCGCTGCTCGCCCAGGGCCAGACGGAAGGCGGCCGCCGGCTGGGGTTCCTTGGCGTGTTTCTCAGTCCACGCCCGGATGGACTGCAACTGGGCGTCGGTGATGCGGGCCGTCCAGGGCGAACTGCTGCCGGCGTCCTTCTCGGCCGCCTTCAGGACTTCGTCGCTCACGTACAGGATCAGCGGCGGGACGGTTTCGCGCTGGGGACCGTCCCAGCGAAGCGTCAGCCAGACAGGCAATGGGGGCGGTATATCGTCGGCCGCCATGCAGCCGGTGGTCAGCGCCATGAGCATCGCTGCGCAGGCGACCGCGGCCGGGAACATCAGGCGGCCAGTCGCCGCCGCAGGGGAGCACCGCAGACCACCGCGCCAAGCAGGGCCAGGCCCATCCACACGGCCGAGGGCAGAGGGATGCAGCAGCAGCCGTCCTGATAGAGGTTCCATGCGTTCTTGAGTGTATCCGAGTCGGGGTCGTTCATGAAGGCGTTGAACAGATCGCCGAAGTGGGCTTTGGAGTGCTGGACGCCCAAGTCGTAGAACGTCGGGGTACCAGCCTCCCAGACCCAGCGGAACTCCCAGGTGAACCCGTCGATCATATGGATGCTGCCCTTGTTGCCGCCTTCGCCGGGGATGGCGCAGACCAGCGCGGTCTGGAAGAGGAACTCGATGATGGGGCTGTCGGCATTCAGTTCATCTCTGGGGGCGTCCAGGAAACCGAGCGTGGAATGCCCGTATCCCGGTCCGCGCAGGTTGACGTAGAAGGGTGAGCCGTCGGCGATCTTGGTGTCGGGCGTGCCGCGAGAACGGTCATACGACCACTTGTCCACGCTTTCCCACGAATAGAGCGTGGGCTGGCCGATATAGCCTTGAATCCAGTAGAAACTGGCCCGCGGATCCAGCGGGCAGGCATCGGGATCCGGGGCGTAATCAAAGCCGCCCTGGATCTTGACGCCGTAAAGGCCGGCCGCGCCCCCCGGCGACGTGGGCGTATGTGGTTCCCATACGTCGATGCTGATGGTGCCGATCTTCGCATCGTCACAGGTGACATCGAACTTCAAGACGGGCTGCGCCTGGCCCAGCACGACCGCGCAGGGCATCAGCACAAGCAGGACGGCCAAAAACCGCAGAGTGCGCGCGAACATGGCGGATTCTCCTGTGTTTTTCAGTGCAACAACGGCCAAGCCGAGCCGACCTGCGGACTCGAACCCACGAACGGCCGCGGATGACGTGCGGTCCAATTATGTACGCCTCTAGTGCTATATTGCCACAGAAATCGACAAAAGCAAGGCGGTCTCCGGCTTTTTTGGATCACCCTCCCCGAGCGGCCGCTTGCCCGCTGGAATTACGCCCAATGGCCGCCCGCCCGCACGATTTTTCGACCAGGATGCCGGACTCTGCCAGCGCATTTCCGTCCGCGTCGCGGCGACAGCCAGTCTGCCGCCACGCTGCGCTCAGAGCCGACGCCCACGCATGGCGCGGCGAGCGCGTCTGGCGACCAGCACGCCCATGATCGCCAGCCCGCCCCACACAGCCGGCGGCAGCGGAATGGGAACGCAGACGTACTCATAACCCCACCACAGGCCATCATATACCGTCACATCGTGTCTCATCTTGCCCCCCTCTTCGCGGGTCGTGTCGACGGCGATGAACACCTGAAACTCCACATCGGTGTTGCAGCTCGTCGGCGGCCTGCAACCCCATGTGCTGCAGACGTCGTATGGACGATCCAGGAACCAGTTGTTACCGGCGGCGCCGCCGACGTCATACCATGGAGTGCCCGCCGTGGGGTTATCGAGGTGAATCGTATAGGAACCTCCCTCGGTAAGGCGCTGGCGGTAGGCCTGAACCCAGTGGATGCTGGTGGGGTCGGAGCCTGTGGGATTGTACTCGAGGTAGAGTACCGCTCCGCCGCAGTCCGTGTTTGATACGCGATCCTTGCCCTTGTAGAGACCACCGCGCGTATTCACATCGGGGGCGTTCACGACAAAAGCGTCGTAGACCTTGATCTCGACTTTGGATCGCAGGTCCTCACCTTCGTTGTAGGTGAAGTACCAGCCGTTGGTTTCGGTGTAGCCGGCGTTGGTGAGGGCGGTTGTGACCCAGTCGCACTGATACCGGCTCCGAAAGATCGGCGAAAGCGGTGGAACATGGCTCCTCCCGAGGGCACAGGCGTATCCTCGCTGCTGGGCACGACTCAGCAACCGGCGCTGCGCGAAAAGCGACGTGCCACGGACGTGGCGGGCCTGACAACTGGCTGACCGCGCCGAACTGACTCGGCTCCGCGTACTCCAATATGGCGCAAAATAATTACAAGTCAAATAAATGATGCAGATGCACCGCCCGCCCGCCATGCCTGACAGCTTACCACAGCTTGCCGCTGCACCTGCGCGTTACCATAATCCCCGCAGTGAACTGCTTTAAGGCGCCACCGAAGCATCATTTTCTGTGCAGCATCCTCTCCGGCTGCTCATTGCTCCTGCTTTTTTCGGCGTTGGCCGCACAGGCGGCCACCGACGTTACCCTGCCCCTTGGCGGTTACTACCGCGGGGGGCGATACATGCCCCTGTGTGTTGTGGCCGACGAGCCCGGCTCGGCGATTCGCATCGAGGCCGATGGAGCAATGCCCGTTGTCATGGCGCTGGCAGGCGGACGGGCAAAGGGAACGATACCGCTGCTGGTCGTCCGCCCGGTCCATCAGATCGCCTGGTCGCTGGAAGGCGGCCAAAGCGCGGCTGGCGGCAGCATCCCCCTGGTCCTCCGCGAGCTGGGACCCGCTCAGCGGCTCGTTGGCCATACATCGCCCCAGCCGCCTCAACTGAGCGGGCTGTTCTCCGAAGCGGACACGATCATTCCCGTCCGCATCGAGCCGGCCGACCTCCGCACCGGTTCGCCGGCCGCCTGGCAGGCGCTGGATGCCCTGGTGCTGGGGGCTGGGCACGGGCTGGACGAGCGGCGGATGGCGGATTTGGCGGCCTGCGGGATCGTGCTGGCGAGCCCGACAGCACCATCGGATGGGCTGCCCTGGCGGCAGGCGGGCGGCATCTGGACTCTGCGCGCTGTTTCACCTTTCGCGCCGCGCGGCGGAGAGAATGCCGCGGCGTTCGCGCCGGTTGACGGCTGGGCGGCCGAGTGGCCCAGCGCCTTTCGATGGCGCATCGTGCTTTATGGTTTGATGGCCAGCATCGTATTCCTTGCGCTCACACTGGTGCGCCGACGCTGGTCGGCCGCTCTGGCGCCTCTTGCCGCGCTGGCCATGGTGGGCGGCCTGCTGTGGTGGCGAAGCGCAAGCTGGCCGCCCCTGCAGCGCGGCGGAGACGTGATCGTGCACGACGGCCCGCTGGTCCAGCGCGATGCGTGGCGCTACTTTGCCTCGGCGCAGGCCTCGCCGCTGCGCATCGAATGGCGCGCGCCCACCTGGCCGATCGCCCCCGGCCTGGACCATTGGCGCATCGCCCGGCCGCGCCTGCTGTGCGGACACGACGGGGTACCCCTGGCGATCGAAGCCCAACTGCGGCCGGGTGTGCGCCTGGGCGCGATGAGTCGAACGCTGGCCGCGCATGGGATTTCGCCGGCCGCTGCCGTCGCCGACGATTCTCCGCTGATGCGGCTGGCGCGGCGTATCTACGCGGATCCCGGCGTTCGAATCATCGGCTGGCATCCGCCGGATGATGATTCTGGGCTTTTCGCCCAGGACTGGGGGACGCTGGTGATCGAGCGGAGCGGGCGAGCTGAAAACTGAGCGGTTGAACCGTCGCGCGCATTGGCGCCCAGAGCGTAGTGATAGGCCACGAGAAATGGGCACACTCCTCCGCAAGGTCGTTGTTTCTCGGCTGGCGGCCGCCGTGCTATAGTCGTCGCAAGTTGCGTAGCCACGTTGTAGCGTCTCCGCCAATTGTGCCGTACCTGCTGAACGAGAAAGATGTTAGACCAGCAGACCCTTCTCGCCGACCTCACCGATGACCAGCGCCGGGCGGTTACCTGCGCCCATGGGCCGCTGCTGGTCATCGCCGGGGCCGGATCAGGCAAAACTCGCGTCATCACGCGCCGGATTGCCTATCTTATGACCCTGGGCGTTCCCGGCCCATCCATCGTGGCCATCGCCTTCACCAACAAGGCCGCCGGCGAAATGAAGTCCCGCGTCAGCAGTCTGCTCGGCCGGCCGCTCTACGACTTCGGCCAGCTCCACCAGCGCTGGCCCCTGATCTGCACGTTTCACTCGCTGTGCCTTCGCATCCTCAGGCACTATGCCCGGCAGATCGATCTGCCGCCCAACTTCACGGTCTACGACGCCGACGACCAGCAGCGCCTGCTCAAGCAGGCGGTGGCCGTGGCGGAGGTGGACCCCTCGCAGTTTCCTCCCTCGCGCATGCAGCAGATCATCAGCGCGGCCAAGAACAGCCTGCAGTCTCCCGAGGGCTTTGCCGCGGCGGCCCGTCAGTGGCCCGCCACCGCCCACGCCAGGGTCTACCAGCACTACCAGCGCCTGCTCAGGCAGAACAACGCCCTGGACTTCGACGACCTGTTGTGGCGCACGGCCGAGACGTTCCGGGCTTATCCCGACATTCTGCGCGAGCTTCAGGAACGGTTTGAATACCTGCTCATCGACGAGTACCAGGACACCAACCATGCCCAGTACGTCGTCGCCCACGCCCTGGCACAGGCCCACCGCAACATCTGCGTCGTGGGAGATCCCGACCAGTCGATCTATGCCTGGCGAGGGGCCGACATCCGTAACATTCTCGACTTCGAGAAGGACTACCCCGACGCCACGGTCGTGCGCCTGGAGCAGAACTACCGCTCCACGCAGAATATCCTCGACATCGCCTCCGCGGTGATTGCCAACAACCGCCACCGCAAGCACAAGCGGCTCTGGACCGACAAGGGACCCGGCGAACCGGCCAGACTCTTCATCTGCGACAACGCCGAGGCCGAGGCGCACGCCATCGTCGCCGAGTTTCAGCGACTGGCCGCCCAGGGTTTCACCTGGAATCAGATGGCCATCTTCTACCGCATCAACGCGTTGTCGCGCCTGATCGAGGATGCGCTGCGGACGGCGAAGGTGCCGTATCGAGTGGCCCGCGGCGTGGATTTCTATCACCGCGCCGAGATCAAGGATGCCCTGGCCTACCTGCGCGTGATCGCTAATCCCTCCGACGAGCTGTCGCTGGGGCGGATCATCAACGTGCCCCCGCGCGGTCTGGGCGCCGGCAGCATCCGGCTGGTGCAGGCCCATGCCGTGGCCCACGGGCTGAGCTTCTGGGATGCGCTGCTGCGCGTGGACGAGATCGACGGCATGCGGCCGCAGGCGAAGAAGGCCATTCACAACTTCACGCGCATGGTCAGGCGATGGAGGACTCTGGCGGGGCGGGACGCACCTGTGGCGCCGGACGAAATGCCAGGCTCAGCCGCGGCGCCGGAGGGGGAAGCCGCCCAGCCGCACATGGGCCTGCGCGCTTTGCTGGAGCACGTGGTGGTCAGCTCCGGCCTGGAGAAGCATCTCAAGGCCGTGGGCGGCGAAGAGAAGTCGGAGCTGGCCAACGTCGCCGAACTCATCAGCTTCGCCGCCCAGTTCGAGCAGGAGCGCCAGTCGGCAAGCCTGGACGATTTTCTGGCCCAGATCAGTCTGGTCAGCGATGTGGACACGCTGGCCGAGACGGGCGGCGCCGTCACGCTGCTCACGCTGCACGCGGCCAAGGGGCTGGAGTTCCCCGTGGTGGCGATGATCGGGATGGAGGAGGGGTGCCTGCCCCATTCGCGTGTGCAGACGCGCCCCGATGATGTGGAGGAGGAACGGCGGCTCTGCTTCGTCGGGCTTACGCGCGCTCAGCAACTGCTGATTCTCTCCATGGCCCGCCGCCGCATGATCCGCGGCCAGCAGGAAATTCTCAGACCCTCCCGGTTTCTGCAGGAAATGCCGGCGGAACTGGTCCAGCGAGTGCAGCCGGCGGGCTGCGCATCGCCGCCGCCCGCAGCGGGCGGGCTCTTTCGCGTCGGCGATCCGGTTCGTCATCCGATCTTCGGGCGGGGGCTGATCGAACGCATCGATCCCATGGGCGGCCAGACCCGCGTGCTGGTGCAGTTCTCCAGCGTGGGGCGGAAGAACCTGATCCTCGAGTACGCCCGCCTGGAGCCGGCCGGCCGCGGGTAGTGCGGCTCAGCCGGCCTTCCTGATGCGCAGTCCGGCAGCGCGGGCCAGCGCCTCGGCCTTGTCGGTCTTCTCCCACGAGAAGGCTCCGTCCGGCTGGGGGGCGCGGCCGAAATGGCCGTGCCGCGCCGTCTGTTTGTAGATCGGCCGCAGCAGGTCCAGATGTCGGATGATGCCGCGGGGGGTGAGGGGGAAGTGTTCACGGATAAGTTCGGCGATCTGGTCCTCGGGGATGGCGGCCGTGCCTTCGGTGCTGACGGTCACGCTCACAGGATTGGCCACGCCGATGGCGTAGGCCAGTTGCACCTCGGCGCAGCTCGCCAGTCCGGCGGCGACGATGTTCTTGGCGATGTAACGGGCCATGTAGCAGGCGCTGCGGTCGACTTTGGAGGGGTCCTTGCCGGAGAAGGCCCCGCCGCCGTGGGCGCCGCGCCCGCCGTAGGAATCGACGATGATCTTTCGGCCGGTCAGCCCGCTGTCGCCGTGGGGTCCGCCGATGACGAACTTGCCCGTGGGATTGACGTGAAAGACGATGTCGTCGTTCCAGAGCCGACGGGGGATGACCGGGCGGACGACCTTCTCGATGATTTCGCGTTTGGCCTTGTCGGAAATCGTGTCCTTCCGACGGTCGAGCACCGACTCATCGTGCTGCGTCGAGACCACGATGGTATGGACGCGGACGGGCTTCTCATTCTCATACTCCACAGTCACCTGGGCCTTGCCGTCGGGACGGAGCCACTTGAGCTGTCCGCGCTGACGCACCTCCGCCAGACGCTCGACGATGCGATGGGCCAGGTGAATGGGCAGCGGCATGTAGGTGTCGGTTTCGGTGCAGGCGAAGCCGAACATCAGCCCCTGATCACCGGCGCCCTGCTCGCGCTTGTTGTCCTCGGCATGCTCCACGCCCCGCGCGATGTCGGCCGACTGGCCGTGCAGCGCCCGCAGCACGGCGCAGGAACGGTAGTCGAAGCCTGTGGAGGGATCATTATAGCCGATTTCCCGGATGGTCTGACGCACCGTCTGCTCCGCGTCCGCCAGCGCCCGGGCGGCCGCGTCGTTGTGGGTGGTGATCTCGCCGGCCAGCACCACCAGCCCCGTGGTCACCAGCGTCTCGCACGCCACGCGCGCCTGCGGGTCGTGCGCGATCACCGAGTCGAGGATGGCATCGGAAATCTGGTCGGCCACTTTGTCGGGATGGCCCATGGAAACAGACTCGCTGGTGAACAGGTGTTTGCTTCGGCGGAATTGTGCAGACACGGCCGGTCCTTTCATCTGTTGCTGCGGACGACTGAGATCGCGCCCCGGCCGCGGCAGAGCACGGCCGGACGAAGACATACAGAGGGCGACTGTAGCGTCGCGGACACACCGCTGCAAGACGCGTGGCGCGCGTGGCGCGGTGCCGCTACCTACTGGCGCCTGACAGTTGCCGAGGCCGGCGTCTGGGATGGTGCCCGCATCCAATGTAGCACGGGCGTCCTCGCCCAATGCCATCAACTTAAGATTGTTCGTAAGTCATTGTCACAGCGCGCTTTATGGCGCTAGTGCCGTTTCCAGTTGACCAGTTGCGCGCTCATCGTGCCACTCATGCT
>Ga0308417_1000975_pt1 | contig 19902 bp, 17 predicted proteins | sample HotsprSampleOS65_FD_203528 | JGI IMG/M metagenome (GOLD analysis project Ga0308417, IMG submission 203528) | Hot spring phototrophic mat microbial communities from Octopus Spring, Yellowstone National Park, Wyoming, United States - 20090730_OS65 ... | reverse complement strand
ATAATATACGGATAATCAGGTCTTAAGTCAAGAAAAACTGTATTGGATTTCTTGCTTCGCCCCCACCGGCCGCTCGGCGCCCCCGCGCCGGCGCACCGGCTCAGGCGGCCGTAGTAGAATGGGGCGAACTGAGGTGCGCGAGATGACCGACCATTCCCGTATCGAAACCCAAAAGATTTCCCGCCGAACGCTCGTCGCCGGGGCTTCGGCGGCGCTCGGCGCCGCCAGCAGCCGCGCCTGGGCCGCACGCGAGGCTTTGGCTTTGGACGGCGGCCCAAAGGCCGTCACCATCCCGGAGAGCGAGCAGAAGGAGATCTCCCGCTGGCCCCGCTACGGGCAGGCCGAAAAGGATGCCATCCATGCCTTGATGGACTCCAACCGCTACTACGAGGAGCTCCCGCGCTTTGAGAAGGCCTGGAAGGAGTACCTTGGCGCACAGTACGTCAAGTCCCACTGCAATTGCACGAGCGCTCTGACCTCGATGTTCTTCGCCATCGACCTGCCGCCCGGCAGCGAGATCATGGTGCCCTCCTACACCTTCTTCGCCACGATCCTTCCGATGCGGTTCTTCGGCTACGTGCCGATCTTCATCGATAGTGATCCGCGGACCTGCTGTTTTGACCTCGAAGACGCCAAGAAGAAGCTCACCCCCCGTACCAAGGCGATGATCCCGATGCATGCCTGGGGCATGCCCTGCGAGATGGATCACATCATGAGCTTCGCCAAGCAGCACGGGCTGATGGTGCTCGAAGACGCCGCTCAGGCCCATGGCGCCTCCATCCAAGGCAAAAAAGTGGGCACCTGGGGCGCCGTGGGTTGCTTCAGCTTCCAGACCAGCAAGGTGCTGCCGAGCGTCGAGGGGGGCGTAGGCGTCTATCAGACGCGGGAGCTGTTCGAACGCGCCACCGCCTTCGGCCACTACGAAGCGCCGCCTACCTATCCGCAGGACAGCCCCTACCGCCGCTACGAAGGCACGGGATTCGGCCAAAAGTATCGCATGCATCCGTTCGCCGCCGCGGTGGCGCGCGTGCAGCTTGAGAGTCTGGACGAGCGCAATGCGCTGGTCGAATCCCAGGTGCGGAGGCTCAATGACCGGCTGACCGCGCTCGCCGGCCTGTCGGAGCCGCGCCTGCGGCGCGATCAGAAGCGCGTCTACTATTACGCCAACATGCTGTTTCTCGATGAGAAGAAGGCCGGCTTTTCGCGCGACGCGCTCGTGAAGGCGCTCAAGGCCGAGGGTGTTCCGGCCTCGGTGTGGATCTACCCCGAGCAGCACAAGTTCGCCATCTACTCCGAGGAGAAGTGGTGGCACCACAAGCCGAACGTGCCCAAGGTGCTGCCGGGTTGCGAGCAGGTCAACCGCACGCACATCTTCGTGCCGCTCATGTACCGCGAAGCGCCCGAACTGATCGAGCAGTACGCCCGGGCCTTCGAGAAGCTCTGGGCGAATCGCGACAAGTTGGCGAAGCTGTAGCGAAACGCTTGACTCCGAGAGGGTGCTGCCCCTTGACCCCGCGCAGGACGCCCACCGAATGAAGGGCTCCTGCACCGGTGAGGCACCTTTTTGCTGAGATCCCAGACCCGATGGGGCTTGGCGTCTCGCTCGCCGAAGATGCTATAGAGGATGCTAGAGAGAGACGGAAGCTCTTGATCGATTCATGAGCGCGTTTCCCCAGCCCGGCGCCTTTCTGCGCCGACGGGATGGCAGGTCGGCGGGACGAGTCTACCGGCTGGCCGGGGAGCCGGTGCGGATCGGTCGCGACCCAGCGGGCGAGATCGTCATCGAGGGCGAGGAGGCGGCCGTGGTCTCCTCCCGCCACGCGCTCATCGAAAACCGGGGCGGCGCCTGGCGCATCGTGGATGCCGGCAGCACAAACGGCACCTTCGTCAACGGCCGCCGCATCGGCGAGGCGGAGCTCACCGACGGCGCACTCGTCCGCCTCGGCGCCGGCGGGCCCGAGTTTGAATTCCGGCTGGGGCAGCCGCCGGAGACCGTTGAGCTCGACAAGACGGTCGTCGCCTCCGCGCCACCCCACCAGGAAAAAAAGGACGAGGTCGATCTGCTCGCCGAGGCCGTCGAGCGGGCCCGGCGCGCCCGCACGGCGGGTCGCTACGGCCAGACCACGGTGATCATGCGCGAGATGTTGACCAAGGCGCTGCGGCGCTCGGCGCGCAAGTTTCACGCCGTCATCGCGGTGCTGGCGGCGGCGCTCGTTGCCGTCTCGACCTACTCCTACTGGCGCATCCAAGAGCTCAAGCAAGAGAAGACCGCCATCGACCGGCACATTCAGGAGATCGAAGAGCGGCTCGCCTCCGGCGACCTCTCTGCCGGCGAGGCCGAAGCGCTGCTCAAGCAGTTGAACGACTACCAGGCGCAAGCCAAGCGCCTGGAGGAGAGTCTCTTCTATCGCCTCGGCGCCTCGAGCGAGGAGGGGTTCATCGAACGGGAGATCCGGGCGCTGCTCAAGGAGTTCGGCGCCGAGCAGTACAGCGTCCCGCCCGAGTTCGTCGAGCAGGTGCGGCTCTTCATCGAGCGTTACCAGACCACGGACCGCGCCCACGTCGAGCGCCTCATGGGCGTCGGGCGCCAGAAGCTGGCGCTCATCCGGCGGGTCTTCGAACAGGAAAAGCTGCCGCCCGATTTGGCCTATATGGTGATGGTGGAGAGCGCCTTCATCGCCCAGAGCGAAAGCCCGAAAGGCGCCGCCGGCTTGTGGCAGTTCACGCCCGCGACAGCTCGCGCCTACGGCCTGCGCGTAAACGCCCAGACGGACGAACGCCTCGATGTCGAGAAGGCCACGCGCGCGGCCAGCCGCTATGTCCGCGAACTCATTCTCGACTTCGGCGCCGGCAGCTCGGTGATGCTGGCGCTGGCGGCTTACAACCTGGGCCCTGGCAAGGTCCGACAGGCGGTGCGCCGGGTCGAGGACCCGATCCGCCAGCGTGACTTCTGGTACTTGTACCGTGTGCGGGCGCTGCCGCTTGAAACCCGCCAGTATGTGCCCCGGATCGTGGCGGCGGTGATCATCGGGAGGAATCTCGAACGCTTCGGCTTTCGCGCGGAGTCCTGAGAGAGGGAGAAAGCAGTCATGAGACGGGGTTGGACTCGACGGGCGTTTCTGGGAATGGGCGCCGGGCTGGTCCTGGCGCGGCCGCGGCCTCTGGCCGCAGAACTCGGCAAGGTTCGATTTTCGTTCATTCAACTCACCGACACGCATGTTTCGCGGGAGCGGCTCGTCGACGCGCGACGCGGCTTCGACGTGCCTGCTGAGGAGTCGATCCGCCGCTGTCGCGCCGCCGTCGAGGAGATCAATCGCTGTTCGCTCCCTTACGAACTGGTGGTGCACACGGGCGATGTCGCGCACACGCGAGAGACCAATGCCGACTTCGACCTGGCGCGCGAACTGCACGCCTTCAAGAAGCCGGCCTATTACGTGCCCGGCAATCACGACGTCGGCTACAGTCAGACCGCGAAGTTTCGGCCCGCTTTTGAGGAGCGTTTCGGCAAGGCTAACCAGGCGATCGAGCCGGCGCCCGGCCTCCGGCTGGCCTTCTTTGACAGCCAGCCGCTCGATCCGCGCGCCGGCGAGGAGGACCGCGAGCAGGCCTTTGCCGAACTGGATCGGATCCTCACGCCCGCCAAGCCGACCATCCTCTGCTGCCATGTGATGGGTCTGGAGTCTTTTTACTTAAATCGGCTGGCCGATGGATGGCCGGCCGAATTAATGTTGCGCTGGACAGAGCGGATGAAGGTGGGCGGGGTCTTCGCGGTGCTGGCCGGGCACTTTCACCGGGACGAACACCAGCGATTCAACGGCCTCGACTTTTATCTGGCCGGACCGGTCATCAACTTTTGGGGACGGCAGACCACGTTCCGCCACTGGACGCTCGCCGACGGCGCCCTGACCTATCGAACGATCTACCTCGAACTCTGACGAAGTCCTCAGCTTGGGCGGAGCAGCGAACGGCCGACCATGGCCGCGGGCTTGTCGATGCCGAAGAAGTCCAGGATGGTCACCGGCAGGTCCCAGATATGCGGATCGGGCGCCTGAATCGGCAGGCTTGAGAACAGACAGCCCGGAACAAGATCGTACGCCATGGAGTGGTCGCCGCTCCACGGCCAGGGGTTGATGTCGATGGTGACCGGGCCGGTCTCGCCGAGCACCGAGGCGGAGGAGTGGCGATAGCCCGGCCGGTAGCCGACGAGCAGATCGGGCATCTCTTGGAGCGCCTCGCCTGGGCACACCTGCTCGCGCCGGTAGACCTTCGCCACGGGCCGCAGGCCGGTCTCCGGATCCACGACCGCCTCGAGCTCGCTTGCAATCCGCTCTACGAGATCGGCCCGTTTGCCCGGGCCCACCTGGCCCAGCGCCTCGCGCCCCTCCTGGTTGATGTAAAGTCCGTTGAAGCCGACGGCGTAGGCGGCCGTATGCTCCCAATCGATGTCAAAGATGGAGGTCTTGGGCTTTCTTTGCGCCTCCGGTTTGAGCGCGAGATATCCTTGCTGCCGCAACCAGGTGTTTAGATGGAACTGGCGCCCGAATGGGGCAAAGCCGTGGTCGGAGCAGACCACGAGGAGGGTCCGATCGTCGGCCGCCGGCAGAAGCTCGCCCACCAGCCGATCCATCTCCTCGTAGAGGTAGTGGATCCAGCCTGCAAACCGGGCATCGCTTGCTTCGTGCATCGGGTGGGTCTTGTCCATGTTCCGCCAGAGCATGTGCGAATCCTGGTCGATGCTCGAAACGTAGAAGAACAGGAGCCCGCCGCGGAAGCGGCTCCATTCGTAGCGAAACAGAGCGAGCTGCTCGGCGAGCAGCAGCTCGGCCTGCTTGACGTAGCCGGCGTCGTCGAGCACGTGATGGTCGAAGGCCTTGGTGTCGCACGGCAGCCCCTTGGTCCAGAAAGGACCGATGGCGCGTGCGAGCTCGGCGCCGAGCTCGCGCGGATGGGTCACCGGCATGGCCGGTTCGGCCGGATCGATGTTGATCGGCGTGGCGTAGAGCTTCAAGTGCGGATGCGCTTGGCGCAGATAGAAGCGCACGATGCCCGCGACCGAGCTCAACCACCCAAGCATCCGAAAGCGCACCCGCACCCATGGGCTGTACTCACCTTGGTTGAGCACCACGCGCCTCCCTTCGATGTCGATCCGGACGGCTTCCGCGTCAGGATCGCGGTAGACGGTGAAGGGCACGTGCGTGTGGTTGACGAGCGGGTCGGCCGGGTCTTCCCTGGGCCGCTTGAGCGCATGAAGCGGGCCGTAAAGCCGGCAGTCGGCGCGGTGGTTGCGCAATCGGATGTGCACGACGTGGCCGCCGCTCAGATCCGGGAACTGTTCGCCGGCATCGGAAGTGAAGTAGTGAAAGACGCCGAAGGAGTCGACCAGATCGGGCGTACCCATGCCGCTTACGGCCCGCGTCGCCGTCTCCTCGACGGGAAAGTTGGTCGGGATGCGGATGATCGAAGCCGGAACTCCCCGCTCGGAGAGCCAGGCCCAGAACGGCCGCCCGCGGCGCCGGCAGACGACCTTCGCCTGCCCAAGCGGGAGCTGATAGTCGCCGAGCGAGAGCGTCCGTGGCGAGCCTTGCGATTCCCAGATCGAAAAAAGCAGCATGTAGGTCGCCGGATCGCGGACGATGAAGTCGGCGATGCCGTGGCCGCCGGGCGCAAGACCGGTGATGAAGCTTGACCAGGCGACCGGGCTCAGGGCGGGCATGGTTGTACGAAGACGCCGAAAGACGCCCTGCTGGGCCAGTTTCTTGAAGTTCGGCAACCGGCCTTGCCCGATCAGACTCTCGACGATCTTGGGATCCAGCCCGTCCAGTCCGAGCACGACAACTCTTTTTTCCGTTTCCGCCCTCCGGCCGCCGCGTCCTCGGACGCCGCAAGCTGGCAAAGACAGGCCGCCGGCCGCCAAGAACTGTCTGCGGTTGAGCACTTCCGAAGCAGTCCGCCTACTGGTTCTTGCCGCGGGCGGCGATCCTCCAGACGGCTTCCACTTGGTCGCCGCGGAGACAGTAGAGGTGATCGTAAAGGTTGACCGTCGGATCGCAGTGCGGCACCAGGAACTCGATCCGATCGCCTAGCTTCACCTCGCGCGGGGCCTGCGCCAGATCGAGTCTGCCGTGCTCGTCGCCCAGCCAGGAGTAACGCACCCCGGGCAGATCCTTCGGCGCCGGACCGAATTTCCGGTCGGTGGCAAAGGACTTCAGGCCCGCGTCCACGATGGCCACGTCCGCGGACGGCTTGCTGTAGACCGTTGCGAGCACCGTGAGAGAGTTCTCGAAGTCCCGAAACAGCTCGCCGTCGCGGCCTCCGATGATGTTGTAGTCGATGTCCATGAAGACGTAGCTGCCGGGCTGAAGTTCGTCGACGCCGTCGATCTCCGAATCGATGTTGTAGGTGCCGGTGGAGCCGCCGCTCAGCCAGGCGCACTCGATGCCGCTCTTTTCTATCAAGCGGCGCGTCTCCACCGCGGGCGTCATCGCCTCGATGGAGTGTTTGCGGCGCGCCTTGAAGCCGACGACGTGGGAGGAGGGGCCGGAGTACGCCTGAAGCCCGGCCAGGCGCACGTTCGGCAGTGACTCGATCAACTGGGCCAGCTCGAGCGCCGGCCGGCCGCAGGCGACGCCGGAGCGCTGGCCGACGAGGAGCTCAATCGCCAGGTTGGGCGTGAGGCGAGCCTGGCGCGCCGCCTCGCTGAGCTCGCGGGCGTTGCCGGCATCATCGACGCAGAAGACCGTATCCGGCGCCTTCCGGGCCAGGCGAAGCGCGCGCTCGATCCGATGCCGCCCCACAGGGGCCGAGGTTACCAGCAAGCCCGAGATGCCGTGCTCGGCCAGGACCTCCGCTTCGCTGATCTTGGCGGTGCAGGCGCCGACGGCGCCGGCGCGGATCAGGGCCCGTGCAATTTCCGGGCACTTGTGCGTCTTGGCGTGCGGCCTCAACCTTCTGCCTCGCGCTTTGACATGCTCCGCCATCCGCTTGACGTTCCGCTCGAAGGCGTCGAGGTCCAGCAAGAGGGCTGGTGTCGGCAGATCTTCGCGCGTCAACTTGCCCTTGACATCGCCGCGGGCGATCATGCGCTCGATCTCAGCCCAGGAATAGCCGCGGCGCGCGGCGCGCGAAGGCAGGACGGCCGGCGACAGCCCGGCCAGCAGAACGCTTCTCCGGCTATACATCCCTACCTACCTCCGTTTGGAGAGGATTTCGGCTACCTGCTCGGCTTCCCTCATCAGGCGGAGCAGGTTGCCCCCGTAGATCTTGCGAATCTCTTCGGCAGTATAGCGTCTCTCCAGCAGCGCCCGGGTCAGATTGGGGAACTGCGAGACGTCATCCAAGCCGGTCGGCGTGCACTCGATACCGTCGAAATCCGAGCCGATGCCGACCGCCTCCACCCCCGCCAGGCGCACCACATGATCGATGTGGTTCACCACATGCTCCAAGCCGGCACGCGGCACCGGCTTGCGCTCTTTGACCGAGGGATTGAAGAACGGCGATGCGGCGGCCGCCTCCGCCGAGACAAACTCGCAGCCGAAGTTGATGTGGATGACGCCCCCGCGCCGCGCGAGCGCCTGAATCATCTCGTCGCTCAAGTTTCGCGCCACCGGCGTCAAAGCCCGACAGGAGGAGTGCGAGGCGATCACAGGGGCGCGGCTCGTCTCGAGAACCTGCCAGAAGGCGGCGTCGGAGACGTGCGAGACGTCGACCAGCATTCCCAGCCGATTCATCTCCGCAATCAGCTCGCGACCCAGGGGCGCCAGGCCACCGTGCCGTGGTCGGTCCATGGAGGAGTCCGCCCAGTTGTTCGTGTTGGTGTGTGTCAGCGTGAGATAGCGCACGCCGAGCGCATGAAAGGCGCGCAGCAGCCGGACGCTGTCCTCGACGGCGTGGCCGCCCTCGATGGCGATGAGCGCGGCGATCTTGCCGGCGCCGTGAATGCGCTCGATGTCGGCCGCGGTCAGGGCGAGCTCGAAGTGCTCCGGGTAGCGGGCGATGATGTCGTGGCGAATGACGTCGATGAGTTCGATCGCACGATGAGCCGCCTGGTTCTTCTTGACGAAATCGGGCGCCACGTAGGCGGCGAAGAAGACCGCCCCGACGCCACCCTCGCGCAAGCGCTCAAGATCGGTGTGCCGCACCCCGCCGCGCCGGCCGATGTCGGCGCCTCGCGAGACGGCGAGCGCCGCGTCGTTGTGCAGATCGATCAGGAGCGTGCTCCGGTGAAGGCGGCGCACCTCCTCGTCGCTCACCCCCCAAGCCCCCGGAGCGAGCGCCAGAGCCAGCAGCGCCTTCGCAGCACAGTAGCCCGGGTTTTGCAAGCGCAAGTCTGATCCCCTCCCTTGCCGGCGGCGCCGCCTCAGTCGACGTAGGCGATGCAGTCGATTTGCAGGAGCTGGCCCCGACGGCGGAAGCCGGTCGCGCCCCAATACGAGCGCGCCGGTCGCGGCTCCCGGAAGAAGGTGTTGTAGACCTCGTTCATCGGCTCCCAGTTGTTTTCCGGGTCCACCAGCGCCACCGTTACCTTCAAAACATTATCCATCGAGCTGCCGGCTTTCTCGAGCGCCTCCTTCATCATCGTCAAGGCATCCGCGGTCTGTTGCCGGACGTCGCCCGGACCCTCAGGCCGGCGCTCCGGGTACCATCCGCCGATTCCGCTCAGGAACAACAGGTGGCCGGAGCGAATCGGCCCGCCGGCCCGCGCCTTCTTCGGCGACCAGGTTTCGGCCGCCGCCTCGGATGCGCCGAGCAGGCCCAGCGACAGCGCCCCCAGCGCCGCTCTTCGCGAACGACGATTTGCCTGTTTCGACATAGAAACCCAGTATAGCCGCGGGGCGACTATCTTCGAGCCTGGGCGTTGCCCGCCCGGATGAATTCGGCCAGGCTGGCCGCCCGCTCGCGCGCCATGTTCAGGTAAACGTCGCCAGCGGCGATACGGTCGAGAAACGGGAGGAACTGGTCCGGCGCCACCAGGCGGTTTCGCTCCATCGAAGCCTGGAGCTGGAGCAGCACTTTGTTGACGCCCAGCTTGTCGAAGCGCACCGTTCGCTCCAGGTTGATGTAGTGCTGCTCGGTCTCCACTATGCGAGCGAACCAATCGGCCAGCAGGCGTGCGTCGGGGTTCTGCGAGTAATTGAACTTCACCTCAGAGCTCTGCCCTCGGTCGATGTACCGGAAGGTCTTCTCGCCCAGGTTGGCCACCTTCATTCCGGAATCGAGAGGCGTGCGGAAATAGCCCAGCCTTTCGGCGAGCGAGAAGATTTCGTCCACTTCGTGCTGCCGCAACCGGAACTTGATGGGCTTGTCGTCTTGATCGCCGGGCGCCTCGCGATAGACGGCACGCCCGTCCCGAGCGACGGTAATCTCGACATACGGGGGCACACCCCCAGGCCACAGACGGGAATAGAAGATCTGTGGACCGTCCGCGGAGCCGAACGCAGCCGCGGCGACCAGCGCAACCAACCACTTCATGATGGCCCCTCCTTCGAAGCCGTTCCGGCTGCCGTGGGTCTTTGGAAATGCGTCGCGTGGCAGATCGCGACCGCCAGCGCGTCGGCTGCGTCGGCGGAGCCGACCGGCTCGCTCAAACCGAGCAAGGATGCAACCATCTTCTGCACCTGCGCCTTCTCCGCGCGTCCGTAGCCGACTACGCTCGTCTTCACCTCGAGCGGCGAGTACTCGGCGCAGGCGATTCCGGCGCGGGCGAGGACCAGGAGCACGGCGCCGCGTGCGTGCGCCAGCTTAAGCGCAGTCTTGACGTTGACTGCGTGGAAGACCTCTTCCACCGCCGCCGCTTCCGGCGCCTGGGCGGCGATCACCTGCTCAAGCCCGGTGGCGAGCGCAGCCAGCCGCCGGCCCAACGCTTCGCTCGGGCGGGTCGGAATGACGCCGCAGCAGATCAAGCGATGGCAGCGGCCGTCGCTGTCGATCACCCCGTAGCCGGTCCGTTCGGTGCCGCAATCGACCCCCAGAATCCGCATCCGGCTGCGTCCGCCGAGACCCCTACACGGTCAGACTCTCCAGCTCCTTTTCTTCGATGTCGAAATTCGAATAGACGTTCTGCACGTCGTCGTGTTCCTCGAGCGCCTCGGCGAGCTTGAGTATCTGCGCCGCATTCTTGCCCTCGAGCTTCACCAGGCTCTGCGGCACCAGACCGATCTCGGCGGAGGCGGGCTCGATGCCGGCTTTCTGGAGCGCCTCCATGACGGCCTCGTGGCGCTCCGGCGCCGCCAGGATCTCCCAGTGCGCGCCGTCGTTGCGGATGTCGTCGACGCCCGCATCCAGGACGATCGCCATCAGGTCCTCTTCGCTCACCTTCTCCTGCTCGATCAGAATGTGGCTTTTCCGCTCGAACATCCAGGCCACGGCGCCGAGCTCAGCCAGGCTGCCGCCGTGTTTGCTGAACAGGTGGCGAATCTCAGCCACCGTGCGGTTGCGATTGTCGGTCACCGCCCGCACCATCATCGCCGCGCCGCCAGGCCCGTACCCTTCGAACATCACCTCTTCGAGCTGGCCGCCCTCAAGCTCTCCGGTGCCCCGCTGGATGGCCCGCTTGATGTTGTCGGCAGGCATGCTGGCGGCCTTGGCGGCGGCAATCGCCGTTCTCAAGCGCGGATTGGAAGCCGGGTCGCCCCCGTTGCGCGCCGCGATCGTGATCTCTTTGATGAGCCGCGTAAACAGCCGCCCGCGTTTGGCGTCGGCGGCGGCCTTCTTGTGTTTGATGGTCGCCCATTTCGAGTGCCCTGACATGACGATACCCTCGAAGCCGGTAGGAGGAGTTGGGCTTCCTAACCCAAGTTCGAGCATAGCAGGAAGCGCCCGACGGCGACAATGCCCGGCGTCCGCCCGGAGCCCGCATTGCGGGTTTCCGGTTCAGCCCTTCAGAGCTTCGGGGCCGGCCTCACGTTCGAGCGCCGTGGCCATCAATTGAAGCAGTTGCTCGTCGGTGAGGAAAATGCCGGCGGGCAGATGTTGCCGGCCGAGGGCGGCGGCATGGGCGCGGCGCGGCACGGGGTAGGCGCGAACGTCGTCCTTGCGTGCATCGATCCGGTCCGCCACCTCCTCGAGGATCCGCTCGAGCTCACCGGGTTTGACGACGGCAGCGAAGACCGAGTACTGCAAATCGGTGGCGACGGACTTCAGATACCGGTGGACGCGTTGAAGCCGCCCGGGGTCGGAGATGTCGTAGGCGATCAGGAAGGCGCGAGGTTCACTCAGGCTCACCGGAAACCCCCAAGCCAGAAGGCGAAGCCGTCAAGCAGACGGCTTACCCGAGTGCGTTCGGCCGCGCGGCGCTGCTCGAACCAAGAGGCGAGCTCGCGCCGCCACACGCGCCCGCTCGCGGCAAAGAGGCTCTTCTCGATGAGCGCGGCGCCGAGCTCGGCCTTGAGGCGCCACAAGAGCAGCCCGGTGAAATCCCGGAGCAGATGGAACCCGGGGCGGCGCTCGGCGACGAGCTGGGGCGAGATCCCCACGGCGGCGATCAACTCGCTGAGAAGGGCCGCCAGCGCGGCCTCGAGCCAGGCAACGGCTTCCAGCCGGGATCGCCGGCCGGCTTGCTCATCCAGGGTCTCATCCAGCAAGGCGGAAACGGTGGCCGGGCGGAGATCCGCACTTCGGCGACGCAGACGGGCAAGCGCGCTAAGGATCTGGCGGCGCTCCGCAGCGCGTCGCCAATTGTCGTAGTGGGTGTGCCAGTCCGGCCGTTCCAAGAACTCCTCCAAACGCTCGTTCAAGCGCGACGTGCGGCCTTGAGCAGGCAAAGCCAGGCCGGCCAGCGTGCCGTCGCCGCCGAAGAAGGTGACCGGGATGCCCCGGCGGAGACACTCGACCAGCGCCGCCGTCGGCAGCTCGACCGGGCCGCAGACAACCAGCCGGGACAGGCGGCTGAAGGGAAAACGGCGAGCCGCCTGAGAATCGGAGGCGACCAGCAGCGAAGGGCCGTCCAGTTGGACTCGCAAGGATTGCTCGGCGTCAAGATACAACGGTTTCATCCCACAATCGGGCGGGGATTGCGCCGCCCGCAAGGGGCGCCGGGATCTTCGGCCGGCCGCTTGCCGCGTGGCGCCTCCCCCTTCTACCCCTCTTATGACACGGACTTCGGCCCGCCACCGCCCCCGACAAGCTTGCCGCACCTTCCCTGTACCCGACGGCCTGACAAGTGCATGAGCCGGCTCCTCGACAAGTTCGAGAAAAGAAAAAGGGGCGGCCGGGAGGCCGCCCCTGAATGTTAAGACGAACGGCTTACCAGTGGAACCGCGCCGTGTACTGGACCTCGCGGCCGTAGTTGCCGCCGAAGACCCAGGTGCTGCGGCCCATGGCCCCGCTGCCGACCGTGAGAATCGGATTGCTCTCGATGAAGTGGTTCGGCATGTTGTAGAACTCGAAGCGGAGCTCCAACTTGACGCGCTCGGTGAGCGGGAAGTACTTCACCAAGGTCGAGTCAAGCTGCCAGAAGCGCGGGCCGCGAAGGCCGTCGTAGTACCACGGATTGGTGCGCGGCGTGTACGCCGGCAAGACCTTGAAGACCGCCGGGTTGAACCAATACCCGGGCGGCACGTTCTGGCGCGGATCACCGGTGACCTCAGCCGCGCCGAAGGTCAGGAGGCTGCCGCCCTGCCAGATCAGCCAGTGGCTGGTCGCCCAGCCGCCGATGAGCAAGTCGAGCACGCGATTGATGTCGGAGAGATACCGGCGTCCGCGGCCGATCGGCAGCTCCCAGGTGCCGGCGGCGCGCAGATAGTGCCGCGGCCGACGGCGGTCCATCATCGTGAACTTATCGTTGTACAGGTCGATGTCGTTGAAGAAAACGCTGCTGATCTCGCGGTTGTAGTTGTAACCCAGGATCAGATTCACGCCCTGAACCATCGGCCTCTGCGCCTGAATTTGCAAGGCGTAGTAACGGTTTTTGTAGCCGGGGCGGAACATCTCCGTGAGGGTCGTGTAGTGCGGATAGGGCCGCAACAACTGCGAAACCGGAATCTCTCGCGAGATGCGCAGCTCGCCGGGCATCTTGTCGATCGGCAACATCCCGAAGAACGGATTCGGGATGCGAACGTCCACCGCACCCTTATGCGTGTAAACCAGATTGGGATCCACCATGTTCCTCGGCATGGCGTAGTTGCCGCCCCACATGCTGGCGTCATGGACGTTGCGGCCGAAGTGCATGAAGAAGGTGGTGTCGACGACGAAGCTGCCCGGCAGACTCCGCTGCAACGAGATATTGATCCGGTCCTGAATCGGAGTCTTCAGATCCTGCCGCCACCAGGTCGCCGGCCCGCCCAACTGCGTGTAGATGCCACGCCTCTTGCCGGGTGGCAACAGCAGCGGGTTGGTAGCCGTCGGGAAGGGATCGCTGATCAGCGTGCGGGGGCGTCCCTCAAGCGGCGTCAGCACGCTCGTCGATTGCGAGAAGCCCTCTTTTCGGACATCCCAGCCTTCGGTGTAGATGGTCCGAATCGGTGTGGCGAACCGGGCCCATCCGATGCGGAGCGACGTCCTGTCGTTCAGCCGCACCGCCACGCCGACGCGCGGCAGGAAGGTGGTTTTCGGAGCGTCGTAAACGCCGGGGTGGTTGTCATCAGTGAAGATCCACGCGCCGGTGAACTTGTAAGGGATGCGCGCAATCGCCGTCACCTGCGGCGGAACCGTGATGCCGCCCTGAAGCTCCGGAATCGGCTGATTCAGGTCGAGATAGCGCGAGAACATGCGGGTCTTCTCCGAAGGCGCCGTCTCATATTCGTAGCGCAGGCCGAGGTTCAGCGTCACGTTCCGCGTGAGCTTGATGTCGTCCTGGAAGTAGAGGGCGTACTGGTCCAGCATCAGGTGCCACATCGGCCGGATGTTGACCGTTCCGCTGGTGACGACGCCAAGGAGCGCGGTAGCGAACTGCGAGCCGGTCAGGGCCGGATTGTGGCCGAGGAACGTGCTGCCAGTCTCCACGGCGCTAAAGGTGAACCCGCCGGGCCCCGGCTGGCCGTTCTTCTCCCACGAGTTGCGCCACTGCATGCCGAACTTCATGGTGTGGGCGCCGCGGTTGTGCGTCACGTTGGCCTGGATGTTGGTCTGATACTCGCGGACCAGCCACCAGCCGCCGATGCCGGCAGTGGCGCTACCGTTGCCGGAGAAGGTGAAGTTCGGATAGTAAATGCCCGGCAGGGCTTGAGTGATCGGCCTGAACCAGCCGTTCGGCCACAGCTCGGACCAGACGCCTTCACCGACTTTGGCCCACTGCGAATCGTAGTCGTCCTGGGCGCGGGTGTAGCCGAAGCGCATGTTCAAGGTCGTGGTCGGGCTGAACATGTAGATGCCGTCGGCGGCGGCGTTGTCGGCGTCCATGACGCCACCGTTGTCCGAGCGCACGGCGCGGGTGCCGCCCCAGTTCGGGTTGTCCAGGTCCGTGCGGTACATCGACCAGCGGAAGTACATCCGAAGCTTGTCGCTGGCGTTGTAGTCGACGCGTTCGGAGATATTCCAGTACTTGTGCCACCAGGCATACGACGTCTTGAAGTTGTTAATTCCGCTCAGATCGTCGCCCGGATTGTTCGGCTTCCACAGGTCGTTGACCGCGATCCGGCCGGTCGGGTTGATCATCGCGGCCGGGATCCGGTTGCCCGGGAAGGGAGTGCGGGTGACGACGGCCGGCGGGCCGGGATCGAAGCGGGTCGAAAACGGATCGTAGATCATCCGCAGGGCGCCGGTGGGTGTCCACGTCTGGGAGAAGTCGCCCTGGCGCTCGAGGTCGGTCGGCACGGTCGAGACGTGCGAGGTAGGCTGTGTCTGCCGCCACTGCTCGTAGACGAAGAAGCTGAACAGCTTGTTCTTCTTGATCGGGTTGCCGAGCGTGCCGCCCCAGACGTGGTTTCTCACCACGCTCGGGGTGCGCGTGATCGGCTGGACGACGGCATTGAAGTAGGGGTTGCGGCCGAAGTAGTACGCCGTGCCGTGCACCTCGTTGGTGCCCGATTTCATCGACAGATTCAAGACGCCGCCGGCCGAAAAGCCGTATTCGGCATCCACCGCATTCTGCTGGACGACGACCTCTTGCACAGCATCCATCGGCGAGTTATAGGAGCCTCGCGCGGCGACGCCCGTCGGCACACCGTCAAGCAACTGGTCGTTCTTGCCGCCGGTCGAGCCGCCGATGTCGAGGCCCGAGTTGGACCACATGTAGAAGGGGTTGCGGTGCGCGATGTCCCAGTACTGGTTCACCACCGCCGGGTTGAGCAAAGCGAGCGTGAACGGGTTGCGCGCCAGCACCGGGATGTCCTTGATCACGTTGGACTGCACCGTGGTGGTCATCGTGCTTGTGTTGAACTGCACCGTCGCGACTTCGGCGGTGACGGTGACGGCCTCGGTGACCGCGCCGAGCGTCATCTCCACGTTCACGGTCACGTCGCCCACGGTCAGCACGCGGATGTTCTCCCGCACGTGCCGGTTAAAGCCGGGCGACTCGACCGTCAGGTTGTAGACGCCGGGTTGAACGAAGTCGAACCGGTAAAAGCCCGCAGCGTCGGTTTCGCGTGTGCTCTCCACGCCGGTCGCAACGTTGGTGAGCGTCACCTTAGCGCCGACGATTGCGGCCTTCGACGGGTCGGTCACGTTGCCTTGGACTCGCCCGCGGTATTCTTGGGCGAAGCTGAGGCAACCGACGAGCATGAGTAGGGTCGCAGACCAAACTGCCAGTCGACGACTCGTCGAGAATCTCATCGTAACCTCCTAGAATTCGACCCCTGGTCTGGAGTCATGTTCGCCTCTAGACACTGACGCCGTGCGGCCTGGGCCGCACTGCCCTCATTATTGCGCCTGCGTTTCAACCTGTCAACCGCCGCGGCGACGCGTCGGGGAGCAGGGCGGCGCGCCAGGCGGGGCCGACGCTAGAGCGCGGGCCGGCCGGCGTAGGTCATCCTGCGCAAGTCGAACCGGCGGAGGAATTCGAATGCCTCGGCGCGCCCGCCGACTTCGACCCAGCCGTCTTCCCGCCGCAGCGGATCCTTGCGCGGAAATCGGAGGGTGATGCCCAAAAACAGCCCCTGGACGGCGACATAGACGCTCTCCGCACGCAGCAGCCGGCCGGCCCTCGTCCGAAGGAAAGCGGTGCGGAAGAGCTCGGTCTGAAGAAACTCCGGGCCGCGGTGGGCGACCAGCGACGGGATGCCCAAGACCTCGATGACGTAGAAAGGTTCCTCGAGCTCTAGCAGGCGCCGAGCCGGAACCGAGTCGATCTCGGCCCCGAATTTGTGCCGCACCAGCGCTTGCCGCACCGGAAGGGCGCTGCGCCAGCGGACGATGATCTGGGCGCTGGTGGGCAGCTTGGGTCGCGGCGCGCCGATGCCGCCCACCGGGCTGCCTCCCATCCCGCCGGGTGAGGCGTCGGGAAGCGAAGGCCCGGCGCCGGGGACGTCTTTCCAGGTGGCCGGCCCACCCGGCTCGGGCTTTTCGAGCTTGAGCGGTATGTTCAACACCTGAGCCCAGGGCGAGTCGGTCAGGAGCCGGCGGACCTCCTCCTCGCTCCACTCGGCGAACCGCTTGCGCTCCCAGAAGGCCGCCTGCGCGCTGCCGGCGCCCGTCAAAAGCACCAACAGAGACCGCCTGGCCAGACTGACCGCCATTCCCATCGTAGGACGAGCTCAGCCCGCCGGAGGTTGCGCGCGCCGGCAAGGCGAGCCGGTCAGCCGAAAGGATCTGACGGGGGACGGAGGTCAAGCCCCGGGCCGTGGGGCCGGCGTCTCAAACGCCGGCTCTGGAGGCGTTGAAGCAGTAAGTCGTACAGTTGAATCATGCCGAAGTACGGGATGCGGATGGCGGACGCCAACCACGGCGGGAGTTTGCTGAGGGGGCTTTTCTTGTTCAGGTAGGGAAAAGGCAGCGGCGGAACGGGTTTGCCCAGGAACGGACACAGCTTTTCCCAACCGTCTCCGGCCGCAATGTTCATCACCAACAGATCCTGCGGCCGCTCGGCGAAATACTCCATCACCTTGGCGGTATGTCGGCGGTAGCCGGCCAGCCACGCTTCGGGCTCGAACTCCTGAGTCCCAAAGAGGATCTCGCGGACCCGCCTTGCCTCGCGCAGCATCGGCCAGTTCTTCCCGATGGGAATCTGCAAGCGGCGAAAGCGCGCATAGGAGGCGAGCCAGCTCTGCTCGTCTCGAACGGTCAGAATGAACTTCGAGCCGGGAAAGAGGCGGTCCAGCTCCGCAAAGCGACAGGCCACTGAGGTGTCGGTGGCCGCGTCGTGATAAACAATCTGATCGAAACTCGTGGGAAAATGAACCGCGCGATAACCCAAGATTCGCAGCGCCTTCGTCAGGGAGGTGGTCCCGGTCCGCGCCAAACCGATGCCGAAGATCTTCATCGCTGCCTGTCGTCGACCTGCGGTCCGGCGGACCGGCATGAGGCCGCCGACTCCGCCCGCCTTACATACTCCAGATAAGCCGGCGAGACCACCAGCAGACCGGCCGAAACGAGCGCGTCGGGGCCACCGTAGCGACGCGCCGTCTCCGTCCGCAGAACCAAGTCCGGCCGGCTCTCAAGCGCCCGCAAATAGAGCCGGTAGGCGCCGGAGTTCGCAAAGAAGTTGCCCTCCGCCACGGCGCGGCGACAGCCTTCGAGGAAACGACCGTCGTACTTATAGTGGAGCAACACGCCGGAGACGTCCGCCACATGGGCGCTGCGGCACAGATGGGCGCTTTCGAGCGTCGGGCCGCGACCCCGTCTGCGGAGCAACAGCGGAAACTTCGTGAGCAGCGGCGTCGCCCCGAAAGCAGCTGATCGGATGCCGCCGACATACAGACTCATCTGCGCATCCGCAAAGCGGTTGAGACGCGCCGTGCGGCCGAGCGGGCGGCGCTTGACCGCGCTGAGGTCGTACCAGACGGACGCCTCCACCAGCTCGCGCCCTCCCCGAGGCCAGCCGGCAGGCGGCCCGTCAGGGAAAAGATCCAGCATCTGCGCCATGACGGCGTTGTAGCCGTGAGCATTCAGGTAGCGCAGGAAGGAGGTGAGCGCGAGGCGGTCCGAAGCCGGGTAGTCGAACCGTTCGTCGATGTCCGCCAGAAGACACCAGCAGCCCTCGCCGAAGCGCTCCACGAGGAACCGCTTGTAGGCGTAGGAATGCGTTTTGTACGGCAAGGGGCAGCGCAGCAGGGTGACCCGGCTGAGTCTGGCCGCCCGATCGACCGTGGCGTCGCGCGAGCCGTTATCCAAAAGAACGATGCCGGCGGCGCCCAGGCGCAAGTGATGCTCGACGAAGTCCTCGACGTGCTCCTCGGCATCGCGCATGAGCGCGACGACGACGAGCCGTGTCGGATCTTCGCGGGGCTCCCAGCGCGAAACGATCGACTCCAACCGCTCTTCGATTTGACGCCGCTGTTCGGGCCACCTCCGCAGCCGCCACCAGCGGGCCCATTCCGCACGCCAGCGAGCGCCGACGCGCTGCATGACTCCCCCGCCCCGCCCAAGTCCCAACACAGAAGGCAAACGCCATTATGCTAGCAAAATCTCGTCTTCGGAAAATACAATGAAAGGGCCGGATAGATAAGGAGCTTTTCGGAAGTCCGCAGGGCGCTCGTGTTGCTTGAGCGGCCCGCACGGACAAGGCCGATGCTGTCACGAAGAGAATTCCTTTTAAGCGGCGCCACCCTCGCCGAAGCGGCGCCGCCAGCCGCCGGCTTGCGGATCGGCGTCATGGACGGGATTCTAAAGCTCGCCTGCCGGCCGGAGGCGATCGCCCGGGCAAAGGAGTTCGGCTTCGAGGGCCTGCAAGTGACGCTCGGACGGCCGGACGCCGGCAACCGGCTGCCGCTCGAAGAGGCCTCGCTTCAGGAGCGGTACCTCGAGGAGAGCCGCAAACAGAATCTCCCGCTCAACTCCACCTACATCGACGTGCTGCACATGAGCTGCCTCAAGAGCGATCCTGCGGCGCCCGCCTGGGTGGAGCGCGGAATCGAGATCACGCGCAGGCTCAAGGCGGGCATCCTCATGACGGTTTTCTTCGGCAAGTGCGCCATCGAGAGCCGCCGGGAGCTCGACTACGTCGCCGACCTCTTTCGCGATCTGGCGCCGGAGGCCCGGCGCGCCGGCGTAATTCTGGGCTTCGAGAACCTGCTCACCGCCGAGGACAACGCGCGGGCGATGGACCGGGTGGCCTCGGAGGCCTTCAAGATCTATTACGACGTCGGCAACGCCGCCAACCGAGTCGGAGTCGACCCGGCGCGCGAGATCCGCTTCCTGGGCAAGGACCGCATCTGCCAGTTTCATTTCAAGGACGACGGCTATCTGGGCGAAGGGAAGGTCGACTTTCCGGCCGTGATGGCCGCGATCCGGGAGATCGGCTTTTCCGGCTTCGCCAACCTCGAAACCGGCTCGCCCTCCGGCGACGCCGAGGCGGATCTAAGACGTAATTTCAACTATTTAAAGCCGCTCCTTTAAGCGTCGCCGCCCTCTGCGGCGATAGCATGCGCAAAATTAAACCTCCCCGCTTTCGGCCGGCATCTAGGGAGGCGGTTCCGAATTCAGTCAATTCGGGCGCCTCTCAGTTTGACAACAACTCAAGGGTAGGAGGAAAAGTTCAACCATGAAAAAGATTCTTGTTATGCTAGCGGCCGTGTGCCTGCTGGCGACGGCTAGCTGGGCGCAGCGGGTCCGCGTCGTCCACGCCAGTCCGGACGCGCCGCCCGTCGATGTCTACGTCGACGGTCAGATCGCGCTCTCCGGCATCCCGTTCGGCGAGTACACCGATTACGTCAATTTGCCCGGCGGCCAGCGGACCTTCTCGGTTTTCGTCGCCGGCACGAACACTCGCGTCGCGGATGTCGCCGCGTTTCTGACGCCGGTGCTGGACTACACCGTCCTGGCGATGGGTTTCGCCACCGGCGGTAAATCGCCCTCGTTCCGCCTGATGCTGCT
>Ga0308417_1000972_pt1 | contig 19973 bp, 21 predicted proteins | sample HotsprSampleOS65_FD_203528 | JGI IMG/M metagenome (GOLD analysis project Ga0308417, IMG submission 203528) | Hot spring phototrophic mat microbial communities from Octopus Spring, Yellowstone National Park, Wyoming, United States - 20090730_OS65 ... | reverse complement strand
TACCCCCGCGCGCTTGCCTTCGCCGAGGCGGCGATCGCGGCGGAGCATGACCGCAGCGTCGCTCAGGACCTCCGCGTGTTCTTCTACCTGCCCTTCATGCACGCGGAGTACCTGGGCCACCAGGAGCCGTGCGTTGCGCTCTGCGGGCCCTTGGACGGAGAGAGGCTCAAGCATGCGCTCGTCCACCGCGACATCATTGCGCGTTTCGGCCGTTTCCCGCACCGCAACCCCGCCTTCGAGCGCATGACAACGTCAGAGGAACAGGCGTTCCTCGACTTGGGCGGCTTCGCGGGCTGATGCGGAGACGCAGGCTTTCCGCTTTCAGAGCGAGATCACGGTATCAGGCGGGTTGGCGGCAAGCGCTGCATAAAGCTGGGGAAAGCAGCCTGCCACCACACCCGGCACGCAGTCCTTCGGCTTGACCTCGCCTCGGCCGCACTGGTGGAAATCGCCCTCACCGAGGCCGCGGCGGATCGCACAGTCGTCGCACATCATGAGGAGAATGTTGCGCTCGGCAGCGAGCTTGGCCAGCCGCTCTCCAATCTCGTCGCCACGGCGAAGCACGAAGAGATTGTCGTCGAAAAACATCATGCCGACCACCTCGGCACCATGCTGCCCTGCTTCGAGCTGCGGCAGGATCATCCGCGCGAGCTTGAAGGTTGCAGCCATGGGAGAGATGAACACGTAGGCAACTTTCACAGCACCCCTCACTGGCAAAAGAGATGGTTAATGTTATAACATTTCGTGATAGAGACGCAAGCTGTGTGACGTGCGCCGATAGAGGCGCGGTTTCGCGACCGACCGCCGCGCTTGTCGTCCAGCGGCTGTGGCAGCGCGCCTCAGCAGAACAGCGAAGAGACAGAGCTCTCCTCGCTGATGCGCCGTATCGCCTCAGCAAGCAGCGGGGCGATCGTCACCTGGCGGATGTTGTGAGCGACGCGCACCGCCTCGGTTGCGAGGATGCTATCGGTGGTCGTCATCATCTCGATCGGCGAGGCGGCGACGCGCGCAACCGCCCCGCCCGAGAACACCCCGTGCGTGACATAGGCGGAGACGCCGGTCGCGCCGTTCTTCATCAGCGCCTCGGCGGCGTTGCAGAGCGTGCCGGCGGAATCGACGATGTCGTCGACGAGGATGCAGTGCCTTCCCTCCACCTCGCCGATCACGTTCATCACCTCGGAGACGCCTGCGCGCTCGCGACGCTTGTCGATGATCGCGAGATCGACGTTGAGCCGCGTTGCGATCTGCCGCGCGCGCACCACCCCGCCGACATCGGGGGAGACGACGATCAGGTCCTGGCCCTTGTGGCGTTCGCGTATGTCGGCTGCGAACATCGGCGCGGCGAAGAGGTTGTCGACCGGGATGTCGAAGAAGCCCTGGATCTGCCCGGCATGCAGATCGAGCGTCAGCACCCGGTCCGCCCCGGCCTCGGTGATCAGGTTGGCGACGAGCTTGGCGGAGATCGGCGTGCGGGGGCCGGATTTCCGATCCTGCCGGGCGTAACCGAAATAGGGGATCACAGCGGTCGCGCGCCTGGCCGAGCCGCGGCGCAGCGCATCGAGGGTGATCAGGAGCTCCATCAGGTTGTCGTTCGCCGGGTAGGAGGTGGACTGGAGCACGAACACATCCTCGCCGCGCACGTTCTCGTGGATCTCGACGAACACCTCCATGTCGGCGAAGCGGCGGACGGAGGCCTTGGTGAGGGGAAGGTTGAGCGCCGCAGCGACCGCCTCGGCCAGCGGGCGGTTCGAGTTGCAGGCGACGATCTTCATCGCGGGCGAAACCCTTCGGGCTGGCAAGGCGTGCGGCTGAGCGGCCGGCGCGCGGTTCGTAGCAATGGTGGGGATGGGTGTAAACCGGAGGCTGCGGCGCTCCTCATTCGCCGTTGCGGTGGCGTCGGATCACCTCGGCAACGCCCTGGGCTGCCTGGTCAGCGACGATCACCGCGACGTCTCCCCAAAGCCCATTCAGCGCGCCGCGCGGGATCTCGTTCAGCTGCGCCACGCGGCCGAGCTCGAGCCCGTCTGCGCGCGAGACAGTCCAGGTGATCTCGACCCTCTCCTGGGCGCGACCTACCGGCGCCGTCGCCACCGCCCCGGCCACGCGGAACTCGGCATCGGCTTCCTCCGGCGCCACCACAATGCCGGCGCGCTCGAGAGCGGCGCGCAGCGCCCGGTCGAGCGCGCGAGCCCCGTCTCCCGGAGCCCCTGTGATCGCCGGAAGGGTCGCCGTCGGCAGGCCCCGAGCAAGGCCGCCACCGGCAGCGTCGCGCGCGCGCGCCTCGACGGCGCCGAGCATACGCGCGATTGCCGGGGCGGCCTCGGCTGCCACGGCCCTCAGCGTGTCCGGCGCCGCCTCCGCCCAGGCACCGGCGGAAACCGGCCGCGGCCCGCCCGTTGCGGCGATCTGCGTCCCGTCAGGTCCGGCGAGCGAGTAGGTGAGCCGAACGCGGCCCGACTCCGTCTCGCCATTGACCAGGAGCTGGTAGCGGGGGTTGCGGATCCCGGCCGCCGTCGCCGGCACCTCGAGCGCCTGCAGGGCGGAGGCGAGGTCGGCTGCGAAGCGCCCGGCGCGATCCTCGCTCAAGCCAGCCGAGGCGGGAGGCGGGATCACGATCCGCGCAGGCGGGGGGCGGGTGAGAGAGGCGGGCGCCGGCGAGGGCGTGCTGCCCGGCTCGAACGGCATCGGCAGTCTCATGCAGCCGGCAGCGAGAAGGCAGGCGGCGAGCAGGAGGGCGCGCGCCGTCATCAGGCTAGAGCGCACAGGTGGCGAGCATCCCCAACAGGAGGAGGATCAGGAACATCCAGACATACGGCATGGCTCTGAGCTAGTAGCACGTGTGCGCCGGCGGGGGCAGCCTCGGACCGCGGCTTCGGAGATCTGGGCTTCGACGACTCGCGCGGCGCGTGTCATGCTCAGCGTGCCGGAGACCTCCCACTCCTCGGACCCGCCATGCCGAGCCGCAGATCCCTCTTCGCAGCGCTTCTCCTTCTGCCGATCGCCTTGGCCACCGCGCATGCCGCAAGCCCTGACGAGGCGCGGCGCCGGCAGCAGCCGCGCACAGGCCAGCACCAGCACAGGCAGCGCAATCGCCAGGCCTCGCCACGGCAGCAGCGTCGCCGGCAGCACGCGCAGAAGCCGCAGCGGAACGCCGAGCCGCAGCGCTCGCGCCAGCGCCCCTCGGGCTGAGCGAGGGACAGTGGGCGCGCGGCACCCGAGCGCCCCTCGGTCTGAGACAGGGGAAGCGGGCGTGTGCGGCACACGAGCGCCCCTTGGGCTCAAGCATGGAGGGCGGCGGAGGGCGGCCGCGCAAAGCACGCCCGCGCCTCAGGGCAGGGCGATCGCCGAGAGCTGGTGGCCCACCGGGCCTTCGCCCGCAAGCGTGGCGCGGCGGTAGCTGAAGAACCGCTCAGGCTCCGCGAGCGTGTCCGCGATCACCACCGAGCTTGCCCCCACGCCCGCCGCCGTGAGCGCTGCCTCGCAGTAGCCAGGCAGGTCGAACTGCGCATGCCCCGGGCGCCCACCGGGCGCGAAGAAGCGCGCATTGGCGCTGTCGGCCGCGAGAAAGCGCTCCCGGAAGCCTTCATCGACCTCGTAGCTCGGCTGCCGGATCGCGGGTCCGATCGCGGCCGCGATCCGCTCACGCCGCGCGCCGAGCCGTTCCATCGCCGCAACCGTCGCCTCGACGATCCCGGCCAGAGCTCCGCGCCAGCCAGCATGGGCTGCGCCGATCACGCCGGCCGTGGCGTCGGCGAACAGGATCGGCGCGCAATCGGCGGTGACGATGCCGAGCACGAGGCCGCGGCGGCGCGTCACCACGGCATCGGCGCGCGGCCGGTCCCCGACGCCCCAAGGCTCCTCAAGGACGACGACCTCGGCCGAGTGCACCTGGAACAGGCCGACCAGGGCCTCTGCCCCGAAGCCGAGCCAGGCGGCGGCACGGGCGCGGTTCTCGGCCACGGCGTGCGCGTCGTCGCGGCCAGAGAGCGAGCAGTTGAGGCTCGCGAAGGGGCCCTCGGAGACGCCGCCGCGGCGGGTGAAGAAGCCGTGCGGCAGCGCCGCGAGCACCGGGTCCGTCAGAGCCTCGACGCTCATTCCGGGAATCCTGGCAAGGGTTGGAGCGACGGGTGGTGCAGCGCCAACGCCTTGAAGAGAATCCCCATCGCGTCTGCGTCCATCAGCCGCCGCGCGGCGGACTGCAGCAGCGCAGCCGCCGCAGGGACAGCGTTGCGGCAGAGGATCGCCGTGCGCTCTGGCAAGCCGAGGCGTCGCAGGAACACGCCCTGCGGTTCAGGGCCGGAGACGGCGGCACCGGCCGCGCGCGCGGCAGCGGCAAAGGCGCGCCAGTCGACATGCGCGGTGAGGTCGGCCTCGCCAGGCGTCTCCAGCGGGTCCGCCCGGGCGTGGCCGCGCACCGCCTGGAGGCTGTCACAGGGTGTCGCCTCCGCCGGGCCGTAGTCGAGGAAGAGCGCCACACCGCCCGAGCGCGCAAGCCGTGCGCCGAGCGAGCGAGCAAGCGCGCGTGCGGGCTCGCAGACCTCGCCGCCGCCCGCGGTGCGAATGTCCTCGGGCGGCTCGGCGGGGATGGTGACAAAACGAAACCTCCCCCCCTCCTCGGCAACCGCGATCTCGCGCCAGGCGTCGCCCTCGCGCACGAAGCGTCGGATTGGGAGGGCGTCGAGGAACTCGTTGGCGAGAAGTATCAGGGGCCCGGGGGGAAGCTCGGCGATGTCCGCATGCCAGGCGGTGACGGCCTCCCCGAGCCGGGCCCCTTGGGCCTCGCGCAGGCACGGGCTTGTCTCGACGAGATGCAGGCGAAGTGCCGCCCGAAATCGTGGGGCCGCGCGGGCGACGGCGCGCAGTGCATCGGCCATCAGCGTTCCCCGCCCCGGGCCGAGCTCCGCGAACACCACCGGCTCGGGCGCGCCCATCGCTTCCCACACCGATGCCGCCCACAGCCCCATGAGCTCGCCGAAGGCCTGGGAGATCTCCGGCGCGGTGACGAAATCGCCCCCACGCCCGAACGGGTCGCGCCCGGCATAGTAGCGTGCGCTCGCGATCGCCATGAACCGGTCGAGACGAATCGGCCCGCCGCTCCGGATCGCCTCAAGAATGTCGTTCACGCCGCCCGCCTCCGCCCGCTCGTCGCGATCAGCCAAAGCCCAGCGAGCAGCATCGGCAGGGACAGGACCTGCCCCATCGTCGCGCCGAAGGCGAGATAGCCAATGAAGGCGTCAGGCTCGCGGAACAGCTCGCCAATGCTGCGCGCGACCGCATAGCCTGCGAGGAAGGCGCCGGCGAGGAAGCCGCGTCGGGCGCGAAGGGAGGGCCGCGAGGCGAGCAGCGCCAGCAGTGCGAGAAGCAGCGCGCCCTCGAGCGCTGCCTGGTAGAGCTGGCTCGGGTGACGGGGGAGCTGAAGCGGGTCGGCGGGGAATACCATCGCCCAAGCGCCGCTCCAGGGCCTGCCCCAGAGCTCGCCGTTGACGAAGTTTGCGAGGCGGCCGAGGAGAAGGCCGATCGGTGTCACCGTCGCCACACGGTCGCCGAAGCCGAGCATGTCGATGCCCTCGCGGCGGCAGAACAGGATAATCGCGATGGTCACGCCGAGCAGACCGCCGTGGAAGCTCATCCCCCCCTGCCAGACCATCAGCGCTTCCAGTGGGTTCGCGAGATAGTGCGAGGGGCGGTAGAACAGCACGTACCCGAGCCGCCCGCCGAGGATGACCCCGAGCACGGTCCAGGTCAGAAAGTCGTCGACCTGACGGGGTGTGGCGACCGGCGGGGAAGCGGCGGCGAGGCGGCGCATGATCAGCCAGCCGGCGACGATCCCGCCGATATAGGCAAGGGCGTACCAACGCACCGCGAAGGGCCCGACCGATACGAGAACCGGGTCGATCGCTGGGAAGGCGACGAGGCCGAGCATCAGCGGAGCGGCGTCACGGGCAGTCCCGCGGCGGCGCGGCAAGGGCGTCGCCCAGGCCGGCAGCAGCCACCTCCAGCGTGGGTGCGATGTGGCGCAGCGGTGCGGCGATCGCGGCGACGAGCTCGATATGGCCCACCCCCTCGAGCAGGCGGAGCTCCACCGGCCGCCCCGCCCGGGCCAGCGCCTCCGCGAGCACGGCGCTGTTGCGCGGGCTCACCACCGCGTCTGCCGAACCCGAGATGAGCACCGCAGGCGGCGCTGCGGGCGAGACATGGGCAAGCGGCGAGACCTCCTCGGGCTGCGGCGCCGGGCCGAAGGCGGCAACCACCGTGCGCGCCGCTGTCGGGAAGATGGCGTAGGGCCCGGCGAGGCCGAGCAGGGCGGCGACGTCGCGGCAGGGCGACAGCCCGTGCGCGCCGAGCCAGCGCCCCTCGAGCGCGAGCATCGCCGCCGTGTGCGCCCCAGCAGAGTGGCCGGCCAACACGACCGCGCCCGGCGGGGGAAGGCCCTGCGCCGCAAGCAGACCCGGCAGGGCGGCCACGGCGGCGGCTGCGTCCTCGGCGAAGGCGGGCCAGCGCACCTCCGGCACGAGCCGGTAATCGGGGATCGCGACCACCCAGCCGCGCGCCGCGAAGGCGGAGCCGAGAAACCGGTAGTCCTCCTTCGCCCCCGCCCGCCAGGCGCCCCCGTAGAGGAAGACGAGCAGCGGAGCGCCAGCCCCGCCGCCTGGCGGAAGGTAGAGGTCGAGCGTGCCGCGCGGGCCCTCGGCATAGCGCAGGCCGGCGACCCGACGCGTTCCTTCCTCCGGCGTGATCGCGTTCAGCGCATCGACGGGGGCGCAGGACGCTGCGGCAAGGGCTGCAGCAAGCGCTGCGGCGACCCTCATGCGTAGGCGTCCTCGGCCATCAGGTAGCGGCGCACATAGGTCTCGACCCCCTGCTCCAGCGAGGTGAAGGGCAGCGCGTAGCCCGCCTTGCGCAACCGCTCCATGCGCGCCTCGGTGAAATACTGGTATTGGCCCGCGAGGTTCTCTGGCATGTCTATGAACGCGATCTCAGGCTCCCTGCCGACCGCGGCGAACACCGCACGCGCGAGGTCGAGATAGCTCCGCGCCCGGCCGGTGCCGAGATTGAACAGGCCCGACACCGAAGGCGTGTCGATCAGCCACAGCACGACCGAGACGCAGTCACCCACCCAGATGAAGTCGCGCTTCTGCTCGCCATCCGCGATCTCGGGGCGACGGCTGCGGAAAAGCCGCGCCGGCCCGCCTGCCGCGATCTCGTCGAACTTTCGCTTGACCACGGAGATCATGCCGCCCTTGTGGTATTCATTCGGGCCGTAGACGTTGAAGAACTTGAGCCCTGCCCATTGCGGCGGGCGCGGCCTGCCGCGGCGCAACAGATCGGCCACCCGCCTGTCGAAGACGTGCTTGGACCAGCCGTAGAGGTTCAGCGGCCGAAGCCGCGCCAGCGCCTCTGGAGAGCCGTCATCGTCAAATCCCGCCTCGCCGGCGCCGTAGGTCGCCGCCGAGGACGCGTAGAGGAACGGCACCCCCGCAGCGGCGCACCATTCCCAGAGCGAGAGGCTCAGCGTGAGATTGGTGCGTATGGCGAGATCGGCATCGGTCTCCGTGGTGGCGCTGACAGCGCCCATGTGGATCAGCCCCTTGAGCGCTGGCGCGCGCGCAAGCCAGGCGTGCAGCTCGCCGGGCTCGATCACGCAGGCGATCGCGTGCTTGGCGATGTTGCGCCACTTGCCGTCCGTGCCGAACCGGTCGCAGACCGCGACCTCCTCGCCGCGCGCGGCAAGGGCGGCGACGATGTTGGAGCCGATGAAGCCCCCTCCGCCGGTGACGAGATACATACGCCCTGTTCCCGAATTCCGCCCGCGCCTGGATGGCGCATTGCCCGGGGCGTGCCCGGGGTTATAGGGTCGGGGCGGCGGATGCGGCAAGCGAACGGGGGAAGAGGAGCGTCGATGCTCAGAAGCGTGGCAGATGATCTTGCGGGCGTGGCGGGCGGCGCCTTCTCGGCACTCGTCGGCCTGCGGCGGGAGCTCGGCGAGCTCGTCCGCAGCGCTGCCGATGAGGCGGCGCAGCGCCTCGCTCTCGCCTCTCGGGAGGAGGTCGAGGTGCTGAGGGAGCTCCTGCAGAAGCAGGCGCGCGAGATCGAGGCCCTGGCCGCCAGGGTGGCTGCGCTCGAGCAGAGGCTCCCGCAGCAGCCCCCGCCCGAGCCGGAAGCCTCGGCCGGCGCCAAGGAGCCGTGAATCCTCGATGACACCGACATGCCGCGCGTGAAGGGTCCTTGCGGCGCGGGCAGTTTGCGCCGTAGTCTAGCAATGGTGTGAAAGGGGTTTGCCGGCAACAAGATGTCGGGTTTCGGCCCGGTCACCAGGGCCCGTCACCGCCCCGCCAGAGCGGGGCAGCGATGCCACCTCCTCAGGAACGGGAGCATGCGGCCATGACAGACCGCCTCGCCCTCCGCGACGCCGCAACCGCAAATCCGCTCGACCTCCTCGAACAGATCGTCTCGGCCCATGACTGGCCCTTCGACCGCCGCGGGGACGACGAGATGGCCGTCGAGGTGCCGGGCAAGTGGTGCGACTACATGCTGCACTTCTCCTGGTGCCAGGAGATCAGCGCGATGCATTTCTTCTGCGCCTTCGACCTGAAGGTGCCGCAGACACGCAAACCCGCCGTGCACGAGCTGCTTGCGCTTGCGAACGAGAAGCTCTGGTTCGGCCATTTCGGCATCTGGGCGGAGGAGAACACGCCCGTATTCCGGCACTCCGTTCTTCTGCGCGGCGCCTCGGGCCTCTCGGTCGAGGCGCTCGAGGACATGGTCGACATCGCCGTGACGGAGTGCGAGCGCTTCTTCCCCGCCTTCCAGTTCGTGCTCTGGGGTGGCAAGACGCCGGCGGACGCGCTCGCCGCGGCGATGCTCGAGTGCGCCGGCGAGGCCTAGACCGGCAGCCCGGGTCGGACCGCCATGGCTGACGCCTCGGGAACGATCCTTCTCGTCGGCTGCGGCAAGATGGGCGGGGCGATGCTCGCCGGCTGGCGCGACGCAGGCCGTGCTGTGGCCGTGGTCGAGCCGCGCGGCGCGATCCCTGATCCGTCCTCCCTGGTCGCTCATGTCGCCACGCCAGACGCGCTGCCGGCTGATCTCTCGCCCGCGGCGGTGGTGCTGGCGGTGAAGCCGCAGGACGCGCCCGCCGTGGTTCCCGACTATGCGCGGTTCGCCCCGACAGCGGTGTTCCTCTCCATCATGGCGGGAAGGACGGTGCGATCCCTCTCGGCGCTTCTGGGCGGGGCCGCCCGGATCGTGCGCGCGATGCCGAACACCCCGGCGGCGGTGCGGCGCGGCATGACAGTCGCCTGCGCCGGTGCCGGAGTGTCGGAGGCGGAGCGGTTGCTCTGCGAGTCGCTTCTCTGTGCCATCGGCACCGTCGCCTGGGTCGAGCAGGAGGGCCTGCTCGACCCGGTGACCGCCGTCTCGGGCGGCGGCCCTGCCTATGTGTTCTTGCTTGCCGAACTGCTCGAGGAGGCGGCGGTGGCGGAGGGCATCCCGCGCCCGCTCGCGCGGCTCATCGCGCGCGAGACCGTCGCCGGCTCCGGTGCCCTGCTTGCTGCGACCGACGAGGACGCTGCGGTATTGCGCAAGAACGTCACGAGCCCAGGCGGCACCACGGCGGAAGCGCTCGCGGTGCTGATGGCACAGGACGCTTGGCCCGCCCTGATCCGGCGCGCGATCGGGGCCGCCACGGCCCGCTCCCGCGCCCTGGCCGGATAGGCAGGGCGCGCCATATCATCGGGCGATGGACGGGATCGACGCCTTCGACCGCGAGGCAACGGCGGCGCTGATGCGGGTCGCTGCCCGGGAGGGCTGGGCCGGCACCACCATGGCAGCGGTGGCGTCGGAGGCAGGCTGCGGGCTTGCGCCGCTGCGCGCCCGCTTCCCCTCGCGCGAGGCGCTGTTCCTCCGCTTCGGCACGCTCGTCGACGCAGCGGCCCTGGCCAAGCCGGTGATCGGCGACACCCCGCGCGAGCGGCTGTTCGACGTGCTGATGCGGCGCTTCGACGCGCTCTCGCCACACCGGGCCGGCGTGCTCGCGATCGCCCGGGCTGCGCAATCCGACCCATGCCTGCTCGCCCTCGGCGCCGCGGCAGGGCTGCGCTCGATGGGCTGGATGCTGGAGGCCGCCGCAATCCCTTCCTCCGGGCTCGCCGGGCAGCTCCGCGCAAAGGCGTTGCTCGCGGTCTGGCTCGCCGCCTTCCGCACCTGGGCGAAGGACGAGAGCGCTGACCTCAGCGCCACAATGGCAGCGCTTGATCGGCTGCTTGCCCGCGCAGAGGGTCTTGCCCGAACGCTCGAGCCATTCCTGCCCGGCGGCCGCCCCGCGCGGGCGGCGGCGCAGCAGGAACCGCAAGCCCCCGCCGAGCCAGGCTCATCCGCCTGACCTTGCCGCACCGCACAATGATGTTTGACCCGGCCCTATCGGGCCGGTAGACACAGTTTTGGTGCGCGACCGCTCGTGCGCCAGCGCGCCGCATCCACGCGCTCGCGGCCACCGCAACGCCGCCCAACGGGACGAGGACGAGGACCATGGCAAAGAAGCCGGAAAGCATTTTCGACATGGACGTCACGAAGCTGATGGCCGAGTTCAAGCTGCCGCATGTCGATGTCGAGGCGATGGTGGCCGCGCAGCGGCGCAACATCGAGACGCTGTCGGCCGCGAACAGGCTCGCGCTCGAGGGCATGCAGGCGGTCGCGAAGCGCAACATGGAGATCATGCAGCAGACCATCGCCGACCTGACCGAGGCGATGAAGGCGATGGCCTCGGCCGAGGCGCCGCAGGCGAAGGCAGCGAAGCAGGCCGAGCTCTTCAAGGCAGCCTATGAGAAGGCGGTGCAGAACCTGCGCGAGCTGCAGGACATGGTGCAGAAGGTCTCGGGCGAGACCCTCGACCTGCTCAACAAGCGCGTGGCCGAGGCCCTAGACGAGGTGAAGTCGATGATGGCAGCCGCCGGCAAGGGCTGAGCGGCACGAGCCCCACCCCCGCGGCGGAGAAGCGTGCTCCGCGCCTGACCACTCTTCCCGTTCTGGGCTCTCCTCACGCGGGGAGGCTGATCCGCGCGCGCAACCCCCCGCGCGGGCTGTCCTCGAGCGCGATCTCGCCGCCATGGGCGTGGACGATGTCGCGCGCGATCGCAAGGCCGAGCCCGGTGCCGCCGGCAGCCGCCGCGCCGCCGAGCCGCACGAAGGGGCGGAACGCCGCCTCGCGCTGGTCGGGGGGGATGCCGGGGCCGTCGTCATCCACAGTGATCTGCACCGCGAAGCCGCCCGAGGGGCGGGCGAACCGCCGCGCCCCAAGCCAGACATGCGCGGCATGGCGGCGCGCGTTGTCGACGAGATTGGCGAGGCAGCGGCGCATCGCATCGACGCGCAGCGGCACAACAAGCGCTCCCTCGGCTTCGACCGTCACCTCCGTGCCGTTGCGCCGCGCCTTGCCCGCCACCTCCTCGATCAGCTCGACCACGTCGGCAGGCTGCGCCTGCTCCGCCCCCTCGCCGCGGGCGAAAGCGAGATAGGCCTCGATCATCGCCTCCATCTCGGCGAGGTCCCGCTCGAGCGCCTCCGCCTCGGCGCGCTCCTCCGGGGCGAGCCGGGGCGAGAGCATGGCGAGCCCGAGACGCATCCGGGTGATCGGGGTGCGCAGGTCGTGGCTCACGCCCGCGAGCATCTCGGTGCGCTGCGCGAGGAACCGCGCGATCCGCTCGCGCATGCGGTTGAAGGCGGCTGCCGCGAGGCGCACCTCTTCGGCTCCCTCTGGCTTGATCGGGGCGACGTCGCGGCCCTTGCCGAAGGCCTCAGCGGCGGCGGCGAGGCGTCGGATTGGCTTGACCTGGTTGCGCATGAACAAAACCGCGACCGTGAAGAGGATCACCGCCGAGCCGATCAGCCACAGCACGAACACCGTTACCGTTCCGGTGAAGAGCCGTTTCGCAGGCGCCTCGACATGGAGGAGCCCCTCCGGCAGCTGCACCGCGATCTCGACCGCCCGCTCGGTGCGCGGCCAAGTGATCCGGAACGGCAGACGCACCCGCTCCTCGATCGCGGCAGCAAGTTCCTCCTCCGCCGGCCCGGTGACGATGTCGGGCTCATCCGGCAGCACAGCGCCAGGCTCCAGGCGGATTGCGAGCTCGAGCCGCTGCAGCGCCTCGTGCGTGACCCAGGCGACCGTCTCCGCCCCCGGGTGGCGGCCGAGGATCTCGACGATCATGGCGATGTCGCCTGCCATGGCGGTGGCGAGACGCCGCGAGACCACCTCCCAGTGCGTTCCGTAGAAGATCTGCAAGGCGACCGCCTGCAGCACGATCAGCGGTGTGACGATGATCAGCACGCTGCGGCCGAGCAGCGTCCGTGGCAGGAACCGCTTCAGCACGGCGCGCATGCTCGGCGCCTCAGCCCGGACGGAGCACGTAGCCCCGGCCGCGCACCGTCTGCAGGAAGGCGGGCTCGCGCGGGTCGGGCTCGATCTTGCGTCTCAGCCGGGTCACCTGCACGTCGATCGCTCGCTCGCTCTGCTCGTGCAGGCCGAGAGCGGCGGCGAGGTCCTCCCGCGACAGGGTCTCGCCCGCGCGGGCGGCGAGAGCGCCCAGCAGGGCCGCCTCGCCCGAGGTCAGCCTGACCGGCTCGCCATTGCGGGTGAGCACGCCGCGGGCAGGGTCAAAGGTCGCATCGCCGAGCCGCACCGGGCCCGCGGCCTGGGGCTGCGCCGGAGGCGCTGCAAGGCGGCGGAGGATGGTGCGTATCCGCAACGCAAGCTCGCGCGGCTCGAAGGGCTTGGCGAGATAGTCGTCGGCGCCGCGCTCGAAGCCGGCGATCCGGTCCTCAGGCGCACCGCGGGCGGTCAGAAGCACGACCGGCACGTCGCGGTCGCGCCGGATCGCCTCTGTGAGCTCGAGCCCGCTCTCTCCCGGTAGCATCACGTCGAGCACGATCAGGTCGAACTGCATCGCCCGCAGCAGCTGCCGCGCCTCCGCCGCGCAGCCGGCGGCGGTCACCCGGAAGCCCTCGCGCTCGAGGAAGCGGCGCAACAGCTCGCGCAGGCGCGGATCGTCGTCCACCACCAGAAGGTGCGGCGCGTCTGGCGGCTGGGCAGCCATCAGGCGACCTTGCCTGCCTCCCGCGCCGGCGCCGCAGGCCGCGCCGCCTCCGCCCTGCGCTGGGGCTCGCCGCGCCGCCCAGACTCGATCCTCGCCCGCGCCTCAGGCCCCATGATCCCGAGCATGACGCGGCGGAACCCCTCCACCGCCTGGGCGCCGGACTCGCGATAGGCGCGCGAGAGCGTGTCGCGCTGGCGCTCGAACAGCCGGCGCTCCAGCGCCTCGCCCTTCGGCGTGAGCGTCAGCAGGCGCTGGCGGCGGTCGTTCCGCCCAGGCGCGTGCACCACATACCCGCCCTCGACCAGCGGCTTCAGCACGCGCCCGAGCGACTGCTTGGTGATACGGAGGATCGCGAGCAGTTCAGAGACGGTGATCCCCGGATGGCGGCCGACGAAATAGAGCACGCGGTGATGCGCCCGGCCCATGCCAAGCCCTGCCAAGATCTCATCCACCCCGGCGGTGAAGTCCCGGTAGCCGAAGAACAGGAGCTCCATGCCGAGGCGGATCTCCTCCTCGCGCAGGAACAGAAGCGAAGCAGCTCCGCGCGGATCCATGCGGCTCTGTCTCTCCAGGGTTGAACGACCGTTACGTCAGTGACGTTGACATAATACCGCAGCGCCCGTAGCGTCGCCAAGGTTGCTCTCGGGCGAGCGTACGCGCAACAAGATTGCGCAGACGCTCTGGCCAAGGTTGAAGAAGGTGCGTCCATGGCCCTTGTCCCCTATCACGACCGCGACGGCCTGATCTGGCTTGACGGCGTCCTGCGCCCCTGGCGCGAGGCGAAGCTGCACGTGCTGACGCATGCCCTGCACTACGGCTCTGCCGTGTTCGAGGGAGAGCGCGCCTACAACGGCCATGTCTTCAAGCTCACCGAGCACAGCCAGCGCCTGCTCGACAGCGCCCGGATCATGGACATCACCATCCCCTGGACCCTCGAACAGATCGACGAGGCGACCAAGGCCACCCTCGCCGCCTCAGGGCTCAAGGACGCCTATGTCCGGCCGATCGCTTGGCGCGGCTCCGAGATGATGGGGGTGTCGGGCCAGAAGAACACCATTCATCTGGCGATCGCGGTGTGGGAGTGGGGCGCCTATTTCCCAGACCGAATGCAGGGCATACGCCTCGACATAGGCGAGTGGCGCAGGCCGCACCCGAAGACGGCGCCGACCGCAGCCAAGGCCGCAGGCCTCTACATGATCGCGACGCTCAACAAGCATGCGGCAGAGGCCAAGGGCTATGCGGATGCGCTGATGCTCGACTGGCGCGGCCAGGTCGCCGAAGCCACAGGCGCGAACATCTTCTTCGTCATCGACGGCGAACTCCACACCCCGACCCCCGACTGCTTCCTCGACGGAATCACACGCCGCACCGTAATGCGGCTTGCGCGGAACCGGCAGATGAAGGTGGTCGAGCGCGCGATCATGCCCGAGGAGATGGCAAAGGCGACCGAGTGCTTTCTCACCGGCACAGCCGCTGAGGTGACGCCCGTGGCGGAGATCGGGCCCTACCGCTTCACCCCGGGCGACATCACGAGGACCCTGCTTGAGGACTACGAGCGGACTGTGCGGCTGACGCCAGAGGAGGTCGCGCGGATCGCCGCCTGACGCAGGCCGTGGCGGGGAGAGTTGCCGGCCAGGCGCGGCGCGGCTAAGCCGCGGCCGTGCCGTCCTCCCAAGAACGCCCCTGGCTCAGAGGCGCGCTCGCGGTCGTCGCCGCGATCACGCTCGCGCGCCTCCTGTGGCTTGCCTTGAACACGCCCGATCTCTACGCCGACGAGGCGCAGTACTGGGTCTGGGCGCAGGATCTCCGCTTCGGCTACGTCACCAAGCCGCCGCTGGTCGCCTGGCTGATCGCGGGCACCACCGCGCTTTGCGGCGATGGCGAGGGCTGCATACGCCTCTCCTCGCCGCTCCTGCACGCAGCAACGGCGCTTCTGCTCGGCGCCTCGGCCGCGCGGCTCTTCTCCCCAAGCGCCGCGTTCTGGACCGCCGCCGTCTATGCGACCCTGCCGGCGGTCTCGATCTCCTCGGCGATCATCTCGACCGACCCGGCGCTTCTCACTGCCTGGGCAGCGGCGCTTCTCGCCCTCGTGCGGCTGCGCGAGGGGGCGGGGCTCTGGGCCTGGGCGCTGCTCGGCGTCTCGGTCGGCCTCGGGTTGCTCGCGAAATACGCCATGGTCGGGTTCCTGGGCGGGCTCGCTCTCGCCCTCCTGTTCGACCGCCCGACCCGCGCTGCCTTCGCCCGCGGCCCTGGCCCGCTTCTGGCCGGCGCGCTCGCCCTCGCCATCGTCTCGCCGAACCTCGCCTGGAACCTCGCCCACGGCTTCGCCACCATCCGCCATGTCGGGGAGAACGCCAATCTGCGCGGCGGGCCCTCGTTCCGGCCGATCGAGGGGCTCGAGTTCCTCGGCGCCCAGTTCGGCGTGTTCGGCCCGATCACCTTCGCGCTCCTGCTCTCTGTGCTCTCCCGCCGCACCACCTGGACAACGCCGACGACTCGCCTCCTTGCCCTGTTCGTCGCGCCCATGGGGCTCGTGATGCTGGCGCAGTCCTTCGCCAGCCGCGCCAACGCGAACTGGGCAGCGCCGATCTATCTCGCCGGCACGCTGCTTGTCGTCGCCTGGGCGCTCGGGCAAGCGCGGGCGATGCTGTTGCGCGCTGCGGTCGCGCTGCATCTCGGCGCGGCGCTGATCATCTTCGCAGGTCCCCCCGCGCTTGCCGCAGCCGGCATGGAGCTCCCACGCCGGATGGATCCGTGGATGCGCCAGCGCGGCTGGAGCGCCCTCGGCGCGGCCGTCTCGCGACTCGCCGCCGAGCATCCGGGCGCGCGGCTCCTGTTCGAGCAGCGGCGCGACATGGCAAGCTTGATCTACTATGTCCGCCCGCACCCGCTCGAGCCGCGCATGTGGGAGGCGGACGAGATCCCAGGCAACGACTTCGAGCTCACCGCAGCGCTCAAGCCCGGAGACCGCGGGCCGTTCCTGTTCGTCACCCGCCGCGCCGAGGCGCCTGACGTGCTTGCCCGCTTCGAGACCGTGTCGCTCGCGGGGCGGGTCACCGTCCCCACCCATCCGGACGCCGTTCTCCGCTACACGCTCTGGCTGGTCGAGGGGTTCCGCGGCTACCGGGACTGAGCGCGCCTGACACTCTCGGTGCTACAGTCGCCGACGATGCCGCCCGCCCGCGCGCCCGACCGGCCGAGCAGGAGCCTGACCAGGCTTCTGTTGCGGCTGACCGCGATCTTCGCCGTGCTGGCGCTCGTGGCGATCCTCCTCCCCGCACTCGGCCGCGCCTGCCACGACTGGCTCGAGGCCAGGGTGAATGCCGCACATCTCGCCGCGCTCGCGCTCGAGGCGGCAGGCGGGGAGATGCTCGATCCCGCGCTGCAGGACGAGGTGCTGACGCTTGCGGGCGTGGAGCTCGTCTCGCTGCGCACGCCTGGGCGGCGGCTTCTGCCGCTTGCGCGCGACGATCGTCCGATCCGGGTCGGGATGACGATCGACCTACGCCGACTGACCCTGCCGCGCGCGACCCTGCTTTCGCTCCGACTGCTTGCGGATCGCGACGGGCTGCCCGTGCGGGTGATTGGCGTCAGCGCTGCCGACCCTGACGCGGTCGTCGACCTCGTGATGTCGCGCGCCCCGCTCGCCCGCGCTCTCGGCGAGGCGGCGGCGCGGATCGTCGCAACCGGCCTCGTCATCGCCGTCACGGGCGCCGGCCTGCTCTTTCTCGCGCTGCAGCGCCTGCTCGTCCGTCCGATCCGGGAGCTGACAGACAGCATACGCCGCTTCGAGGCGGAGCCGGAGGCGCCGCAGAACCTGCCGCCCAGCCGGCGGGACGATGAGATCGGCGCTGCGATGGCTGCCGTCGCGGCGATGCAGGAAAGGATCCGCGAGGATCTCTGGCGCAAGTCGCGGCTTGCCGCCCTCGGCACCGCCATGGCCAAGGTGAACCACGATCTGCGCGGCGCGCTCGCCACTGCCCTCCTCCTGTCGGACAGGCTCTCCTCGAGCACAGACCCGAAGGTCCGCGCCGCGGCACCGATGCTGCTCGGCGCGATCGAGCGCGCGATCGCCCTCGCGACCCGAACGCTGGAGTTCGCGCGCGAAGGCCCCCCGACCCTCGCCACCAGCCTGTTCCCCCTCGCCCCTCTGGTTACCGAGGCCGCTGAGGCGGCGCGCGCCGCAGCCGGCCGCACAGATGCCTCCGTCCTGGTGGAGGTGCCGCCCAGCCTCGCGCTTACCGCTGACCGCGACCTCCTGTTCCGCGTCTTCCTCAACCTGTTGCGGAACGCGATCGAAGCGGGGGCGAGGACGATCCGGATCAGCGCCGCCCTTGCGGACGGCGTGGTCGCGATCGACCTCGACGATGACGGGCCAGGCCTTCCCCCCGCCGTGGCGGCCGATCCGTTCCGGCCCTTCCATTCCGGACGTCGCGGCGGTTCGGGCCTCGGGCTTGCGATCGCGCGCGATCTCGTGCGCGCCCATGGCGGGGAGATCGAACTCGCCGGCACCGGCCCTGCCGGCACCCGGTTCAGGCTTTCCCTGCCGCAGGCGCAGGGGCTCGAGCAGGAGGGGGAGTCACCCAAGGCGCCGGGGAAGCCCTCCTGACAGCGCCGTCAGGCCCTGTCGCCGCAGCGCTCGACCCTGCCGTTGGCGCGCCAACGGCCTCCAAGCCGCCGCCTCGCCTGCGCGCGCCTCCAGGACTTCGTTCCTGCGAGGCAAGGCTTGCGGCTGCGGCGCGGCTGGTCCATCCGGAAGGCGGAGAAGCCTGAGGAATCAACCATGGGTGAGGCGATCACGCTTGAGGCAGCAGACGGGCACAGGCTCTCCGCCTGGCGCGACGGCACGGCGGAGGCTCAGCGCGCTCTCGTCGTCGCGCAGGAGATCTTCGGGGTCAACCGCCACATCCGCAGCGTCTGCGCGCGCCTCGCTGCCGAAGGCTACGCGGTTGTGGCCCCTTCCCTGTTCGACCGCGCAAGGCGCGGCGTGGAACTCGGCTACACGGCCGAGGATGTCGCCGCAGGGCGCGCGCTTCGCGCCCTGGTGCCGGAGGCGGGGACGCTGCTTGACATCGAGGCCGCGGCGGCGGCGCTGCCGGCCGGGGCGAAGCGCGGCATCGTCGGCTTCTGCTGGGGCGGAACGATCGCCTGGTGGGGCGCGACCCGCACGCGCTGCTTCGCTGCGAGCTCCTGCTGGTATGGCGGCGGCATCGCTGCGACGCGGGACGAGACACCGCACTGCCCGGTGCAGATGCATTTCGGGGAGATGGATTCGTCGATCCCGATGCGCGATGTCGACGCGATCCGCGCCGCCCAGCCGGGAGCGGAGATCCACGTCTATCCTGGCGCGCAGCATGGCTTTGGCTGCGACGAGCGGGAGAGCTTCGACAAGGAGGCCGCAGCGCTCGCCTGGAGCCGCACCCTCGCCTTCTTCCGGAGCCACCTCGGCTGAGCCTGCCCCGGCTCAGGCCTCGCCCTTCGCTTCGAGGCCGAGCACGCGGCCGGCGACCGCATCAAGCCGCGCCACGAGAGCCGGGTCACGCTTTTCCGGAGCGGTGATGATCGCCCCATCGAGCGCCGTGTGGCAGCCCGCCCAGCACAGCTCGCGCCTCTCTCCGAGCCTGGGCACGACCTTCTTGATCAAGGCGCGTGCCTTGGCCGCGTTCTCGAACAGCACCCGCACGACGGCCTCGACCGTCACATGGTCATGCTCGGGGTGCCAGCAGTCGTAGTCGGTCACCATCGAGACGGTCGCGTAGCAGAGCTCCGCCTCGCGGGCGAGTTTCGCCTCCGGCATGTTGGTCATGCCGATCACGTCGCAGCCCCAGGCGCGGTAGAGCTCGCTCTCTGCCCGAGTGGAGAACTGCGGCCCCTCCATCACGAGATAGGTGCCGCCGCGACGGTGGGGGAGGCCCAAGTCGCGGCAGGCCTGCTCGAGCGCGTCGCCCAGGCGCCGGCACACTGGGTCGGCCATCGAGACATGCGCCACGCAGCCCGCGCCGAAGAAGCTCTTCTGGCGGGCGAAGGTGCGGTCGATGAACTGGTCGACGATCACGAAGGTGCCGGGCGCGAGGTCGGCGCGTAGCGAGCCGACTGCGGAGAGCGAGATGATCTCGGTGCAGCCGGCGCGTTTCAGCGCATCGATGTTGGCGCGGAAGGGAAGGTCGGTCGGCGACAGACGATGCCCGCGGTCGTGCCGCGGCAGGAAGACGACAGGCACGCCTTCGAGCCTGCCGAACAGGAGCTCCCCGGACGGCAGGCCCCAAGGGGTGCGCACCGCGCGCCACTCCGCCCCCTCGAGCCCGTCTATGTCATAGACTCCGGAGCCGCCGATGATGCCGATGACGGGGTCGGGTACGGGGTTTTCCCCGGTCATGCGTTGCCTCCTCGAAAACGGACAGGGGCTGTGCTTAGAGCAGATCGCACACGGCTCGCATCAGCTCAGTGCGTCGGGAGGCTCCGGTCGCATGGCCTGAGCGGTTTCCCTTGCTGGGGAAACCGCTCCAGGTGACGCCCCAGTCTGGCCCGATCCGTTCTCGCCTGATCCGCCCGTCGCTGATCAGTGCTTGAGGTCTGCCCAGATCTTGCGCTTGACCGCATAGGTCATGCCGGCGAGCACGATCAGGAACAGGATCGCCCGCACCCCCATGGCGCGGCGCTCCTCGAGCTCAGGCTCCGACGCCCAGGCCAGGAAGGTCGTCACATCGCGCGCCATCTGCTCGGTGGTGGCTGGAGTGCCGTCCGCATAGGTCACCTGGTCGTCGTAGAGAGGCCGTGCCATCGCGATCCAATGGCCGGGGAACCAGTCGTTGTAGTGCATCCCCTCCATCACCGGAACACCGGGCGGCGGCTCCTCCCGATAGCCGGTGAGCAGAGCGTAGA
>Ga0308417_1000971_pt1 | contig 19984 bp, 10 predicted proteins | sample HotsprSampleOS65_FD_203528 | JGI IMG/M metagenome (GOLD analysis project Ga0308417, IMG submission 203528) | Hot spring phototrophic mat microbial communities from Octopus Spring, Yellowstone National Park, Wyoming, United States - 20090730_OS65 ... | reverse complement strand
AAGATACAGAGTTTATATCTTATACAATAGCGAAGATTGAAGACAAGATCGCTAATCTCAAACAAGAAATACGAGAAGAGAAAAACGAATACAAGCGAAATAGGCTAAAAAGTATTCTTTGGAAAACACGAAAAAAATTAGACTTGTTACTCAGATACTTACGAGAAAGCGGGGAGAGTGAGCTAGCTGCCCAACAAACCGTCAACCGCAAGCTGGAACGGGTGAGGGGTTCCACTCAGGTGGAACAAAAAAGCTGGCAAGTTCTCTCCGTAGCCCTCGCCCTATCCTGCCTTGAGAGTCTTAGAGACTTCTCTCCCTTGAAGAGGGTGATCCTCTTAAGGGATTGGGCAGGAGTGGCGAAACGGGCTAGTCCCTCCTTACCTGGTCAAGGGACGACTGTACTAAATTTGTACAGTTTTGTATAGTTGGGGTGACCAGGCAGCAGCCTCGCCTGTAAGTACTATGATAAGTTCGTAAAATGATTTTTACTTTTCAGCTTTCCTGTAATACTCTTCGTAATAATCTGTCATAATACGCCAAATTATATCTTCTAATTCAGAGCCATCAAAACTCAGATAGTAGTTCAAGTTTTCACTAAGAGATTCCTCAATATCCTGCTCTATGTGTTCTCGCTCTCTTTCTAGAAGTTTGATTCGAGCTTCGAACTTTTCTTTTTCTTCCGTGTGCGATTCAATGACTTTTTCCAGTTTTTCCATTTCCAAGTAGGTTTCCTTAAATTTTTTCATTTTCTCCAACAGTTCCGAGGAATTAGGATATAGGATGTAGGCAGCCATCCAGTACCTTTCATTGTACTCTGAATTACTAGGCACGATTGGCTTCACTGTCTCGCGAAGTTGGCGAATTTGCTGGTAGGCTTCCTCAATCTCCTTTATCCTTTCAACGGTTTCGTGTAGTAACTTACGTACCTCATCTGATTGGATGATACGGAGGAGTTCTTCTTGAACTCCTTTCGTGTTTTTGTCATGCGTTGCCATAGCGCTCATGTCGTCGAAAACGCAAGGGAAAACTAGACACACCGACTGCACGGCAAAGGAGACAGCCACTAGATTGCATTGCGCACCTTCGGTACAAACGAAACTGCCCTGCCCGTAGTGGGCAGGGCTTCATTACTGTCTGTCGGGTAATCGGCTACTCGCGCACCGCTACACTTTGGAGGCGGTTAGCGATGGAGAGGTACCGCTTGACCAAGGTACGGATTTGCTTGACCATCAGGTTAGTGTTCTTAGGGAGGTTGTCCAGCACCTCTTGGAGTGCCTCAAAGGTGGGCAGCGCGTCCAGAAAGTTTTCCACAAGCTGCTGCTTTTGCTCCCGTGAGAGGCGTATGCGAGTCCGACCCGTGCCTCTGGATGTCCGAGCGTACCGAGCGGGTACTTCCAGCCCAAAAGCGCCGAGGGATTCCCGAAGGGCCTCGTTACGGAGCTTTTGCACAATGGGAGCCACGCTCCGCGAATCACCCATCCCTTTGACGGCCAGAAGTTCCTCAAGTCTAGGGAGAAGCAGGTACGCTGCGATGCACCGATACCAGCCTCCATGCTGCGACACCGCTACACCAGCGCTTGTAATCTCCCTACGAATCTGTGCTTCCACATCGTGAGGGAGGAAGCTGTGCTCCCCATCCAGCTCCTTTTCCAGATTCGTAATAAGCTTCTTCAGGCCTTTTTCTGTGAGGGACTTCTCAATCCGAACTTTGAGTTCGGTTCCGCTGACTTGCACATGCGTCGTCATATCAAGCATTACAACAAAAACGCAAGGTGATTTAGTTACTGTTTTTGCAATTTGACAAATGAGTGGAAACAAAAAAGCGGGGCAAATGCCCCGCCTGCGTATGCGTGAAAGACGACCGCGCCCTACTAAGGGCGACTGCCTAAGATTGGTCAGTGCTTAGTTGCTTTTCAGCCCATTCCCGAATACTTTCGTACAACAAATCGTATAAATCTGTATCACCCAAACTTACGTAAGGGTCAGCATCTTCACTGACTAGTTCGTAAATATTTGCACCCATATTCTCTTGTGCTGCGTCTAAGTCCCCCAACTTGTTTTCCAAATACGATTCCTCCTCTTCCATCTTTTGTACTTTTTCTTCAAGATTAGCTAACTTATGTTGGATTTCCCTAAGTTGCCTAAACTTTTCTATCACCTTGGAAGCATGGGGTTTCACAAGATAGGCAGCTAGCCAGTACTCTTCATCGTGCTCAGAGTTGTCGGGGATGTAAGGCTGTACTGCTTCTCGTAGCTCGCGAATACGATAGTAGGCTTCTTCAATCACCGCCATCCTGTCAACCATGTTTTCAATCAGTTCGCGTGCTTCATCCGATTGGATGATGCGGAGGAGTTCTTCTTGAACTCCTGTCATGTTTTTGTCATGCGTTGCCATAGCGCTCATGCCGTCGAAAACGCAAGGGAAAACAAGACACGCGGGCAGCATTACAAAGAGCTAACCGCTGGATTGCCTTGCGCACTTTCATTACAAACGAAACTGCCCTGCCCGTAGTGGGCAGGGCTTGCCGGTTTTCGGGCGGGTGAGCCGTTACTCGTTTTCTGCTACGCTTTGGAGTCGGTTAGCGATGGTGAGATACCGATTGACTAAGGTGCGGATTTGCTTAACCATCAGGTTGGTGTTCTTAGGGAGGGTGTCCAGTACATCTTGGAGTCCCTCAAAGGTGGGCAGCGCGTCCAGAAAGTTTTCCACAAGATGCTGCTTCTGCTCCCGTGAGAGGCGTACATGAGTCCGACCAGTGCCGTTGGATGTCCGAGCGTACCGTGCAGGTACTTCCAGCCCGAAGGTGCTGAGGGATTCACGGAGCGCCTCGTTACGGAGCTTCTGTACGATGGGAGCCACATTCTTGTCCTCACTTGTGCTTTTGACCTGTAAAAGGTCGTCCAGCTTAGGGAGAAGCAGGTACGCTGCGATGCACCGATACCAGCCTCCATGCTGCGACACCGCTACACCAGCGCTCGTAATCTCCCTACGAATCTGTACTTCTACATCGTGAGGGAGGAAGCTGTGCTCACCATCCAGTTCCTTTTCCAGATTCGTAATAAGCTTCTTCAGGCCTTTTTCTGTGAGAGCCTTCTCAATCCGAACTTTGAGTTCGGTTCCGCTGACTTGCACATGCGTCGTCATATCAAGCATTACAACAAAAACGCAAGGAAAGTTAGTTTATATCTTTCCAATCAACCTGAACATATATATCGTTAGTCAATACCATTGCGGCGTCATGGGTTTTGTAATATGATAACTAAGCGTAACGAAGCCAGCGGCTCTAAACCACAATATCAGATAAATAAAATTTTACTTACTACAGAACTGCAAAGTGCTGTCAATACCTTGATGAATTGGCTACAATCAGGGGAACTAAGTATATCTTATTACCGTTTTATACTTAGCGGACTGCTCAACCGTAAAAGTTGAGCTTCCTGTTTCGTCGCAGGGTGGCTTTTTAGGTAGCCCGTTGGGACTACGGTCATCCACCAGAGCCTGCTCAAAGTACGTAACTTCGGGTCGTCCTAACCCTACGAAGTAAAGGTTTATAGACGCATTTACGTCTCTGTCGTGAGTCTCACTACACGCAGGGCAGCACCACGTTCTATCATGTAGTGCCAAGTCATCGTTTTTGTAGCCGCATCGGTGGCAAAGCTTTGAGGAGGGGAAGAAGCGGTCCACCTGAATGAAAGTCCTTCCATACCACTCGGCTTTGTACTTCAGGCAGGTGAGAAACTTTGACCACCCGCTGTCAGAAATTGACTTGGCGAGTCTTGTTTTCAGCAGTCCTTTCACGCCAATGTCCTCTACCACCACGACTTGGTTTTCGTCAATGATGGCTTTGGACAACTTATGCAAAAAGTCATCACGAGCGTTGCTGATGTACGCGTGCTGCCTGGCAAGCCTCAATCACGCCTTCTCGCTATTTTTTGAATCTTTTTGCTTCGTCAGAAAGACTTTTGGCGTTTTCTTAGCTGTTCTTAGACTCTCAGAAGATACTTCGGGTATTCAACTTTGTAACTTTCGAAGTCATTAGTAACAGTGGCAAAGTGCCCCATCCCTAAATCTATTCTGCTAGTAATGGACTTAAACTCACTATCAAACATTCTATATAGTTAAATTTACATTCCTTATTTTATTTTGTTGGGATACAACAAGGTTTTATTGAATATAATGAAAATTAAAAATAACATATTGATTTGAATTATAATTTGAGCGTAATTGAAAGCATTTTTGTATTTTTCGATAATATTTTTATATAGGCGATAGCCAAGCCTCTAGGGTTAGGGCAACCCGAAGTGAAGCCTGTGGAGCAGGCTCTAGTGGATGACCGTAGTCCTAACGGGCTACCTAAAAAGCCATCCTGCGACGAAGCAGGAAGCTCAACTGAAAAAGTTGAGCAGTCCGCTTGTATACTTTCGGGGAAGCGGGAAGAGTGAGTCAGCTGCCCAACAAGCGGTCAATCGTGAGCTGAAACCGATGAGGGGTAGGGTACAAGCCTTACAAAAAAGCTGGCAAGTTCTCTCCGTAGCCTTCGCCTTCTCCTGTCTTGAGAGCCTTCGGGACTTCTCTCCCTTGAAGCGAATTCTGATTTCAAGGGATTGGGCAGGAGTGGCAAATAAGGCTAGTCCCTCCCATCTAGGTCAGGGGACGAGTATGTAAAAGTAGCTCCCCTTTGTATGGTTTTATTGATCTGGAATGATATGTGTTTCTTTTGTGCAGCTTCTCATATTTTGACTATTTTACTTAGGCACACTTTATCGAAGTGATGTGGACATTAGGGTAAGTATCTTGGTATGCTCGGCGCAAGGACAACTGATTACCTTCTTACACGGCTAGATAAAAGAACATATATCGTGTAGCATTTGTCTGTCCGATCCCACTTGTTGTGCAGACTGTCCGCCCTATTACATGAGTAGCTCGCGTTTCGAGGCATAAAGGATTATGCAGGTATATCAGGACATAGAGATTATACAGTTGCCATTAAACAAACCACTAGGCGTCTTAACCGAGTATAAACCATTCAGTATATTACTTTTTGAAGATACAATAAGGTTTAGAGAAAGCAGCAATGTAGTAAATGTTACAATATCTAATAATAATAGTGATAGTCTTTTCCCAAGAAATGCAAGTGATTGTGATTATAACGTATTTAGTAGTTACATACAAGAAGTCGTAACATTATGTATTGGTGGGCGTAGTATTAGAATATTCAATTTAGGTGAGATAGATGGTATTGTACTGGACACTTTGCTTATAGATTATACTAAGCAAATTTTAGATACACCTTTCAGTGGGTCTTATATGGTGTATAATGCTGCTGGAATAATAAATAACACGTGGGCGGGTATTTATGTTTTAGTTAATCATCCCACACAGGTTTATGCTTGTCATTACTCAGACTTTCTACACGCACCGTTAGATGTATTAAAGTACTGTTTTGAAGATGCCAGTCAGAAAGGGTATAACGTTTTTGTAGATAGTGGTCTTGCTATCAACGACACTGTGTATAATACGCTTGTCGATGCCGCATATAATTTCGGGCACGTAGGAAATGGTGTGCATTCACCAATGTTCTTTGTGATTAATACACCATTTACTACTAAAATTCAAACAAGATATACACCTAGTCATAGAAGGTATAATCTTATTGTATTTTCAGGTCATACAATTATGAAACTGGATGAAGTTATTCATGGGTATTTACCGGTTAGTGTTTTATACGGCACACTACTAAGTAGTATGTCTAAAACTGCAGGATATTACAATAACGCGTCTAATAAGATGATATACTTCAATCCACTTACTACTATCAACTTGCATAAGAAGGACATACAAACTGTTAATACGATAGCCGACACTTATAAAATAAACTTGCCTTATATTGATAATAGTTTATGGTATTTAGGCAATTTGCGTACTACTGAAGATAGTATTAATATACTTAAACATGAAAATAACGCACGAATAATAGTAGATACCAGCACAGCGTTGATTGCCAATCTGAAAAGTTTGATAGGTCGGACTATAAACGATAATGACGAGTTAGAAAAGAATATTAAAGGAATATTCTCTTTTGTAGAAAATAACATGAAAGCTAAGACTAATTTTTTATTAAGCGGTATAAGGCTGATAGGGTATAGCTTAGAGGACAATACTATAAAAGTGGATATAGAAATTAGCTTAGCTGCATCTATTGAAAAGATATACTTAAGTTTAGTAGCCACGGTTTGATTCCAAGTTAGTAAGATTTTTCACCTTCTATAAAGAACATATAGGAACAACTCATAGTAGTAGTAAGAATAACAACGCTTTTGTCTTTCTATTTAAATTTGAATTTATGTTTAACTTCTCTAAAGGCTTTGATATAGTGCTGAGCAATCCCCGGTCACCCAAACTGTACAAAACTGTACATATTTAGTGCATTCGTCCCCTGACCAGGGAGAGGGACTAGCCCATTTGGTTTCGCCGCTCCTACCCAATCCCTTGCGAAGATTACTCTCTTCAAGGGAGAGAAGTCCCGAAGGCTCTCAAGGCAGGAGAGGGCGAGGGCTACGGAGAGAACTTGCCAGCTTTTTTGTAAGGTTTGTGCCCTACCCCGCACCCGTTCCATCTTGCGGTTGACGGTTTGTTGGGCAGCTGACTCGCTCTCTCCGCTTTCCCGTAAGTATCTGAGTAACGTGTCTAATTCTTTTCGTGTTTTCCAAAGAACACTTTTTAGCCTATTCCGCTTGTATTCGTTTTTCTCTTCTCGTATTTCTTGTTTTATTTTAGCAATCTTGCTTTCAATCTTTGCTATTGCGTAAGACAGAAAATCTGCATCTTTCAGAAGTTCTTTATAGTTCTTAGGCAAGCGTTCTTTGAATCCAAGACCTTTGCGGGCTATTACATAAGCACCCGCCATGTCTTTGTCTATGTTGTAAAGCGGTGCGTATTTCAGCTTGCCAATGATTGACGTGTAAGCTGGATTGACCTTGATGACTTGAATGCCATTTCGTTTTGCTACAATTTCAATCTTCTGCAGCAACGCTTTGTATATCCACTTTTGTAGTTTTTGTCTCAACTTAGGTAATCCATCACCTCTTCTGCCCTTTGGTAGTTTCTCCAAATTCTCTACAACGATCGCTTTCCTTTCTCTTTTAGCGATCTCCACTACTTGATGAGCAGTTTGCCAACTCAAGTACGCTCTTTTGTCTGAATTGCCTTCTAATAGCTTGTCTAAGTTGATTCGCTCATACTTCTCCAAGTTACCATCCTTTGCCGTATGAACTAACGCCAAGTGAAAAGGATAAGCATTGATGTCAATCCCTATGACACCATTGTCTTTTGTGATAGACACTTCAGGGAACTTGTCTTCTTTACTGAACTGTGTGTAGATTTTCCCGTTTCTTAGTTTGAGTCGTACTGTGTATGGGAACCAGTCGCCTGTCTTCTCGGCGTGCTCTATGTCGCTGATGAAACCTAACCACTTGTCAGTTTTTCTTTTTGTTGACCGAATCACCCTCGCCCATACGTACTCGCCGTTACCTAGATTAATCCGCAGATGCCATTGATTGTTCAGATTGACAATCCTAAGGTTTAGATTGCCCTCTTTTGATTTTTCCCCTCTTGAATACAAAACGCCATATCTTCTTTCCTCCCATTTTTGTCTTAGTTCGTCTCTTCTTTTGCCTGCTAAGTGTTTTTTCTTTAGCTGTTCAAATAGTTCCCTTGAGCCAAAAACAAGCTTTTTCGGATTTTGCTCTCTTTCTAGGCAAGATTCCAGAGTTTGCTTTGCTAGGAGAATCGCATCGTCCGAATATCTAGTGTTTATTCCATACTTTCGGGATAGTAGTTTTTTCAGCTCTTTTCTTTCCGCTCCATCCATCAGTCTTTTGTAGGCAAACCTGACCATTGAAGAAAACTTACGCATGAGGGTTAATACCCGCCCTTTATCCTCGTCTTTGTCAAATGCCAATAAGCACTCTACTGTTATGAAGTTGCCTTCACTTTTCTTTTCTGTAAGGGTCTTTATCGCCCCTTCTTTCTCGTAGTTGACCAACGCCATCCTACTCAAGCCATATATTCCTTTACACTCTTTTACACCTCGTAACTTCATAGCGAAGCTATGTTATAAATATACAAATTTGTATAGAAAATAGCAACTGTTGCTAGCCTCACCGATGACGAGATTCGACTTATAGAGGGCAAGTAGGCATGAATAGATAGTTGCCTAAAATGATGATAAATACCATCATAAGACCTAATGGTAATAACGAAACATATGCTTTTGTAGAACTGTTACAATCTATCCATGATCTACAACATATATAATATATTTGGTTTATTAAACAGGTAAGGTGTTTCTATTATTTCCAGGGGTTTTTTAGATTTTATTTTATGTAGTCTGATAGCGAAGAAGCCATGGCGAGGTATTTTCAAGTCTATTATGCCGGTCTTGGCGTCATCTGCGATTTGTTGTGTGTTTTGTACAGGCATCCATTCTGCTGATAATACAATAGGCTGTTCGCGTCCTATTTGACCGTTGAGTACATGTAAGGTGGTAGGATTACTCATGTGGCATGCGATCCATAATCTTACACCCTGCATGCTACTATTGGGTTGCTTATCCCAATCGTATTCTATAATGTCAATACGTTGTGCCTTAATGGAACTTATTGTAATAAAATTAGAAGATATGCCTTGTATAGTATACTCCATAGGCTTAGTTAGATAGAAACTAAGATGATTCTTAAGGCTTACGATTCCTCCGTTTAAGAGCCCAATGTTTATGTAATCAAAAAAAGTAAGAACAAGTTTTATAAGTAGTTCATATTCTGCGAAACAAATCTTGCAATCATAATCAGGAGTTATATTGTAAGTATCTATGCTATTATAAATAGTTCTGTTGTTTATCATTAGATTTTATTCGTATAGTTCTTCGTCGTCGTCTTCGTTTAGTTCTCCTTTGTATTCGTCTACTTTTTGTTGTATTTGTTTTGATAGCTTTATCAGTTCTTGTATGACTGGTTTTAGTTTTTCTGTCTCACTTTTTAGCATATTTGCAACCCATTTAGTTATGGCCGATTTTTCGCTAATTTTGTCACGGTTTTTGCTGCTTGCAAAGCTTAGGTCTTTGAGGATGCTATATGCGGCTCTTATGTAGTCGGAGCTATCGATCAGCATAGATTTAGACCAGTTTGTAAAATTACGTACACTAGGGGTTCGTCGTACTATACCCTGTTCTACAATGTAATAACCCGTTTCTGACTGCATCGCTAAACCACAAATAAAGAATAATCTAGTATTGATGGTGTTAATGTAACTGAATATATCTTTTGCAAAGTCTATATAGTTTATATTGAATTTGTTTTCCTCTGTTGATTGTTTTTCATTAATATTTATATTTTTAGTAAATAGCGGGTTCATTAAGTCCTCTTCAATCATTCTATCTTCTCCTTCTAGTTTTTCAAGACTTTTTATTGTTGTTCCTTCTTCTAAGTGCTTAACGATATTGTTCCTTAGGTTTTTGAATGCTTCGTAGACTAAATTCATTTGGTAGAATATATTTACTTTTACAACTCTAAGGTCTATTAATGCGTTATAGCTTTCTAAAACTTGTTGTATTATTTCAGATACTTGTGTTAGTCCTATGACTGGTGTTTCTTGCTCTGATTCTTTTTTTCGGGCTTCTAGTGCGCTTCTCGATGGCCTTTCTGTCTTATCTTTTATCTTTTCCTTATACAACTCTTGAATTTCGGCAAGTAGACTTTTTTCTTTTGAATTCAGCTGTCTTGCACCCTTTTGTTTTCTATTCCATGGCCATAGTATTGGGATATGTGAAAATACAATAAATGGGTTATCTTCATTATTTTTTTCTATTTTATCTATAATATCATCTCTTATAATGCCTATGCTTTTATCGTGTTTGACTAATGATTCATTTTCAAATTCTCTATACACTGTCCATATATTTGCTGTTGAGGCGGAGAAAAATGGAGCAAACATTGGCCATGAGTTAGCTATGATATCAGCTAAATACATCATATTATCCATACGCATGTAGTTATTCACTAAAATCGTGTCAGAAGTAGAGCTATTGATAGTTTTCAAAATCGTAACAATTACCACGTCAAATAATGTTTGTTGGAAACTTTCAAAATTTACAAGCATAAAATCTAAATAGCTTTTTATGGAGAAATTAGTCTTATCCTTATTGAGTATATTTTTGTCGTAGTGTTTTAAAAAGAAGTGTAGGACATAAGCTATAAGTATAGACGCTATTATCTCAGCTATACGATATAGTTTTTCTTTACCTTCTGGGTATTGGTGTTCTAGAACTTCTAAACTTTTATATCCATATATGTCTCTGATTACTCTTCTAGCGAATGTTAATTCTTGTCTATTTTTTAGCATTAGAGTCATCAGGTCGCAGTATATAGTGTGCGCATATCTTATAAGTACATATACTAAAACATTACGCAGTGAATCGTCTTTAGATATACTACCATAAAGATAATCGCTGAATAAGGTTGTTAATATATTTTTTTTAGCATTCTCTATTTGTTCTATTTGCATAATACTTTCAATATCTAATATCGGATATGTATCTATTTTGTTTTCTTGTATTATTGTTGTAATTTCACTTAGCGGATTCTTGAGCGCTTCTGCTACTTTTTGGATACTAGTATTTGCATGTTTCCATGAAGATATAAAGTGGTGATAAACATTTTTAAGTGTATCTCCCATTTCTTTATATATCTCGAGACTTTTTGCCCTTTTACCTTCTTGTGCAATTAGAGCTTCAAAGAATGCCTTCAATTTGACTTCTGCATAATCAATGAACTGGTTTATTCTTTCTGTGCTATTTTCTGACATACCACTTGCATATAGTTTGACAAGTTCTTGTGTAGGGATAACATATTGACTGTACTGTCTGTTTTTGATATGAGGATTATTATTGTATGGTATAAAATGATTTATTTTGTATCTTAAATCTTTTTCTTCTTGGTCATTTCCCTGCGATTCTATGACACCATGTTTATGGATTCTATGTTCTGATACTTCTTCTACTGTAAGGTCTAAGTTTTTATCAACTGTTAAAGTGGGCAGTGTATTTTTTTCAAGTTCCAGTGTTATGTATCTATGCAGAAGTTTGAGGTCTTGCGCGTTACCTATAAGTATGTTGCGTATATTTAACAAAATAGATAAAACTACTTTAAGATGCTCAACAGTTTCCACGTCATCGTAAATCGTCTCTAGATTTTTTACTTTTAACTCGTTTATGTCCATTATGGCTGAGGAGGTTAATAAATCTCTAAGCTTACTGACACAATAACGGCAAATATGCGTCATTATAATTTCCGATAACTGGAAATAACTTAGTTCATATATCTTTTTTATCCTTTTTACTAGTTCTTTATTTTTTGTTGACTGGTCTATCCAACCTTTTACTGCTTTATGAACCATCATCTTTTTACCCTGCCCATATTCTACATAGTTATCGTTGTTCTTTGTATCCAAACTTGAAAAAATATCTTTTAAAGCTGCTTTTATTTTGCTTAATACTTCATAAAACTCTTTCTTATTATCTTCTATATTTTCATCTTCATTTGTATCATTTGTATTGTTCATATAAGTCATTGTCAATTCATTTATGATATGCATGTAAGTAATTAGTTTCTCGCATGGCGTTTGGTCTCGTGTTATTCTGAATTCAGAAGCCATGACTAAATATACTATAACAGGAAATGTTTTTTTAGATTTGTATATTTAACCATGATTACACGTAGGCGGAGCCGACATAACTCTACTAATAACTATTCAAAGGTGCATGATACAGCTTCTAATGATGATGTTAGATACTTTATAGAAAAAATAAAGAATAAAAGTCTGAATATATTTTCGGGGAATACAGCAATGCCAGCAAGTAACGAAGACCCAGTAAGTAACATACCAGACTTAGGAGACAAGCCACCATTGTTTCAGAATTACATACATTTTCTGGCGAGATATGTTAGATTTACACTTTCAAATATAACTGATACATACGATGTGATTGTTAGTGAATGGATGGCCAAAAATCCTATTTTAGTTGATAAAATAAAGTTTGTTGATTCTAGTAATATAAAAAGTGTAATCTCTAACAATATTATTGACTATTCTGAACGTAAGTTAAGACCTGGTATTATTAATAGTGTTATTAATCGTACTTTTACAGACGATGGAGCCTCTAAGATTTGGGTGAATATGGAGACCTACAATCCGCCGGCTTTAGCTTTTCTGGGTCCTCCAGGTACGGCGAAGACGAATGCCATAACTAGTGCGTTAGCGTCTCTTGCTAAGGGAGGTGAGAATAGACTGATATGGGATTGGCTCCGTTACGATATTACGACGCATGAAGTTACTACAGCACCTCTTGTACTCCCTGTGGCCAGTGATGTAGTAACCGACAATCCGTTGACTACGGTAGCCCTAATGCGCTCTACAGGTAACAGAGAAATAGATATAGCACTAACAGAAAATATACAAACCAAGACACTGAGTAAAGCGATAGCTACGTTCGCTTATATATTAAAAGGCGGACACGAAAATAAATTGATAGAACTGCGACCCGAAGTACAACAGCAACTCAATAATAACGTTGTATTAAGTTCTCTAAAGTTAGAAACATGGAAATTTGTTACGACAGAAAACATAGATGCTAATAATATAGATAAAATAACAAGACCACTAATTGACGCGCTAAATACTAGATTAAAAGGTTTTAAAGCAATAGTCGAAGCAATAGATAGATTCGCTAAAAATAATCAAAGTAGCAGCGATTTGATAGATTATATTGTAAGTGGACAATATCTTGACCAATCTGTAAAGAATAGACTAGCTGTAGCTGAAAAATATGCTAATGACTTCCGAGAATTATGCCATCTGCTTAGTGATCTTATCGTCTTCGGGCTAACACCAGTAATAGCCGATACATTTATGAACTTCTTTATGAACATGAAGGAAAGTGAAAACAACAAGGAAAAAATAGAAAACGGCGTTATGTACATATACCATAAGATACATAACGACTACTTACACAGAATTATCAGCCGTATATTTCTATTGTATGCTCTTTTCAATATTAGTAAAGAACAAAATAAAATAATTGAATTATTTGCAAAATTGATAGGCACATTACAAGACGGATTAGAAACCATGTTGAAAGAATATGTAAAATGGATTTTATCTGAAAATGATAAAGAGTACTATGACTTAGAAGCAGAATATAAAAATGATATACCAGATATAGGAAAAAATAAATACATGTACTATGATAAGTTTAATAAATTTTTACTCAAAATGGAACTAAATAATCTAGATGAAGGATATAGATATAGAAAAATAGATGCTTTATTTATAGAAAATGTCGTTAGTCGATTTGACGCAGATATAAAACAAATAAGGGAATTTTCTTCTACGAGTCAAGGATATAAGACTTCCAAGATTGCAGCGAAGAGTTACGATAGGGTAGCGGAAGGAGGTAGTGATAGACACTTTGGCGCAAATAGGTTGAGCCTTGTTGATGAAATAAGCATAATAACAGATACGATAAATGATGTAGACGAAATAAACAAGTATTATAGTAATTCTCCGAACGCAGATCTTAGAACAACTGCTCAGAGGTTAGGGGACAGCTTTGGTAGGCGATTCTTGAATCTTTCTGATAACGACGCCAGCACAGTCCCCTACCATTTAAGCGTTGTTTTCAGTTTTATATATACTATAGTAAATCTTTACAATACTGATGCTGGCCAGATAACATGGAAACCAGCTAAATATGAAGACGATATAACTAAATTCAATAAGTCGTTAGAAATATTATTTAGAAAGTCTTTGAGTATAATTACTAGTAATCCTAAGATAGGTTTTATCACGGGAAATGAGAACTCAATAGAAGAGCCACAAAGTAAGAATATTGATATTTTTGAGATAATAGCTGATTATGTCTTAGCCAGACTTGGTGTAGTTGAAAGTGTTTATACGCCTGGTGCTGTTTATAGTTTTCCCGCACCTATTCAAGTCTTTTTGAAGAAGGCGCGAGATAGTTATATAAAGGTTTTAAATGAAACTAAGATAGACTTCGACAAACCAAATTCTAATGTAAGGCTTCCGATGTATGTTCTTTTTATAGACGAGATTCTAACTAAGTTGACAAAGCAGGACTTTACTTTCTGGCTCAATATATGGAATGGTTTAGTTAGTCCTAATACTGACATCAATCAAGCACTTCCGCCTAACGTGTGTTTTATAGTTGCTGGTAACATGCCTAAGGACTGGCGTTTACTGGAACAAGCTCTACTACAGCGTGCAGTAGTAAAATTAGAACAACCAGAAGATGAAGGAGGGACGACAACCAGTTACGGACCCAGCGAAGATACCCTCAACGCCCTTGGCAGTAGAATAAATCTTTATATAGTTACCTACGACTATAGCTATCTGATGCGAACAGACGATAGTACAATCAAGCAACGTACTAACTTATTTATTACATCTTTAGTAGATGAGGTGCTTAACAATGCATTTTCTAATAATAATTCAGTACTATTAGATACCGCTATAAATATTATAGGTGGTTTTTATGACTATTATAAAGTTATTGTATCTAAAAGGCTGAGTGCAGTCAAAGAGCAAAACAACGAAGAACTAGCAAGACTGCATGCCTATATCGCTAGTCTGACAGCGAGAGCTAACATAACACCATACGATATAAATAATGTTGAACACAATAGAACTATATTACAACTTATCAATTTAGAACACGCAAGTAACATTACGAGTACAACTTATAAAGACATTCTGGATAAAGCCACAAAACTAAACTACTTATTCAATAGTACAGTATTTGGTAAGTCTATATATAAACATATGCTTATAGATTACTTTAAATCTAATAAATATGAAGCAATATATTTTAAGCGCATGATAACACTAGTATTATCACCAGTTGTTTTACATTTGTCCTTTTTACATGCTTATCTAACATGGAATAATATGATGCGCAATATTGCCGATGATTTATTTAATATGGGGTCAAATGTGTTCGATGCTGATAAGGCCTCATACTACGAAAATATAATGAAAATTATAAAGGATTCTGCTGTTTTGATTAATTTCAATATTACAACAGAACAAGCAATGTACGATAGATTAGAATTAATGACAAATAATGATTATAAAATGGATAGAATAGTTGACTTGGTTTTTGAAAGAGAAGGTGGTATTGGGCTTGGAAAATTATTAAGTGAGAGTAAAGACATAAGATATTGCCATCCATATGTGGGAGCTTTTATAGGATTACTAACCCTAGCATTCTATAACTATATAAAATACATGAAGAAATTTAACCCCAATGTTTCAAATAGTATTTTGAGTTTGTGGAATAGTATAAAGAGTCATATTGAGAATAGTTTTGACAAAAACGATACCGGCTCTAAAAATAATTTTATTGTTTTAGAAGCGAACATAAAGAATTACTTTATTGACGAAGATCGTAAAAGAACAGATGTGGTTTTTGAAAAATCAACGAAAACTTCAGATAATGCGGTTGAAATAAAAGCAATAGCATTTGACAAAAATATCTATCAGGGTGAATTGGAAACTAGTAGCCGTGTAGTGAAAATTCCTTACGAACGTAAAGGTCTCGTATATACTGATGCTATTGCAGTTAAAATTCAGAAGACAGGGGAAGGGGATAATGATATAAATGAGAAGGATATAGACGCCATAAAGGCTTTGGTAGAATATACTTTTTATACCTATGTATATAAGATGAGAGAAGGAAATTTTGATTCAGCTTCTTTAGTTAATTATGTTCTGGGTTCAAGTAGTATTCCAACGCCTATTGTTAGAAATCTGATGGCGAGCTTTTTTAACTCGCCTAAGGAGGGGCACGCCTTCACCGTTGAACCTCTCCGTGAAATGGATCGCTGGTTCACTAATGTATCCAGTTCAGTCGTCAGATACGTTACAATTATGTTAATACTAAAACACATACTAACATATGAACACAACGCAAGTGATAATAACGAGTCCAATCTAATAGTAAGTTTTATGAACAGTATAAAGGCTAATATGGATGAAATTAATAGCAATGTAAAAAACGATTTTGATGCACTGATTAGAGAATTCGCTAGTTTGCTGTATAGATACAAGGAAGCTGTATTTACACCTCTTGCAGGCGATAGTCAAGATTTTAGTATTTTCTCTTATGTATATTATGACACGTCAGGTAGAACAAAAGAATACGATGGTTATTATATGAATCCCCGCAACCTAATAAACTTCGGAGATTTAAGTTTCATCTCTAAAAATCTCAAGGGTTCAGATATTATACAAATAATATCGGGTGCTGAGGGAGGATATACACAAGAAATCGCTGCGAAGTTTGTGAATAGCCTTAAAGAAAAGGCTCCAATACCTATAACATTTTTGCCTATCCACTTAGTATCGCATTTAAATAATGAACAAGTTAGTTCTTCGACCAAGACCAAGATTAAACTGTTATCGGGGAACATTGTCCGTCTCGTATTAGGTCAAGCAGCAGAGGGTCGTATTGAACAAGATGCCTTCAGATTTTTGTTAGATCCGATAGTAACCCAAAATGACCCCCGCATAGATTTTTACAAAATAACACACCATAATTGTCAGATATGTGATATCATGAAAGTTTTATCAAATAATCTTCTACACATAGATAAAGAACAGTTCCAAGATTTAGCTCCTATTATTCAAGAGCTATTAGATATAAATAGCATTATACAAACAACCTGGAATGATAAAAATCTAATAGAAGCGTTAGAGGCAACTAATGAAGGTTATGAAAATATCCAAAAAGCATCTAAATCTATAGATGACGGTATATTTACTGAACTCAGAAGAAGTCAGAGAAAATACCCTAGTGTGGTAAGGTACTTAAACCTTTGGGATAATAAAGAGACACAGAAGCAAATAAAAGATTTCTTTGATAATATGTTAGTAGTACTTAGAAAGAGAAGCGCTGATAAAGATACATATTATGCTAACAAACTCATTAATACACTCAATACATATATACAAAAAGCAGCTCAACAAGTAGCTCAAAAAATAGATGAGATAATTAAACTAGATGAGAATAACAAAGAATTGCAAAAAATAAAAAATCTATTAATTACATTAAAGCAAAATAGCACACAATTAGATGAAAATATAAAAAGTGAGATAGCAAGCATTATTGCTGAAATTTATGCAAAAAGCAAAGGCGCAGCAGTAGAAATACAACAATATAGAGACGACGTAATTGAACGCAATTTTAAAATCCTAAATCCTCTTATAAAATATGGCTTTGCGATACTTTTGTCTAATATTCTTTTAAAAATACAATATGGTGAATTACAAGACTACCTTACAAATATTGACTATTCTTTTAAAGCAAGTTATAAAAAGGTTAGTTCAATAGATGATTACGACGATAAGGAATATTTCAATATATTCGTCAGATACATGTTTTATGACATGAATAGGCAAGATATTGAAGGTCCAGACAAAAAAATAGAGCCTAATGTAAATCTTGTCGTTAGGTTGGATCGTATAACGTCTGAAAGTTCAAGCACTGGTATCCCTCTTGTTACGCCTGTCTTTACTGGAAGCGCCAAAGGAAAAGCAAATGTAGAACTGGAAGGTAATACCATCAATGGTAGGCGGGTCTATACTCAGTACGAGTATATAGAAAATGATAGAGGGGTTCCCAACCTATACTGCGATGTTCACCACATGCCTATAAAAGGCACACGTGATGTTGATGGTTTTCTCCATAAAGTTGAGCCTACTATAGATATTGCTTCTAACGATAAGGATGCTAAGTCGGGAAAAAAGCATATGGCCTATAACAACATCATGTTCTTAAGAGACTGGGCAGAACCCCGCTACGCCTTTGCACATTCTGCCCTAGTAAATGCGCTACTAATAATCGGCACATACCTGGTACAAAACACTTTGCTTGGAGATAGTGGGGATTTTGTTAATAGATTCTTGCCATTTGTGATTACTAACATGTATGAATACTATAAAGACGAAATTGAGGCAAATGGTACAAATGAAGCTGGCGTAGAAACATTTTTAAACAATATTAGCGAGAATATATACAAAAAGCCGATTCATCCACTAGTAGCGGCTATAACATTAGCTCTAAATAGAGATGATGAAAAAATAAAAGAGAGGTTGAAAGAAGATTATGCTATTAGGGATTCTAATGAAAGCAATACTTATTCGAGACGGGATAGTTTCATGCGAGACCTACGGCTCAGGTTTTACTCAGTCCAAACGGTATCGGCTGTTAAGTACAATATGTACAGTCTGTACGAACCTGGCATTGTTATTGTATCTGCGCAACAATCACAGAACGAACAGCATGCATAACTCTAAATAGTGTATCAATCAAGCTAATAACAGAATTAGTTGGATAGTAGGCAGATGTAATACCCGTATACCGTTTGTCATTCGTCATATCCCGCATAATGTCTAATATAAAAGATATATTTTTAATGTTTTTTATTGATTTGAATGCTGTCTTGAGATTTATTACTCTGTTATTTTTAATTGTATTCTGCAAGTAGCTGAATGCTCTTGTAAATTTGTCTCTTTGATATTCTCTATTTAGTCTATGTTTGCCGCCGATGGATACGACTGCGACACGAGACATAAGTTTAGCCGCACGTTCGTTTAAGAAGATTTTTCGTTCTATATCTACTTCTTTTTCGGCCATCTGGCGTAGTGTGGTGGCTCGCAGCTCCGCCTTATGACGCATACTCTCCTCATGAACAATACTACAAAAGCCATCTTTTATAAGCACACCATCACATCTGCCCAAGCATCTTGCCAAGTCCCAAGTGCCATAGGGATAGATAACCTCAGCACCCGTAATATAAGCCATATCGTGCATGACTTCTAACATCCTATCCCCATCTATCCCCATCCGAACTGGATAGACTTTACAAATGTTGTTAGATACTAAATACGCAAGCATCTGATAGACTTGTGCTCCAAAGGAAGAGGCGATAAGAAGAATAGGGATACCCGTATTGCGATAGAAACGGCAAAGCTTGTCTAAAGCCAATAAATCCCCGTACTCACCAGCATATAGCATCACATACGGCGTCTCTAAAACAGTCTGCCTAGCAAACGGATCCTCTATAAACTCTTTAGCAACATTAGGAGAATAAAAAGAATACCCATTGATGGGCGTAATAACAACATCCTCATTGTCAATCAAGGAATACTCTAAAGCGTAGAAACCATCTACTCCAATAGTATTATATAACCTAACTAAACCATCTATGAGCATGTTATTAAGTTGAAAAATTTCAGTAACATGCTTCAAAACACTGTCAAAATCATTGAAATATATTGAACTGTTTATTAGTCTTTCGCTAATCTCTTTCTTTATATTATCTAAGTCTTTATCTTCTATATAGCAATGTTCGTTATTTCCTATTTCCTCTTCTATCTTTATTTTGTATGCTAGTGAGGCCGCCATATAGTTATAAAGAGGAAGAATTTCGCGATGATAGTAAGAGAAATATAATTCGTTTTCTGTTATTACTGAAACAATATATCTTGCTTCTTTAGTGGTAAATATTTTTTCGTATCCCATGAGGGTGCCAGTTGAAAAAGCGGCGACATGATCGTCTAAGCAATACAACATGTGCCCTTCATTAAGAAGCACAGACTCGGACAACAAAACAAGCTCTCTAACTTCGTCTATCGGATTTTTCATGTTAATTATGTGCGGTCGAAAGTATCTTTACTAAACTATGCAAGACTTTGACCTTTTAGAGTTTCTGAGCCACAACTACATCAGCTTAGGGAACTTAGTCAATCAAAACATGTGGCGCTCGTACTGCTACGGCGACTCCAACATTTGGTGGTGGCACTTAACAGAAGAGGCCAATATGCCGTTCGGTGATACATCTTATTACTTTA
>Ga0308417_1000969_pt1 | contig 19999 bp, 9 predicted proteins | sample HotsprSampleOS65_FD_203528 | JGI IMG/M metagenome (GOLD analysis project Ga0308417, IMG submission 203528) | Hot spring phototrophic mat microbial communities from Octopus Spring, Yellowstone National Park, Wyoming, United States - 20090730_OS65 ... | reverse complement strand
CAGGCAGCGGAGCTGCTTACTGCGGTTGGTTTTTGCATTTTGCGTCTCATGTACACGGCAAACCGCGGTCCGCTGGTGGTTGGACCCCGCTGGCCCACGGCCCGGACGGCTCATCCGCCGCGTTGCCGCCATCGATCGCGGCGCCGTCAAGGCGAGGCTTTATCCACGGGCTGCTAACCCTTTCGTAGCGGACTTCATCAAGCATTACGGCAAACCCTACGACCCGAACCAGCCGTACCACCGCCAACCATTTGCCGCGGACGTAAGCGAGGGAAAGAACGATCCCATCTATAACGCTCATTCCTACCACACGAAAGTGCCGCACAAGGCCATCATGCGGTACATCCTCCACTACACCGAGCCCGGGGATATCGTCTTCGACGGTTTCTGCGGAACGGGAATGGCGGGAGTCGCGGCGCAGCTATGCGCGGACAGATCGGCTGTCGCGGCTCTAGGCTACACGGTCACTCCGGGCGGGCTGGTGCTGGACGAGGCACAGAACGTCATCTCCCGGCTGGGTCCGCGCATCCCGATCCTCAACGACCTCTCCCCAGCGGCTACGCTCATCGCGGCTGGATATAACCTCACCAACGATCCACAGGCGTTTGCAGGTTGCGCGAGAGAGCTGTTGGCCAGGTTTAACCGTGAATACGGCTGGATGTATGAAACACGCGATCCTGCAACCGGCGCGCGCTGCCCGATCGACTTTACGGTTTGGTCCGAAGTCTTTTCCTGTCCGGACTGCTCAGGAGAGATTGAATATTGGAGCCTTGCCTATGACGAATCGTCCGGAAAGATTGACGACTTGCTCATCTGTCCGCACTGTTCGGCCGAACTGGCCAAACGCAGCCTTGCACGACAGACCACCACATACTTTGACAAAGCGCTCCAGCGAACACGGACCAGGCAGGTGCTGCGGCCGGTTGAGATTCAGTACCAACTCAATCGTGAGAGAAAGCGGAAGGAGCCGGATGAGTCTGATTTTGAAACGCTAAGAAAGGTGGATGGCATTCTGGATTCGATGAGGTACCCCACGGACTTGATGATGTTCGTTCCGGAAGAAGAAGAATGGGGCGACCTCTACCGTGGCTACCACGAAGGTATCAGCCGGGTGCACGATTTCTTCCTTCCGCGGCAACTCGCTGCCTGCTCTTTACTGTGGAACCTGGGCGAGGCTCTACCAACCGAGGAGACGAGGCGACTCTGGCGGTTTACATTGCAGAGCGTCGTCGTCAGTTTTACACGACGAAATCGTTTTCTTAAGAACGCGTATTCCCAAGTGAATCGTGCTCTCAGTGGAACTCTCTATATTGGATCAACGGTGAGTGAGCCAAGCCCCTCCTATGTCCTCTCTGGAAAGATCAAGCGGTTTGGCGGTGCGGTCCCCACGAATGGGACACCAGCCATTGTGACGACGGGATCGCTTGCGCGAATAGGTCTTCCCAAGGACTCAGTGGACTACGTCTTCATCGATCCTCCGTTTGGGGACAACCTGCCTTACGCCGAGCTGAATTTCCTTTGGGAAGCCTGGCTAAAGGTGTTTACCAATTCGGGCCAGGATGCCGTGCTCAGCGGCGCACAGAAGAAAGATTTGGCCGTCTATACAGACATGATGGCGGCATGTCTGGCTGAGGTGTACCGGGTCCTAAAGCCGGGTAGGTGGGTGACGGTCGAGTTTCATAACTCTCGAAACGCTGTCTGGACCGCGATCCAAGAGGCGCTTGGCCGCGCGGGGTTCATCATTGCTGACGTCAGTGTCCTCGATAAGGGGATGAAGACCAAGAAGCAGATGCACGCTAAAGCCGTCAACAAGGACCTCGTCATTTCGGCCTACAAGCCAAATGGCGGTCTTGAGACTCGGTTCCATCTGGAGGCTGGGACCGAGGATGGCGTCTGGGATTTCGTCAGGACCCATCTCGGCCAGCTTCCGGTCTTTCTGTACAAGGGCGGCCAACTCCAAGTTATCGCTGAGCGCCAGAAGGTGCTCTTGTTTGATCGCATTGGTAGGTTATGGCGCGGTACCGCCTGGAAGGCGGCCCGTTTCCATGTAACCCCCTTTCAAACTGTGCGTGCGGCTCTCCCGCACACAGCTTACCGATGATCTTGGTGGCGCGGCTTGCGCAGCGTAGCGCACGGTTCCGCGCAGTTGATGCAGTCCCATACCGTAGAAGTGAGCGGGAGTCCATTGGATCCGACGTTGCGCCCGTTGGCCGCCCCGGCGGTACAACCACCGCAGCAGCCGCCGGTACACGAAGACGTCCATCTGGTGAAACTCCCGTCGGCAGGTGCCGCTGCGGAAGTAGTTCCCCCATCCCCGAAGCACGGGATTCAGTTCCGCGATGATCTGCTTCACATCCTTCCCGCTGTTCCGCCGGTCCGTGATTTCCCGCACGCGGTCCCGGAGCCGCTTCCGCGCCTTGGGGGACGGCCAGCGGTGCATGTAATAGCCCCGCGGGTTCCGCAAGATACTTCTCTTCTTGCGGATCGTACAGCCCAAAAACACGAAACTCCCCTTCCCGCGCCGCAAATCCACCATCCGCGTCTTCTCCGGGTGCAGCGTCAATCCCAGCTTGCTCATCACAAACTGGATTCGCCGAAGAGCCTCCTTCGCCTTCGCCTCCGTGGGCGACATCACCACGAAGTCATCCGCATACCGGATCAGCACTCCCAGCGACCCACACTTGGCCGCCCAGAGCCGGTCCAGAAAGTGCAGGTAGATGTTGGCCAGCAGCGGTGAGATCACTCCGCCCTGCGGGGTTCCCGCCAGCGTCGTGCGCACCTCGCCTTCCTTCATCACCCCGGCCCTCAACCACTGGCGGATCAACTTCAACACCCGCCGGTCTGAGATTCGCTCCCCCACCAGCACCATCAACTTCTCCTGGTCGATGCTGTCGAAGTAGCCTTGGATGTCTGCATCCACGACGAAGTCGTGGCCCCGGTTGCCCGCCAGGCGGATTGCTTCCAAGGCCTGCACCGCGCTCTTCTTCGGCCGGAACCCAAAGCTCGACGCCTCGAAGTCCGCTTCGAAGATCGGCTCGATGATGATCTTCGCCGCCATCTGCACCACCCGGTCCCGCACCGTCGGAATCCCCAGTGGCCGCTGCTTGCCCTCTCCTTTCGGTATGTATCGCCGCCTTACCGGTTGCGGACGATATCGGCCTGCCCGCAACGCGGCTTGAATCCCCGCCACAAACTTCTCCGCCCCGTGCTGCTCGATGGCTTGGATCGTCTCGGCGTCCACTCCCGCCGCGCCGCCGTTGCTGCGCACTCGCTTCCATGCTTCCCACAGAACGTCACTTCTGGAGATCCGGTCATACAGCGCATGGAACCGCCGCGTCTTGCTCTGCTTGGCGCACGCCCATAGCTTGCGTTGGAGTTCTCGCACTTTGTCTGCTGCTGGGTCTTTGTCCGTTTCCGGCATGCCCTCGCGCTTACCTCCACCCCCAAGCTCGATCAAAGCAGGGCCCCTTCCCTCCAGCGTGTTTGGCTGCACGCCTTCCCCGGTACTATGGACCCCTCGGACTCCCTCCCGGCTCTGGGCGCTTTCAGCCGTCCGGCCTTATACGCCCGGTCTTTGCCTGACGAGGCTTCCAGGTAGGGCCTCTCCTGTTCCGCGCTGCTCTGTCCCGACGTGCCGCCGCCTGCGACCCCGGGGAGGTCCAGCACCCGTTCCGGTCCAGAGTGCTGTCTGTTGCCTTCGCCGCGACATGACCGGCTCGGCCCTCCCCAACACCTTTCGGCTGACAATATGACGTGGCTGCAGCGTTCACCTGTTGTTGCGGCCCGCTGGTTTGCTCCCCTCTCTTTCAAGGGCTTTCGACACTCCGCTTGGCTCGGTCGGATCTCTCCTCCCGGCTGGAGTCTGCTACCGGGCGCTCCGGCGCTTACCCGGACGGGACTTTCACCCGCGAGAACAACGCGTCTTTCAGGACGCACCACGCTCCCCATTTCACGCTGAGCCGGAACAGTTCTGGCCGGCGTCTATCGCCGCGCAGCTTGCTGTCGGCGGGAGAACCCGCATCCTATGGCTCGGGTTTTTCTCGGCTGTGTGCCTCCAGGTAGTCCTCGATGAACCTCGACGCCTCGGTTTTCGATTCGAAGCGGGACACGATCAGGAACAACAAAACCTCTTTCAAGGACCGGCGCACGTATCCCAGCTCGCTCGTGAGTCCCCACTCGTCCGACTGCCGCGACGCCTTCTTTCGGTGCGCTCTCAGCTCCTGACCCAGAAGCCGCATGAGAGCAGCGATTTGGTGGTGGTACTCGACGTACCGGTCCGCGGCCGTCTGCTTCATCTGCCGTTTCAGGCGTTCCGATTCGATTCTCGGTAGCTGGTCCATGGGCTCGTTTTCTCGTTGTCGCCGCCCGTTGGGTGCGACCAGTGATAGGATCCATGAGGTTCCCAGAAAGTCAAGTCATCGTTGGTAATTGTTGGTGACGTGCCGCTACCTGCGTGGGGATTGGCCCGACGGTTCCAGTGGCGTTCGAGCGGCCGGCCCGGTATGCCTGGGAATCCCGAGGAGCCCGGCGAACGGCATTGACAGCAGCTGACAGCAACTAGTAGCATACGCGACATGGGCGCAGCGACGAACAACACGGTTTCGCCGAGGAACAGCTGATGGGGAAGGGAGCAAGCGACGTCCTCACGATAGAGGAGCTCGCGGACTACCTGAAGGTCTCGAAGTCGACCCTCTACAAGCTGGCGCAGGAGCGGAAAGTGCCAGCGCAGAAGGTGGGGCGGCACTGGCGCTTCCATCGGGAGACCATTGACCGCTGGCTCGGTGAGCGGGAGAACGAGAGCGTGACCAGCTCGTCCGGGAAGAAGAAGCCATGGCGAAGCTGACCCTTCAGAAACTTGAACGTCACCTCTATGGCGCGGCCGACATCCTGCGCGGGAAGATGGACCACGCCGAATTTCGCGACTTCATCTTCGGGATGCTGTTCCTCAAGCGGTGCTCGGATGTCTTCGAGGAAGAGCGCGAGCGCGTCATTCAGGAGGAACTGAAACAAGGAGCGTCACGGAGGGAGGCCGAAAAGGCCGCCGAGGACTCGCGAAACTACGATCTCTTCTTCGTCCCCAGGCGCGCCCGCTGGGCCGAGATCCGCGACCACCTCCACAACAACGTCGGGGATGGCCTCAACAAGGCACTCGGAGCTCTGGCGGAGGCCAACCTCGTGCTAGCCGGGGTGATGGACCACATCGACTTCACCCGCAAGGTCGGGGACAGTTCGCTACCGGATGGGAAGCTGCGGGCGCTCATCAAGCACTTCAACAAGTACCGCCTGCGGAACAGCGACTTCGAGCACACCGACCTGCTCGGTTCCGCCTACGAGTACCTGATCTACATGTTCGCCGAGTCGGGCGGACGCAAGGGCGGCGACTTTTACACCCCGCGCGATATCGTCCGCATGATGGTGCGGCTGGTCAAGCCCAAGGAGAAGATGGAGATCTACGATCCCTGCTGCGGGTCGGGCGGCATGCTCATCTTCTCGAAGCGGTACGTCGAGGAGCACGGCGGCGACGGAAAGAACCTGTTCCTCTACGGCCAAGACTCCAGTGGATCGGCCTGGGTCGTGTGCAAGATGAACATGATCCTCCACGGGATTAGCGAGAAGGCCGAAATCCTGAACGAGGACACCCTCGCCCATCCGCGCCACCTGGACCACGGAGAACTCCGCCGGTTCGATGTCGTCCTCTCGAATCCTCCCTTCGGCATGAACTACAGCCGCGAGGGGATGGAGTTCAAGGAGCGGTTCCGCTACGGCTTCTGTCCCGAGACGGGGAAGAAGGCCGAGCTGATGTTCATTCAGCACATGCTCTCGGTGCTTCGGCCGAGGGGGATACTCGCCACGGTCGCGCCGCACGGCGTCCTCTTTCGAGGCGGCAAGGAAGGTCAGATACGGCAGGGCTTTATCGACGACGACCTCATCGAAGCCGTGATCGGATTGGGACCGAACCTCTTCTACGGGACGCAGATTCCGGCCTGCATCCTTGTGATGCGGCAGAACGGCAAGGCGAAGCCGAAGGACCGCCAGGGCAAGATCCTGTTCATCAACGCCGATCAGGATTACGAGCCCGGCCGGGCGCAGAACTATCTGCGGCCCGAGCACGCCGAGAAGATCGTCCGTACCTTCGACAACTTCGAGACCATCCCGGGATACTCGCGCGTGGTCGACTTGGACGAGATCAGGGCCAACGACTACAACCTGAACATTCGGCGTTACGCGGACAACGCCCCGCCGCCTGAACCGCACGACGTCCGGGCGCACCTCGTGGGCGGCATCCCCAAAGTCGAGGTCGCCGCCAAGAAGGATCTCCTGGCATCGCACGGAGTGAAGCCCGACGTGCTCTTCGTGGACCGCGACGCCAAGTACTACGACTTCGCCCCGGCCATTGCGGACCGAGCCGCCATTAGGAAAGTCGTGGAGGAAACGCCTGGGGTGAGCAGGAAGGAGAAGCAGCTCCGAGAGGCCTTCGGCCAGTGGTGGGACGCGCAAAAAGGCAAGCTCGAACGACTCCCCGGCAACAACAACGTGATGAAGGTTCGGACTGAGTACCTGACCTCCTTCGAGGAGGCGCTCGCTCCTGTCGGGCTGCTCGACCGCTTCAAGATCGCGGGCGTCATCGCTTCCTGGTGGAACTCAGCCTACGACGAACTCAAGACCATTGTGGCCCAGGGATTCACGGGCCTGATCGACGGGTGGGTGCAGACCATCAAGGACTTCATCGAGGGCGAAGACAACGGCGAGGAGGACGACTTCAAGCCCCTCGAGCACAAGATCGTCGCCAGGCTTATTCCCGAATACTTACAGGAACTGGCCGACGCCGAGGCCGAGATCGAGCGGCTCAAGGCGGAGAAGGAGTCCTTCGAGCGGGGCGAGCACCTGGAGGACAGCGGCGAGGAATACGACGGCAAGGATCGCAACTACGGCAAGGAGCTGGAGGATCGCATCAAGGACCTCAAGGGCCGACTCGTCGAGAAGGTCGGCCACGTGCGAGTCCCCTCGCTGGACGGAAACGACGAAGACCTCAGCGCGGCCCAGTTCTTGGAGAACCTGGCCAAGACCAAGGCGGCGGCGAAGGCGGTCCAGGAGAACATCACCGAACTGGAGGCCATCGTCGAGGAGATGATGGAGGCGCAGCAGCTCGTGCAGCCCTACAAGCAGATCAAGAAAGACCTGGCCGCTGCCCGCAGGAAGTACCAGGCACTCAAGGCCGCGCTGGTCAAGCGACTCGAGGAGGCCCGGGCGAAGCTCACGCCGAAGGAGGACCGGGAGCTTGTACTCGACCTCATCCGGGAAGGCATGGCCCGGCACCTGGAGCGTTACGTCGTGGCCCACCGGCAGGAGGTCGTGGCCGCCGTGGAAAACTGGTGGGACAAGTACGCGGTGCCGATGCAGGTTACTGAGGAGGCGCGAGACCAGGCCGCCAAGCGCCTGAGTGCGGTGATTGGGGGGCTGGGGTATGTCTGAGTGGGATGCGCTGAGGTTGGGTAGCTTGGTATCGATACGGAAAGGCAAATTGGCCAGACTATCGCCGAATCCGAAAGATGGTTTTCTACCCTATCTCGGTGCAGGCGCGCTCGAAGGACGCATCGAGGCATTTGCAGAGACCTCCAGTGCCGAACTGGCAACCAACAAGGATGTGCTGATGCTATGGGATGGCGAACGTTCCGGGTTGGTAGGTAAGGGATACGAAGGTGTGGTCGCCTCAACTGTCGCAAGACTAACGCCAAAAGACGGCGTAGACACCGCGTTCCTATTCCATGCCCTTGGTCACAAGTTCGAGTGGATTCAGGCACGCCGCACTGGTACCGGAGTTCCGCATGTTCCGAAGGACCTATGCGACATCCTCATTGTTCCCATACCAAAGTCCGCTGGAGAGCAACGCGCCATCGCCGCCATCCTCGACGCCGCCGACGAGGCGATTGCGAAGACCGAGGCGCTGATCGCCAAGCTCAAGTCCATCAAGCAGGGTCTCCTGCACGACCTTCTGACCCGGGGCCTCGATGACAACGGCGAACTCCGCGACCCCGACACGAATGAGGCGCAGTTCAACAAGACACCTCTTGGGGTTAGGCCCAAGGAGTGGCAGGTTCGACCGCTTGGTCAAGTACTTTTGGAGATTGGTGGAAGGCTTCAAACGGGTCCGTTCGGAAGCCAATTACATGCTCATGAGTATCAGCCAGACGGCGTGCCCGTCATCATGCCTGAGAATATCCAGGACGGGAGGATCGAACTGCAGAGCATCGCTCGAGTGAGCGAAGCAAAGGCCACCGCAATGGCTCGTCACCGCATCAGTGCGGGGGATATTGTCTTTGCCCGCCGTGGTGATTTGTCTCGAGCGGCAGCAACTTCCGAGCGAGAGCAGGGTTGGCTCTGCGGAACGGGGTGTTTTCTGCTGCGACTACCATCGGGTACCGTTAATCCGTTCTGGCTAGCGGAGGTTTACAGGTCCGTCTATGTGCAGCGGCAGGTTGAGGCTCGCTCCGTCGGTTCCACGATGCTTAGCCTCAATAATACAGTGATGGAGAGTCTGCTCATCGGTTGGCCCACGAAGGCAGAGCAAGATGCGATTATGGCCCGACTCGATGAGTGGAGCCAGCGCATCGCCGGAGAGTCTGCATACCTGTCGAAGCTCAAAGGCATCAAGAAGGCTCTGATGCAGGACCTGCTCACAGGCCGCGTGCGCGTGCCGGGAGACAAGGCCCCAACGTTCGCAACGGGATAGTCGCATGACCGAGATACCCGAACTCAAACCGCCGACCAGTACTCCGACCGAATGGTCCGAGGTCGAGCGCCCGCTGCTGCTGCAACTCGCCCGCATGGGCTGGCAGATCCTGTCCGGCGACATGGACGTGCCGGACCTCACGGAGCGGGAGAACTTCCGGCAGGTGGTGCTCTACGGCCGGCTCCGGGAGGCCATCAAGCGGATCAACGCGGACGACGGTCCCGTGGACGACTTGACCGTGGATCGCGCCATCCGGGCGCTCGAGGGTACGGGCGGCCAGGCCCTCCTCGAGAAGAACCGCATCCTGACCGAGCGCCTCATCAAGGGCGTCCCGGTCGAGTCGACGGAACCAGGCGCCCAACGGCAACGCTGGATTCGCTTCATCGAATTTGACCCCGCGAAGCAGGACCGGAACAACTTCCTGGCCATCAACCAGTTCCGCGTGGATCTTCCCGGCCGGGGGACCTTCGTTATCCCGGATGTGGTTCTCTTTCTGAATGGCCTGCCAGTAGTGGTGGTCGAGTGCAAGAGCCCGAGCAACACCGACCCCATCGGGGAGGGCCTGGATCAACTCCTGCGCTACTCCAACAACCGTTACTGGGTGGACGAGGACGAAGGCGTCGAGGACCTCTTCCTCTTCAACCAACTCATGGTGGTGACATGCTTCTACATGGCGCGGCTGGGCACGCTGGGCGCCCACCACGAGCACTACATGGAGTGGAAGGACACGACGCCGCTCACGCCCGAAGAAGTGGCACAGGAGCTTGGGAAGACGCCGACGGCGCTCAAGAGCCAAGAGATTCTCGCCGCCGGTGCGCTCCGGCCGGGCCACCTGATCGACATTCTTCGCAACTTCATCCTCTTCAAGGCCGAGGACGGGAAGCTCGTCAAGATCGCTCCCCGCTACCAGCAGTTCCGCGCCGTCCACAAGGCCGTGGACCGCCTGCTCACGGGGAAGACGCGCCAGCAGGACGAGAAGGACCAGGACCGTCGCGGCGGCATCATCTGGCACACGCAGGGGTCCGGCAAGAGCATCACGATGGTCTACCTGGTGCGCAAGATGCGGACGATCCCGAAGTTACGGGCCTTTAAGGTGGTGGTGGTCACCGACCGGACCGACTTGGAGAAGCAGCTCCGCGACACGGCCGCCCTGACTGGCGAAACCATCCGGCCGGACCAGCAGGACAGCAGACGGCGAGGATCGGCCACGGAAATCCTGAAGGGCATTCTCCGGGAAGATAGCCCGGACATCGTCTTCGCCATGATCCAGAAGTACCTGGAGCGAACGGGCGAAGCCGAAGTGTTCGAGTACGAAGTCCCGGTCCACCCGCCGAAGCACCGCGAACAGGATCTGGTGGCGGACACGCCACGGACGAAGACGCTGCGGCAGGTGGTGCGAGACCAGGAGTTCGAGGTCCTAAACGAGTCCTCGAACGTCCTCGTGCTGATCGACGAGGCCCACAGATCGCACACCAAGACTTTCCACGCCAACCTGATGAAGGCGCTGCCCAACGCCGCGAAGATCGGGTTTACCGGGACGCCCATCATGCGGTGCGACAGGGCAAGCACGCAAGGCATTTTCGGCGAGTTCATCGACAAGTACCGGTTGAACGAGGCGGTCGAGGACGAAGCCACCGTCAAGATCGTTTACGAGGGGCGCACGGCCGACGGGCTTGTGGAGCACACCGACCGGTTGGATCAGAAGTTCGAGGACCTGTTCCGGGACTATACCGAGTCTGAGAAGCAGGTCATCAAGAACAAGTATGCCGCCGAGGGCGACGTGCTGGAAGCGCCGAAGCTCATCGCTGAGAAGGCGGCGGACATGCTGCGTCACTACGTCCGGTCCATTCTGCCGAACGGGTTCAAGGCTCAGGTTGTGGCCGTCTCGCGGCTGGCCGCCATACGTTATCGGGAGGCCCTGGAGGAAGCTCGGACCCGCCTGGTCACGGAGATCGAGGCTCTCGATCCCGGCAAGCTGCGTCTATCCGATGAAGATCTGGAGCGTGAAGACGAGTACTCGAGGTTTCTGATCGGCGCGGCCAGGCACCTCGATACCATCCGCCGCCTCGAGTTCGCAGCCATCGTCTCCCAAAACCACAACGACCCGCCGTCATGGCGCGACTGGACGGACAAGGCTAGCCAAGATGCGTTGATCGCCCGGTTCAAGAAGCCCCTCGTCCACGAGGACCCGACCAAGCAGGATGGGCTCGCCTTCCTCTGCGTGAAAAGCATGCTCACGACCGGATTCGACGCCCCTGTCGAGCAGGTGCTTTACCTGGACAGGAAGGTTGTGGCGCACGAGCTGTTGCAGACGATTGCTCGGGTCAACCGCCGCGTCAGGGGCAAGGACTGCGGCTACATCGTGGACTACATCGGCGTGGCCCGGCATCTCCATGATGCCCTCGGGGACTACGACGACGAAACCCACGACCCGATGGTGGACGTCCGGGATGAACTGCCCAAGCTGCGTGACCGGCACAAGCGCGTTCTCGACGTCTTCCTCACTCGCGGGATCGCCAGCATTCGGGACGTAGAGGCCTGCGTCGATCTGCTGGCGGACGTGAAGATTCGCTCCGAGTTCATCAACACGTTTCGCCAGTTCCTCGAGAGTCTCGGCATCGTGATGCCTCGCCCCGAGGCGATTCCCTATCTCCGGGATGCGAAGATCTTGGGGTTCATCGCCAAGGTCGCCGCGAACCTCTACTACGACGATCAGCTGAATCTGTACGGGGTGAAGCACAAGGTGAAGGCGCTGATCGACGAGTACATCGCGGCGAACGGCATCGATCCGAAGATCCCTCCGGTTGAGATCCTGGACGTCAACTTCGCGGAGCATGTGGATGCCGGGAAGTCGGCGAAGGCACGGGCCTCACGGATGCTGCACGCAGCGCGGCACCATATCAGCATCCACCTGCATGAGGACCCGGCCCTATTCACCAAGCTGAGCGAAAAGCTGGAACAGATCCTTCAGGACCTCAAGGACAACTGGACCGAGTTGGAGCGCGAGCTTCGGCGCTTCATCGACGAGGAGTTGAAGCAGGGGCGTGAACAGGAAATCGAGGGCCTCGATCCGAAGGTCCAGGCCCCCTTCTTCGGCCTCTTAAAGGAAGCTATTGAGGCGTCATCGGGGCAGAAACTTCAGGGTGACACCTTCCGATCCGCCGTCACGGCGACGGTCGAGATTGTGGAGCATGTTCGGAATGAGATAGCCCGCGTCGGCTTCTGGCGAGACCCTCCAAGCCGCCAGCGGCTGGAAAACTGGGTCTATCGCCACCTCAGACGATCACGGCTTGTTCCTGAAGACAAGGTCCAGGAACTCGCGATCCGGATCGTGGACCTTGCCAAGAGCAGACACAGGTTCCTGACGTCATGAAGGAACTCGTCCACATCGATGACTTGCGCGTCGAGGTACGGCGGAGCCCTCGCCGGCGGACGGTCGATCTCATCGTCGATAGGTTCGGGGATCTGGTGATCAACGTCCCCGAGACGCTTCCCCCTCAGAACGTGGAGGCCATCGTCCGCAAGAAGCAGGAGTGGATCTTCACGAAGCTCAATCAGAAGGAGATCGTCCTTCGGCCAGGGGAACCCAAGGAATACGTCACGGGAGAGGGTTTCCACTACCTGGGCAAGAAGTACCGGCTGAAACTCTTCGACCCGGGGCCGGCCGATGCAGGCCTGGCCCCACTTCGCTTGCTAAACGGGCGGTTCTGGATGCGCCGGTCCTCGGCGTCTGAGGGCCGCAGCCACTTCATCCGGTGGTACACCGACCAGGGGCTGAAGTGGATCACAAACGCTGTGGATACGCTCCACGAGCGGGTGGGCGCACAACCTCGCTCGATCTATGTGCGAGATCTGAAGTACCGGTGGGGATCGTGCAACGCGGCGGGCGATGTGTACTTCCACTGGCGAGTCATGCTTCTCCCCCCCAGGGTAGTTCGTTACCTGATCATCCACGAGCTGGTACACCTACACGAACACAACCACAGCCCGGCCTTCTACGAGCGGCTCGGTCGCGTTGCGCCGGATTACCGAGAGATCGACTCGTGGTTGAAGGCAAACGGTGACCAGTACGCCCTGTAGGAGCGCGGCCAGTATGAACGGGTTGACTCTTTGGCTACGTCGGCTGCTTTCAATAATCTACGGTTTGGTGGAATCGCTCAGAAGACCGGCCCGGCCGGGTGAGCCGACGAGCGCGGAGACAGCCGAGACGAAGGAGACGCTGGAAGTGCCTATGCTCACGGACGCGTCTACCATCGCTCCGTCACCAGGTCACGACGGTCGGTCGTCTGACAGCAACACACGACAAGAGGCAGAAAGGGAAGTCGTCGGTGACCACGTGCAATCGCACCATCCAGTTACCTCGGACGAAGAGTTGGCTTCGGAAGTCCCCCATGCTGAGAGCGATCACTTTGAGGAAGCGCGTGGTATCGAGCCTGCCAACCCGCTGGTGAGCCAGGGTCAGCAGACCGCTGGCGAGAGCACTGACATGGAATCATCACCTCCGCCATCGGGCACTCAATCCTCTGTCGCCACCTCGCAGGCTGCCAGCACCGAAGAACAGCAGAGACGACACCTCCCTCCGGAGGAGCGCGGTGGTAGGCCGCGAGGTGCTGGGCCGACGGGATTGAAGAAGTCTACCGTGGTGGAGAGGGGTAAGAAGCCGGAGCTGGTGTGCTGGAGGCAGGGGATGAACTGGGTCGTTGGCCTGGCGGTGCCGGAGGACGCGGCCGACCATGAATGGTTTGTCAACCAGACGTCCTCGGTCTTGGAGGAGGACGGCCAAAAGCCGGGACACTGGGCGCTCGCGGACCCCCTGGGCCCCGTGGAGGCGAGAAACGAGAGAGGAGATCGCTTGTTCTACTTTCCAGAGGAACGCTTCCGGATTTTCAAGCTGTTCGGCCCTTCGAGCGACCGTGGAACGTACATGCGGTCTTTGACCTGTGGGCGATTCCTAATCGTCGCCCCGGCCGAGTGGGAGCTCACGGCGGAGAACTCAAACATAGAGTTCCCTATTGCTCCGGAATATCTGGTTGACATGCGATGGCGCGCCCACCACGTGAGACTCTCCCGAGGGGTTGCCGGTCCTCCTCCGACATTTACTACGGGCGAACGGGCGAGCGAGGGCGTGCCGGTGGCCGGGTCTGCGTTCGATCTGGAAGGAGAAGTCCTGTCCGACGCCTGTCTGGACGCCGGCCCCTTGTTTCATGGCGAGCCACCGCGGCTTCGATGCCGTCCGGGAGCTACCTACAAGACAGCGGTGGTCGGAAAGGAAGGGCCGCGGGAGAGGTGTCCTTCTTGGCGCAAGTCCGCTTCAAACTTTGAGGAGCTTCGGCGCGAAATATCTCGCCGGGGATCGGGCTGGTTTTTCGTCCGGCTCTACGATCACGATGATCGTCTGATCGAGAGCCTGGACTTTCGCTTCTCGTCGAAACTGAAGTCGATCAAGATTCACGCCGACTCGCCTCTGCCCGGCCCCTACGGACACAATCCCGCGATCGTCGACATCCTCCATGATGATACCGTCGAGGTCAGAGCAATGGAACCAGACCCGTCTGATGCGCTGTCGGCAGTCAGGACCGATATCGGTTCTCGCATCGAGATACCGCCATCGCCGCGCTTCGACCAGACGAGGTGGATAATCGAGGAGCACCATGGTTCCGGAGTCGTGATATGCCTCAAAGTTGATCGAGTGTGGTGGGCCCTTCGCAATGAGCAAACCGAGTATTCAGAGAGCAAATGGACGGATCGTCCGCTGGCCCTCACGCAGGAAGACCTTACAGCAACCTCTTGCCAGATCCTCCGTGTCCGCCTTCCCTCCGCCTGGCGGTGGAAGGAAGTACGCGTTGGCCTGGAGCCGCAAAGGAGTGTGAAGCTGCATCCAGTGGCAGGCAGTCCGATCGAGCGTGAAGTCGCGAGCCGCGAGCTCGGAAGATTCGCGGACCTGGAGGAGCCAAGGGAGAGCCTCGAACTCAAGCTGTGGGTAATGTCAGAGGGGAGCAATGCCTCTGACTGGAGGGAGGCTCTGTTGGCCCAGGTATCCCTAACGCCCCCGCGTGTAACACCCAACCCGCCCCCTTCAGCCCGTCTGGAACACTTCGATCCCGTTCCCCTGATGCGGCTGCTTACCGCTATCCGGCGGCGACACCCCCGGTACAAAAGGAGAATCGACGAGTTGCGACGGGATTACTATTGCCCAATCCGGCCCAGAAGGCGAGGCACCAGAGAGCAGCGTCAGGCTTTCGTCAGGCAGGCGCTCTTGCTGATGGCATTTGTCATAGAGGAACTGAGTGCTCTGGGAGAAACTCCATGGGTGCCTGCGCGTTGGGCGCGCCGCGCGGAAATCGCGCGCAGACAATTCGCACAGGACTTTGACGAATTCAAGCTTAGCGCGTCCAGGGCTGCTGCCGTGCGAAGCCACGGTCAGAACCCACCGGTCACAAAGTGAACTGTATGTTGCGTCCGTCTGAGCCTGTTAATCATTTCCATTTGGCGCGTGAGATTCAAGAGCGCTACCACGCATACCTAAGGACCAGCTTCTACTTCCGTGACCCTGACCTGCGGCGGTCATTCGAAGCTGAACTCAACCGGGGCCACCTGGTTAAGGGTCCGTTCTTAGAGTTGACTCCTGTCTACCGCCGGAAGACGGCGACCAGCGATCTCCTAGTAGAGCTGCTGGGCAGCGAGATTGACCCTGGATTCGTCGCGTCGCTCGATCCGGACCGGATGCTGTACGTTCATCAGGAGCAAGCCATGCGCCGCCTCGCAGCGGGACGCAACGTCATCGTGGCTACGGGTACGGGCAGTGGAAAGACCGAGGCGTACCTGTTGCCGATTTTGCTGTCGCTGTATCAGGAGAATCTTGCCGGCGCGCGAGCTCCTGGCGTTCGCGCCCTTGTTCTCTACCCGATGAACGCTCTTGCGAACGACCAGCGCCGGCGCCTGGGTGAGCTGGCAAGACGTCTTCGGGAGCATGGAAGCCGGTTCTCGTTCACCTTTGGACGATACACGGGGGAGACCCCCGAAGATGAACGCGACTCACGGCGCAACGCACGCCAGCAGCTGGACGGTCGTCTACCGGGGGAATTGGTGTTGCGTTCCGAGATGCGGAGCTCACCGCCGGATATTCTGTTGACCAATTTCTCCATGCTCGAGTACTTGTTGCTGCGCCCGGATGATAGCCAGCTCTTCGACGATGGAAGCGGTGCTACTTGGCGATTCTGTGTTCTTGATGAGGCACACCAGTACCGGGGCACTAAGGGAATCGAGATGGCGATGCTCATTCGACGGCTCAAGCAGAGGCTGGCGGACGGAGGTCTGGGGAGAAGGCTTCGGTGTATCGCAACGAGCGCCTCTTTGGGGGGTGGTGAGGAGGGGCGCGAGGGTCTTGCAATGTTTGGGCAGGAGCTATTCGACGAGCCCTTCACAGCCGACGATGTGATCCTGGAGGAGCTTGCCAAAGTTCCATCTGGCCAATCGGCTCGGATTAGACCGGACGAGTATGGGGACCTTCTGACACTTATCGACGCTGGTCCGGGAACGGCCACGGCCGCCCTCCAAGAGCTGGCTTTGCGCCACAACGTCCTCCTTTCGGACACCTCCAGTATTCCCGGGTGTCTCTATAGCCTCCTCTCTGCCGATGTGCGGCTCCAGCGACTTCGGGAGACGCTGGAAGCCCCACGTGACTTGCACGAGGCGGCGGCCACGGTGTTCGAGGAACTTCCTCCTGAAGGGCGCGAAGCCGCGCTGCACCAGTTTTTGCAACTGGCCACGAGCGCCCAGGAGCCGAAATCAGGAACGCCGCTTCTCGCGCTTCGCTACCACTTCTTCGTACGGGCCCTCGAAGGGGCCTTCGTGCGTTGCTGGCCGACGAAACGGGTCTTGCTCTCTCGCGGCAGCAGCGGAGGCGAATCAGACGAAGATGCCGGGGAAGGCGCATGGTTTGAGATCGCCCTGTGCCGTGAGTGTGGCCAGCACTACTTCGTCGGGAGGCGGGACGGGAGCTATCTGCGCGAAGCCTTGCGGGACTGGAGTAACGACGAGTTTAGCGTGTCCTTCTTCCGCCCGCTAGAAGGCGAGGAAGCAACGCAAAACGGCGACACCCCTCGTTCCCGATTGTGCTTACGGTGCGGTGCGATCACGCGGCAGAGCCGCACTCCGGCGAATCCCATTTGCGGGCACGACTCACTGATTGACGTGATTGAGGAGTCCGTCCGTGATCTGGCTGAGGACCAAGTACGAACTTGCGGCGCGTGCAACTACCGCGGGCCTGACCCGGTGCGAGAGATCATACATGGCAACGACGGCCCGAACGCGGTGATCGCCACCGTTATGCATCGCTCGCTGCCTAGCGAGCGACGCAAGGTACTTGGCTTTGTGGACGGTCGACAGGAAGCGGCGTTCTTTGCTTGGTATCTGGAGAAAAGCTACAGCTCGCTTCTCGGGCGTAATCTCCTGCTGATGTCCCTTAGATCCCTGGCGGCGGATGGCTACGGGGAGGTCTCACTGGCCAGCCTCGCCGCGCGGCTCAGGGACACGCTGCGCAATGAGCAGGTTATTTCCGAAGCTGCTGATGATCTGGAGGCCCTGAAGGAGGCGTGGAAGCTGGTGTTCTGGGAGTTCAGCACCGACGAACCACGTCTCTCTCTGGAGGGGGTCGGGCTGGTCCACTGCTTTCCGAAAGTCCCCGACGACATGCGGATTCCAGCCTCGCTTTGCCGACCGCCGTGGTCGTTGTCCGAAGTGGAGTGCAAGACCCTAGTTTCCTTGCTACTTGACTCGATCCGGACTGACCATGCCGTTGAACTACGCGCGGACCCCGGGGTGAACCTTTCTTGGAGCGATCTGGGTATGAGTGCCTCACAAGCCGCCATGGAGATCGGGAGAGGACGCAACCAGGTGAATGCTTGGGATGGTTCAAGGACGAGGCGCGTCCGATTTCTCACGCGCCTCCTCAAGACCTCAGCGGATGCCCCCTCCAACGAAAGAGAACTGGTTTCGGAAGCGCAGCGACTCCTACGGGAAATCTGGGAGGAGTTCAAGGTGGCGGGCGGTGCGGTCCCCCTGCTCGTCCGCGTTGGTGACGCGCGGCGCGCAAATCCCGACTGGTGGCGATTTCGGCTGCTCAAGCCTGGAGACTCTCATTACCGATGCAACACTTGCGGCCGCTACCAAGCGCTGTCGGTCAGAGGCGTCTGTGCCAGGTATGCGTGCCCGGGGACTCTCACCCAAGAGTCGGTCGACGAAGACACCGCGGCCAACCACTACCGGCTTGTCTACCAACAGCATTTGCCTCCCAGGCTCCGCGCCGAGGAGCATACAGCCCAGATCGAGCGCGAACAAGCGCGCTCGTTCCAGGAAGACTTCGAGAAGGGCCGCATTCATTTTTTGAGCTGCTCCACAACTTTCGAACTCGGAGTCGATTTGGGCGACCTGGACACGATATTCCTCAGAAACGTGCCTCCCGAGCCGTTCAACTACGCCCAAAGGGTCGGGCGGGCGGGGCGACGGCCGGGTCATCCCGGCTTCGCGGTCACGTATTGTCGTCGCACGCCCCACGATCTAGCGCATTTTCAGAATCCCAGTGGTGTCCTCGCCGGACGGACAGCGCCCCCGCTTCTCCGGGTCACGAATGACAAGATCGCCTTGCGACACATGACCGCTCTTGTCCTCTCCGAGTTCTTCCGGGCACCCGGCAATCGCCAACGCTTCGACACGGTGGGGACATTCTTGGGAGATATGCGACAACCGCGCGCTGTAAGCGACGTTCTCCGGTTCCTCAAGGATCACCGTAGCGACCTGCAAACGCGTCTCTGCGCCATCGTTCCTGAATCGCTCCAAGCACATCTCGGCCTCCACGACGAAAGTTGGGTGCAGAGGATCACGAATCCGGAAGGGCGTCTCGCCATCGCTGAGAGCGAAGTTTCCGACGACTATCAGAAAGTGGAACGTTTTGAGGAAGAGGCACGAAATGAGAGGCGCTACCAGGAGGCCGACTGGGCGCGACGCCGCGCGGAAACTATCGTCGGCGAGGACGTAGTCTCATTTCTTTCACGGAAGGCCGTGATTCCCAAGTACGGCTTCCCGGTGGATGTGGTCGAGCTCGATCTTCAGCGGTCCCGGAGTAATCGAGGCCAAGAGAGCAGCGACGTGTCTCTACAACGTGATCTTTCCATCGCGGTCGCTGAGTTCGCTCCAGGATCTAAGCTGGTCGCGAACAAAAAGCTATGGACCTCCTACGGACTGAAGAGGGTTGCCGAGCGGGAGTGGCGCTGGCGTCGGTACCTGAAGTGCTCTAGGCACGGGACGTTCGTGAGTTGGAAACTCGAAGATCGGCCGCCCCAGGATCGATGCTGCGACGCCGCGCGTTGCAACGTGTACGTCGATCCGATTTTCGGCTTCATCACGGATCGAAAGCCGCCGGAAGATCCGACGTGCCGGCCGGCTCGCGTCTACACCACTCGTCCCTACTTCCTGGAATCTCGTGGAAATCCGGAGAGCGTCGACATGGGCGGAATCGCGGAACTGCGCAAGGCGGCGCCGGGTGAGCTCGTCGTGCTCTGCGAAGGGCGAAAGGGCCAAGGTTTCCTGATCTGTCCGACGTGCGGCGCGGGCGTTCAAGACGAGCGTGAACATAGAACGCCCTTGGGACGCCGCTGTAATGGTCGGCCCGAGCGAGTGGCTCTCGGCCATGAGTTCGTCACGGACGTGCTCCGGGTCCGCTTCCACCATGCGCCCCTATCAATGGATGCACACGACGGCTTGCTCTGGGTCGGCTATTCTCTCGCTTATGCGCTCCTTCACGGTGCCCAGGAGATTCTGGAGGTCCCTCTGCAGGACCTGGGCGTCACGGTTCGCAATACACCAGGTAACGACCTTCCCGAGATCATCCTTTTCGACGATGTGCCTGGAGGGGCTGGCCTCGTCGCGAGACTCGAGCAGCCGTCCATATTTCGGCGCTGCTTGGAACGGGCCAGAGATCGGGTTGAAGGCTCCTGCGGATGTGCACCCAATACGAGCTGCTATGGATGCTTGCGGAGCTATTCAAACCAATTCGCGCATCCACAACTTCGGCGCGGGCCTGCCCTAACGTATCTTCGCAACGCCCTTGCTCGATGGAGCACATAGCCATCCCTTGGTGATTGACCGAGGAAGCGTCTCAGTCAAACCGGGCCATGAAGGTCTGGAATAATCGTTGCTGTTGACAGTGGTCCTCAAGTTGTGCGATCGGCCGTAGCGCCCGCTCGGTGATCTCGGACCGGCGGACCGCGT
>Ga0308417_1000968_pt1 | contig 20012 bp, 19 predicted proteins | sample HotsprSampleOS65_FD_203528 | JGI IMG/M metagenome (GOLD analysis project Ga0308417, IMG submission 203528) | Hot spring phototrophic mat microbial communities from Octopus Spring, Yellowstone National Park, Wyoming, United States - 20090730_OS65 ... | reverse complement strand
TCGCCAACCATGACGGCAACCAGCACAGCCATAACGAGAACCTGCGATTGCAGAACCTCTGGGACGGCATCGAGCTGCTGGCTGCGCTCATGGCGCTTCCTCCCCCGGCTGCTCCGGCGCGTTGAGGTGCCCTGATTAGCGCCCGCGACTCTCATAGGGGACGCGGAGCCGGCCCGCGTCGGGCTACAGGCAGGCTCCGCGCGCCTGACGGCGCTCGGCCGTCTCAAGGCAGGCGGCAACGGCGCCTGCCAGGACCGCGACCAAACACGTGTGGTAGCTCGCAAGAAAGATGAGCTCCCGGCGCTCCTCCGGCCCAGACGCGAGGGATTCCACGAGATGCTGCGCCGCCGGCGAAAGAAATGCGCCCTCGGCGGCCTGAGCCCGAGCGAGCGCCTCCCAGCCGGCGCCATCCGCCCGGGATCGAGGCTCCGCCAGACAGCACCTCGTCAGGATCAGCTCAGCGACCAAGTCCCAGTGGCGAGCGCGTATCATTCGTTCTTGGAGCTCGTCGGTTAATTGGATCAGCCGCGCCCGTTCGGCGCCCGAGAGAGCCCGTGCCGGCTCGCGGCCGAAATCCGTGACATAGAAGATGGTGTGAGTGATCGCATAGATGTCTGAGGGCTCGAGCGATTCCGTCACCGGGCGACTGGCCGCCAGCGTGCCGCGGTAGAGGGCGCGCCAGCCGGGAAGCTTATGCCGAAGGTCGGCCAGATCGAGCAGGTACCGCAGCTCGAGCAGGCGCGTCGGGGTTCGTTCCACGCGCGTGACGTTTCTTTTGTCGAGGAGCGTCTGAAGCTCCGACCGAGTGACGATGCCTTCGGCGATCTCGGGCGGCAACGCCAGCCAGATCAGCAGGTGTCCGGCAAAAGCCGCGACAGGCCCCTCGAACAGGAACGAGTGCACCTCTTTGCGCCGGAAGGCGCGGACAAGCAACTGGGTGGCCGGCTCGACCAGCCACCCGTAGTCGCCCGCGCCCGGTGGCAAGCGTCGAAGAAGCAAACACAGCAGCGCCAGCTCGGCCAAGGCCGTCCGCCGAGCCTCATCGAGATCCGTATTTTGACCGCGCGGATCGAAACTCCTCAGCTCGCGGCGCAGCCAGGCCGAGGCCCTTCTGAGGACGGGACTGCGGGGATCGTCGCCCTGGTTGAGCTGGAAGAGAACACCCTGTCGGCTCGAACGCTTGCGTTCCGACACACACCGTGAAACTCGCGCACCTTCCGGCTATGCGCTCATCGCCGAACCGAGTTGCCCGGCTTGGGAAGAACCGGTCCCGCCAGTCTATCTCGGCGGGCGCGCCGGCGCCCCCTCGCCGCCTTCGAGCGCCTTGAGGCTGTCGGCGTCCAACTCCTCCTTCTTCACCGCACCCCGACCGACAACCTGCCTCAATTGCTCGGGACGCAGCGCCGAGGCGTTGGAGCCGCATTGTACGATCACCAGCCAGGCGTCGACCGGGACATCCGGCCGCAATCCGAGCCGCCGCAGGATCTCCGCGCGGTCCGCCACACTTCCATCGGGCAGGACCGCCTTGGCCTGGGGGTTGATCGGCATGGCGGCTCTCTTGGGTGGCTGCGCCCCGGCCACCCCGGCGCCGGCGGCCATCACCGCTCCCGTCGCCGTAACCTTTAGAAACTCCCGCCTCTGTTTCTTCTCCTGCTTGTTAGCCATCAATTGACTCTCCTTCCTGTTGCGATTGCTTGTGCGGTCGACTCCGCAGACAGAATCCCTTGCACCTTGCCTTCACCTTGCTCCAAAAAGTAGGTGACGTTGTCGGCCAGCGCACTGCGAAAGATTCGCTGAAAATCGTCGCAATAGGGGCGATACGGCGTGCCATGGTTGTACTCGGCGTACTGCGCGCACCCGCCGCCGCAAATCAGGGCGTAGGCGCAACGCCGGCACTCCGGCACCGTCGCGATCGAGCGCTCGAACCAGCGTCGAACCATCCCCTCGTCGAGCGCCAGATCGCCGTCGGCGCTGTAGCGTCCCAGGCGACTGCACGCCTTGCCGATCGACTCCCAGCAGGCATAGACGTGCCAGTCCGGGGCGAAAATGTACATGCCGCTGTTGGCCGCGCAATAGGTGCCTCGCAAGCTGAACCGGTCTCCATTCTCGAAAACGGGCCGCATGGCCGCAGAGGCGTGAAAGTCCGGCGCGCTCATGTACACGTTGAAGTACGGTGTCACGCGCTCGCGAAGTTCTCGCACGATATCGCCGTGGTCGATCCGGGTCCCCACGCGACCGCAGGCGTCTTTGACATAGACGGTGTTCGCGTAGATGACCACCTGGGGATGGTTCAGCCAGCCTTCGTGAGAGAAGATCCGCAGCAGCTCGTCGAAATGTTCAATGTTTTGCGGGTCCACGTGCACCCGCACCTGGATCTGCGCATCCGTGCGAGCCAGCGCCAGCCGGACGTTGGCCATGATCTTGTCGAAAGAGGATCCGCCGCCGATCGCGATGCGGCGGCGATCGTGGATCCGTTTCGGGCCGTCGATGGAAACCTGTACCTGCTCGATGGCCCCCTGCCCCAGCAGCTCCACGAATTCGTCCAAGTCGTGACCGTTGGTGACCGCGGCGAAATAAAAGCCGCGCGCAGTTCCCAGACGGACAATCTCCTCCACGACGCCCCGATGAGCCCGATCGAGCGGCTCACCCCCGTAAAGGATAATCTGTCCGCCTCCCGGGTGGCCGGCGTCCCGTTGGATCCGCTCGATCGAGGCATAGATCGCGCTCACCTGCCCGAGGCTCATGACCACGTTTCCCCTGGCATGGCTGATCTCGGAGCCGATGACGTACAGCGTCTTTTGCAGGGGCCGCTCAAAGCAATACGTGCACCGGTAATTGCAATCCAGATTCGGTACGATCAGGAAGCGGGGCAGGCGGCGAAGCTCATCGTGCAGCGCCGAAGCGATGGTGGTCACGAGCTGCCTTTCCTGCTCGGCGGAGAGCTCCGTCAGGTGTCCCCGCTCCAGCCACTCGCGGCGGGTCCCCTCATCCAGGTGCTCGACAACCCAGTCGGCTTGCTCGGGCCGCTCGTTCCACAGCGCCTCCTTGAGCATCTCGCCCAGTTCCGGCAAGACCACATCGAGCGCGCCGCTGATGCCGTTCATCAGCACGTAGCGGCCGTCAGGCAACCGGTCCGAGAGAATGGAATAGTGACTGAAGCGAACCATGTTCACCTCCGGGCTTGCGGCGCCGGGAGGTCGCTCCACGAGGCCCACCCGACGCACCACGGCGATATCGCCGGCCTGCAAGCCCTCTTAATTTAGTGCGAAAAGCAGGAAAATTCATCCGGCCCATCAAGGTAACCTTGTAATTTTTACCGAGCCGAACGAACGATCACAGAGTCGTTTTCTCGTCCGTCTACGCGGACAGCTTGAAGAAGACTTTGTGAATTATGACCGATTCTGTGGCGTATGTCAAGGGACCACGCGCGACCGGTTACAAGTTTTTCTCGTCTCCGGAAGACAGCAGGGCCCATTCCCGAAAGCCGAAGAGGTTCCGGGTGCAGTGCCAAGCCCTGCCGCCAAGCCGCCTCGCGCGGCGCCTTCCTTTGGGCCGCATCTCATGGGCGCTGCGCTATCATCTTCAATGCCATGGAAGAAGAGCTCGCGCCGGGCGTCGCTGTTTCGGCCATCGTCGTCTCGTATAACTCAAAAGAAGCTCTCGCCCGCTCGCTTGCGGCGCTGCAGGCTTCCTCCCTGGGCGAGGCCATGGAGATCCTGGTGGTCGATTGCGGCTCGCGCGACTCGAGCGGCCAAATCGACCAAGAGGTGAGCGGCGTCACCGTGCTGCGCCTGCCGCGGCACTTCGGTCTCACCAAAGCGCGCAACATCGGGGCCCGAACCGCACAGGGCCGCTTTTTGCTGTTCCTCGATCCGGACATCGAGGTTTTGCCGGAGACCGTCGCGCTTCTGGCTGCCCGGCTGGACGCCGACCCCAGCGTAGTCATCGCTTGTCCGTTACTGATGGATCGCGACGGCCGGCCGGTCTCCCACATAGGCGATCTTCCCTCCCTCGAGCGACTCTACCAGGCCTGGCGGCAAGGCGGCTGCTGGTCGCCGACACTTCCCGGTACCGTGCCCGTCAAATCCGAAGCGCTCGAAGCCGAGGAGATCTCAACCGCTGCGGCCGATCCGCGGGCGATGCTCGTACGCGCCCAGTTTTTGCGCGGCATGAACTACTTTGACGAGAAGTACGGCCAGTTCGGCTCCAACTTGCAACTGTTCGCCCAGATCCGCACGGCGGCCAAGCGGATCGTGATTTTGACGGCGGCGCGCGCCATCTCGGCCGAGGGCGAAGGTCTGTGGAAGCCGGCCGAGACTCGCGCCAAGGCGGAGCTGTGCGCTGACTACGCCGCCGGGTTGATCCGCTTTGCGCGGTATTTCGGCATGCGAGCCGCCTTGCGCATGCGCGCCAGGATCTTGGCCGGCGCTTTGCTGGCCGCGGCTGCGGCGCTAATCCGCTTCGGCGACTTCGGCTTCCGCGCCGCGGTGCTCGCGCGCCTGTTGCGCGGCGCCAAGATCGACGGCTCGCAGACGGGACTTTGAGCGCGGAGCCCCCGCTGGGCGAACGAGCGCAGGGGATGGGCCGCGTCCTCGGCCGGCCGGCTGCCGCCAGATGCCCTCGAGCCAACGCTCAAGCCCGCCGCCCGGCCGGCGCGGCAATCTTCTTGAGCTCCTCAGATTGGGCGACCCTGGCAAGTTCGGAGTACGCCTCCAGCCAGCGGATCAGGCGATCCACGGCGGTGCGCCTCAAGTAAAGCAACTCGAGCTCTCGCTCCAGACCTGCCGGCGCGGAAGAGGCGGGAATCATTTTGCTCATGCATCCAAATATACTAGTACTCCTAGTACTATGCAACAGAAAAGCAGTGACATCCCCTCTCCCTGAAGGTCGACCCATCGGCAGCCGAGGCCCCAGCATGCTAGAATTCGCGTGTACCCACCCCTGATGGATTTCTTGACTGGCCTGAATCCCTCGCAGCAGGAGGCGGTTGCCCACGGCGAGGGTCCGCTTTTGATCCTCGCCGGCGCCGGCAGCGGCAAGACCCGAGTCATCACTCACCGTATCTGTCACTTGATGCGCGCGCGCGGCGTGCCGGGCCGCTCGATCCTGGCCGTCACCTTCACCAACAAGGCGGCCGAGGAGATGCGTCGCCGGGTGGAGACCATGCTCGCGCAGGCCGGAATTTTCGACACCCCTCGAATATCGACCTTCCATTCCTACTGCGTCCAGCTCCTTCGCCGCGAGGGGGCGCGCCTGACGGAGCTCCGAGCCGGCTTCACGCCGAGCTTTGTCATTTTTGACGAGGAGGACCAGCTGGCTCTCATCAAGTCCGCCTACCGGGAGCTGGGCTTGGACGAGAGCTTCATGCAGTACCGTGCAGCGCTCAGCCGCATCAGTCAGGCCAAGAATCGCCACATGGGTCCGCATGATCTCCTTCGAGAGGCGAAGGACCCCTCCGCCGCACGCCTCGCGGCCGTGTTCGAACGCTACGAGAGCGGCCTGCGGCGCGCGGGGGCGCTCGATTTTGACGACCTGCTTCTCGAGGCGGTTCGTCTGCTCGGTTACGACAACGAGCTCCGCGCGCGGCTCAATGACCGTCTCTGGCACCTGCTAGTCGACGAGTACCAGGACACCAACCGCGTCCAGTACGAGCTCATGCGGCTGCTCAGCGAGAAGCGGCGCAACGTCTGCGCGGTGGGCGACGAGGATCAGTCCATATACAGTTGGCGGGGCGCCGACCTCCGCAACATTCTCGATTTCGAGCGCGATTTTCCCGACGTCCGCATCATTCGCCTGGAGCAGAACTACCGGTCGACGAAGACGATCCTGGCGGCTTCGAGCGCCGTGGTGGCTCGCAATCGCCATCGTTTGGGCAAGCGGCTGTGGACCGACGGGGAGGTGGGAGACAAGATCGTCCTGTTTCGAGCCGCCGACGCGGAAGCCGAAGCGCTCTTCATCGCCGAGACGATCGAGCGGCTCCTGGCGCGCGAGCCGGATACGCGCCTAGCCGTGCTGTATCGGACCAACTGGCAGTCGCGGCAGATCGAAGAGGCGCTCCGCCGATACGGCCGGCGCTACCACGTCGTCGGGGGGTTGAGCTTTTACCAGCGGGCCGAGATCAAGGACGTGCTGGCGTACCTGAAACTCCTGGTCAACCCGCACAATTCGGTCAGCCTGCTCCGAATCATCAATACGCCCGCGCGGGGCATCGGCAAGAGCACCGTCGAGGAGATCGAGCGGCATGCCCGCGAGCGCGGCCTGAGCCTTTGGGATGCCATCGGCTCGCTTTTAGAAAGCGCAACTCTGCCTGCCCGCGCCCATGCCGCCCTGGCGCGGTTCCGACAGCTCATTGAGCAGCTCGCGGAGGAGGCGCGCCGCAGCTCACCTGGAGAGCTTCTGGCGCGCGTGATCGAGCAGACGGGCTACCGGCTGATGCTCGAAGCCGCCGAGGCGGCGAGCGCCGAGTCGCGGCTGGACAACCTGAACGAGCTGGTCAACGCGGCGATGGACGCCTCGGCGCGCGGCGAAACGCTCGAGGAGTTCCTCGACCATGCCGCGCTCGTCTCCGAAAGCGACCAGCTGGACAGCGCCGCGCAGATTTCGCTGCTCACTCTGCACAACGCCAAGGGCTTGGAGTGGCCGGTGGTATTCATCGCGGGTCTGGAGGAGGGTCTGTTTCCGCACTCGCGTTCGATGGACTCGCCGGCCATGCTCGAGGAAGAGCGCCGCCTCTGCTACGTGGGCATGACCCGTGCGCAAAAGCGGCTCTATTTGAGCTGGGCTCGGCGCCGCCGCCGCTTCGGCGCCGGGACGCTCGAGGAGCAGGAGCCCTCGCGATTTCTCGACGAGATCCCGCACGAGCACGTCGACTGGGGCGGCCTGCCTTCGGTTGCGCCGTCGATGGCGGAGGTCGGCCTAGACCTGTTCGCCGAACGGCATGAGGTCCGCGAGAGCGTAGCGAGGCGCCTGTCGGCGGCTCAAACGGACGCCTCGGTGGACGCTATCGCGGAGTTTTTCGGCGCGCGAGGCCTGAAAGCGCCCGCGCCGCCGGCGCCCAGCGCGCCGCCCAGGAAGGCGCCGCCGAGAGGCCTGCACGCGGGCGCCACGGTGCGCCATCCGAAGTATGGAAAGGGTTTGGTGCTCCGGCGCGAAGGGCAAGGCGAAGACGCCAAGCTGACCGTGAGCTTTCCCGGCTACGGCCTCAAGAAACTCCTGGCCAAATACGCCGGCCTCACCCCCGAAGAGTGAATCAAATCGGGGACAGTATACGAAATCCCCATTTTTCCTCCCAGCGGCTGCCTGATTGCCATCTCCTCAGCCGAACTTGTACAGCCGCCAGGCCGTGCGCCCGAGAATCCACTCCTTGTCCTCGGCGGTAAAAAAGGGGATCAGCTCCTCGATGATGAGCTTTTCGGCGAAATCGGCCCACACCAGGCGCTTCGGCCCGTAACGATCATAGAGCCGCTTCAGGAACGGCCAAACGTCTCGGTAGGGCAGGCGGCGCGTCTTGGACGGGTTGTGAAGCGTCGTGCGAATGTAGACGTTCGGGAATCGCGCCAGGTCAAGTAAAGGGCCGAACCCCTCGCTATCGGGGGCCGTGATATCGATCATCGCCATGTGGTCGATGACGATGTTCACACCAGGGAAGCGTTCGGCCATGTCGGCCACCTGGCGGACTTGGTGGGGCGCCAGGAAGATGTGGAACGTGGCCTGGAGCTCCTCGGCCTTCTTCCACAGCGGGTAGCAGACCGGATCGTTGAGCCAAACCACGTCTTTGTCGTAGATCGGGCTGAGGCGTAGCCCGACCAGGCCGCCTTCCTTCATCAGCCGCTCCAGGCGCGCCGGGTTCTCCTTATCGGCTGGGGAATACAGCCGGTGACCCACAAGCAGGCCGTAGCCGGCGAACTTATCCGGCCAGGTCTTCACGCAGTGGATCGTGTAATCGTTGTTCCGCCCGTAATAGCAGACATGGGAGATGACGACGCGGTCCACATTGTAGACCTGCATCTGCGAGATCAGCCACTCGGCCGAGTAGTCGTATTTGGGCGGATTCTGCGGGCAACTGGCCACCTGCGGATCGATGGGAAAACGCGGGTCGTGAATCACCCAGGCATGTTCGGCGGCATTCACCACAGGCGCCCGCGCCGGTTGCAGCGGTCGGGAGGCGCCCGCGACGGCTCCGGCAAGCGAGCAGAGCACAGTGCGTCGGGTCATGTTGACGATTTTAGGGCAGGCGACCGCCGGGCCAGAATTGGGGATTGAGTATACTGTCCCCGAATTTCATCAGCGCTTGCGCCGCCGGGCGAGCTCGCGCCCCCGCGCCAAAACTTTCTCGCGGTCACCCGTGCGCCAGGCCTCCTGAATCTCCTGCTCCTTCATCCCGGCCACGCGTCCCAGCAGGATGAAGGCCGGCAAGGCGTGCCCGAGGTGTTTCCAGGCGGCCATCTCAAGCAGGGAGTCCAGGGCGCGGTCCTCGATGTGCGCCAGCATCTCCGGGTCGCGGTCCTCGGTGAGGTTGACCAGATTCACCGCGGCGGTGGCGCGATCGGTCCAAACCAGGGAGTTGAGCATTTCGATCATCCAGGTCGGCTGGATGCGGAGGCCCAGCGTCGGCCGCCGGCGCGCCAGGACCTCGATGGCCGCCAGCGCCCGCATGGCGTTGTTGCGCACGGTCTCGTCGGGATCGCGCAGGGCGAACTGCAGGTCGTCGACGACCGCCTTCTTGTCGGCGGCGTAGCCGATTACATAGGCGGCGATCGCCCGGTGCTCCTCATCGAAGGAGTTCCGGAGCACGTCGCGCAGCACGTCCAGATGCCGGGCGGCCAAATCGACGAACTTCTCCTGTTGGGCGCGGCAGGCGGCATGCTTCATTCGCGAGTGGCCTTCGGTGAGGTCCTCCTCCGTCTCACCGGAGCGAACGGCCTCGGCCAGGGCGGCCAGAAATCGAACGTAGGTATCGTGGATCTCCTCGGGCAGCAGGACTGCCTCTTTGGGAGGCTCGCGAAACTCGAACCGCGGCGCGCGCGACTCTTCGATGCCCACGTAAAGGATCGCTTTGCCCGCCTCGCAACAGGCGGCCTCTAGACGGGCGCGAACCACACCCGGCAGCTTCTCGAGCGCCTCCTCGGTGTCGCCCTTCGAGCGCGGCAGGGGATCCCCCTCCTTGACGCCGAGCGCCTGGCGAATGCGGGCCTCGGGCAGCTTGCGCAACCCGTAGACCTCGATCACACCAATCTCCGGCGCCTGGGCGAAAGCAAGCGAAGTGAAAACGAATATTGCGCGACTCAACCGCACTCTGTCTACGTTAGATGCGCGGCGCGGCCGGTACGACTACGCCTGTTTATCCGCCATCTCGCCGATGACCGGCAGGACGACCCTCTGGTTCTGATAGGTTTTCCACATCAGGAACAGCCAAAGGGCAAGCCCGGCCAGGCTGAGGAGCGGGCTGATGACCATGTAGGCTGCCCATGGCAGAACAATGCCGATGACAATCCACCGCACGATCCAGGCCACCGACAGGAAGATCGATTGAAAGGCGTGGAAGCGCACCTGTCGGCGGGCGTTGTACGGGGCCACGGCAAGGAAGATGATCCCAGTGATGAAGCCGAGCAGATAGCATAAAGCGCCGGCGACGTTGTCGCTCATGCCGGCGGCGGGCACAGCGGATCGGGCGGCTCCGGCGCCGCTTTCGACCGAGGCGCCGCACGGCGGGCAAAATCTCCCGTCCACCTGGGCGCCGCAGTTCGAGCAGTAGGGCATAGATCCTCCTTCAAGCAGATGCCGCGCGGTCTACGACTTTATAGCAGGAACCAGCTCTCGCGCAACCGGCGGCCTCAGGCTCGCCAAAGGCGCGCGCGCACGAGCGGGCCGTTCAGGACCTCGAGGGCAATATTGACGTCTTCGACGATTTGAAAGTCGTACATGCCGACGCAGATAAAGTCAGCGCCGCTTTCGAAGGCGTGCTTGAAGCCGATCTTCGGCTCGATGGCGCCTGCGGCCAGGACCTTGAAGGCAATCCACGGCTCCTTGAGTTCGCGCAGATAGGCGGCGGTCGCTTCCGGATCCTCGCACCAGATGTTGTCGTGTTCCGGCTGGGGCAGCGCCGACCAGTAGTCGAGCCGGTGAATCGTCTTCATCCAGAAGTCGGGTTTCAGCCCCATCTCGACCGACCGCCGGATGGTGGCCAGCTTGTGCCCGCCGATGCCGGCCGGCAGGCCGTTGTTGCGGATCGACTCCAGGGCTTTCGCCATCAGCTCGAAATTGCCTTCTTCCACCAGCCGGTCCGCTACGCCGCCTTGAATGTAGCAGGCGCAAGCGCCGGCGTCGATCGACTTCTGAATCATCTCGAGCACGTTGGCGCCGCCGCAGTCGGAGATGAACTGGATGCGGCCGCCGTTGCGCCAGTAGTCGTTCACCACGCCGCAAAGCAGAGGATTGGTGAGCAGGGCGTTGATGCCGCAGGACTCGGCCAGGGCCAGCGTTTCGAAGATCTTCTCCCGATGCTGATAGGCCTTGACCAGCTTGGAGACATAGAGCAGATCGCGGGCGTGGGCCCAGCCGCCCATCCGGTTTCCGCCGAGAATCATCCGGCTCAACGCCACCTTGCCGATGCGGCCTTGCGGCAGACGCCCCTTCAGTTCGCTGCGACTGACGAAGCGGAAGGTCTTCAGCGTGGCGCTGGCGACATACTCGTCGCCGCCGGCGGCGTGCGCTCTCAGTTGCATCTCCTTGAAGCTCTTCCAACCATGCTTCTTGAGCACGGCCAACACGAGGGCGCCGACGAACGGCACGCCGGTCAGGCCGGACAGGACCTGACGGCGGGAGACCGGACCCAGCAGGGCCGAGAGAGACCGGTCCAAGACGGGCCGGCCGGCGGCCTGAGCCGGGCGTCGCCGCCCAAGCACGGCCGCGAGTCCAAATTCAGCCGACGGAAAGACCATCACCGTCGCGAGCGCCAGCAAGACGATCCCCGCGGCCGCCGCCGGGCGGATGGCAAGCCCGAGCATCAGCGCCAGACCGATGAGGATCATTCCCCAAAGATTAAGCTGGTCGACGAGCGCCTGGCGGGCAGTGTCGGCCGCCAGCCAGTGGAACAGCCCCGCCAGCGGACCGCTGCTCGACTTCAAATAGCCGGCTGCGGTCCAGCCCGGATGAAGCAACTTGCTCCAGCCTTCGTAAAGAAAATGCCAGCCGATGGCGATGCGCAACAGCACCGGCAGGATGCGGTTCCACTCCCTCATCGGATGCCTCGCAAGTTCGATTTTAAGGTATCAAGACCGATTTCGGCGGATCAAGGCGGCCGGCGGCGGTCGGGCTATATAATACCGAAAACATGATCAACACCTCCGCCGCCACCGCATCCCCGGCGACGACCGCCGGCCGCTGGCGCTTCGCGGCCGCCGCGTTTCTGATGCAGCTCTGCCTGGGGGTGCTTTACGCCTGGAGCGTCTTTCGGGGCCCGCTCGCGGAGCTCCACGGCTGGTCGAAGGCCGAAACGATCGCCCCGTACCGCTACTCCCTGCTGTTTTTCACCCTGGGCATGATCGTGGCCGGTTTTTGGCAGGACCGCAAAGGCCCGCGCCTGGTGGCGAGCGTCGGAGGCCTGTTGCTGGTGACCGGCTGCGCGCTGGCGGCCTGGCTGGGCGACAGTGTCAGGGGGCTGGTATTGAGCTACGGCGTGATCGGCGGGCTGGGCGTCGGCTTCGCCTATGTGACGCCGATCGCCACTTGCGTGAAGTGGTTCCCCGACCGGCGCGGCACGATCGCCGGCTTCGCCGTTCTCGGCTTCGGAAGCGGTCCGCTGGTCTTCGGCCCGCTGCTCCAGCGCCTGATCGGCGCCGACGCCGCCGCGTTCGCCGAGACGATTCCGCGGACTTTTCTCATCATGGCTGCGATCTTCGGCGTGTGCGTCATCGGGACGGCGCAGATCTACCGCGTGCCGCCCGCCGGCTGGCGCCCACCGGGCTGGTCGCCGCCGCAGCGAGCCGGCGCCGGCCGCGAGGAGTTTCGCCCGGCCGAAACGCTTCGCACCTGGCAGTTCTGGATGCTGTGGGGGATCTACTTCCTGGGCACCTCCGTCGGCCTGACGGCCATCGGAGAGGCAGCCCCTTTCCTGAGTGAGGCGGCCGCCGCCGGCGCCTTTCTCTCCACCGGCGCCGCCCTCGGCGTCATGAGCGTCTTCAACGGAGCCGGCCGCCTGTGCTGGGGAGCGCTCTCGGATCGGATCGGGCGCAGGCCCACCGTCGCGCTGATGTTTGCGCTTTACATCGCCGCCTGCCTTGCCCTGCTGCGCGGCGCCACGGGTTTCGGCGCCGGATTGGCGGGGCTGGCCACGATCGGCTTCGCCTTCGGCGGCTTCCTGGTGCTGATGCCTTCGATCACCGCCGACTATTTCGGCTCCCAGAGTGTCGGGGCTAACTACGGCCTGCTGTTCACCGCCTACGGACTCTCCGGCTTCTTCGTCCCCGGTTTTTTTGCGCGTCTGTTGGATCGGGCGCGGCTGGAGGGAGGCGTTGCCTCCGGTTATGACCAGATCTTCACCGTCTTTGCCGCCGCCGCGGCGGTCGGCTGCGCCGCCGTGGCGATCCTGCGGCGGCCGCGTTAAAGGCGATCCGCAAGATCAAGCTCGGCTCAAGAGGAGTGCACGCTCACCGGGGCCACTTCCCGGCTGGTGATGATCTTGTCGATCATGCCGTACTCGAGCGCCTGGCGGGCATCCATGATGTAGTCGCGGTCGACGTCGCGCGCCACCTTCTCGATATCCTGCCCGGTGGCTTCGGCCAGGATCTGGTTCAGGGTCTCGCGCATGCGCAGGATCTCGCGAGCGTGAATGTCGATATCGGCGGCAGCGCCCGCCAGGCCGCTCATGGAAGGCTGGTGGATGAGGATGCGCGAGTGAGGCAGGCTGAACCGCTTGCCTTTGGTGCCGCACGCCAGGAGAACGGCAGCCATGGAGGCTGCCTGACCCACGCAATAGGTCACGATATCCGGCTCGACCAGGCGCATGGTGTCGAGGATCGCCAGACCCGCCGTAATCGAGCCGCCGGGGGAGTTGATGTATAGCGAGATGTCCTTTTCCGGGTCTTCGGCCGCCAAAAAGAGCATCTGCGCAATGATTAGGTTGGCGACCTGGTCGTCGATCGGCGTCCCCAGGAAGATGATATTTTCTTTGAGAAGGCGCGAGTAGATGTCAAAAGCCCTCTCGCCCCGCGAGGTCTGTTCGACCACCATCGGGATCAACACCGAGCTGCCCATAGGGCGCCTCCCGCGAGTCAATTCTTTTTCGCCGCCCGGCGCCTTTTTGCCAGCTTGGCCAACGCCTCCCGCTTCTGCTGAAGCGACCGGGCTACGTCGGAGATCGTTGTACCCTCCAGATAACCTATGATACGCGATCGCAGCTCCTTCCAGGACTCGTGCATGCCGCACGGGGCCTCGTCGTTGCACTCGGTGATGCCGCTCGGGCAGCGCTCATACTCAGCCAAGCCGTCGATGGCATCGACGATCTCGAGCAGCGTGATGTCCTCGGGCGGCCGGCGCAAGGCGAAGCCTCCGGTCGGACCCTTGCTCGAACGGAGAAAGCCTTTGCGAGCAAGCTGTTGCAGGATCTTGGCCAAGAAGTGGGTCGGAATCTCCGACTCCTCGGCGATGTTTTTCACCATCGCATACTTGCCCTCGGGCACCTGCGCCAGGTAGACGAAAGCGCGGATAGCGTATTCAGCGGAGCGGGAGTAGATCATCAGGCAACCCCTCGGAAAATCGGATCGAAAAACAACATAAAGATATCTTAAGATGGTCTTTGCTGCCCATGCAACCGCATGGAGACGGTGATCTTGCCTGTTTTTGACGAGTTAAGCGGATATCGTGCCGGCAATTCGAACGACGCGTTCAGGCCCCGGCGCCCCTTGCCGCTCTCTTGACCATCTGCGCCCAGGCCCCAAAGACGGCCCCTGAAAGCTCACGCATCCGCTCGCGGTAAAGCGAGGGATTGATCTCGGCAGTTGCCGACCCCGCCGAGCTGTCGGAACACCAGGCGGCGATCATCTCCGGCGTCGCCTCCAGATGAAATTGCAGGCCGTAGGCGGAGGAGCCGAACCGGAAGGCCTGGTGGCGGCAGGCTTCCGAGTAAGCCAGCCACGTCGCCCCCGTCGGCAGATCGAAGGTCTCCTCGTGCCAGTGCAGGACAACCTCCGGGTCCCGGAAGTGGCCGAGCAGCGGATCGCGGTGGCCGGCCTCGGTGCGCCAGACGGGCGCCCATCCGAGTTCCGGGGTCGGGTTGCGGTACACCTCGGCCCCGAGGGCCTTCGCCAAAAGCTGTGCGCCGAGGCAAATCCCCAAAACGGGCAGGCCCGCGGCCAGCGCCTGGTCGATAAAGCCGAGCTCGCGGCGGATATAGGGATGATCCTCATTGACCGACATCGATCCACCGAGGAAAATAAGACCTGCGATGTGGCGAAGCGAGACGTTCGCGGAGGGGTTTTCCGGCAGATCGACGTAGTCAAATTCGACGCCGACCTCCGTGAGCACCTCAGCGATCCACCCCAAAGGCTCGGCGGGCTCGTGACGGAACGCCAGGACGACCATAGCAGTCAGCATAGCCGACCGGCCACTCGGTTGCATAGAGATTCGCCGGATTTTCAGACGATAAGAACTTCAGAGAGATGGCCGCCGGATCCGTTTCAGGCGCGATGAGGATTCTAGTCGCCGACGACAACCAGATCTCACGCCGCCTGCTGGAGGCGGCCTTGCGCAAGTGGGATTACGAGGTGGTCGTGGCCACCGACGGCAACGAGGCTTGGGAGATTCTAAGCAAACCGAATGCGCCGCGGCTGGCCATCCTGGACTGGATGATGCCAGGCCTGAGCGGTCCGGAGCTCTGCCGCCGGGTGCGCCAGTCGGGCGCCGAGCGCTACACCTATATCCTGCTGGTGACCTCGCGCTCGGAAGATGAGGATGTCGTGGAGGGGTTGGAGGCGGGTGCCGACGACTACATCACCAAGCCCTTCAACCAGATGGAGCTTAAAGCACGCCTGGCCAGCGGGCGCCGGATCATCGAGCTCCAGGATCAGCTACTTCGGGCGCAGGCTACATTGCGAGAACAGGCTACGCGCGATGCCCTGACCCGGGCCTGGAACCGGCGCTCGATTCTCGAAATCCTTGACCGGGAGGTGGACCGCGCCCAGCGCGAGCACTCCCCGCTGAGCGTGGCCATGTGCGACCTGGACCATTTCAAGCAGGTTAATGACAACTACGGGCACCTTGCCGGGGACGCCGTCCTGGTGGAGGCGGTGCAGCGGATGCGAGCCTCCATGCGCGGCTACGACTCGCTCGGCCGCTACGGCGGCGAGGAGTTCCTGCTGCTGTTTCCGGGTTGTGAGGCGGCCGCCGCGGTGCGCCTGGCGGAACGGATGCGAGCGGAGATCGAAAGCCGTCCCCTGGAGTGGCAGACCGGGCCCATTCCCTTCACCATCAGCATTGGGGTGACGACGCTCCAGGCCGGCCAGTGCCTGCCCTCCGAAGCGCTGTTGCGGATCGCCGACGCCGCCCTGTATCAAGCCAAACAACAGGGACGCAACCGCGTGGTGGCATTGCCGGCCGAGTAACGCCTGAGCCGCAAGACGCCTCGACGCCCCTCAGGCGGCCCCAGCGTCTCGGTGCGGAAAGCCCCGCCCGGGGGCATCGTCCCTTCAGCGAAGCTCGGCGAGGAGCTTGGCCGCCTCAGCGACGACGATGTCGGCCGCTTCGGGCGCAAAAGGGGTGATTTCGATCTCGTAGCCGCCGTGCCGGTATTCCGAGGCGACAGGCAGGTAGCCGCCACCCTGTCCGCTGGCGTAGGCGTTAAACATTGTAACGGCGAACGGGGACCGCTGTTTGACCGCTGCCCCGATTTCGGCAAAGGGCTCCCCTGGCATCGTCACGATCGCCGTCTCGCCGATGCGTATGGCGGCCAGCTCCAGCGCAAGCGGCGAGGGATTCGGCGGCTCCCGATAGCTCGCGAGCAGATTCGAGACTCGGCGCAGGCGCACGTGTGCCTGATGAATCGTCCAGGCGTCTCCGGTGAGCTTGGCGGCTTCGAGTCTTTTCTTCGCGTCGGCGACCCGGAGGCGCATGTCTTCGACCTCCGCCGCAGTGTAGCGCCGCCGCGGAAGCTCGATGGTGCGCATGGCGAATCGGAGCGTGCCGTCGCGCGGCCCGCTCACCCGCCATGGCTCTCGTGCGAGAAAGGCGCCCGACTCGGTGAAACCCTCAAAGCGCGGCTCGCGGCGGACGGTGTCGGTCCGCCAGGCGAGAGCCGCCGCCTCCAAACCCAGTATCGTGCCTAGACGATGAGCGATCTTCAAGTCGCCCGTGAATCCCTCGATCGGGCCTTGGTTACCCGCAGCGCCTTGCAAGAAAAGGCACTTGGCGCCCGGCAACGCGGCCTCGAGCGTGCGGCGCATGGCGCCGGGCCAGTCCGGTGAAACCAGCTCGTTTTCGTGACCCAACACCGTGGCGTGACAGGCGTAGTTGACCAGCACGGCCAGCGGGCTACCGTCGGCCTGGTCGACCCGGATGACGACCAGATCCCGGTCCACAAAGCCTTCTGGATTGCGGCCCACCGCCGGGGGCCTATCACCTTCGGCCCGTCTCCGCCGGTTGATGTTGATGCTGCCCGTGCCCCGGCTCCCCGAGACGTGAACCGGTTTCAATCCCCGGTCCGCTTCGACGATGGCGCCCACAATCTTGTCCACGGCGGCGCGCAGATGGTTTTCCAGGACGGGCTCGTAGCGGTCGTAGTCGGCGCCCGCGGGCCCGCGCGTGCGCGAGACTTGCGGGCCCGCATGGGTGTGGGAGGCCGCCAAGCGGATGCGTTCGACGGGCACGCCGATGCGCTGGGCTGCCCGGCGCCGGGCCTCCTCGAGCACATCCAACCCCAGAATGTCCACGGCGACGAGAACGACCTTCTGCTTGCCATCGGAGACCACCAAAGCAGTCGCCGTCATCCCCGAGGGATCTAGCCCGGCTGCCTCCAGGTGGGTCTGGGCGCCCCAGTTGATGTGAGCGATGTCGGACGGCGGCGTTAGATCGGTCCGGGCCACGCCGGCCCACAGCCCCGAGGGCGGAGCGTCTTTCACCCCTTGTTCAACGCGGTCGGCACGGATCGCCGCGCCCGCGCCGCACAGCAATAGCACCGAAAGCATCCGTGGCCACATGGCGCCGAGTATACTATAGGGCGCGGTGGGCTACTTTCTCGGAGTCGACGGCGGACAGACGGCCACGGTGGCCGCAATCGGCGACGGGGAGGGACGAGTTCTCGGCACCGGCATGGGCGGTCCCTGTAACCATGTGCGGGCGCCGGGCGGGCGCAAGAAGTTCATCGCGGCGCTTCAAACGGCGCTTGGACGCGCCTGCCGCGCGGCGGGGCTCGATGCGGAAACGATCCGCTTCGAGGCGGCCTGTTTGGGCTTTAGCGGAGGTCCCGAGGATAAGCGCGAAATCGCAGCCGAAATGGTGCGCGCCGAGCGCCTGGTCGTGACCACGGATGCGGTCATTGCGCTGGTGGGCGCCACGGGCGGCGAGCCGGGCGTCGTCGTCATTGCCGGGACCGGATCGATCGCCTTCGGTCGAAACGCCGCTGGCAGCTCAGCCCGTGCGGGCGGCTGGGGCTATGTTTTTGGCGACGAGGGCGGCGCCTTCGACATCGTCCGGCAGGCGCTGCGGGCGGCGCTGCGCTTCGAAGAGGGCTGGGGGCCGGCGACGGCGCTTCACAGGGCGCTGCTCGAGGCCACTGGGGCCGCCAGCGCCAACGAGCTCCTCCACCTGTTTTACACGCGGCGCTACGGGCGGCCGCGCATAGCCGGCCTGGCCCCGCTGGTCGACGAGACGGCGCGCCGGGGCGATGAGGTAGCCATCGAGATCCTGCGCCAGGCGGGCCAGCAGCTGGCATTGTTTGCCGCTGCCGTCCGCCGTCAACTGTTCCAACCGGCCGAGCCCGTCGCCGTCTCCTACATTGGAGGGGTTTTTGAGAGCGTCCCCCTGCTCGAACGGTTTCGGACGCTCGTTGAGCTCGAAGACGGCGTCCGCGTCATTGAGCCCCGCTACCCACCCGAGTGCGGCGCCTTGATCGAGGCTTGGCGCAACGCGGGGCTCGAATGCGAACTTCGGAGTCCGGCCTCGTAAATGCTACCATCGAAGGTTGCCGGGAGGAACCGATGCCAAAGCTCTCTGTTCGCGACCTCGACCTGAAGGGCAAGTGCGTCTTCATGCGCGTTGACTTCAATGTGCCGCTCAGTGAAGACGGCCAGACAATAACCTCCGACAAGCGGATCCGCGCTTCGTTGCCTACCATCCGGTACGTGCTGGACCAAGGGGCGGCACTCATTTTGGCGAGCCATCTCGGTCGGCCTAAAGGCAAGCCGAATCCGACCATGAGCCTGAAGCCCGCGGCTAGGCGTCTGGAGGAGCTGCTCGGCCGGCCCGTGAAGATGGCGCCCGACTGCGTTGGCCCGGAGGTTGAGGCGATGAAGCCTGCCCCGGGCGAGGTGCTTCTGCTCGAGAACGTCCGCTTTCACCCCGAGGAAGAGCAAGACGATCCGGAATTCGCCCGGAAGCTCGCCGCCGGCGCCGATGTCTTTGTCCAGGATGCCTTCGGCTCGGCTCACCGGGCGCACGCCTCGACCGTGGGCGTCGCCAAGGTGCTCCCCGTTGCCGCCGCAGGGCTGCTGATGGAAAAGGAGTTGGAGTATCTCGGCAAAGCGATCACCAACCCGGACCGGCCGTGCGTGGGGGTGCTCGGCGGCGCCAAGGTCTCCGACAAGATCGAGGTGATCCAAAACCTGCTGAAGGTTGTGGACCGGCTGCTCATCGGCGGCGCCATGGCCTATACCTTCTTCCGGGCTCAAGGGCGTCCGACGGGCAAGTCCAAGGTCGAGGAGGACAAGGTCGATCTGGCCCGAGAGGTGCTCGCCCAAGCCTCCGACAAGCTGATGCTCCCGGTCGACCACGTCGTCGCCTCGGAGCTGGTCGTAGGAGCGCCGAGCGAGGTCGTCGATTCCATTCCCGAAGACAAGCTCGGCGTGGACATCGGCCCGAAAACGGTGGCCGCCTATACGGAGGTAATCCGCGGCGCCAAAACGATCATCTGGAACGGACCGATGGGTGTCTTCGAAATGCCGCCTTGGGATGCCGGTACGGTTGCCCTGGCCAAGGCCGTTGCCGAGTCCGGCGCCGTCTCCGTGGTGGGCGGCGGCGACTCCGAAAAGGCGATCAAGGCGGCCGGCGTCGCCGACAGGATCACGCACATCTCGACCGGCGGCGGTGCTTCCCTGGAATTTCTCGCCGGTTTGGAGCTGCCCGGCGTCGCGGTACTGACGGATAAGTAAGTTCGCTCAACCCGGCGGCGCGCTCATTTTCTGGCGGCTACGAGGAAAATCGCCGCAAGCACGCTCAGCCAGTTGATCAGCACAAGCGACATCGTCCACCGAAACGAGCTGCGTAACTCCCTCTTAAGGTCCGAGATCTCCGCGCGCAGGTTGGCATTCATCGAGCCCATCTCGGAGCGCAGGTTCGCATCGCCGGACTGCATCTCGGCGCGGAGAAGATCGAAGCCGCGATGCATCTCTGAGCGCAGGTCGTCAATACGCTTGCTGAGCTCCTTATATGCGCCCTCCAGGCCGGCGATGCGTTCCTCCAGCGTAGTCTCCGGCATCTCGCGTTTACTCTAACATCTTCTGCTGGAGCAAACCGCCAGGGGCGGTAAGTCCAGGTAGCCTGCCATCCAGGGCAGTTCGCTCATTTTCCGGCGGCCACGAGAAAAATCGCCGCCAGCACGCTCAACCAATTGATCAGCACTAGCGACATCGTCCACCGAAACGAGCTGCGTAACTCCGTCTTGACGTCCGAGATCTCCGCGCGCAGGTTGGTGTTCATCGAGTCCATCTGGGCGCGCAGGTTGGTGTTCATCGAGTCCATCTGGGCGCGCAGGTTGGTGTTCATCAAGTCCATCTGGGTGCGGAGGTTCTTGTCAATTGAGTCCA
>Ga0308417_1000966_pt1 | contig 20063 bp, 10 predicted proteins | sample HotsprSampleOS65_FD_203528 | JGI IMG/M metagenome (GOLD analysis project Ga0308417, IMG submission 203528) | Hot spring phototrophic mat microbial communities from Octopus Spring, Yellowstone National Park, Wyoming, United States - 20090730_OS65 ... | reverse complement strand
GGGAAAGAACACGTTGAACCCCATCGCCCAGAGGAGTTCGGCGGGCCCGACGCTGGTACACCAAGCCGTCTTCTTGCCCTCGGCCGGCCCCCGGCCCAACTGGGCGAAATAGGCTCCCATGATCTCTCGAAGCCGCTTGTTGGCGGCAAAATCTTTTCGTTCCGGCGCGGTGGTTGACATCAAATCGGTCCTTCTTGCAGATACTGTCGCCACAGAGGATTCATCGCGGCGCGCTCGGCGGCGGTCCCCTCGACGGCCATGCGCAGCGACGGCGGGGACGCGAATCGCGCGCCGTGCAATCGTTCAAAATTGGACAATCGAGCGAGCACGTCGTTCAGTCCGCGGCGGTGGGCATAGCGCAGCGGTCCGCCGCGGAAATCGGCCAGCCCCGTGCCCAACACCATCGCCACATCGAGATCGCCGGGACGGCCGACGAGTTGTTCATCGAGGACGCGAAACGCCTCGACGACCAGACGAAGCACCAGCCGATCGGCGATCTCGCTTGCCGCAACGGCAGCATCGTGGGGCTGTTCGCGGCGCACGGCGGCGATGATCTCTTCGGCCGCGGGATTCGGACGAGGCGTTCGGTCGCCGGGTTCGTACCGATAGACCCCGGCGCTCGTCTTTTGTCCCAACAAGCCAAGCTCGACCAACCGAGCCGCCGCGGGCGGAAGCGGCCCATGATACGGAAAGGCCCGCCGCATGACGGCGTCGGTCTTCACCAGAATATCCAACCCCGACATATCGATCAACTGCAACGGCCCCATGGCGAAGCCGAAATCGGTCATCGCGCGGTCGATCTGTTCCGCGGTTGCGCCTTCGTGCAGCAGCCAGAAAGCCTCTTTCAGGTAGGGGATGAAAAGCCGATTGACGACAAATCCCTCGCGATTGGCCGCCACGATCGGCGTCTTCTTCAATCGCTTGACCAGCGCGACGGCGGCGGCCGCAACCTCCGACGTTGTGCCGGCGTGAGGGATCACCTCCACCAGCGGCATCGATTGCGCCGGATGGAAAAAGTGCATTCCCACGAATCGGGTGGGCCGCTTCAAGGCCGGGGCCAAATCGTCGAGGTTGATCGTCGAAGTGTTCGTTGCGACGATACCCTCGGGAGTGACGGCTGCTTCGCCGCGGGCCAGCACCTCGCGCTTGATCGCCGGGTCTTCGACGACCGCTTCGATCAACAGATCGCACGGCGAATCGGGTTCGGAGGCAACCGTCAGCCGGAGCCGCGCGGCGACTTCTTCATGCGTTCGCGGATCGAGCTTTCCTTGCGATCGGCGGCGCTGCCACGACTGCTCGATTCGTGTTCGGGCCGATGCGACGGCCGCAGCGGAGGGATCGACGCCGAGGACGTCGATGCCGGCCTCTGCCAATGCCTGCGCAATGCCCGCCCCCATCGTTCCCAATCCGACGACCGCGGCGCGGCGGATGGGCGGCGGCAACGCGGCGGCGTTGCTTTGCGGGCAAGCGGCGGAGTCGCTTTGAGGGCGAGTCGCGGTTTCGTTTTCTGGGCGACGGGCAGCGTCGCTTTGCGAGAAAACGGGAGCGGTCGCTATCGGGGCGATTTGGGGAGACTTGTCGGCGGCCTTTCGCGCCATGAACAGGTAGATCTTGTCTTGCGCCGCGGCGGTGGCCATACATCGGGCAAAGGCCAGCCCTTCGGCCCGAAAGCCTGCATCGCTCGACTCTTCAATGCCGCGGCGGACCGTTTCCAGGATTTCCCGTGGAGCGATCAGCTCGGGGCGACATCGAGCAATCACTTCGTCCGCCCAACGCCAAGCGGCCTGCCGCTCCTCTACTGAACCCAGGCGAACATCGCGCCGACTCGTCCGCCAAGGGGCAAGTCGATCACTCGATCCCGCGGCGCCGGCCGCACTCGCATCGAACGCGTTGAATAGCGCCTCGGCAGCCGCCGGCCACTGGTGCGGCTCGGCGATCACGTTGATCAAGCCGCGGGACAAAGCCGTTTGGGCGTCGATCGCCGAACCGGTTAGCAGCATTTCCAACGCAGGCTGCACGCCGACCAGCCGCGGCAACCGCACCGTCCCGCCGGCGCCGGGATTGATGCCCAAGTGGACCTCAGGCATCGAAAAGCGGGCCTGCGCTGCGGCAATCCGCGCGTGGCAGGCCATCGCCAGCTCGAGCGCCCCGCCAACCACGGGACCGGCCAGCGCGGCAACGACCGGCTTCGGGCTGTCTTCGATCAGGCGGAAGGCGGCTTGAAAGCGCGCGCTCAGGGCCACGGCATCGGCCGACGAGCGGATGCCGTGGAATAGCTCGACATCGGCGCCGCCGCTGAACAGGCGATCGTCGCCGCGCAGCAGCACGAGTTCAATACCGGCATCGGCCACGGCCTGGTCGAGAACCGAGCAAAGGCGGTCGAGCAAAGGAGGATCGAGCAGGTGGGCCGGCGGTCGACTCAACCGCACCACGGCCAGGCGGTTCGCGACAGTCAGTTCGATCACAGGACGAGCGTCAGCTTCAGCGAGTCTTCGGCGGTTTCGGGGTGAGCGTACATATGGAAGGCTTCCGCGGCTCTATCCCACGGCATCCGTGGCGTGACCATCGCTCCGAGGTCCACGCTTTTGCGGACGATCATGTCCACGGCCGTTTGAAAGTACTCCATGCACTCGGGACCCATCGAGGTGATGATCTCGGTTTCGTTGGCCACCGTGTGGAACCAGGGGAAGGGCTGCTCGTCGTAGTGCGGCACGCCGAAGACGTACAAACGGCCCTGTCTGCGCGGCAGACGGGCGGCAAGGTTGAGAGCGTCGGGCTTGCCGACGGCCTCGACGCAGAAATCGATCATTTCGCCCCCGGTGAGACGGCGGACGGCCGCCGGCACGTCTTCGCTCGATGCGTCGATGACGTCGGTGGCGCCGAATCGCTTTGCCCATTTCAATCGCCAGGGAACTTGATCGATGGCGATGATTTGCCGGGCACCCATGCGGCCTAGCAGATGCGTGAAAATCAACCCCATCGGCCCTTGGCCAACCACGGCACACCGTTGCTGGATTACCGGACCGGTGCGGACCATCGCCCGCAACACCGTGGCCAAGGGTTGGGCGACGATCATCTCGGCCAAGTCGGGCAGGTTGTCGGGCAGTCGGGCCAGCCCGGCGGGCTTCGAACGAATGAACTCGGCGAAACCGTTGTAGTCGTCGGGATGAGCGAGAACCGGGGTGCCCACGGGCCATTGTTCCGTCCGCGACTCGACGATGAATCCGATATTCTCGTGCCCGAGCCATCCGGGCGGCCGCGGGATTTTCGGATCGGCCCAACGGCCATCGTAGAGGTAGGGGCCCATGTTCGTCCCGCATAAGGCGACATAACGGCAATGGACCAACACTTCGCCGTCCGCGATTTCGGGCCGCGGGACGTCGTTGCGCACGCGTATCTGGCTGGGGCCGATAAACTCGATCGCACGCATCGTTTTCATGGCGGTTCGGATTTCCTCTAGGGCCGGCAGGCAGGGGCACCCGACGATATTGGGGCTGGGGGTGGATCACAGGCGGCCAACACCTCGGCCCGATGGGATGCCGTCTGGAGCGCCGATCAAACCAAGGCATAGGCATCGGCCCGCAAGCGACGCGTTGGTTGGTGAGCGTCCAGCTTGAGGGACAATATACGCTGCGGTTACTTCGACGCCAAGCGTCTTGGCAGGGCCGACCGCTTGCGATAGACTTCTAACATCTTCGACTGCCGTCGGCAGGAAGGGCGTATCCCCGGGGGAAACATGAACGTCTCTATCGACGAACTCGTGCGGCGCATCCATGCCGCACCCTCGCAGATTGCATTGACGGTCTCGGGCGGGGGCGGTTCTGCGATCGCCCATATGCTGGAAGTTCCCGGCGGCTCTCGGACTCTTCTGATAGCGTGCGTTCCGTACGCCGAAAAGGCGTTGATTCGTTTCCTCGGCGCCCGGCCCGAGCATTTCTGTTCGTCGGCGACCAGCCGCGCCATGGCGATGGTCACCTTTCAACACGCCCGCGAACTGGTATCGGGCAACGTCGAGGTCGCCGGCGTCGCCTGCACGGCGGGCCTTGTGACGGATCGGCCGCGGGCCGGGCCGCACCACGCCTTTGTTGCCTATCAGACATTGCGCGAGACACGAACCTGGGGCGTGGAGTTGACCAAAGGTGTCCGCTCGCGGCCGGAAGAAGAAGACGTCGTGGCCCGTCTGATCCTCAACGCCGTGGCGGAGTTCTGCGGTGTCGAAGGGAGGTTGGAATTGCCCCTGCTCCCCGGCGAGGAGCCGAGCGAGCAGCGGGCGGTTGCACCTGAAAGTTGGCAGCGTCTTCTGCTGGGACAAGCCGAATGCATCTTCGAGGGCCAAGCCAATCCCGTTACGGGCGCTATTCTCTCGGGTGCCTTCAATCCAATGCACCAAGGGCATCGGCGAATGCTGGAGTTGGGGCGTCAGATCCTCGGCCTGCCCGTTGCATTGGAGATCTCCGTTCGCAACGTGGATAAGCCCCCGTTGGACTACATTGAAATCCGTCGCCGGCTTGGACAGTTTGCGCCGGATCAGCCCGTTTGGCTATCGCGGGCGGCAACGTTCGAGGAGAAGTCGCGGCTGTTTCCTTGTGCGACGTTTCTTGTGGGAACCGATACCCTCCGCCGGATTGCCGACCCAAAGTACTGTGGGGGCGATGAGTCTGCATGCCGGGCGTCGCTCGAACGCATTGCGGGCCGCGGCTGCAAGTTTCTGGTTTTCGGACGAGAGATCGGGTCGAGTTTCGTACGTTTGTCCGACCTCGATCTTCCCGATGTATTGCGTGCGATTTGCCGCGAAGTCCCCGCCGAGATGTTCCGCGAGAGTGTTTCCTCCACTGCGTTGCGCCGCGCCGGAGTGTGGTGATTGCGCCGCCGGGCACCGGTTCGTCGTCTGGCCAGCCGTCGAACGCACCGAATCACTTTCGCCCAGAAGGCGGCGGGCGATTACCGGTGGGTTTTTCTTGTGTCGTTGCATTGAGTGGTTGGAGTCTCGGCGGTTTGCTGGAGCCGGTGGGCACAGAGGGCCGCTAAGCAGATCGCGGCGGTTTCTACGCGGAGAATCCGTGGGCCGAGATCGAAGCGAATCCACTGGGCCTGTGTTGCAGCGGCGACCTCCGCATCGGTGAATCCGCCTTCCGGACCAACGGCCGCGACGACCTCCGACTGGAGGTTCAACGGGAGCGGCGTTCGGCAACAGCCGGAATCGTGCGGCAGCAAGGCCGATGCGGAGCCTGAGTCAAAATACTCGGTCGCGGCCGATGCCGGGTGAGCCACAAGGCGAATATCCGCCCGGCATTGCGCCGCGAACTCCATCCATTCGACGGCTTCGGCAATCTCCATGAGCCGATTGCGGCCGCATTGTTTACTGGCGGCGACCACCGTACGGGCGAGCCGCGTCCGGGCCGAGTCCCCCGGCTCGGACACGCTGCGCTGTGTTGTTAGCGGAACGAAAGCCGATACGCCCAATTCCACGAGTTTTTCGACGAGCCACTTCTGGCGGTCGCCTTTTGGCAAAGCGGCGGCGACAACGAGTCGGCCGGGCAACTCGCGTTCGATCGGCCGGTGCTCGATCAGCCGCAGCACCGCGGCATCGCGACGAACTTGGCCGATTTCGGCCAGGTACTCGCCGCCAAAGCCGTCGAATACCACCACTCGACCTCCGGCGCGGGCCCTCATCACATGGATCAAGTGATGGGCTTCGGTCCCGGTCAATTCGATCCGCTCGCCAGTAATCCTCTGTTCACAGAAGTAACGATCCATGGTACTGCCGATTTCAGCCCGAGATTGCGATTCTCCGTCGCAGCCTCTTTGCAGTCTTGTCGAAACGGGGCGACGCTGAGCGGTTTGTTATTGAGGAACCATTTGCGGCCATTGGAGTTCAGTGGTCAGTCGGCGTCGAGGGACAGCGCGAACGTCGCACCGCAGACGAGCTGAAGTTCCTGTCAAGCTTTGCCGATTATACCAAAGAATAGGGAGAATCGGCGTCATGAACCCGGCCTGTTGTGCAGTTCGAATTTCGCCCTTTGGAGGTGCGACCGGCCGATACTACCTCGGCCCGACCCACGAAGAGGCGTTTTCGCGTCTGCTGTTCCTTTGGGAACAGCAGCGGCGGCTGGGGCTGTTGATGGGGCCATCTGGCAGCGGAAAGACCTTGCTCTTGAGGCAGTTCGCGCGGCACGTGCGGCGACGCGGGGCGCCCGGCGCCATGCTGAGCTTGATTGGACTCGAGCCGGGCGAGGCACTGGCACGGATCGGGGCCGACTTCGCCCTGGCCCTTTCACCGACCGATTCGCTGCCGCGGCTTTGGTGTGCGATCGAGGAGCGACTGGCTGCGTATGCGTACGAGCAAGCCTCGGTGGTGATCCTCTGCGACGATGCCGATCAGGCCTCGGCGTCGGTCATCGAGCACGTGCAGCGATTGGTCGTTTCGGCCCAGCCCGAAAGCCGGTTGACGGTTGTGCTTTCCGGGCGGCTCGAACACATCGGGCGAGTGGGGCGTCGCCTACTCGATTCGGCCGATCTCCGCATCGACCTGCCGCCTTGGACCCGAGACGAAACCGCGGCGATGATGTCGGAGTTCCTCTCGGCTGAACCAAACGGCTGCCCTCGATTCTCTCCTCAGGCCGTCGATCGCCTTCACGCGCTATCGCGAGGGCTGCCGCGCAGGATTTGTCATTTGGCCGATATGGCGCTGGTCGTCGCCCGCGGACGCGGCGGGGCGGAGATCGGGCCTGATCTGATCGATCTGGTTCACGATGAATTGAGCCTGACCGAAGGCTGACATGGCGGCGCGAACCGCGGCTTGCGCGGGCACCGAACTTCGCCTTGTTCTTCGTCGTCGGCGATTCACTCTTCACCGCGCCACCGACACGGTTGGCCTCAACGCAGCGGCGCTGCCCTCGCTGGGCAGTGCTGAACGGCAGACCGGTCTCGACTGGAAATAACAAACGCCGAAGCATTGCCACCGGCCGATTATCGCCAAGCAGACCGCAGTCGTGGTTGGAAAAGCCCATTGATCCCTCCGGGCGAAGTCGACTTGCCCAGCGGATTGAGCGATTGGGTGACCAGTGCCGTGCGATTGTTGACACGTCTCGTCGGCGATTCAATAATAGCGATTGCGTGGTGGCATCGCTGCGGCGCCGTGTCGCTGGTTCCGTGGGTTGGAGGCGACGACGGTGTGTCCGGCGGACGGATGCGCATCAATCTTCGTGATTGGTGGGGCGTCAAAACGTCGGGCGGCGGCGAGCTGCCGTGATGATCCTTCCGTGCGTTGCGCCGCGTGTTCGCGATTGCTCGCGACGCGAGGCGGCCTGCCTTTTTCGGAACAGAGTAATGATCGATCCCCAGAGCCGGCAGGCGGCGGGTTCAGTGTCTTCGTGCCGGGCCGTCGTTCTTCGGCTGGCGCTGTCTCTTGGAGATCGCAACATAGCGAACGAATGAGCCGAGCGGGCGGCCGACTTGCTTTTCGCACACGCGCCGATGCAGAATGAATTCGCTCGTGTGTGGCGGGGGCGTCGATTCTAACGATATCGAGGGATTTTGAAGCGGGGGCGGCAGAGATGAAGCGGCTGTGCGATGCGCGTTGGCGATGGGCCGTTTTCTTCATCGCCCTATCTTTGCTTGTGCCGGCGGAATTGCGGGCGGAGGGCGAATGGGAGATCACGCCCGCCTCGGAGCGGTCGCTGGCGATGGGGTTGGAATGGCTGGCCCGCAATCAAGGGCCTGAGGGGAATTGGACCTCGAACGACCTGGGGCTGGTCAGCATGGGCGCGTTGGCGTTCTTGTCGGCCGGCCATATGCCGGGCCGCGGTCAATATGGCGAGGCGTGTCAGCGGGCCCTCGACTACGTCGCGCGGAACGCGAAGGCGTCGGGCTTGCTGAACATCGCCGACGGCCAACGCGATATGTACAACCACGGGTTGTCGGCCTTTGTGCTAGGGCAGGCATACGGGATGACCAGCGACAGCCGGGTGGGGCCGATTCTCGATCGGGCACTGCGGTTGATCGCCCAAACGCAGTGCGGCGACGGCGGCTGGGACTATCATGCCCGAAGTCAGCAGCGCGGGCACGATTTGAGCTTGGCCGTGATGCAGGCCAAGGCGCTGCGCAGCGCGGTCGATAGCGGGCTCGAGGTGCCGCCGGAGGTGATCGACCTGGCGATTCGCAGCGTGCGGCAGCACTACACTCCTCGCGGATGTTCGCACAACGCCCCGGAAGAAGAGCAGAAGAAGCACGACGGGCAGTTCACCTATACAAAAGGCGGAGGCCAAGCGACCACCGCAATGGCGGCGGCCGGTGTTGTTTGTTTGCAGGAGTTCGCGCAATACGACGACTGGCGGATCGAAAAGAATATGAAGGTCATCGGCGACGCCGTTCGGGAGAAGACGAAACAAGGCGATCGCCGCAATCCCCCGTTCGACGCTTATACGCTGTACTATGTGGGGCAGGCCGTTTACCAAGTCGGCGGGCAGCATTGGCGCGAGCTTTACCCGCTGTTGCGCGACAGCTTGGTCGAATCGCAGGTCAATGCGCCGGGCAAGCCCGACGAGCACGGCAAATGGCGGGCGAATGGGCGTGTTGACGGCCGGCCGGGCGATTTGTACATGACGTCGGCTGCGTGCTTCGTGCTGGCGATGCCGAACAGATACTTGCCGATTCTGCAAGAAGGGAAGATCGAATCGATGAAACGTCAATTCCAGTCGAAGTAGCGAGGCACAGCCGAAAACGGGCCGACGGGCCGGTCCGCCCGGTCTCCCCTTGCCGAAGGAAAACAAACGCAGCGGCCCCCGCGGCCTGATATTTCCGAATCATTCCCCGCGATTTCGAAAGCGGCTGCTGGCGCAGCGAAGCGTCCGATTGAGCGCGTCCCCGTTTGAACCGCTTTCCGTTTTTCGCGATTGGTTTAGAAGAGCAAGAATCGATGTTTTTGGCCCCTTGGTTTGCAGTCGCCGGGCTCGTTGCCGCCGCCGGTCCTGTTGTGATTCATCTGTTGAATCGCCGCCGCTTCAAGGTGGTGGAATGGGCGGCGATGGACTTCTTGCGCGAAGCCCTGTTCCGCAGCCGTCGGGTGCTCCAGATCCGCGACCTCCTCTTGCTGGCGTTGAGAACAGCCTGCATCCTTCTTTTCGGAGCCGCTTTGGCCCAGCCGTTTCTCTCGGCCACGGCCGACGCGGGGGCGAGTCAGCCGGTTCATGCGATTCTCCTGATCGACAACAGTCTGAGCATGAGTTATCAGCGGCTCGGCGGCACCGTTCTCGACGAGGCGAAACGCCAGGCACAGTCGATGATCGAGAACTTGCCGCGGGGCAGCCGCATCTCGGTGCTGCCGACGTGCGGGCAGCCGTCGGGCACGACCCTCGACGCGCACTACACGAAACAAGACGCATTGGAAGCTTTGGGCGCGATCAGTTGGGTCGATCGGCAGGCGAAGCCCCGCGAAACCCTGGATCTGGCTCTTGCCGCGGCGGGACGGACCGCATCGCCGGCGCAGAAGCAAGTGGTGCTCTTCACCGATCAACAGGTGGACGAGTGGTCGGCGGAGCAGTTGGCCGACCAGCTCGACCAAGTGCCCGGCGGTATCAAGCTGATCGACTTGCGAAGCGATCCGGCGGATGTGGAGAACAGCTACGTGGCCGATTTCGGCGTGCGCGACGCGGTCGTCGACCTGCACACGCCCGCCACGTTTGTCGCAGTGGTTGCGCATCAGGGACCGAGGGAACGGCGCGACGTGCCGGTAAGTCTGGTCGTCGAAGGACAAGTGGTGCAAACGGTCAGCGTCGATCTGTTGCCCGGCCAGCGCCGCGAAATCGAGTTCGAGCCGTATCCGTTCGACGTTGCGGCCGAGCCTGGGCGGCCGTATTTCGCCACGGCCGAGGTGGTACTGCCGCCCGATCGGCTGCCCGGCGACGACCGTCGCGTGTTGGTTGTGCCGGTGGTGGCGGCACTGCCGGTGGTGTTTGTCGATCAATTCGGTCGCGACGAAGACCCGCGGCGGGGCCGCTACGGCGAAACGTACCACTTGCGGCGTCTTCTGGCCCCGATCGGCAGCCAGGCCGCTCGCGACAAGCAGCTTGTGCGGGCCGAGCATCGAACAATCGACGAGTTGGATCAGTCGCTCCTGGAAGACGCCCGTCTCGTCGTTGTTGCCGGGGTGCCTTTTCCCGGAGCGCCAGCGGCACAGTTGCTGCGGCAGTATGTGGAGCAGGGCGGCAGTTTGGTGATCGCCGCGGGCGGGTTGTTCGATCCGGCGGCGTGGACACAGGACGCCTGGCTTCAGGGCAAAGGGATTCTGCCTGTGCCGCTCGATGGCGTCTTGGTGGGCCGGTTGCCGGAAGAATCGCCCAACCGAGTCGAATACTTCCAGCTCGATTTCAACAGTTTGAAAGACCACGAGTATTTCGCGTTGGAAGCAGTGGCGGCCGAGCAGCTCCGCGATCTTTACGGCGCGGTCTATTTCTTCAAGGCGGCCGCCGCCCAATTCAACGACCAAATCAAACAGCAGGCGGTTGATGCCGTTCTCGAGGAACTGCGCGGGCGCGAGGCGGCCCTGAGCGAGATTGAACGAGAGCTGTCGCAATTGGCCCGCTCCGACGCCGCCGGCAGCCTTTCGGCTGCTGAGCGCCGCCGCCAGCAGGAGTTGGAGCAGCAGCGAGCGCGAATCATTCCCAATTGGCTGCGCTGGGCCGAGGGGATGGTTGACGAGACTTCGTCGCTTCCGATCGAACAACGCGCCGAATTGTCGCGGCCGGTCGTGGTGGCACGGTTTACCAACGGCCTTCCGTTCATGGTCGAGCGCCGCATCGGGCGGGGCAAAGTCTTGCTGATCGCCAGCGGCGTGTTCTCGGGCGGCGACTCCGCCTGGAACACCCTTTCGATCAGCAATGCCGTGCTGGTGTACGATCGGATTCTTCGCGGAATGATGCAGCAAACCCTTCCTCCGCGCAACCTGAGCACGGAGCGAGCGCTGCTTTTACCGGTGCCCGCCGCCGGGCGCAATGCTCGATTCAGCATCAGCGGGCCGAATACGCAAGACGTGCCCCTCAACGCCGAGGCGCTGGGGGCAGGGCAGTACGGGCTGCGAATTGGGGAGTGCGTGTGGCGCGGTATTTATCGGGTGACCGCGCATCGCCCGGCCGATGCGCCCTCCGGCGACGGGCCCCTTTGGGAAGTCGTGCTGGCGGCGAACGGCCCAAGCGAAGAGTCGGCTCTTTTGCGCGACTCGGCCGTCGCCTTGCCCGAGAAGGCGGACCGAACGGCCGGATTGGCAACCGAAAAGGCCTTGGCGTTGGGTTTGCAGCGAGCGCAGATTGGCGGAGCGAATCTTTGGAAATGGGCGATTATTGCCGTGTTGGTCTGCCTGTTGGCGGAACTGCTCGTGTTGGCTTGGCCCGCCCTGCGCGGCCGCGATGCCTAGATTGTTATGCGGCCCAAGGGGCGGCCGCTTTGGTCCGAGGTGGGCATGGATGCGTGTTTTTCTGATGAAGCCGCGAACGACAGAGTTGCGTGCCGCCGGGCGACGGCGGGCGCGGGGTTCGTTTGAACCGCGACGTCTCGAATCGGTTGCGGCGGGCGTAATGACGGGTCGTTGACGTATTGTTTTTTCGCGGATCCATACTCTATCGATGAACTTCAACGAGCTGTTCGGACGATTGATCGGCCTGGAACGCGCCCAGCGGATCGAGGGGGTCGAAGTAACTTGGGCGGCCCCTTGGGCGCAAGGCGGCGCGGCGTGGCTATTCTTCGGTTGCCTCGCGCTGGCCGCTTTGGCGGCGATCTTCTATGTGCGATGGCAAGGCGCGCGATCTTCGGCCGCACGAGTCGTTCTTGCCGTGATCCGCGCCGGAGTGCTGTGCGTGCTGTTGCTCTTCTTGGCCGAGCCGGTGCTCAAGATCGATGCCGCCACCTTGACGCGCCCGGCTCTTTGGCTCCTGTTCGACGGCAGCGAAAGCATGTCGATCGCCGACGAACTGCCCGAGCCTGAGCGCGAAAAGATCGCCAAAGCGGTCGGGCTGCCCGATCCCCCGCCCGGGGCACCGCCACTGAACCGGATGGATTACATCAAAGCGTTGATGCTCAAGGACGACGGCGCTTTTGTCAGACGGTTGGCCGAAGACTTCCGATTGCGGGCATTCATTTTCGATCAGGCCGACGGCGTTCGCGCCCTCGACTTGGCGGAAGGGGCCGACGGGCGAATCGATGTTGCGCGCTTCAGCGAGCAGCTCGGCGCCGAAGGCCGCGTGACCGCGATTGGCTCGGCCTTGGCGGATTTGGGCCGTCGGCACGCCACGGCGCATTTGGCGGGCCTGGTCGTCTTCAGCGACTTCGACAACAACTACGGCCCGTCGCCCTTGGCGGCCGCCAAGGAGCTGGGCGCCCCGTTGTTCGCCGTCGGGGTTGGGGCCGCTACCGCAGTCGATGCGGCCGTGGCCGTTCAGGCGCCGCCGCATATCAAAAAAGACGAGCGCGGCAATGTTGCCGTCACCGTTCGGCAACAGGGATTGGAGGGGCAATCGATCACGGTCTCGCTGTCGGCACAGCGGCTCGGGGGCGACGATTCTCGGGGCGAGGAACCGGTTCCGATCGATTCGAAGCCGGTGGAGTTGGTCGGGCCGTCGCAAACCGTGGAGTTCGCCTTCACGCCCGATCGCGCCGGCCGCTATGTGTTGATCGCCGAAGTGGATGCCGTTCCGGGAGAGATCGTCAAGGAGAACAACCGGGCGCAGCGAGAAATCACCGTGCTCGACGATTTCCTGCGGCTGATGTTCGTCGAGTACGAGCCTACCTGGGAATGGCGATTCATCAAAGAGGTGTTCCACCGCGACAAACTGGTCGGCATGCAAGGTTTTCGCACGTTCTTGCGGTCGTCCGACCCTCGCGTTCGTCAGTCGAACGAGATGTTTCTGCCGACGATGAGCCTGCGGCGCGAAGACTTCTTCGCCAACGACGTGATCTTCTTGGGCGATATGCCGTCGAGCGCGCTAAGCCCAAGGTTCTGCCAAATGGTTGACGAATTCGTTCGCAATTTCGGCGGGGGCCTGGTCGTGATTAGCGGGCCGCGGTTCGGTCCGGGGCAACTTGCCGAAACGCCGCTGGCGAATCTTCTGCCGGTAAAACTCGACCCGAGTGCGCGGATCAACGATCGCCAACCGTTCCGGCTGGTGCTTTCGCCGCGGGCAGAGCAGTACGGGTTCATGCAGCTCGCCGGCTCCGGCCTCCAAGAAAATCAAAAGGCCTGGGACAACATGGGGCTGCTGCCGTGGTTCCAGCCGGTGGAGCGATTGCACCCGATGGGCGTGGCGTTGGCGGAACACCCTACCGCCAAGTGCGCCGACGGCCGCACGCCGCAACCATTGATCGCCATCCGCCGCGCGGGCCGGGGCGAGGTGGTCTTTCTGGCAATGAACGAAACGTGGCGTTTGCGGCGGCTGCACGGCGAGTTATATTATCGGGCCTTTTGGGGCCAATTGATTCACCGCCTGGGTTTGAGCCACGAATTGGGCAGCCAGAAGCGGTTCGTTGTTCATACGGATCGCCGCCGCTATCAGCCCGAGGAAGACGTCTTGTTGACGGTCGAGGCGTACAATGCCCAGTTTGAACCGCTCAGCGAAAAAGACCTGCCGGAGCAGCGGTTGAAAGCGGAATTGATCTTGCCCGATCGCGCCGCGGGCGAACAGGTTCAACCGTTGTCGCTCACACAGGTGCGCGAGGGCGAATTCGAATCGCGCTTTCCCGTCTTCACCCCGGGAGAACATCGCGTGCGGGTGTTCGATCCGGTGGCAGAGAAGTGGGTGGAAACCACCTTTCCCGTCGCGCGCCTTTCGGTCGAACGTTTGTCGGCGGTGCGCAACGTCGACTTGCAGCGGCAGTTGGCCGACGCCAGGCCGGGCGGCCGCAGCTACGAACTAGCCGACGTCGATCGATTGCTGGAAGACTTGCGATTGACTCCGCGCACCGAAACGCAATCGGTCATCATGCCGTTGTGGAATACGTGGTTGGCCTTTGTGCTTGTCGTGTCGCTGCTACTGGGAGAATGGCTCTTGCGGAAGTGGGTGAATCTGCCATGACCCGATTGACCGATCTGCATCGTCAATTGTCGAGCCTCCGCCGGCGCCGTCGTCGCGTGCGGTGGGCGACGGCTTGGGCGGGTGCCGCCGTCTCCCTGCTGGTCGTTCTGGCGGCGGCGTTCGCGCTCGACTGGGTCTTCGAGATGACCAGGCCGCAGCGAGTTCTTTTGCTCGGCTTGTGCGCGGGCGGTTTTTTCTGGGCCGTGCGGCGCTATTGCCGGCCCTATTTGGGGCAGCGGGAAAGCGAACGGCAGTTGGCGATTCTCGTGGAGAGGGCGCACCAGATCGACAGCGACTTGGTTGCCGCGCTGGATTTCGAACAGCCCGAGGCAAAGCGTTGGGGTTCCGTCGAATTGGAAGAGGCGGTGATCGACCAGGCCTCGCGGCTGACCGGCACGCTCGATATCGGCCGCGGAGTTTCGACCGAGGCGATGCGAAGCCGGCTCCAATTGCTGGCGATGGCCGTCGCGGTCTGGCTTGCGGCGGTGATCATCGCGCCCGGGCACGTCGCGGTGTTCTTCGATCGCTTGATGCTCGGGGTTCGCCACTATCCGACTCGAACGACGATCGAACTGATTAAGGTGGGCGGGGTCGAGATCGACCCGGAACGCCCCGGCCTGAAGCCCGTTCGAGTCTTCTTCGGCGAGCCGGTGAAGATTCAGGTGTATTGCGCGCCGCGGCATGTGCCGAATGAAGCCGGGCGCGTGGAATTGGTCGGGCGCCGCAGCGGGTTGCGCACCACGTTGACCTTGGAACCCCGCGACGAGGGCAGCCGGATTTTCGAGGCCGAATGGGCACGGCCGTCCGAGGATGCCGCTTTTCAGGTGTTTCTCGACGACGCTTGGACCGATCCCGGGCTGCTGTCGGTCGCCGCGCCGCCTGTGGTGGAACTGCGGGCCGAGGTGATTCCTCCGCTCTATGCCGGCAAGGGCGACGATCGGTTGCGGTTGCCGCCGGGTCTGCTCCAATTTTCCGTCGTCGAAGGTTCTCAGGTGGCGCTGGAATTGACTTCCGACCATCGTCTCGAGTCGGCTGAGTTGGCCGTGGGAGATCGCCGCTGGCCCTTCCGCGAACTGGGCGATCGCCCCGACGAACAAGGGCGGTATTGTTATCGTTGGGAGGATCAGGAATCGCCCCTCGGCACGGTCGTCGAAATGACCCGCTTTTCCGTGCAAGTGACCGATATCGAAGGCCAGCGGCTGGAACGCCCGCTCGAGGGCCTTGTCCGCATTCAGGCCGATCATCCGCCGCGGGTGGCTGCGGCGGCCGTCACTCGATTTGTACTGCCCGGGGGGCGGCCTCAAGTGCAATACCGCGCCATCGATGATTATGGAATTGCGTCGCTGGAGGCGGTTGTCGAAGTGCTGCGTGCTTCCGGCGAAACGGAAGAGACGGAAAAGGCGGTGTACCAATTGCCCGCCGACGCGAAACCGGAAAAGAATATTGAAGGCAGCCTTCCGTTGCGCCTCGACGAGTTGGGCGGCGGCGGAGACCGTCGCGGGTTGCGCAAGGGCGACCAAGTAAAGCTGACGCTTCGCGCGACCGACTATCGCGGGCGTCGGCCGGGCAAATCGGCGCTGTGCGATCCGCTGGTGTTCGAGATTACCGACGAGCAGGGCATTCTGGCGAATATGTTGGAAGCCGATCGACACTCGGCTCAGCAGTTGCGAGTGATGATCGAACGTCAACTTGGGATAGGAGAATCCCCATGATCGAATCACGCATTGCGAAGCGGGAAGGCATCGCCGGCGGTCCGCGGCCCGCCGTGCGCGCTTGCCGATGGGGAGTGCTGGCGGCGGCGGCAATGGCCGTCGTTCGTCCGGTTTGGGCCGTTGAATCGCTCAGCGGCGGGGCTGCGCCGTCGCCGGGCAGCGCGGTTTCGGTCGATGCGGAAGCGAGGTCCGGACAAAATCTGGCGCGGCAGCAGCAGGTGCAACAACGGGTGCGGACGATGGCCCGCGAGTTGGTCGGCGGCGTGCTCGACGTGCAGTTGCAGCAGTTGCGCGACAACGGATTGACTGCGCATCCGGTGTACGCCGAAATCGCCGACATGCGGAAGAACCTCGACCAGTTGATCGACCGCCAGATGCCCGAGGTGATCAAGCTGCTGAGCGAAATGGAGGCGGGCCGCGCGGATCCGTCCCAAACGTTCGCCGCGGCCCGCGAGAAAAGCCGCGAGATTGCCGTGGTGCTTTATGTTCAGCGGCAGGTATTGCTGCGGCGGCTGAAGATTGCGGAGCTGGCCGCGCAAGTCAAACAGTTGATTCAGCATCAAACGAAGGTGAAGAACGACACCGAGGCGTTGCCCGAGCAGCCGGCCGCACGCCGCGAGCCGCTCACGCTGGCGGCCTTGGAGGATCAGCGCGATGTGCAGGCGGTGTACACTCGTTTCTTCGAGGCGTTGCAGGAGGTGAGCCGTTGGACCGGGCCGTTCGGCGCCGAGGCGAGCGAGGCGGTGAAGATGCTCCGCGCCAGCCCGATCGACGCCGATTTCGCGGCCGCGCTGGCAAAACTGCAAGCGGCCGCCTACGGCGAATCGGTGGAAAGCCAGAAGTCGGTGATTCGCACGCTGGAATCGCTGCTGGTCCGCATGGAGCGCGCCCAGGGGTTGATGGAGCAAGAGCGGAATGCCGCAACGGATCGGTTGCGGGAGCTGGTGGCCGAACAGGCCAAGATCCGCGAGGCCACACGGCAGTCGGAGCTGAACCAGGAACAGGCCGACGCCTTGGCCGATCGCCAGACGGCGGTGCGCAAGTCGATTGCCGAGTTGGCCGACGCCGCCACTCAGCCCGAGATGAAGCGGGCGCTGGAAAAAGCGGCGGAATCGGCCCACAAGGCCTCGGAAGATCTGTTCGAGATGAACAAGTCGGAGGCGGTCGAGCAACAGAACAACGTGGTGAACAATCTCGAAAAGGCCGCCGACTTGGCCGACCTTTTCTCGGGCATGGAATCCGGAATGACGGCCGAACAGTTGGAACGCCGCGCGGCCGACCTAGAGGCCGCCCGCGCCGACATGGCGCGGATTGAACAGCGACAGAAAGAGGCCCAGTCGCAGGCCGATGCCGCCAAACCGGACGACGCGAAACGCACGGAAGCGGAGGTGGCGCGAGAATTGGCCAAGGTGTCGGAGAATCGCGACCTTCCTTCGGCGGTCGATCGGCGGCTTGACGAAGCGCGGAACGAAGCCGCGGAAGCGGCCGCGGCGCAGGCGAACGAGGTGCCGCGACAGACGTCGGAGGCGAGTGAAGCGGTTGCCCGGGCGGCGTCGGAGATTGAAGCGGCCGCTAAAGACGCGAAGCGCGAGGCGCTGACGGCCAAGGTTGCCGAATTGGCTTATGCGGCTCGCGCGTTGGACGAAGCAGCCAAGGCCGAGCGCCGGATCGCGGATCAGGCGAAGGCTCGCGAGAACGAAGGCATTCCGGCCGAGGACGCCAAGAAAATGGCCGAGGAACATGCCGATGTTCGAGCGATTGCGGAGAAGGCGGCCGAAGGGACGAAACACACGGCGCCCGAAGCGGCGAAGACGTTGGAGTCGGCTCGTCCCAACTTGGAGTCGGCGGCGAATTCGCTGGAGGCGGCCGCGAAACAGCCGCAGAACTTGACCCCGGCGCAGGCGGCGCAAACGGCCGCGGAGGCGGGCAAGGCCGCGGAAAAGCTGGCCAGGGCGGCCGATCAGGCGCGGCAGGAGATGCGCAAGGCGCTCGAGCAGCTTCGGGCCGAGGGGGGACGGCAATTGGCCGATGTGCGCGACGCGAAAAGCGACGTGGACCGCCAATTGGCCAAAACGCTCGATTCGCCCGCCGATGCCGCCGAGCGTTTGGCTCGGGCTGCCGAGAAGACCCGCGAAGCGCAAGTAGAGCAGAAACGGGCCCAGGGCAAACCGCAGGCAGCTAACGCAGCCGATCTGGCCCATGAAGTCGCCAAGGCCGTTGAAGAGCACCGCCAGGCGGAGAACGCTGCCGACGCGATGGAGCGGCGGGCATCGGCGGATCCACGGCGAGCCGTGGCCGAGCGAACAGAGGCTGCCGCTGCCGCCGAGAAGGCGGCCGAGAAGGCGGCTGCTGTTGAATCGGCGAAGGCGGCTGCCGAGGCGCTCAATCGGGCTGCCGAAGCCCAGCGTCGTGCCGCGGAGGCAACCGACAAGGGGAACCGTGCGGAGGCGAAGTCGGCCCGGCACGAGGCGGCCGAGGCGCTCAAGCAGGCGGAACAGGCCGTGGCTGAAGCCGCTCGACAGGCCGAGCAATCGGAGCCTGGGCCGTCCGATGCCGAGGCGCAACGGCGAACGACATCTGCGGCAGAGGAGGCCGGACGACTGGCGGGCCGCGACGCGGCCGAGGCAGAGGCGGCCCTGCGGCAGGCGGCCGATCACTCGAAGGAAGCGCAGAAGGCGTTGGCCGAGGGGAAACAGGATCGAGCGGCCGAGGCGCAGAAGGCCGCCGAGAAGTCGCTGCAACGCGCGGCGGAGGAGCTGGCAGCAGCTCAGCAGCGGTTGGCCCAACGGCAGGCTGAGGCAATGGCCGCTGCGGCTCGCGGCGCCGAACAGCTTGCCGCAAAGACGAAGCCCATCGACCGGCCCGCGCGCGACGCCTTGCGCGATGCCGGAGAAACCGCCGCCGAGGCATCTCGGCAGCCAGAGGCCGATCACGAGGCGGCCGAGGCCGTGAAAGACGCGATGGCCGAGGCGGGCGCATCGCTCTCGGCTCGCGAAAGCCGAATCGAGAATGACCTGGCGACTGCCGAGGCAATGGCGGCGGCTGCGAACGCGCCGACGGCCGAACAGCAGGCGGCCGACAATTCGGCCGCGGGCGAGCCGCCTTCGGGACAGGCGACCGGAATGCCGATGCAGCCATCGCAGGCCGGTCAGTCCTCCGGCGAACGGTCGGGCGAGTCGGGGCAAATGGCCGGCGAGCCGCAGTCGGGCGAACCGGGATCGCCGGGTGAACCGGCCGGACAATCCGCCGGAATGCCCAACGTGGAAATAGCCAATCAGCCGATTCGCGAGGCCGCAGCCATTGCCGCCGAGTTGGCCGGAGCAACGCCGGGTGAGGCGGGCCAACCGGGCCAACCGGGGCAGCCTGGGCAGCCGGGAATGACTCCGGCCCTGGCCGGCAAGCCGCTTCCGGGGCCGACGAGCGCGATGGCCCAAGGCGGAAGCACGTCGCAAAGCGGCACTCCACAAGAGAACCAAGCGACCGCACAGGCCATACGCGACGCGACGGAACCGCCGCCGCCGGGCAGCTCGACTCCGAATTCCGACAAGGATGCGGCAGGAGGCGATAAGCGGTTTTTAGAAAAGCCGTGGTTTGCCAAGCTGCCGCCGGAGGTACGGAGCGCGATCCGCGGCAGCGCCGAGCAGCGGCCGCCGCGCGGTTACGAATCGCGTTTGCAACGCTATTTCGAAACGGCCGATTAGCAACGCTCGGCCGAACGGGTGATAGTTCTGATGACCAATCAACCTCAAGACCAGAGTGCAACGATGACGAACGCCGCCAACGAGAAAGAAGATCTGGCCGCCGTGGCCCATTGCAAGGAATCGTACGATCAGATTCGCCGCCAACTTGCGGCGGTGATCGTCGGACAGAGCGATGTGATCGAGCAGGTGCTCGTTGCGATTTTCGCCCGCGGACATGCCCTGCTTGAAGGCGTGCCCGGGCTTGCGAAAACACTGTTGATCAGTTCGCTGGCCGAGGCGACTCACCTGGGCTTCAAGCGGATCCAGTTTACGCCGGACCTCATGCCGAGCGATGTTACCGGCACCGACGTGATTCAGGAAGACGCGCAAACCGGGCAGCGCTCGTACAAGTTCTTGCCGGGCCCGCTGTTCACCAACATGATCCTCGCCGACGAAATCAACCGAACGCCGCCGAAAACGCAAGCGGCCATGTTGGAAGGCATGCAAGAGCGCCAGGTCAGTGCGGGCGGCAAAACGTATAAGCTGCCCGATCCGTTCTTCGTGCTGGCCACGCAGAATCCCTTGGAGCAAGAGGGCACCTATCCGCTGCC
>Ga0308417_1000965_pt1 | contig 20063 bp, 19 predicted proteins | sample HotsprSampleOS65_FD_203528 | JGI IMG/M metagenome (GOLD analysis project Ga0308417, IMG submission 203528) | Hot spring phototrophic mat microbial communities from Octopus Spring, Yellowstone National Park, Wyoming, United States - 20090730_OS65 ... | reverse complement strand
AACGGCACGGTGCAGGGCGATGTCTACCTGCTGGCCGGCCAGCTTGACATTCACGGCACAGTAGCGGATGACGTGGTGTTCGTCGGCGCAGCGCTGCGCCTGCACCCGGCGAGCACGCTGGCCAGCCCCACCAGCGGGATCATCAGCCTGGGCTTGAGCACCGAGATCAAGGGCGGCGCGGTTGTGCCGCACGCTGTTACCGCCCTCAACTACCAGCTCATCGTTAACGGCACGGTGGGCGGCGATGTCAACTTCTGGGGCAGCGCGCTGGTGCTCAACGGCACGGTGGGCGGCAGCGTGGACGCGGTGGTGGGGGACCCAGCCGCCGGAGACGGCAGCCAGCTTCAGGCGCTGCTGCTGCCCTTCCGCCTTGAGGTGACGATGGTCAGCCCTGGCCTGGTCGTCGGCGCGGACGGCCGCGTGGAGGGCGCGCTGCGCTACAGCGGCCCGGCCCCTGGCCTGATCGAGGGCGCGCTGGCCGACGAGCCGGTCTACACGCCTGCCGCGGCCCTGCCCGATCTCAGCCAGATCACGCTGGGCGAGCAGAGCAACTTAGAGCTGCTGCAGAAGTACCTGGGGCACATTCTGGCCGAGTTCATCACGCTGCTGGCGGTCGGCGTAGTAGGGCTGGCGCTGGCCCCGCGCGTCATGCTCAGCCCGGCGGCCCACCTGCGCAGCCGCCCGCTGGTCAGCCTGGGCGTGGGCCTGCTGGCCTTCCTGATGTCGTTCGGCGTGCTGTTTCTCCTGGCGCTGCTGGCGCTGCTCCTCTTCGGGTTGGGGCTGCTGCTGCGCCTGCCCGACCTGTCCATCATCGCCGTGATGGGGCTGGGGCTGTTTGTGGTGGGCGGCAGCGGCGGCTTCTACTTCGTGGCTATCTACCTGTCGCGGGTGGTGGTGTGCTTGGCGGCCGGTCGGGCAGTCATCCGCGCCGTGGTGGGCGACGACGGCAGCCAGCGCATCGTCTACCTGGGCCTGGCCGTGGGCACGGCAGCCCTGGCCGTGCTGGTGTGGCTGCCGCTGGTGGGCGCCCTGGCCAACGGCCTGGCGCTGGGCCTGGGCCTGGGGGCTACCATGCTCCTGCTGCAGCAGCGCGGCGCGCGCCGCGCCATCCCCGGCGTGCCCAGCCCCGGCCTGCTGCCCACGCACTCCGCAGCGGCCCGCCAGATGCCCCCGCCCATCTACGAGGCGCCGCCCGCCGGGCCAGGCATGGACAACCTGCCCGAAGGCTTCCGCTGGTGGGACGACGACGACCCCCAGCCGTAAGCAGCGGCCTTCAGCCGAGCGTGCCTAAATAGGTAGCCGCCGCGATCCGCGCCAGCCGCCCGTCGTTGACATTCACCTTCCACGTGCCATCCTGGTTGGGGCTGGTGAAGATCACCGCCGTGTTGTCCTCGGTCCACGCTACCGGCTGCACAAATGTTGTGATCGGGCTGGTGAGGGCCGTCTGGGTGCGGGCTGTCAGGTTGACCAGCACAAACACCGTCCGCACCGACTGGTTTGGCCCGCCGAAATCGCGCACCTGGGCCAGCGCGTAAACCGCGCGCGTGCCGTCCGGCGCGATCAGCACATCGCCGCCCTGGGTGTAGCCGGGCAGGCGCAGCGCCGGGATCACGTCGCTGGCTCCGCTGTCGAGATGGTGCACGCCCACGTCGAAGCCGCCCAGGTCGTCGGCAAGCTGCAGGCGCAGCAGCAGGCCAGAGCCGATGCCCGCGCCGCAGAAGCAGCCTGGCTCACCCGGCAGGAAGGCGGCCTCGCCGCTGTCCAAGTTCAGCGCGAACAGGCCGGCGAACTGCTGGAAGGGCGTGATGTCGGCGATGCTGTCGGGCTGGTAATCCATGTAGAGGACGCTGTGGTCGTCGTTGAAGGCCACCGGCAGCGCCCGGATGCCGGGGCGCGGGCCGTCCACCAGGCCCTCGCGCAGGTCGCTGCCGTCCAGGCGGGCCACCGTGGTGATCGTGGTAAGCGCGCTGTCGTCCGGCCCTTCGGTCAGTGTCCAGGCGATGTGCGTCATGTCAGGCGAGAGCAGCCAGTCCACGCGGCGCGTCTGCGGCCCGGGCTGCACGAACGGGTGTTCAGTCACGCTGCCGTCGGGCCGCGCCAGCATGACGCGGCCAGCGGCTGTGTCATAGAAGAGAACGGCTCGGTCGGCCAGCGTGTAGCCGCGCCCGTTGACCTCGACCGGTGTTGACTCGCCAGTGAGCGTGTCCACGAACAGCAGGCGGTCAGCGCCGGCCCGGTTGATATTGCGCTGGAGGAAAACCTGAAGCGGATGCCCGGCGAAATCGGTGTCGGGCTGAGCGGCCGCCGCGCCAGCCAGGCTCAGCAGGGCGCCAGCAGCCAGCGCCAGCAGCGGCCAGCGGCGCGCGTTCTGTCCGGCCCGCCGGTCGCCGCCCCACTGCATCTGCACGCGCATAGGCCATCCCGTTCCGTTGAGCGTTTGCTACAGGTCAATACGTTAACACTGATCGAAACGGCCTTCAAGTTAGCGCGAAAAGCGCCGGTGCAGTGCGCCGGCGCTGTGATGTGGCGGCATAGACGGCTGGAAGGGCGCGGCTCAGGACGCCTTTTCGGCGGCCAGCGCCTGGCGCTCCAGCAGGTAGGCGCGGGCCTGGCCCAGCGTCTCAGTGAAGTGGATGCCGGTGGCGACGCTGCGATTGAAGGCGCGGAAGGCATCGTAGATGCTGCGGATGAAGGCGTTGGCTCCGGCGATCACGATCAGGCCGCGGGCGGCGTTGGCCTTGCTGGCCAGCTTCTGGGCGTTCTTGCGCCCGTCCAGGCTGAAGATCGCGCCCGCGGGCATCAGGTCAGCGTGCGTTAGGTCAATGATCGCGTCTACGCGGTGATCCACGCTGGCGGACATCTCCTGCACGCGGTCAAGCGCGCTGTAGAGGTCGTTCCAGGTCCAGCGGCCGTCGAAGCTGTACTGAATGATGGTCTGCTCTTCGTTGTCCCAGCGCACATTGATGCCCATGTTTGTCACCTTTCCCCTGCATAATGCCTAACAGCATAAGGGTTAACATTAATGGCAGCATCAGCGCGCGGTGAGAGCAGCGTTAGCGCTTCGTTCTACCTAACAGCGTGCAGCTGCAAACTTTGCCGGATAACGACCAGCCTCTAGCTGGACTGTACGATGTAGAATTAAAGGGGTTGCGGCGACATTCCCTGCATTATGCTGACTTTTTTCTGTCCCCGGTGCTGGAACGAAATAGACGAAGATGCCAAGCAGTGCCCGCACTGTGGTTTCGATCTCAGCCAGATGGACACGCTCTCCTACGATGAGCGGTTGGTGCTGGCGCTCCGGCATTCGGTTACAGAGTACCGCGTCACGGCGGCGCGCATTCTCGGTCAGCGCGGCGCTGTAACAGCGCTGCCGGCGTTCAAAAGAATCATCGAGACCGAGCACGATTACTATCTTCTCAGGGAAGTCTTGTACGCACTGCTGAACATCAAAGACCCGCTGAGCGCAGAGCTGATGCAGCAGGCGGCTGAGCATCCGTCCAGGCTGGTGTCGCAGCTGGCGCAAGAACTCAGCACAAGGATACAGCCCTGAGCTTGTCTTGTTGATCGCCGCGCTGCGCTGGCCGTTGGTCGTCTCACACCAGCGGCTTTTCGTCGCGCGGGGCGCCCAGGAAGGCGCGCTCCCGCTCCACAATTTCCGTCTCCAGCTTGATGAACAGCGCCTGCGGCTCGCGCAGGGGCTGGCCGGGCTGCAGCGCGCTGCGCGCCCAGCGGCCCACCGCCGCGCTGCCGTCGTAAACCAGCGCGTCGTGCGCGCGGCTTTCCTCCTGAAACGTCTCAATCTTCAGCTCGCCGAACATCTGGCCGTCATAGCCCAGGTAGTCGTGCACCTGCTGCGCGCTGAACGGCAGGAACGGGGCCAGCAGCGTCTTTAGGTTGTCTATCACGCGCAGCGCCGCGTAGACTGAGCGCGCTGCGTCGGCCGGGTCGTCTTTGATGCGCTTCCAGGGTTCGCGCTCGTTGAGATAGGCGTTGGCCTCGCGCGCGATCTCCATTGCCGCCTGCAGCGCGTCGCGCAGGCGCACCTGCTCCAGCAGCGCGCCGACGGTTTCGAAGCCTGCCTCGCTGCGGGCGATGATCGCCTCGTCTGCCGTCGTCAGCGCGTCGTAGGCCGGCACCCGGCCATCGTAACGCTTGTAGGCGAAGCCCAGCGCCCGGTTGACCAGGTTGCCCCAGGCAGCCAGCAGCTCGTTGTTGACGCGGCTGAGGAAACCGTCCCAGGCAAAGTCGCTGTCGTGCGTCTCGGGGAACGTCATAGCGACATAGTAACGGATAGCGTCCGGTTGATAACGCTCCAGAATGTCCGGCAGCCAGATAGCCCAGTTGCGGCTTTTGGAGAACTGCTTGCCCTCGATGTTCATGAACTCGTTGGCGGGCACATCGTGGGGGAGCTGCAGCCGGTCAGCAGGGTTGTCGTGGTAGATACCGTCAATGCCCATCAGCTCCGCCGGCCAAATGATGGTGTGGAAGGGGATGTTGTCCTTGCCGATGAAGTTGTAGATGCGGGCGTGGGGGTTGTACCACCAGTCTTTCCAGGCGTCCGGTTGGCCAGTGTTGCGCGCCCACTCCACGCTGGCGGTGAAGTAGCCCATCACCGCCTCGAACCACACGTAAAGGCGCTTGCTCTCCCAGCCTGCCAGCGGCACGGGGATGCCCCAGTCAATATCGCGCGTAATCGGCCGCCCGCGCAGGCCCTCGGCAATGAAGTTCTGGCTGAAGCGCGTGACGTTGGGACGCCAGTGATCCCGGTGCGATTCAATATAGGCCAGCAGCGCGTCGCTGAACTTGGCCAGATCGAGGAAGTAGTGCTCGGTCTCGCGGATTACCAGCGCCTCGTCAGGGTGGTTCTTGCTGCGCGGGTTGATGAGTTTGGTTGCGTCCAGCAGGCTGCCGCAGTTGTCGCACTGGTCGCCGCGGGCGTCGGGGTAGCCGCAGATGTAGCATTGGCCCTCGACGTAGCGGTCGGGCAGGAAGCGCTTCTCGCGCTCGCTGTAGAGCAGCTGCTGCGTCTCTTTGTAGAGGTGGCCGCGCTCCAACAGCAGCGTGAAAATATCCTGCGCGATGCGGTGGTGGTTCTCGGTGTCGGTGTGCGTGAACAGGTCGTAACTGATGCCGATATCGCGCTGGGTGATCAAAAAGCGGCGGTGATAGTGCTCGAACACCTGGCGCGCTGGCACGCCGCGCTTGTCTGCCTCGACCGATATGGGCGTGCCGTGGCTGTCCGAGCCGGAAACCATCAGCACGCGGTTGCCCTTCAGACGGTGGTAGCGGGCGAAGATGTCGGCGGGCAGGTACGCGCCGGCCAGGTGGCCGACGTGCAGGTCGCCGTTGGCGTAGGGCCAGGCAACGGAAACGTGGATGTGCTGCGGTTCGCTCATGGTTTCTCTCCTGGTAACACAAAAAAGCCGCCTGTCCCAGAGGGACAGACGGCGGCGGCTGCGCTTCTTAACTCACACCCGGTTTCAGTCTCAGGCAGAAGTCAGCGCCCAACGTCTGTCCCGACGCGGGTAACGCATGACCATCATGCCGATGCTGTGCCGGTGCGCGTTCATGAAGCTGAGTATAGCGGCAGTGGGCGGGCCGAGTCAAGCGCGGCCCGCGCCCTGTGGGAATAAGTGGGAATAAGGCCGGAGCGCTGGAGCGATTAATGTGATACAGTTCGCAGTAAGGCGCGACAGCACCGCATATGCGCGCACATCCGGCTGTTCGAGAAGTGATGACGGCCGGCACAGCTCCGGGAGACCGCTATGCAAGACCAACTGATCCGGGAGATCGAACTGCTGCACCAGAAAGTGTGCTCGGCAGTGGGAGATCCCAAGCGGGTGATGATCCTCTACGCGCTTGCCGAACGCTCGAAGTACGTCAGCGAACTGGCCGACGAGCTGAACATGCCCCAACCGACCGTTTCGCGCCACCTGGGAATCCTCAGCGACCGCGGCATGGTCACGGCGGCGCGCGAGGGCACGTCAGTCTACTACGCGCTGGCCGACCGGCGCATCATCGAGGCACTCGACCTGATGCGCGCCGTGCTGCGCGACCTAATCCTGCGCGAGGCCCGCGTGATTGAGCCGGACGAGGACGGCTGAGCATCGGGCACGCCAGCGCCGACGACTGAAAGCGCCCCCGCGTGCGGCCCAGGGCCTGGGGGCGTCAGCGTGTTGGGTGACGATGGCGCAGCCGCGCAGCAGGTCGCCTAGGCGGCGCGGCAGACAGCCCAGCGGGATGTTGCGCACCCCAACCGCGCGCGTTCACCTCCCTGCCTTGAACTTGTCCGCTTTCAACCGGCCGTAGTCATGGGAGTGTTTATTCTACGCTTCGATGGGCCGACGCTGCATCATCCAGCGCGTCGTGCCGCCCTGCAGGTTGTAGACTTCGGCGTAGCCCGCGCGCGCGAAGGCGCTGGCCCCGCTGCGGCTGCGGCTGCCGGTGGCGCACACCACGATCACCGGTTTGTCGGCAGGAACTTCCTTCAGGCGCGCGGGCAGCGCGTTCAGCGGAATGTTGACCGCGCCGGGGATGTGGCCGCTGCAATACTCTTCGCTGGTGCGCACGTCCACCAGCGTGTGCGCCTGTTGACCGTTGAAGTAGCGCGCCAGGTAGTCGTCGGTGGTCAGGTTCTGATAGCTGGCGCCGGCTTGGGCCGGCGCGCTGCGGTTGAAGAAGAACATGGGTTGGCTTTCGCTCCTGTGTGATTGGCGCGTCGTCATTCGTCAGTCTTTGCCTGAGCGCTGCCGGCTAACGACTGCCAGCCTTTAGCGCACCACCGGCAGCCCGGCCTGTTCCCAAGCGATGATGCCGCCCAGATCGTAGACGCCGGTAAAACCCGCCGCCTGCAGCATCTGCGCTGCCTGGGCGCTGCGGTTGCCGCTGCGGCAGTAGAGCACCACCGGCTGGTCACGCGGGATTTCGCTCAGGCGGCTTTGCAGCTCCTGCACGTTGATGTTGGCCGCGCCGTCCAGGTGGCCGCTGGCGAACTCCTCAGGCGTGCGCACATCCAGCAGGAAGTGCGGCGTGCCGGCAAACTGCGCCATGTACTCCGCTGGGCTGATGCGCTGCGGTGTGGCGCTGGACAGGGCGCTCTGCGCTTTGGCCGCCTGGATCTCGGCGTTGATGATTCCGGGCAGCAGCGCCGCCAGCACCAGCGCCAGGGCCAGCGTGACTCCGCCGGCGAGCAGCCACAGCCGGCTGCTGCTGTGGGTCGCGGGCTGCGCATTGTGCTGCTGTTTCTTGTAGGACTTCGCTTTGGTTGCCATGGAGATACCTCTGTTGATGCTCAAGCAGTATAAACATACTCCCATTTGCGAGCGCCGCCAAATGCTTTACGCGAAACGGCGACGCGCCCTGCGCGCCGCTGACCGCGCTTTCTTGGCTCGGATGGCCGGTCGCGCCTCAGCCTGAGGGCGCGGCGGCTGCCCACAGCCGCACGGTGTTATCGCCGCTGCCAGAGGCCAGCAGCGCGCCGTCCGGGCTGAAGGCCAGCGCCAGCACCGGTTTGTCGTGCCCGCGCAGCAGGCCCACCTGCTGGCCGTCTGTCAGCCGCCACAGCTTAATGAGGCGGTCGCGGCCGCCGGTGGCCAGCAGCGCGCCGTCCGGCGAGAAAGCGACCGCGTCCGCGCCGCCGAAGTGCGCGCGCAGCAGGCCGCGCTGCGCGCCGGCCTCTGCGTCCCACAGGCGCACAGTCATGTCCTTGCTGGCCGTGGCGATCAGGTGTGGGGTTGTTGGGTGGGCGGCGATATCGCGCACCCAGTCGTCGTGCTCCAGCCGGTGGCGCAGCGCGCCTGTCGCCGCCTCCCAGATCAGCACTGCGTTATCCCAGCCGCCAGTAGCCAGCAGGCAGCCCGCCGCGCCGCAGAACGCGACCGAGGTGGCCTCGTCGGCGTGGCGCGCCAGGACGCGCACCAGCGCGCCAGTGCGACTGTCCCAGAGGCGCGCGGTGCAGTCGGCGCTGGCCGTAGCCAGCAGCGCGCCGTCCGGCGAGAACGCCGCCGCGCTGACCGCGTCTGTGTGCCCGGCCAGCGTCACGAACGTGCCGCCGCGCGTCAAATCCCACAAGCGGGCGGTTGTGTCGCTGCTGGCGCTGGCAACGCGCGCCCCGTCTGGGCTGACGGCCAGCCCCTTGACGTGTCCGCCGTGCCCGGTCAGCGTGCCGCGCAGCGTCAGGTCAGGCGCAGTGTAGAGCGCAACTTCGCCGCCGGCGCTCACCGCCAGCGCGCCGCCGGCAGGACTCCAGCGCAGGTCGGTGATCCAGCCGCGCTGGGCCTGCGCGATTGGCGCAAGCTGGCCGGCACTGGCGGGCGTGATGGGCGGGTAGGGCACAGCGGGGGTGTCCTTTCTCGTGTCAGGCGGTGAGCAGGTCATCCGGCAGGTGCGCGGTGCGGTTGAGGTAATGCACACCCAGCCGGCCGTCGGCCAGCAGAGTCAGCCGCGTGATGCCGGTGTTGTAATGAAAATAAAAGTGGCTGCTGCCGGGCAGCGCGCCCAGCAGCGCCTTGAGCAGCGAGTCGAGAAACGTGCCGTGCGAGATGAGGGCGGTGGGCGGGGCGGTCTTCTCCGCCGCCCAGGCGCGCAGCGCGCCCGCCACAGCGATAGCCCGTCCCTGGCAGGCGGCGTGCGTCTCGTAGGGGCGGTTGTACCAGCCGTGCTCGGTCACGGCGTCCGGCAGCGTGTAGCCGGGGAACTGCGCGGCGATCTCGGCGCGAGTCAGACCAGGCGCGCCCACCCGCTGCCCACTGCCATCTTCCTCATAGACGCCGCCGTGCTCGTGGATATCCACCCACACTTCCGGCGCGATCCCCAGCGCCGCGCCCACCGGCTGCGCCGTCTGCAGGGCGCGCAGCATGGCAGAGCAGTACACACGAGCGATGCCCTCGCCCAAGTGGCCTTCCTGGCGGTAGGTGTCGGGATAATAGCGAACGGCGATTTCGCGGCGGCTGCCAGCGGCCAGATATGCCGCCAGCGCAGCGGCCTGCCGCTGGCCGGTTTCGGTCAGCGCCGCGTCGCGCACGCGGTTATGCTGGGCCGTTCCCTGGGCGTTGTTGGTGGATTGGCCGTGGCGAATGAGGTAGAGTTCCATGCGCGCTTCCGTGTGGTGTGCGGTGTCGGCAGGTGTATTATAGCGGCGGGGGCAGCGGCGTCCAGCCGCTGCCGCGCTGCGCGTGCGCTCAGCAAACCGGGTATACTAAAACGGCATGCGAATGGCGAAGGGGGAGCGGTATGGCCGACACGGCGGGTGCGTCTGGCAGCGAAACGATCCACATCCTGATTACCCAATGCCTGCAGAACGGGTTCTTCCTGGCCGAAGGCGGCAGCCTGTGCCTCCCCAAGGACGTTGTCCGCCGCATGCTGGTGGGCGACCAGGCAGGTTTCAGCAACGAGGAAATCGTCATTCAGAACAATCGGCGCGTCTTCCCGCCAGAGCGGCTGAAAGCCGGGCCGTTGCACCAATTCTTTGAGGCCGTGACCGGCAGTTCGCAGCGCACACACCCGCTGCACATCATCCATGTGCGGGACTGGCACGCGCCGTCGGAGCATTACGACGACGAGCGGCGGCGCTACGGCGCGCACTGCGAGGCCAACACCTGGGCTGCCGAGTACCTCGACGGCTACGACGCCTTCCTGCAGCCGTGGAAGAGCGCGCCAGACAGCCAGCAGGCCGAGGCGTTGGCGCGCAGCCGCTTCGGCTACCACAGCGCCGCCCGCAACCTGTGGTACTACGACGTGCGCTCGGACTCGGTGTTCGATTTCAGCCCGCCGGCCTCGCAGGCGCTGCGCAGCGAGCTGGCGCAGCAGGGCGAGCCGCAGGGCAGGGCCTCCCAGCTGCAGCTCATTCTTGACCGCCTGATCGGCAGCGGCCCGGCCAAGCCGCGCGCCTACGTTGTCGTGATCGGCGTGTACACTGACATCAAGATTCGCACGCTGGCCATCGAACTGCGCTCGCGCTACACCATTGAGAACTTGATCATCTCTGACGTGCTCACCGACGCGCCCACGCTCGAACGCCACCTGGAGGGCCTGGACTTCGTCGACAAGGTAGTGGGCGCGGAGATCATCCACAACCTCAATGACCTGGTCAACGTGCTCAACCCCGGCGCAGCGCACATCATCCCCAACGCGCTCATCGCCACCACTGCCAACTTTCACGATTACCGCCGCCACTTCCTCGATCGGCAGAAGCTGCTGGCTTTTCAGGATCAGCGCCTGCTGCAGTACGTGGAGCTGACCGGCCGGCGCAGCCTGGAGGTCTACAACCAGATTGACCAGGCCAACCGCTTTCTGATGCGCATGGGGCGCATCTTCCTGGCGCTGACGGCGGCGCTCATCGTGCTGCGCGCCGCTGGCTGGAACGTGCCCGCTGACGCGCTGCTGATCTCCGGCGGGCTGAGCGTGGCCCAGATCATCACCAGCTTTTTCCTGCTGCCGGCGGCCCAGGCGCGCACCAACCTGATGGAGCTGGTGCGCCTGCGCAACTATCTGGAGGCCTACAGCAACGTCTCTGGCCTGCTGCGCCACCACCTGACGCGGGCCGAACGCCTGCAGCCGGACCTGGAAAACGACCCCACCGGCGAGCGCGCCCGCACCGAGCTGAGCCTTCTGCGCGAGCAGCTTGCGCTGATTCAGGACGCGACCGCCGGCATGTCGCAGGCCTTCAGCGTGGGCAAGCCGCCTGTGCCGGCTGTCCCTGACGGGGGCGAAGACGACAGCAAAAAACCGCCTGACAGCGCCGGCCCTGGCGGGATGGCGCTGCCGTCCGGTTGACGCATCCGAACGCCCGTGCTACACTGAGTCCGGAGGGCAGAGCACAGCCGGGAGGCCGCGCGTGGCGCTGGAGTTCAACAAGATCGTCGAACAGGTGCACAAGATGAGCCACATGCTCGACGCGCTCGATTTCGACCTAGGTGCGCGGTTGGCCGTGGCCCGCGAGCGTTTCGCCAATCCGCCGCCGCTGCGCGTCATCCGCGAGCGGGTGGCGCTGGTGCAAAGCCCGCAAGTGAGCGGCTACCGCGGCGCAATCCCGCTGAATGGCCCGGCCTACGAGCCGGTCAACGCCATTTACCCGGCCCCGCCGCCGCCGCCCTCAGCCACCATTATCGCCGCCGACGGCTCGCAGATTTACCCCAACGAACAAATGCCGTTTCACTACTATCTGATCAACGTCGGCCTGTTCGTCTACCATCACGGGGCCAGCCGCGTGCCAGAGCAGCTCACCATCCCCCGGCTGGCGTTTCACAAAGATCACGTGCACGATGCGCGCGGGCGCGTGATCAGCGCGCGCACAGTGGACGCGCGCCGCACGGTGCGCGAGATGCAGGAGCTGGGCCGGCTGGCCTGGGCCAAGCGCGGCGAGGCGCGCCCGCTGATCGCGCTGTACGACAACCATCTGCTGTTCGGCGTTAACGCCGACGTGGTGGGCCACAAGGCCATCATGCGCGCCTACATGGGCGCGCTGGTGCACCTGCACGACGCCGGCGCGCTGCTGGCTGGTTACGTGGACAACCCAGTGCGCAGCCGCGTTGTGATCCGCCTGCTGTATCTGCTCAGCCTGAGCGACGACGAGGCGCGGCGCGCCGATCTCTCCAGCGGCGGCGATCTGGAGGGACTGAAGGACATCCACCTGTTCAACAGCGTGCTGCGCCCCGGCGAGCGCTCCGCTATCATGGTGCAGAACAGCCCGCGCAACCTAGCGTACAAGGCCGGCGAGGGCGGCGGGGCCAGCTACGAGATCGCGTTCTTCTATCTTAAGACGTCCAGCGGCTACCAGTCGTCGCTGGCCCGCGTGGACATCCCCATGTGGGTGGCGCGCGACAGGCGGGCGGTGGACGAGCTGCACGCGCTGCTGGTGGCGCAGTGCGCCATGCAGGGCCGCAACCCCTACCCCTACGCCCTCACCCGCGCCGACGAGCTGGCCGTGGTGACCGGGCGCGACAAGCAGAAGCTGGAAGACATGATCAACGTGGAGCTGCGCAAGCGCGGCGTAGAGCCGGTGCGCTTCACCGCTAAAGAGTGGGGCAAGGCCCTGGCGCGCAGCCCCAAACGCAAACACGATATGGGCAAGGCGGGCGGCGTGTAAGCCGCGCGCCAGGCGAGGAGCCAGGATTTGATGCAGGACACAGAACAGACTGTGGTTGGGCGGGTGCTGCGCGCCACCACGCGCGGGTTTGCCTGCGGCACGCACAGCCGGCGGGTTGGCCCGCCGCACGATTTCGGCGCGTTCGTGCGCGTGCCCATCGCCAACGACGGCGCGTGCTGCGTCATCGGCCTGATCTACGCCGTCGAGATCAAGGACGACCAATTAGTGAACGAGCTGGTGATGGCCGACGGCATTGACCCCAACGTGCTGCGCGACCAGCGCGAAAACCGCATGGTCCCGGTTGAGATTGACGTGCTCAACGTGGGCTACGGCTGGCGCGACGGGCGCGGGCTGGTGGTCAACGCGGCGCACAGCCTACCGCCGCGCCCGCCCATGAGCCTGACGGATGTCGAACTGTGCGCCGCCGAAGAAGTCTACGACTTCACCCAGTCGTGCGATTTCTTCCGGCTGGTGCTCAACGCCCCCGACGTGCCTTCCGACGATCTGCTGGCGGCGGCGCTGCGTTACGCGGCTTTCGCCTACCCGGAGGCCGAGCGCTACGCGTTCATGGTGCGCAGCGGACGGCACATCGCGCGGCTGCTGGGCAGCGACCTGAAGCGCCTGTCGCATGTCCTGGCGCTGATCCGGCCGTAGGGGGCACACCATGGAAAACCCGCAGAACAGGCTTAGCTGCCGGATTTTGAATATGGTAACGAACAAGGAATTTCAGAAAGTGCCGAAGAATATGAGTTGGCGCTCATCAAGCTGCTGAACAAGCTCGGCTACTCGACGATCTGAAACGCCTTTGCGCCTTTGCGCCCGCGCGTTATGTTTTTTTAGCAGAGAAACCGGACAGCACCCATGACCAACCTCCCCCCCAACCCCAACACCCTTGACGAGTGGTTCCCGCGCGACGCGGCGCTCTACCTGCCGCCGGAGCAGCGCCTCGGCGTGGTTGTCGGCGGCTCGCTGAGCAAGGGGCTGGTCGTCAAGCTCGACCGCGGCCAGCAGATCGAAGACCTGGCCGTTGGCCGCTACGTGGTGGTGCGCGGCGTCAACAAGCGCTTCTTCTGCATGATTAACGACATCTCGCTGGCCAACACTAACGCCGCCATCGAGAGCGACCCGCCCGACATCACCGACCCCTTTCTGAGCGAGGTCTACCAGGGCACGGCGGTTTACGGCGTGATTCACGTCGCGCCGATGCTGGCCATCGGCGCGGACGGCAAGCCGCGCCCGGTCAAGACCATCCCCAGCCACTTCATGCCGGTGGTCAGCGCCAGCGCCGACGACGTCAACGACGTGTTCGGGCGCGAGGACGCCACCCACTTCAACGTGGGCGTGCCGCTGGAACTGGAGGAAACGCAGATCAACCTGGACCTGAAGCGGCTGGTCGAGCGCTCCATCGGCGTGTTCGGCAAGAGCGGCACAGGCAAAAGCTTCCTCACGCGCGTGCTGCTGGCCGGCGTCATCGCGCGCGGGCAGGCCGTCAACCTGATCTTCGACATGCACAACGACTACGGTTGGGAAATCACCGACGAGCGCGGGCCGAAGGTCAAAGGCCTCAAACAGCTTTTCCCCGACAAAGTCACCATCCTCACGCTCGACCCGGACTCCTCCAACCGGCGCAGCGCCCGCTACGACTTCGTGGTGCGCCTGGGCTACGACGAGATCGAGCCGGAGGACATCGCCCAACTGCGCGTGACGATGAACCTGTCCGACGCCATGATTGACGCCGCCTTCATGCTGCGCAAGCGCTGGGGCAAAAGCTGGATCCGGCGGCTGCTCCAGGGTGACGCCGACGACGTGGACGACATCGTGAACAACACCACCATCCTGGGCGGCACGCTCACCGCGCTGCAGCGCCGTCTGGAGCGTTTCGAGCGCTGGGACTTTTTAGTCCCGGAAACGCCCGCCGACAGCATCGAGCAGATCATTCACCTGCTGGTGGAGCAGCAGCGCAGCGTCGTGCTGGAGTTCGGGCGCTACGGCAACTCGCTGGAAGCCTATATCCTGGTGGCCAATTACATCACGCGCCGCATCCATGAGCGCTATGTGGACCGCGTCGAGCAGGCGCTGGGCGACTCGGCAATGGAGCCGCCGCAGCTGCTCATCACGATCGAAGAGGCGCACAAGTTCCTCGACCCGCAGATCGCCCGCGCCACCATCTTCGGCATCATCGCGCGCGAGCTGCGCAAGTACAACGTCACGCTGCTGGTCGTGGATCAGCGGCCCAGCGGCATTGACGAAGAGGTGATGAGCCAGATCGGCACGCGGGTGACGGCGCTGCTTGACAACGAGCGCGACATCGCCGCCGTGCTCACCGGCATCAGCGGCGCGGGCGGCCTGCGCGAGGTGCTGGCCCGGCTCGACACGCGCCAGCAGGCGATCATCATGGGTCACGCCGTCCCGATGCCAGTCGTGATCCGCTCGCGTCTGTACGACGAGGACTTTTACGCCGCCGTCACTAACCTGTCGCCGGTCAGCGCGGAGCGCGCGCGCAAGCTGCTGGGCGGCGGGGACAAGGACCGCCGCATTCGCTAAACATCGGGCGCGATGGACATATCTAATCTCGACCGCCTGCTCGACAAAGTGGCCAGCGCCGCCGCCGGGCTGGCCGCTCTGGCGCTGTCCAACTCAGAACAGGCCGAGCTGGTGGCCATCATCAACGCCGCTGTAGGCAACCTGCGCGCCAGCGGCTGCCTGACGGCTGTCCCCACCGGCGACAGCGCCGCTGTGCACACCTGGCGGCACGCGGTGATCGGGCAGATTGCGTTGTTCATCACCGCGGCCGAGCTGTTGGCCAGCGACCCCGACTACCCGCTGCCAGAGACGGCCCGCCGCTGGGCGGAGCAGGTCTACACCGCTGCCCGCCAGATGAACGCCATAGTCGAGAACCATGTGGCGGCCCATGACAGCCGCTAACGCGCCCGGATGACCTGGCTTATAGTGGAGGCGCAGAGGTGCGCCATCACAGCAGGCTGCACCTGGAACGGGACGGCTGGCGCGCGCTGCGCCTGGCGTTCCTCGACGACAACACGCTGGTGGCCTGTGGCTGGCAGCCGCGCGATCCGCTGCTGCGCCTGTGGCTGATTGACGGCAGCCTGCTGCACGCCGGCGGCGCGCCGCTACGCCGAATGATTGACACCGGCGGGCCGCGGCTGGGAACGGTGACGCTGGCCGCTGACGGCGCGCTGGTCGCCTGCGGTTACAGCCCGCCCAGTCTAGAGCCAGGGCAGCCCTGCGGCCGGGTGTGGGCGCTGCCGCGCGGGCGGCTGATCGCCGAACTGGCCGCCGGCGAGCCGCCGGCCGCGGCGCTGGCGCTGGCCTTTGCCGGCGCTGATCTGCTGGCCGCTGGCCACGACGACGCGATCAGCCTGTGGTCGCTGGCGGACGGGGCGCAGCTGGCGCGGCTGCTGGGCGCGTTCGGCAGCCTGGTGACGGCGCTGGCCGCTGCGGATCATGTGCTGGCCGCCGCCGCCGAAACCGCTGACGTCCGCCTGTGGCGGCTGCCCGACAGCGCGCCGCTGTGCCGCTTTGAGGCTGGGCAGGGGGTGTGTGCCCTGGCCCTCAGCGCAGACGGCAGCCGGCTGGCCTGCGTCACCGGCACGCCCGCGGAAGCGCGCCGGGCTTACGAGCGCGGCGCAGCGTTCGCCCATCAGGTGGAGGTGTGGTCGCTGGACAGCGTGCCGCGCCGCCTGGCCGCGGCTGAGACCGCCGCGCCGGCCTGCGACCTGCGTTTCGCGCCCGGCGGGGCGCGGCTGGCGGCTGCCTGCGGTGATCTGCTGCTGTGGGACGCCGCCGCCGGCGCGCTGGCGGCGCGGCTGCCGGGCGGGCAGGGGCGCGGCTACACAGCGGCAGCCTTCGCGCCAGGGGGCGGCCTGCTGGCGGCGGGCGGAACCAGCGGGGTGGTAGACGTGTGGGAGCTGGACTGAAGCGAAAGGAAGGCGGTCCGTTGGGCGGGACTATCCTCAACGTGATCACTGTGCTGATTGGCGGGTTGATTGGCCTGGCGGTGGGCAGCCGTCTGCCGCAGCGCATGCAGGAGTCGGTTGTTACCGGCCTGGGGCTGGTGACGCTGTACGTCGGTGTGAGCAACGCCGGCCAGACCGGCAACGTCATCATCCCCTTGTTGAGCATTGCGACAGGCGCGATCGTCGGCGAGCTGCTGGGCATCGAGGCCCGGCTGGAGGCCTTCGCCGGCTGGCTGCAAAGCCGCTTTGCCGCCGGCGGCGCCGGCGGCGATGAGTCTGCCCAGCGCGAGGGGCGCGCGCGCTTCATCAACGGCTTCATCACGGCCAGCCTGGTGTTCTGCGTGGGGCCGCTGACGTTCGTCGGCGCGATGCAGGACGGCATGGGCCTGCCGCTGGGCTTCCAGCAGCTCGCCATTAAAAGCGTGCTGGACATGTTCGCTGGGATGGCCTTCGCCGCCACGCTGGGCGTTGGCGTGCTCTTCAGCGTCATCACGATCATCGCCCTGCAGGGCGGGCTGGCGCTGCTGGGCAGCGCCGTGGGGTCGGTCATGTCCGTGCCGATGATTGACGAGATGACGGCGGTCGGCGGGCTGCTGCTGATCGGGCTGGCGCTGGTGCTGCTTCAGGTGAAGCGCCCGCGTGTGGCCAACTTCCTGCCGGCGCTGGTAATTGCGCCGCTGCTGGTGGCGCTGGCGAGCGCGCTGGGCATCAACATCTACCCGCTGTAAGCGCCGCGCCCGGCCGAGCCGGGCTGTTGCTGCAGGATTGTTAGCTCACAGCCATCTGCTTACGGGACTAAAGTCATCGGTCACAGCGGCGCTGTTGTGCCCTACACTCATTGTAATAGAACATGAGACCGAAACTTTTCGATCGCTGCTGCGCTATAGGCGATAGAAGACTGGGAGCAAACTGAGTCAAGCGGGGCGTGGAACGTCGGGAGGGAGAAATGCAGATTGCGATCGCTATCGCTCTCATTCTGTTTGTCGGCCTGTTTGTGGTCATGTCGGTCCCGCTGGAGGCTGACGGCAGCGCGCCCGACGACCAGCCTGAAGCTGAATGAACGTCATTCCCGCTCTGCGCTGCCGCCGGCGCTGCTGCCGCTGTAATATTCCCAGCGCACGCGGCTGTCGGTCGGGTTGGGGTAGTTGAACTCGGCAACAAGCTGCGTCAGCGGCGCTTTGCGCGCAGGCTGAGTCCCCAGCAGCAAATCCGCCAGCACAATATCAACCACCAGCAGCAAACGCCCGAAACTGCCAAACTGGCCCTGCAGCGCGGTGAACAGCACAGCGAACACGCGCTCGCGCAGCTCCGTGTCCATGATGCCGCTGCCGGGCCAGCTCACCGGCCAGTTGTCCTGATAGGTGCCGATTTTGAGCACATCGGCGCGCAGCTCGACAAGCTGGGCAATCGCCGCTTTGCGGTCGTGGGCGTCAATCAGCCGGGTAGTGCCGCGATATGGGGCGTTGGGGAGCTGCTGGTACAGGCTGCCAGCGGGCGTGGTCTCTACCAGGCGAAACACGCTGCGCCCGGTGATGTTGAGCGCCGCGCCCAGCGCCAGCGCGCACTGCCTGTAATAGCGCGCGCGGTTGGGCTGGTTGGCGCTGGCGTCCAGCCGCCACAGCAGCGATAAGTAGTCGCCAAAATCGAGCGGCAGGCGCGGCGGTTCGTCCGGCCCATAGGTTGAGATAAGCTGATCAATGCGGGCCTGCTCAAACCCACTTTGCATAGCTACCACCGCAGCTGCCTACTTCCAGCATGGTACGACTATAACACAGATTTCGCTGTGCCGCGCGTCCGCGACTCGCGCACGACGACAGCGGAAAACGGCCGCCGGCGCAGCCCATTGGTCGGCCGCGGCTTGATGTATAATGGCCGGCATATGCCTGCATCCGGAGACGCGCCGTTGTTGAAATCTCTCCTGCTCACGCTCGCCTTCGCCTTGACCCTGACTGCCAGCCCGCCCCCCGCTGACGACTCCCCGGCTGCCGCCCCTCGATCGCAGCGGCTGGGCATCGCCCACATCAGCCTAGTGGCCGACGCCACCAATCCGGAGCGCTACCGCCAGGCGCTGGCCCTGGGCGCTGGCTGGAACCGTTGGCCGCTCTACTGGGATCACGTCCAGCCCGCGCCGCAGACCTGGGCCTGGGCCGCCTATGATCAGCTTGTGGCCGGCGACCTGGATCACGGCTTCAGCATCAACGCGATTCTGCTGGGCCGCCCGCCCTTCTACCAGGACGGCGAGCGCATCGCCGGCCTCAACGAACCAGCGTTCAGCGACGGCACAGACGCGCCCGCCAGCGGCAAGACCCCCAACCCAGCCAACCCCTGGGCTGTCTACGTGTGGGAGGCGGTCAACCGCTACAAGCCGGGCGGCGCGCTGGCCCGCCTGCGCGGCTGGGACGACGACAAAGGCATCCGCGTGTGGGAGGTGTGGAACGAGCCGGATCACAAGCCGTCCTGGGGCGGCACGATCCGCGATTACGCCCGGCTGCTGAAAGTCACCTATCTGGTGGCCAAGCTGGCCGACCCCCAAGCGCAGGTGATGTTCGGCGGGCTGCTCTACGGCACGCCGGATAACTGGCTGGCGCGCGTGCTGGCCATTTACATCAACGACCCAATGCGCGAACAGCACAACTGGTACATGGACATGGTGGCCGTGCACAGCTACAGATACCCCTGGCGCAGCGGCTGGCTGACGCTGTACGTACGCGAGACGCTCAACGCCTACGGCCTCAAGCGGCCGATCTGGCTCAACGAGACCGGCGTCCCGGTGTGGGACGACTACCCCGGCCCGCTGTGGGTGGCTGACCAGCCAGACGAGCGCGTGGGCCACGCCACCAGCGCCCAGCAGGCGGCCTTCGTCATCCAGAGCGCGGCCTACGCCTGGGCCGAAGGGGCGGACGTGATCTTCTTCCACCAGCTCTACGATGACTGCGGCAACCAGCCGCCGGGCACGAACTTTCCCTTCCACCGTGGCGAGCTGTGCCGGGGCGGGCGCGCCTGCTTCGGCGACGCCTTCGGCCTGCTGCGCAACCCGCGCAGCAGTGTGTGCTACAGCCATCACCCGCAGCCAGGCACGCCCAGGCCGGCGGCCCAGGCGTTTCGGCTGCTGGCGCGCGTGCTTGGCTCGGTCCCACACGATGCCGCTGCGATCGAGGTCTACAGCGCCGGCGCGACCGCCATCGCTTTTGACCGCCAGCAGACCCGCGAACGCATCTACGTGCTGTGGAACCGCACGTTTAACGCGCTCGATTTCAGCCTGCCGGCGAGTCAAAACAGCGCCGCGCTCTACACACTGGACGATGAGCGGCGGGTTCGGCCCAGCCCGGACAGGTTCTTCCGACTGCGTCTGCCGCCCGCCACGCCGGACAACTACCCGGACCTTGAGCCAGGCGACGTTACCGCCATTGGTGGGCCGCCGCTGATTGTGGTGGAGCGCCTGGGCACAGAGCCAGCCCGCGATGTGCTGGCCCGCGCCGTCGTGCGGCGCGCCGGGCAAGAAGACTGACGCTTACTGCGGTCGCTTGAGAAACAGAGCGGTGCGCGTCACCTCGATGACGACCGCGCCGTTCTGGTTGCGCCCGGTGTGCTTCAGCGTGACGACGCCCGCCTCCGGGCGCGATTGGCTCTCGCGTTTGGCGACGATCGCGGTTTCAACGTACAGCGTGTCGCCGTGAAAGACGGGCTGCGGGTGCGCGATGTGCTCATAGCTTAGGTTGGCGACGATCGTACCCTGCGTGAGATCGGGCACAGAGATGCCCACGGCCAGCGCCAGCGTCAGCAGCCCATTGACGACCCGCTGGCCGTAGACGGTGCGGCTGGCGAAATCGGCGTTGATGTGCAGCGGCTGAGTGTTGAGCGTGAGCGCGCAGAACAGCGTGTTGTCGGCCTCGGTGATCGTCCGGCCCAGCTCGTGGCGGATGATCTGGCCCACCTCCAGCTCGTCGAAGTACTTTCCGGCCACTGGTGTCCCCCTTCGCGTCACTTCTGGCGCGGCTGTGTGT
>Ga0308417_1000961_pt1 | contig 20091 bp, 14 predicted proteins | sample HotsprSampleOS65_FD_203528 | JGI IMG/M metagenome (GOLD analysis project Ga0308417, IMG submission 203528) | Hot spring phototrophic mat microbial communities from Octopus Spring, Yellowstone National Park, Wyoming, United States - 20090730_OS65 ... | reverse complement strand
CACCACCTGTCTTCGACAAAACCTTCGTAATCGCCGCAGTCAACGACGTCTTGCCATGGTCAACATGACCAATCGTCCCAATGTTGCAGTGCGGCTTCGTCCGCTCGAACTTCGCCTTCGCCATGGCACTTCCCTATCTTTCGTCAGACTGTCGTTCGGATAGCGTTACCACCGGTAATGCGAAAACGCGCGGTTGGCATCAGCCATGCGATGCGTGTCCTCGCGCTTCTTCACTGCCGCACCACGATTGTTCGCCGCATCCAGCAGCTCATTCGACAACCGCTCCCGCATCGTGTGTTCGCCGCGCTTGCGCGCCGCCTCGATGATCCAGCGAATGGCCAGAGTCTGCCGACGCTCCGACCGAACCTCGACCGGCACCTGGTAGGTGGCGCCGCCGACGCGGCGGCTACGAACCTCGACTGCCGGCTTCACGTTCTCGATTGCCTCGTGGAACACACGCAGCGGGTCTGTTGAGCCCCCAACGCGGCGCTTTACAGTGTCGAGCGCACCGTACACGATCGACTCCGCGACGCTCTTCTTGCCGTCGTACATCAGCGCGTTCATGAACTTCGACAGCACGACATCGCCGAACTTCGGGTCCGGCAACACTTCGCGCTTCTCGGCGCGGCGGCGGCGAGCCATCGTTTAGCCCTCCGGGCTTACTTCGGCCGCTTGGCGCCGTACAGCGACCGGCGCTGGCGACGCTTTGCGATGCCTTGCGTATCGAGCACACCGCGCAGGATGTGGTAGCGCACGCCAGGGAGGTCCTTCACGCGCCCGCCCCGAATCATGACTACAGAGTGTTCCTGCAGGTTGTGACCCTCGCCAGGGATGTACGACACCACCTCGTAGCCGTTCACCAGCCGGACCTTGGCCACCTTGCGCAGAGCCGAATTGGGCTTCTTTGGCGTCGTCGTGTAGACGCGCGTGCAGACGCCGCGCTTCTGCGGGCAGCCCTGCAGAGCCGGGACCTTGTTTCGCCTCTTCTTCGCCTCACGCCCCTTGGCGATCAGCTGATTGATGGTCGGCATCCTGTTCCTCGCGCCGCACCGGTCACCCGGTCGATCACTCCTCACACGCAAATCGCTGTGGCCGTGCGCCTAAAGGCGACGGCCGCGGCTCATACGCTCACTCCGACCTAAGCTCCCCTGCGGAGAGCGGCGCCGGAGCTGATCCAATTCCTTGTGCAGCCGCAGCAGCCGAAAGCGCTGCGACTTCCGCAGCCTATCGACGGCGGCCGGAGCCGTCAAGCACGCCCAGGGTTCGTGCCGTGCGCAGGACTGACCGTCTGACGCCGCATGGCCGAACGCATGGTTGCGGCCCCGGCCTACCTGGCAGGGACTTCCGCGCCCGGCAGCGCCGGCGCCTGGCCGGGCACGACCCGCGTCTTGTCGCGCTGCGCGGCCAGCGCCTTGAGCCGCATCATCACATTGCCGGTGCCAGCGGGGATCAGCCGGCCCACGATGACGTTCTCCTTGAGCCCTGCGAGCATGTCAACCTTACCCGCGACCGCGGCTTCGGTCAGCACGCGCGTCGTCTCCTGGAACGAGGCCGCCGAGATGAAGCTGTGCGTTTGCAGGCTTGCCTTGGTGATGCCCTGCAGCACTGGGAAAGCGCGCGCAGGACGTTCGCCTGCCGCAACGCGTGCCTCGTTCTCCATCTCGAACTCGATCCGATCGACCTGTTCACCAACCAGGAAGGTCGTGTCGCCCGGGTCCTCGATCTCGACTTTCTGCAGCATCTGGCGGACGATGACCTCAATATGCTTGTCGTTGATCTTCACGCCCTGCAGGCGGTAGACGTCTTGGATCTCGTTGACAAGGTAGTTGGCGAGAGCCTCGACGCCGAGCACGCGCAGGATGTCGTGCGGCACGCGCGGCCCATCCACCAGTGGGTCACCCCTGCGGACGTGATCGCCCTCCTGCACGGAGACATGCTTGCCCTTCGGGATAAGGTACTCGCGTTCCTCGCCGGTCTCGTCGTTCTTCACCACGATCCGCCGCTTGGCCTTGTAGTCCTTGCCGAACTCGACCCGACCGTCGATCTCGCTAATGATGGCGTGGTCTTTTGGTCGCCGCGCTTCGAACAGCTCCGCCACCCGCGGCAGGCCGCCAGTGATGTCGCGCGTCTTCGAACTCTCGCGCGGGATTCTTGCCAGCACGTCCCCTGCATTGACGCGCTGGCCGTTCTCGACTGACAGGATCGAGTCGACAGAAAGGAAGTAGCGCGCCTCGGCGTTGTTCGGCAGCCGGATGATCTCGCCCTTCTCGTCGCGCAGAACGATTCGCGGCCGGAGGTCGGCCCCCTTCGCCGCCTGCTTCCAGTCCACCACCACCTTCGACGACAGCCCCGTCGCCTCGTCGACGCGCTCCACGATCGTCACGCCATCGATCAGGTCGACGTACTCGACAATGCCGCCACGCTCAGTGATCACCGGCAAGGTATACGGGTCCCACTCCGCGAGCTTCTGGCCCCGCGTCACCAGCGTGCCCTCGTCGGCGAGAAGCCTCGCACCGTAGGGGACGCGGTAGCGGGCGCGCTCGCGCTTCTGCCCGTCAAGCAGCACGAGCTCGCAGTTGCGGCTCATCACGATCGCAACACCTTGGCTGTTGAGCACGACGTTGCGGTTCTTCACCATCACCGTTCCCTCGGTCGCGGCCTCCACTTGGCTTTGTTCTGCCCCGCGCTGTGCCGCACCGCCGATGTGGAAGGTTCGCATGGTGAGCTGGGTCCCCGGCTCCCCGATCGACTGCGCCGCGATCACGCCGATCGCCTCGCCGATGTTGACCGGCGTGCCGCGTGCAAGGTCGCGACCGTAGCATTTCGCGCACACACCGGTGCGGCTCTCGCAAGTCAGCACGCTGCGGATGAACACGCTCTCCACACCAGCGCGCTCGATCGCATCAGCGTCGCCCTCCTCGATCAGCGTTCCGCGCGACACCAGAACCGCCCCGCTGATCGGATCGAGCACGTCGCGCGCCGCTGTCCGGCCGAGGATGCGCTCGGCGAGCGGCGCGACGACCTCGCTGCCGTCGAGCACCGCGCGAACGGTGATCCCCTTTTCCGTGCCGCAGTCCTCCTCGACGATGATGCAGTCCTGCGCGACATCGACCAGCCGCCGTGTCAGGTAGCCGGAATTGGCCGTCTTTAGCGCAGTGTCGGCGAGGCCCTTGCGCGCCCCGTGCGTGGAGTTGAAGTATTCCAGCACGTTAAGCCCCTCCTTGAAGTTGGAGATGATCGGCGTCTCGATGATCTCGCCCGACGGCTTGGCCATCAACCCGCGCATGCCAGCGAGCTGGCGCATCTGGGCGGGCGAGCCGCGTGCACCGGAATGGCTCATCATCCAAATTGAGTTGATCGCCTTGTCACGCTCCTTTTTCGAAATCTCCTTCATCATCGCCGCCGCCACCTCCTCGGTGCAGCGCGACCACGCATCGACCACCTTGTTGTAGCGCTCACCCCAGGTGATCAGTCCGTCCTGATACTGCTGTTCGAACTCCTTCACCTCAGCTTCCGTCTTCGCGATCAGTTCGCGCTTGTTGGCAGGTACGATCATGTCGTCCTTGCCAAAGCTGATCCCAGCCTTGGCCGCGTGGCGGAAGCCCAGGCCCATCAGACGGTCGGCGAAGATCACGCTCTCCTTCTGGCCGCAGTGCCGATACACGGCGTCGATCACGTCGGACACGGCGCGCTTGGTGAGCTGCCGGTTGACCAGGCTGTACGGCAGGTTCGGGTGCCGCGGCAGGATTTCGCCGATCAGCATCCGCCCGGGCGTGGTCACAACGCGCTCATAGACCGTGTTGCGCGAGGCATCGACGGTCCTGCGGCGGGCGCGGATTTTCGTGTGCAGGGTGATCAGACCCGCCTCGAGCGCCTGTTCGATTTCGCCGATCGAGCCGAACGCCGGCGCGGTCTTGTCATCCGCGTCCTCGAACTCCTTGGTCTCCAGCGACAGATAGTAAATGCCGAGCACGATGTCCTGGCTCGGCACGATGATCGGCTTGCCATTCGCCGGGCTCAGAATGTTGTTCGTGCTCATCATCAGCACGCGCGCCTCGAGCTGCGCCTCGAGTGACAGCGGTACGTGAACCGCCATCTGGTCGCCGTCGAAGTCGGCGTTGAAGGCCGTGCACACGAGCGGGTGCAGCTGGATTGCTTTGCCTTCGATCAGGACTGGCTCGAAGGCCTGGATCCCGAGCCGGTGCAAGGTCGGCGCACGGTTCAGAAGCACCGGGTGCTCCCGGATCACCTCCTCAAGGATATCCCATACCTCCGGCCGCTCCTTCTCCACCATCCGCTTCGCCGCCTTGATGGTGGTCGCAAGCCCGTACTTCTCGAGCTTGGAGTAGATGAAGGGTTTGAACAGCTCAAGCGCCATCTTCTTCGGCAGCCCGCACTGGTGCAACTTCAGCTCCGGCCCGACAACGATGACGGAGCGGCCCGAATAGTCGACCCGCTTGCCGAGCAGGTTCTGCCGGAACCGTCCTTGCTTGCCCTTCAGCATGTCGGAGAGCGACTTCAGCGGCCGCTTGTTCGCTCCCGTGATCGCGCGCCCGCGGCGGCCGTTGTCGAACAACGCGTCGACAGCCTCCTGCAGCATCCGCTTTTCGTTGCGCACGATGATGTCGGGCGCGCGAAGTTCGATCAGGCGCTTGAGGCGGTTGTTGCGGTTGATCACGCGTCGATAGAGGTCGTTCAGGTCTGAGGTCGCAAAGCGCCCGCCGTCCAGTGGCACGAGAGGTCGCAGCTCCGGCGGAATGACGGGAACCACGTCCAAGATCATCCACTCGGGACGCGTGCGGCTCTCGATGAACGCCTCGACCAGCTTGAGCCGCTTCACAAGCTTCTTCCGCCTCGCCTCCGAGGTCGTCTCCTTCAGTTCGGCACGAAGTTTGACCTTCTCCGCTGCCAGGTCGATCGACGCCAGCACAGCCTTCAGCGCCTCAGCGCCGATGCCGACCGAGAACGCATCTTCGCCGAACTCGTCGATCTTGCGCTGATATTCCTCCTCGCTGATCAGCTGGTGCAGCTTCAGGTCGGTCAACCCCGGCTCGAGCACGAGGTAGCTTTCGAAATAGAGGACCTTCTCGACCTCCTTCAGCGTCTTGTCGAGCATGAGGCCGATGCGCGACGGCAGGCTCTTGAGGAACCAGATGTGGGCGACGGGGCTAGCGAGCTCAATGTGCCCCATGCGCTCGCGCCGCACCTTGGCGAGAGTGACCTCGACTCCACACTTCTCACAGATGATGCCGCGAAACTTCATCCGCTTGTACTTGCCGCACAGGCACTCGTAGTCCTTGATCGGGCCGAAGATGCGAGCGCAGAACAAGCCGTCGCGCTCCGGCTTGAAGGTGCGGTAGTTGATCGTCTCCGGCTTCTTGATCTCGCCGTACGACCAGGAGCGGATCTGTTCGGGGCTTGCGATCGAGATCCGGATCTGGTCGAAGGTCAGCACACCGCTCTGCTGACCAAGGATCTTCATCAGCTCGTTCATCGTCCCGCCCTCGTCTTCGCCGCCGCAGCGATGGTCAGGCGACCGCAATCCCGTCGCCGCCACAGACCGCGCACCGCCGCGCCAACCATCGATCCCGTCACGCCCCGCGCGTCTCCAGCTCCACGTTGAGCCCGAGCGATTTCAACTCCTTGACAAGCACATTGAAGCTTTCGGGAATGCCGGCCTCGAACGTATCCTGGTCCCGCACGATGGCCTCGTAGACTTTGGTCCGGCCCGAGACATCGTCCGACTTCACCGTCAACATCTCCTGCAGCGTGTACGCCGCGCCGTACGCTTCGAGCGCCCACACCTCCATCTCGCCAAAACGCTGGCCGCCGAACTGCGCCTTGCCGCCAAGCGGCTGCTGTGTGACGAGGGAGTAAGGGCCGATTGAGCGCGCATGGATCTTGTCGTCAACGAGGTGGTGCAGCTTCAGCATGTAGATGTAGCCAACTGTCACCTTGCGCTCGAAGCGTTCGCCGGTCCGGCCGTCATACAGCCAGACCTGCCCTGTACGGTCGAGCCCGGCCTTCTCGAGCATCGCCTCGATGTCGTGCATGCGCGCGCCGTCGAACACCGGGCTCGCGATCGGCACGCCACGGCGCAGGTTCTCGCCGAGTTCGTCGAGTTCGGCCTCGGTCAGGCCCGCGATCTGCTGGCGGTAGATCTCCTCGCCGTAGATGTCCTTGAGCGTCTCGCGCAGCACCGACTGGTCGCGCAGACGCCGCGCCGTGTCCAACGCTTCGCCGATCTGTCGCCCCAGGCCTGCGCAGGCCCAGCCTAGATGCGTCTCCAGGATCTGGCCGACGTTCATTCGCGAGGGAACGCCTAAGGGGTTGAGCACGATGTCGACCGGCGTGCCGTCCTCAAGGAACGGCATGTCCTCGATCGGTACCACCTTTGAAACAACGCCTTTGTTGCCGTGCCGTCCGGCCATCTTGTCGCCCGGCTGCAGCTTGCGCTTCACCGCGACGAAGACCTTAACCATCTTCATCACGCCGGGCGGCAGCTCGTCGCCGCGCTGCAGCTTCTCGACCTTGGACAGGAAACGCGCCTCCAGCTTCCTCACCGCCTCGTCGAATTCGCGCTTCAGCGTCTCGATCTCGGCCATCGTCGCATCGTCGGTGACAACGATGTTTCGCCACGCGCCGCGCGGAATCTCGGCGAGCACCTCTTCGCTGATCTGCGTGCCGGCCCTCAGCCCCTTGAAGCCCGAGGCCGCGGTCTTGCCGAGGAGCTTCTCCCGCACGCGATTGAGGAAGCTTCGTTCCTGGATCGCCTTCTCGTCGTCGCGGTCCTTGGCCAGGCTCTCGATCTCCGCGCGCTCGATCGCAAGCGCACGCTCGTCCTTGTCCACGCCGCGCCGGGCGAACACCCGCACATCGACCACCGTGCCCGAAACGCCGGGCGGGAGACGAAGCGAGGTGTCACGCACGTCGGAAGCTTTCTCGCCGAAGATCGCGCGCAGAAGCTTCTCCTCCGGCGTCATCGGGCTCTCGCCTTTTGGCGTGACCTTACCGACCAGAATGTCGCCAGGCCGCACCTCGGCGCCGATATAGACGATGCCAGCCTCGTCGAGGTTTTTCAGCGCCTCCTCGCCGACATTCGGGATGTCGCGCGTGATCTCCTCCTGGCCGAGCTTGGTGTCGCGCGCCATGACCTCGAATTCCTCGATGTGGATCGAGGTGAAAACGTCGTCGCGCACGATGCGCTCAGAAATGAGAATCGAATCTTCGAAATTGTAGCCGTTCCAGGGCATGAACGCGACCAGAACGTTCCGGCCGAGCGCCAGTTCGCCAAGGTCAGTCGACGGACCGTCAGCGATGATATCGCCCGCCTGCACCACATCCCCGACCCTGACCAAAGGGCGCTGGTTGATGCAGGTCGACTGGTTGGAGCGCTGAAACTTGCGCAGGCGGTAAATGTCGACACCCTCGGTCGAGCCGTCAGCGCGCGTTGCACGCACCACGATCCGTGCGCCGTCGATCTGATCGACCACGCCCGGCCGGCGTGCCACGATGGTGGCGCCTGAGTCGCGCGCAACAGGCGCCTCCATGCCGGTGCCGACGAGCGGGGCTTCGGTCTCAATCAGGGGCACCGCCTGGCGCTGCATGTTCGAGCCCATCAGCGCCCGGTTCGCGTCGTCGTTCTCTAGGAAGGGGATGAGCGCAGCCGCCACGGAGACAAGCTGCTTCGGCGACACGTCGATCGCCGTCACTTGCTCGGGCGGCACCATGGCGTAGTCTCCGCCCCTGCGCACAGAGACGAGCTCGCCTTCGATCCTGCCGTCCGGGCTGATCGGCACGTCGGCCTGGGCGACCACCAGCTTCTCTTCCTCCATCGCCGATAGGTTCCGCACTTCAGGCAGGACCTTGCCGTCCTTGACCATCCGGTACGGCGTCTCAATGAAGCCGTACTTGTTTACCAGGGCGTAGGTGGCAAGCGAGTTGATGAGCCCGATGTTCGGCCCTTCCGGCGTCTCGATGGGGCAGATGCGGCCGTAATGCGTGGGGTGCACGTCGCGCACCTCGAAGCCTGCGCGTTCGCGCGTTAGCCCGCCCGGCCCGAGGGCGGACAGGCGGCGCTTGTGCGTCACTTCCGAAAGCGGGTTCGTCTGATCCATGAACTGGGACAGCTGCGAGGAGCCAAAGAACTCGCGCACGGCCGCGGCCGCCGGCTTGGCGTTGATCAGGTCATGCGGCATGACGGTGTCGATATCGACCGAGCTCATCCGTTCGCGAATGGCCCGCTCCATCCGCAACAGACCAACCCGGTACTGGTTCTCCATCAGCTCGCCCACAGACCGAACGCGCCGGTTGCCGAGGTTGTCAATGTCATCGATGTTGCCGCGGCCGTCCTTCAGTTCATGCAACATACGCACTACTGCGAGAATGTCCTCCTTGCGCAGGGTGCGCACTGTGTCGGGCACCTCCTCGAGCGAGAAGCCGAGGCGCATGTTCATCTTCACCCGTCCCACTGCAGACAGGTCGTACCGTTCGGGGTCGAAGAATAGGCCCCTGAACAGCGTTTCCGCCGTCTCGAGCGTCGGGGGCTCGCCCGGACGCATCACGCGGTAGATGTCGAGCAAGGCCTCGTCGCGATTGGTGTTCTTGTCGATCGCCAACGTGTTGCGCAACCACGGCCCGGTGTGCTGGTCGATCGTGAGCGTGGCCACTGCCTGGAAGCCCGCCGCCTCGATCTCGGCGAGCTTCGCGTCCGTGATCTCTTCTGCTGCCTCGAGGTAGACGAGGCCCGTCGCCGGATCGACCAGATCCTCGGCGGCGTAGCGGCCGACCAGATCGCTCCGTCCGACCAGGACCTCAGTCGTCCCGCCCTCAGCGATCTGCCGCGCTCGGCGCGGCGTCAGCTTCGTGCCGGCCTCTGCCACCACCTGCCCCGTCTCGGCATCAACTAGTGGTTCGAGCAGTTTCGCGCCGCGAAACGCTTCTACGTCATAGGGCCGCTTCCAGCCTTTCGCACCACGCGAGAACACCACCCGGCCGTAGACGGTGGCGAGGATCTCCTCGGCGTCCATGCCTTGAATCTCGCCGGGCTCGAGGCCTTCGCCCCGCGCCTCACGCTCGGCGCGAAGCTTCTGCGTCGCCGCGCTCTCAAGCGCATACAGCAAAGTCGTCACCGGCAACTTGCGCCGGCGATCGATGCGCACGTAGAGGATGTCCTTGGCGTCGAACTCGAAGTCGAGCCAGGAGCCGCGATACGGGATCACCCGTGCGGCGAACAAGTACTTGCCGGAGGAGTGAGTCTTGCCCCGGTCATGGTCGAAGAACACGCCGGGAGATCGATGCATTTGCGAGACGATAACGCGCTCGGTGCCGTTGACGATGAAGGTGCCGTTGTCCGTCATGAGCGGCATGTCGCCCATGTAGACGTCCTGCTCCTTGATGTCGCGGATCGAGCGGGCGCCGGTGTCCTCGTCGACGTCCCAGACGATCAGCCTCAGGCGCACTTTCAGGGGCGCAGCGTAAGTCATGCCGCGCTGCATGCACTCCTCGACGTCGTATTTCGGCTCCTCGAACTCGTACTGGACGAACTCGAGCCGCCCGCGCCCGGCAAAGTCGTCAATCGGGAAGACCGACTTGAACACCTCCTGCAACCCGGTATGCGTGCGCGCATCAGGCGTCACATGCATCTGCAGGAAGGCCTCGTAGGAGGCGCGCTGGACCTCGATCAGGTTCGGCATTGGCGCGACTTCGGGGATGCGCCCGAAGCTCTTGCGAATCCGCTTCTTGCCCGTGAACGATCCCGCCATCGACTCGCTCCCCATACAGAGCAACGCCAGCCGCCCGCGAGGGCGGCCTCGAGACGACCCCGACCGCCGAAGCGGCCTATGTGCAAAAGCAAAAAGGCCGCGCTCGGGCGGAAGAGGCCTTTCCCGCCCGGCGCACGCCTGCGGCCGAAGCCGCGATAAAGAACCGGTCGCGACCGATCACTTGATCTCGACGGTCGCGCCTTGATCTTCCAACATCTTCTTGATCTTTTCCGCCTCTTCCTTGCTCACGCTCGACTTCACTTCCTTTGGCGCGCCTTCGACCAGGTCCTTGGCCTCTTTCAGCCCAAGCCCCGTGATCGTGCGCACCTCCTTGATCACGTTGATCTTTTTCTCGCCCGCCTTGGCCAGGACGACTGTGAACTCAGTCTGCACAGGCGCCGCCTCGGCCGCGGGCGCCGCCGCCCCGGCCGTAGCCCCGGCCGCCAACGGCGCAACCGCCACGGGCGCGGCGGCGGACACGCCCCATTTGTCCTCGAGCATCTTCGCGAGTTCGGCTGCCTCAAGCACGGTCAGGCTCGAGAGCTCGTCAACCAGTTTAGCAAGATCAGCCATTGGATTGGTCCTTCTCTACACTCGGTTCGGTCTCGCCGCGCAACCCAGTCCGTCCGGGCAACGCGATCACGTTTTGCTCAGAGAGACTTCGGTTCCGTCCTCACGACGCTTCATCCTTGCGCGCATAGGCGCCGATCACCCTGGCCAGCTGGCCGGCCGGAGCGGCAAGCATCGCCGCCACCCGTGTCGGCAGGGCCTTCAGCACGCCGAGCAGCTTCGCTCGCAGCGCGTCGAGCGAAGGCAGATCGGCCAGTGCCTTGACCCCATCCGCATCGAGGGTGCGGGTCCCGACCGCGCCCCCGATGATCACCAGCTTCTCGTTGGCCTTGGCGAACGTCACCACCGTTTTGGCCGTCACGACTGGGTCCTTTGACCACGCGAGCGCAGTCGGACCCTTCAGCATGGGCACAACGGCCTCAAACGGGGTGCCGCGAAGGGCGAGCGCAGCAAGACGGTTCTTCGTCACCCGGAAGGTGGCCCCGGCCTCGCGCATCCGACGCCTCAGCTCCGACACCTCCGCCACCGTCAGCCCGTCGTTGCGGGTCACGACGACGATCGGCATCGACGCGAGGGTGGCGGAGAGCGAGGCCACAACCTCCCTTTTCTCCGTACGGTCCACGTCCCGTCTCCATCGCTCCGGCGCGGCGGGGGAACCCCCCCGACGCCCCAACCTTCACTTTGGAGGCCCGACGCCGCCCTGCAGCCGCGTCGAGCCGTCCAGTTCGCCTGCCCGAACGAAGAAGACCGAACCGAAACGCGACGCCCGCGACGCACCCCCGCGCCCCGCGCAACGCTACGGATCCGCTTCTCCTGTCTACCGCCTGCGGGCCAAAAGGCCCTTTATGGGGTCGCCCCCGCACGCGGTCTCGGACAGGATCGGGCTGACCGACACGCGGCCCACCCGCCTTCCAGGCCCGGAAGCACTCTCCAGGGCCGGGAACCTGCGCCGCCCCGACGCCGGCGCGGCAAAACCTTCCGCTTCAGACCCCCACCGAGGCCGGGTCGACCTTGACCCCGGGCCCCATAGTCGAAGACAGCGCGATCTTCTTGACATAGGTGCCCTTCGCCCCTGATGGCTTCGCTTTGACGATGGCGTCGATGAAGGCGCGGGCATTCTCCAGAATCTTCTCCTCCGGAAATGACGCCTTGCCGATCCCGGCATGAACAATGCCCGACTTTTCAGCCCGAAACTCAACCTGCCCGCCCTTCGCCGCCTGTACCGCCGCCTTCACGTCCAGGGTCACAGTGCCGAGCTTCGGGTTTGGCATCAGCCCACGAGGACCGAGGATTTTGCCCAGACGGCCGACGATGGCCATCATATCCGGTGTGGCGATGCAGCGGTCGAACTCAATCCTGCCGCCTTGCACAGCCTCCGCAAGGTCTTCCGCGCCGACGATGTCCGCCCCCGCGCTCCTGGCTTCCTCCGCCTTCGCCCCCTTGGCGAACACGGCCACCCGAAGCGTCTTGCCAGTCCCATTCGGCAGCACCGTCATCCCGCGCACGGCTTGGTCGGCGTGGCGGGGATCGATGCCTAGGTTCATCGCAATCTCGATTGTCTCGTCGAACTTCGCCCGTGCGTTCTGTTTCACGATGCGCACGGCCTCCGCAAGCGGGTAGGCCTTTCCCGGGTCAACGCCGGCGTAGAGGGCCGCGAGACGCTTGCCGACCTTCCGCGTCCTCGGCGGCAGGGAAGGCTTGCCAGCAGGAGCCGTGGGACGGGGCTGAACCTGCGCCATCGCCTCAGCCCTCCACCACCTCGAGGCCCATCGAGCGCGCTGACCCCGCCAGCATGCGTACCGCCGCCTCCTCGTCGTAGCAGTTCATGTCCCGCATCTTCTGCTTCGCGATTTCGCGGAGTTGGCTCTTCGTCAGCCTGCCGATCTTCGGCCCCTTGCCGGGCGTCTGGCTGCCTTTCTCCAACTTGGCTGCCTTTAGCAGAAAATAGGTGTTGGGCGGTGTCTTAATGACGAAGGTGAACGTGCGGTCGGAGTATGCCGTGATCACGACCGGTGTGGGCACGCCCGGCTCCATGCCTTGCGTGGCCGCATTGAACTCCTTGCAGAACTGCATGATGTTCAACCCACGCTGGCCAAGCGCAGGACCAACGGGGGGCGAAGGATTCGCCTTGCCGGCCGGAATCTGCAGCTTGATGTAGCCGACGACCTTCTTCGCCATCGCTCACCCCCGATCCCTCGAGGGGCCGCGGTGCCAGCGGAGGTGGGTCCTCCTCCCGCGTCCCAAAATGAGGCGCGCCCCATGCCGCTTCGGCCCTTGCATGTCAAGGCAGGACGGCGCGGAGCAGGGCGCCGCACAGCGCGCAGGCGGCCAGCGTTGCGATGATACCGAACCGGAAGCGGAACAGGGCGACGAAGCCGACCCCTGCCACGACGCAGGCCGCCCAGTCGGGCTGCCCGGGGACCGGCAGGCGCACCGAGCCGAACTGGATCCAGTCGACTCCCCGGAACAACACGGCTAGGGCAAATCGGCTCGCCAGGCTGGCGATCAGCCCGACCGCGGCAGCGGAGATGCCGGCCAGCGCTGCCCTCGGTCCATCACGCGCGGCGATCCTCCCTGCGACCGGCACAGCCAGCAGCACGAGGGCGAAGGAGGGTAGGAACAGGAGTGCGATGCCGACCCACCCAGCCGTCAGGCCGTGCAGCAGGCCGCCCTCGCGCGCGGCTGCGAGCACGGCGAGGAACTGCAGAACCAGGATCGTTGGGCCCGGAGTGGTCTCCGCCAGGGCCAGCCCGTCGACGAGTTCGACCGCCGTCACCCAGCCACGCCGCGAGACGGCCTCTTCCGTTACCCAGGCGAGGATGGCGTAGGCGCCGCCGAACGAGAGGGCCGAGACCTTGGCGTAGAACGGGCCGATCTCGGCCAAGACCCCGCCGGAGGACGCCGCAGCACAAACCGCTCCCGCCCACAGCAGGAGAAGCCCGACCGCCGACCGCCTCGCCGTTTGCCCGAGGCCCGGTGCGAAAGGGGCCTCGGGTGCGGCCGATTGGGCGAGCCCGCCACGTCGCGAAAACCCTGCTGCGAGCCCGACTGCGCCACCGGCGAGGACAATCGCTGGTGGCGGCAGGCGAAACAGCGATGCCGCGACGAACGAGGCCAAGGCCAAAACGGCCGCCCGCCGATCGGATACGGCACGACGGGCGAGGCCAACCAGCGCCTGGGTCAGGATGGCCAACACCGCCCCACGCAGGCCGAAGAACAGGGCAGACACCTCAGGCGCGCCGGCGAATGCAACGTAGAGTGCGGCGAGTCCCGTCATCACCACCGCCCCGGGAAGGATGAACAGGAGCCCTGCCACCAGCCCCCCGGCCACCCCATGCAGACAGATGCCGAGCCACGTCGCGAGCTGATGAGCCTCCGGCCCGGGCAGCAGAAGCGCGACCGCAAGCCCGAGCGTGAACGACGGCTCCGCAACCCAGCGACGCTCGGCGACGACGAGACGATGGAAAAGGGCGATCTCCGCTGGGGCGCCACCAAAGGAGATCAGGCCGACAGTGAGCCAGAGCCGGCAGGCCCTGGCGAAATTGGGGGTCTGCCGAGTGGGAGGGAGTGCAGGATCGAGCATCAGCGGCAAGCCATGCGGCAGGGGACCGTTGCGCGAGGGAAGCACCGCCCACTCCTCGACACCATCGCCGGCCGAGCCTCGACCGCGAGCACACCGGTCACGCAAAGAGTCGTGATAGTCTTGCGCCATGACACAGGGTCGATTCGCCCCCCTGGCGTTGGTTTCTGCCCTCACCCTTGCCGGCTGCGGCGAGACGCCGGGCGGAGCGTGGGTCGAAGCCCTCGCGGAAACGGTCGCGCCCGACCGAACGCCGCCCGTCAGCCGGGCCGAGGCGGCGGCACTCCCCTTCGCTTCCGCCCTCGTCACCGCCGGCGGTCGCCGACCGGCCTTCGTCGTGCTCCATTCAACGCAAGGTGGGAGGCAGATTTGGCTTAGCGCAGACAGGGTTGCGATCGCGACCGAACAGGGACGCGTAGTCGCCATCGCCGGCCTCGCCGGGGCCATCAGCGAGACCCGCTTCCGGGATGGATCCCCGCCCAAGCCGTTCGCGGGAGGCGAGCATGTGCGGCTGATTGATATCGCGCCGGCGGTGTGGGGGTTGACGGTCAGCTGCAGCGGCCGACCCGACGGTGAAGAGGCCATCGCCATCCTCGGCGAGACCGTCGCCACGCTCCGGGCGGTCGAGACGTGTTCCGCGGAAGACGGAACTCGCTTTATTGAACGGTTCTGGGTCGGTGCGGAAGACGGATTGATCTGGCGCGCAGAACACTGGATTGGGCCCGGCCTGCCGCGCTTGACCTTCGAGCTGGTCAAGCCCCCGACCAGCTGGTGAGACCAGCCCGGCGCGCCCGATACCCCACCCAGGCTGCATACAGCGCGAGCGCACCGAGCACGCCGAGCACAACCGCAAGCTTGGCAGGAGGAGAGAGGGAAACGAAGCGGAAGGCAACCAGCCCGAGCACGGCCGTCATGCCTATGGAGAGCCCGCTCACCGCAAGCGGTCGCATGCCGGACCGCGCCAGAATTTGGTAGAGGTGTCCGCGATGCGCCTCTGTCAGCCGCTCCCCGGCCAGGGCGCGGCGAAGCAGGGTGAAGGCGACGTCGAAGATCGGGACGGCGAGCAGTAGCGGAACGATGTAGAGCGAGACCCGCGCCTGGTCGAAGCGGGCAGCCGCAATGCCAAGGACAGCGAACATGTAGCCGATGAACTGGGAGCCGACGTCGCCCAGAAAGATGCGCGCGCGGGGCACGTTGAACGGCAGGAAGCCGGCGCAGCCCGCAGCAAGGCCGAGAGCGGCGACATAGACGAAGGCCGCGCCTTCCGAGAGCGCGAGGGCGGCGAGGAACAGGGCAGCGACGAGCGCGATACCGGCGCACATGCCGTCCAACCCGTCGATGAAGTTCATCGCGTTGGTGAGGAAGACGATCCACAGCACCGTGACGGGGCCGGCAAAGCGGCCGAGTGGCACCGGTCCGACCCAGGGCAGGAACAGAGCGTCGATCGCAAGACCCGACGGTAGAGGAGCCACTGCTGCCGCGACCTGGCTCAGCAGTTTCCAGTGCTGGCGAAAGGAGAGGATGTCGTCGGCGAGAGACACGGCGGCGATCGCCGCCGCGCCGGCGATCACCGCCTGGAAATAGGCGTCGTCGATGCGCGCGATCGCGGCGAACTGGTAATGCGTGAGAAGCCCTGTCAGCGTGGCGACGACAACGCCGATGCCGCCTCCCTTCGGAATGGGCACGGCATGCGAGGAGCGGTGATTGGGAACGTCGAGGATGCGCCAAGCCAGGGCAAGGCGCACGCAGATGGCGGACAGCAGGCCCAGAACAAGGAACCAAGCGAAGTGTCGGACCGCCGCCTCGGGTGCAAGGGGGAGCATGCCGGGGCGGATAGGCGGGCCGGGCGCGGCTCGGCAAGGGGGCGTCCCGTCACCCCCTTCTCACCCACCGCGACTGCTCCCCTCCTTTTTAAAGGCCTGAGGCGGTCGGGCTCGCCTCCAGACCGGCACGGGCGAACTCGGGCACGAGAGCGGACAGCACGGAAAGGGCAGCGGCCTCGCGCCCCGCCCGGGAAGCCGCCGACGCCTCCTCGATCGCGCGCGCAACGATGGCGAGATCGACGGTCCTCGGTGCGGCCATCAGAAGCCCGGGCATGCCGAGGTCGAGTAGGCGTTCCCGCCCGTGAAACAGCTCCTCGTGGAGCTTCTCGCCGGGCCTGAGCCCCGTGTAGCGGATCTCGACATCGACCTCTGGGCGCAAGCCGGCAAGCCGGATCATGCGCCGAGCGAGCTCGACAATTTTGACCGGCTTGCCCATGTCGAGGACGAAAATTCCGCCCTGTCGCGCGGCCTCGGGGATCGCTTCGTCCTTCACCCGCACCACCGTGGCCAACAGCACGAGCCCGACCGCCTCGCGCACCGTCATGAAATAGCGCTGCATATCGGGGTGGGTGACGGTGAGTGGGCCACCGCGCTCGAGCTGGCGTCGGAACAGAGGCACGACGGAGCCGGTCGAGCCGAGCACATTGCCGAAGCGTACCGTGACGAAGCGCGTGCCCTCCCCGTCGGTGCGCGCCTTGAGGTCGAGCGCTTGACAGTACATCTCAGCGAGCCGCTTGGTCGCACCCATCACCGAGGTCGGGTTCACCGCCTTGTCGGTCGAGATCAGCACCATCGCGATCGCGCCATACAGACGGGCGGCGTCGGCAACGATCCGGGTGCCGAGGACGTTGGTCAGGATCCCCTCGCCCGGGTTCGCCTCCACGATCGGCACATGCTTCAGCGCCGCAGCGTGGAAGACGAGTTCCGGACGGTGGCGGGCGAAAAGCGCGAGGATACGTTCGCGGTCGCGAACATCGGCGATGACCGAGACCCGCGGCAGCTCCGGCGCGGTTTCGGCGAGCTCGAGGTCGATCCCGTAGAGGGCGAATTCGCTGCTCTCGACGAGCACGAGCTCGGCCGGGCCGAGGGCGGCGATCTGCCGAGACAGCTCGGCGCCGATGGTGCCGCCAGCACCGGTGACGAGGACGCGCCGCCCCTGGATTAGCCGCGCCATGGCCTCGCGATCGAGCGGCCGCTGCGGGCGATCGAGCAGGTCCTCGATCGCGACGGGCTTCAGTTCGATGCGTGCGGCTTCGCCACGCCCGGCCGGGCGGAGGTCGGTAAGCCTCGGCATCACGGCGACCGAGACCCCGGCCGCCTCGGCAGCGTCCAGAATTCGCTCCAGACGCTCGCCCGCGATCTCGCGCGCCGTGACCACGATCAGACGCGGGCTTCGCCCCTTTCGCGCCAGCTTGCGCAAGGCGTGGGCGACGTCGTCCACCGTTCCCTCGACCCGCGCCCCGTGCATCAGCCGGCCCGACTGCTGCGGGTCGTCCGTGAGCAACCCGATCACGCGATATCGCGGCGGGGCTTCGCGAGCGACGGCGCGCAGGAAGAGGTCGGCCCCGTCGCCCGCGCCGGCGAGCAGCACGGGGATCTCGCCCTCGCCGTGCCGCTCCGCAGCCGCTCGCCACGCGGCGCGCGCGCCGAGGAGCAGGGCTGACACGACGAGAGCGTGCAGGACGGGCAGGAATGGCGTGAACCCTGCAAGCCGCCCCGCCCAGCCGAGCGCTAAGCCGAACAGGGCGGCAGAGAGCGACGCAGTCCCGATCACGCGGACCAGGTCGGCAAGCCTCAGATATCGCCAGGATACCCTGGGAATGCGCGCGGCGAGGAAGGCGACCGCACAGACGCAGGCGAATAGCCCGGCCTCGAGCGCGATCCCCACCGCCGCCCGGGACGCGAGGGCGGGCGGCGAAGCGAGGCCGACAACGAGCGGCCAGGAGAGGGCGGCGGCGGCCCAGTCGGCGGCGATCACCGCGCGCGACTTGGAGATGCGCCAGGCCGGACGGTCGTTCGCCGCCATGCGCGCCCCTTATCAGCGATCGGAGGAGAAGGGAACGGCCTGCCCGATGCCATTCCTGAACCGGCCAAGCGGCCAGAGAGTTGTCCGCAACGGTTGAAAAAACGCTCCGACTACTCCCTGCGACCACCTTCACGCGTATGGCCGATACCAGCCGTGCGCGATCTGCTCTAGGAGCGGAGCACGCCCCGCGATCGGGACCTGTTGCGATGCCGCGTCGCCTGCTCTTCCTCGCCCACCGCATCCCCTATCCGCCGGACAAGGGCGAAAAGATCCGCGCATGGCACATCCTCGAGCATCTGGCGAAACGCTGCCTTGTCGATCTCGGCTGCCTCGTGGACGATGCGCGCGACCTTAACCATCTCCCGATCCTGCAGCGGACCTGTGCCGAGGTGCAGGCGGTGCCCGTCGGCCGCAGGGTGAGTGCGGCGCTGCGCACGCTTCTGCGCGCCCGGCCCGGCGCGCCACTGTCGCAAGGCTGGTTCCACCATCCGCGCCTCGCGCGATGGGTCGAGCACGGCATGCGATCGGGTCGATGGGATGCGGCCTTCGTCTACTCCTCGGCCATGGCTCCCTATCTGTTGCGGGCAACCCGCCTGTTTCGCATCCTCGACATGGTCGATGTCGATTCCGCGAAATGGGCGGCCTACGCCGCCAATGCTCGGGGCCTGATGCGCCAGATTTGGCAGCGCGAGGCGCGCACGCTTTTCGCGCTTGAACGTCTCGCGGCGGCGAGATTCGACCGCACCCTGTTCGTCTCCGAGGCAGAGGCCAAGCACTTTGTCTCGTTGGCCGCCGAGGCTGCAGGGCGGGTGGATTGGGTGGAAAACGGGGTCGATCTCGTCCGGTTCGATCCGTCTCTTCCCTGGCCCACCCCTTACCCCGAGGCGACCCGACCAATCGTATTCACCGGGACCATGAACTACCGCCCCAACATCGAGGCCGTCGCGTGGTTCGCCGAGGCCGTGCTGCCTTCGGTTCGGACCCGGTTCGAGCGCGCCGAGTTTTGGATCGTTGGCGCCAATCCCGCCCCGGCGGTGGCAGCACTCGCAAGACGGCCTGGGGTTCACGTCACCGGAACAGTGGCTGATGTCCGACCCTACCTCGCACATGCCTCGGTCGCGGTCGCGCCGCTCTTCATCGCGCGGGGGATCCAGAACAAGGTGCTGGAGGCGATGGCCATGGCGCGCGCGGTCGTCGCCTCGCCGCCGGCCTTCGAGGGCGTGCGCGCGACCCCCGGTCGTGATCTGCTGGTCGCAGAGGGCGCCGAGGCGACGGCCGCCGCGGTGATCTCGGTTCTCGACGGGCGATATCCGGAGCTCGGTCTCTGTGCGCGCGAAGCTGTACGCGCCAACCACGATTGGCATGCAACGCTGTCCAGGCTCGATGCCTTGCTGCCTTGGTGAGCCTGCCGGAGCACGCCCTGCCAAGTTGGCGCGCCCCAGCACCGAAAGCGGGCGCGGCGGGAGCGGTTTCCTCAGAAGTGGAAACCGCTCCAAATAGTCCGTGCGAGCCTCGTCGTGCTAACCGCTGATCGCAGGCGTGTGCGATCTGCCTGTATCAAGCGGCTCGGGCGTAGGTCGGCATCCCCGCCGCGCCCTCTTCGATCGGGCAGGTCGGGTCGCGCGACCACTCGTTCCAAGATCCGAAGTAGATCCGCACGTCTTCCACCCCAGCCTCCTTCAGCGCGACGAAGGAGTTGGATGCGCGCGCCCCCTTGAAGCAGTAAAGGTAGACCGGCATGTCGGCCGTGATGCCGACGGTCGCGAGTTCGGCGCGGATCTCGGCCGGGGTCTTGAACATTGGGCCTTGCGGGGTCGGCTTCATGAAGCGGTACCACTCGATCCAGCGTGCCCCGGGGATACGCCCTTTACGCGGGCAGAAATCCTTGCCATACGGCGACGAGGAGTCGCCGATCCATTCATCGACGTCGCGCACGTCGAGGATGGCGATATCGGAGCGGCCGAGGGCGGCGAGCACGTCCTGCTTCGTCACCATGATCGGCGGTGGTTCGGCGACGGCGGGAAACACGGCGGGAGCGCGCACGGTCAGGTCTGTGGTCAGCGGTAAACCGGCCGCGGTCCAGGCGGCCAGCCCCCCATGCAGCACCGCAACCTTCGGGTAGCCGAGCCAGGTCAGAAGAAAGTAGCCACGGCAGGACTGGCCGAAGCCGGTGTTCATTGACTGCTCGTACAGGACAGCTGTTGACGTGCTCCCCGCGGTTCCAGCCAAGGATAAGTTGGATCTGTCGAGGAGCAGAGGACGATGCGGCGGAGCCGGTTCACTGAGGGACAGATCCTCGGGATCTTGAAGGAGCACGAGGCAGGGCGG
>Ga0308417_1000960_pt1 | contig 20091 bp, 22 predicted proteins | sample HotsprSampleOS65_FD_203528 | JGI IMG/M metagenome (GOLD analysis project Ga0308417, IMG submission 203528) | Hot spring phototrophic mat microbial communities from Octopus Spring, Yellowstone National Park, Wyoming, United States - 20090730_OS65 ... | reverse complement strand
ACCACGACGACATCGTCGATCACTGCTGCCATGCCTGGAACCGCCTCGTCGATCAGCCCGGGCGCATCATGTCCATCGGACTGCGGGACTGGGCACATCGGTTCTGATCAATGGGATTTGGTATAACCCACCGCCAGGCCTATCCCGACATCGCGATGACGGGCATGGTCGGCCCCCTCCTGTCGCTTGTGGTGTTGATCGGCCTCGGCAGCCTCCTCGGCTCGTTCTGAACTCCAAGACCATCAGTCGGAGTAAGGCCATCAGTCGGAGTTCGTCTGCTCGCGCGCGAACAGGCTGCGGTAGCGTTCGATCATCACGGCTTCGTCGAACTCGGCCTCCGCCTTTGCGCGGTTCGCCGCTCCGACCGCCAGGCGCAGCCCCCCCTCGCCCAGCGCATGCAGGATCGCCTCGGCGAGCGCCCCATCCTCCTTTGGCACGATGAACGGCACGTTCTCGGGAGCGACCATGCTGCGCACATCCCCGACATCGGTCGAAACGATCGCGAGGCCAGAGGCCATGGCCTCCAGCACGCACATCGGCATCTGTTCGGTGTCAGAGGAGAGCGCGACAAGATCGAATCGTCTGTAGAACGGCGCCGGATCCGCGTGCTGGCCGTGGAACGTCACCGCCTCGGCGATGCCGAGCGCGCGGGCAAGCCGCTGCAGCCCCTCCCTTTCCGGCCCGTCGCCGACGATCTCGAGCCGGACCGACCGTACCTGCCGCACGGCCGCAACCGCGCGCAACAGCCGGCCGAGGTTCTTCTCCGACCGCAGCACAGCCACGGTCCCGACCACGGGATCGGACGCCGCCAATGGCGAATGGCGCGGCACGAATCGCGACAGATCGATCCCGTTCGGCAGATAGCGCACGCGGTGTCTTGGCAGACGCCACGTGTCGAGCGCGATGCGCTCGAGCGTCCGCGACGGCAGCACCACAGTTGCCCGACGCAGCAGGAGGCGCCGTGTCCACACCCGACGTGGCAACTGACGATCCCTCTCCTCCGGCCCGAAGCCGTCCTCGATGTGCACATGACGCGCCAGAGGAACGAGGTTGGCCATCGCCCACTCGATCGAGCCCCAGTTGTGGGTGACGAGGAGATCGGGCCGGAGGGCGGCGAGCACGGCGCGGAACCGATGGAGATTGCCGAGCGTGTCGCCCTTCACGACCGGCACGGCCGGGAATTCGACATCGAGGTCGCGCGGCAAGAGTTCGGCGCATCGCGTGACGCCGTCCATGGCGACAATGACATGACGCCAATCCCGCCCGAACGCTGTAGCGAGACGGACGAACCGGGTCTGGGCGCCGCCGACCGCGAAGGTCGGAAACACCGACAGCATCACAGGCGCCCTGCCGTTCCGCATCGACCGCCCCGCCTACCCGCCTGCAGACAAGCGGACCAAACCGGCCTTGTCCAGGAGCCGGCCGCGCCGGGTCTGCCGTCCGGCTGAGTGCCAGCTTGCAGGCGCTGTCGACCACGGTCAGGATCCGGCACGCAAGCTGAGGAGACATCATGGCGGAAGAGACGCCTGCGCCTCCCGCAGCAGCGAGGCGCCCCTCCGGCGAGCATTCGGTGGAGGCGCGCGCGCAGGAGATCGCGCGCCTTCACCACGTGGAAGAGGGGCGAAGGCGGTGGCCTTTCGAGGGGGTGGCGAGCCTGCTCGATGCGCCGATCGATGACGGCGCGGCGAAGGATCCTGCGCAGGCAGCGCTCGACATCGCGCTGGTGGGCGTGCCGTTCGATCTCGGCGTGACGAATCGCGCCGGCGCGCGCCTCGGGCCGCGCGCAGTGCGCTCGGTGGAACGGATCGGCCCGCACGAGCCGGTCCTCGATCTCGTTCCGCTCGCGAAAGCGAGAGTCGCGGACATCGGCGACATCCCGCTGCCCACGCGCTTCTCCCTCGAACGCTGCCACGAGGCGATCGAGGCCTTCGTCTCGCGCCTCGCCGAGGCCGGCATACGCCCGCTTGCCGTTGGCGGAGACCATTCGATCACAGCGCCAATCCTGAAGGCCCTCGGCCGCGACCGCCCGCTGGGACTGATCCAGATCGATGCCCATGCCGACACTGCAGGCCCCTATGAGGGCACGGGCAGCCATCACGGCGCGCCGTTTCGGCAGGCTGTGCTCGCAGGCGTGCTCGATCCGAAGCGGACGATCCAGATCGGGATCCGCGGCGGTGTGACGTGGCTCTGGGAGTATTCGGACCAGTCCGGCATGACCGTCGTGCCGATGCACGAGGTTGAGGCTTTGGGCATCTCCGGCGTGATCGCCAAGGCGCGCGCAGTGGTCGGTGACGGGCCATGCTATCTTTCCTTCGACATCGACGCGCTCGACCCTGCCTTCGCACCTGGCACCGGAACGCCCGAGATTGGCGGCTTCAGCACGCGCGAGGCGATCGCCCTGCTGCGAGGCGTTGCCGGCCTCGATGTCGTCGCAGGCGATGTGGTCGAAGTCGCGCCGCAGTACGACCCCACCACCGTCACGGCGCAGGCGGCGGCGCAGATGCTGTTCCAGATCCTCTGCCTGATGGTGAAAGCGCCTTCGTTCCGACCCCACGGCTGAGGCGACGAGCTCGCGGGAAAGCCTCGCCGAGACGCGGCGCCGAGCGGGCCGGGCCGCTGCGCTGTACGGCTATTCGAGGCGTGCGCCGGAGATCGCCACCGCCTCCCACCACCTTGGCATCTCCGCATGCGCCCGCCGCCGTGCCTCCTCCGGCGTGGTCCAGGTCATGAAGGCGCCGAGGTCGAGGAATCGCTTGCGCAGGGCCTCATCTTGGTTCGCCTCGCGCAACGCCTCGGAAAAGCGGGCCACGATCGCCTCAGGCGTGCCCTGGGGGAAGAAGAAACTCTGCCACGAGGTGACGATGAAATCCCGCACGCCGGCTTCTGCCATGGTCGGGATGTCGGGGAAACCCGGCACTCGCCCCCCCGAGGTGACGGCAAGCCCCCTCACCTGCCCCGCCTTGATCACGGACGCGTAGCTCGTGAGGTTGTCGAGCGCGAAGTCGAGCTGCCCCGACAGCATCGCGGGAATGGTCTGGGCCGCGCCGCGGAACGGAACATGGGTCGCTTCGAAGCCCAGACGTTTCGCGAACAGCGCGCCGGAGAGGTGCGGTGTCGTGCCAACACCGGGAGAGCCGTATGTGATGCCGCCCGGTTTCCGTCTCGCCCAGGCGATGAACTCGGCGAGCGTGCGCGCCGGTTGTGCTCGGCCGAGACCACGGCGCAGTTCGGCAACTCCCACGCCACGCCGACGAGGACGAGAGTGGCCGGATCATACGGTAGGCGGACGTAGAGGAACGGATTGATGGCGAGATGCCCGACCGCGGCGACGCCGATTACGTAGCCGTCAGGCGGCGCTTTTGCCGCGGCGTCGACGCCGATGTTGCCGCCGGCACCTGGACGCTTTTCAACCACGATACTCTGGCCCAGCGCCGGCGCGATCCTCTCGGCTTAGAGGCGCACGAGCACCTCGGTCGAGCCGCCGGGCGGCCAGGGCACGATGATCCGCACCGGCCTTGCAGGCCAAGCCTGTGCACGGGCGCGGGCAGGCGAGGCGAGAGCTGCAGCAGCAGCGAGCAGGTTCCGGCGTTTCATGGACGGTCTCCCCGGTCGTTCTTTTTTCGATCGCGAAGACCACAAGCCGCACCGCCGCGCCAAGGGCCTGCGCGGCCGAGCCAGCTCACACGACCGGGTCCGCCGTCTCCGCCCGAACCCAAGCGAGGAACTCGGCATCGCCGCCGGCTGCCGGCAGGGCGACGATCGCCGGAAGCGTGTACGACGAGAGGGTGCGGATCCGCCTCGTCAGGTCCGGAAGCCTCGAGCGCACGGTCTTGGCGATGAACGCGCTCTCCGCGCCCTCCTCCAATACGCCCTGCCAGCGGTAGATCGCGGTGTGCGGGGCGAGCAGGTTGACGCAGGCGGCAAGTCGCTCCTCGACGAGCGCGCGACCAATCCGCCTCGCCTCCTCGGCGCTGGCTGCAGTGACATAGACGAGCAGGACGTCTTCCTCGCCCATCGCCACTCTGCCCCGGGGCTCCGCCCGACCTCCTCAGCCGGCGAGCGCAGGGGTGCGAGCCAGAGCGGAGCGAACCGCCGCCAGCGCCAGTTCGGCCTTGTCCGCCTCCGGCCCTCCGGCCTGCGCCATGTCCGGCCGTCCGCCCCCGCCTTTGCCGCCGACGGCGGCGGCAGCAGCGCGAACGAGCTCCACCGCTGAGACACGGCCCGTGAGGTCGGCCGAAACTGCGACAACGATAGAGGCCTTACCGTCGAGTGCCGAGACTAGGGCGACCACGCCCGAGCCGATCCCCTTGCGCATCTCCTCCGCCAACGCCTTAAGGTCCTTCGGCGCGACCTCGACCACCCGGCCAAGGAACGGTACGTCACCAACCTGTTCCGGCCCCGGCGCAGGGCCTGCTGCCCCTGTCGCGAGCCTGCGCCGAAGCTCGGCGATCTCGCGCTCGAGCCGTCGCTTCTCCTCAAGAAGGGCCTCGACACGGGCGGGAGCCTCCGCCGGCGGGGCACGCAACGCCGCAGCGACGGAAGCCAACGTGCGTTCGGTCTCGACGACATGCGCGAGCGCTGCCGCACCGGCAACCGCCTCGATCCGTCGCACGCCGGCCGATACGGCGCCTTCGGCAATGATCTTGAACAGGCCAATGTCGCCCGTGGCGCGCACATGCGTACCGCCACAGAGCTCAACCGAATAGAACCCGCCGCGACCGGTCGCCTCTGGGGCCGAGCCCATGGAGACGACGCGCACCTCCTCGCCGTACTTCTCGCCAAACAGCGCGATCGCACCCTGCTTCACGGCCTCATCGGGCGTCATCAGCCGCGTCACCACGCCCGCGTTCTCGCGCACCCGCGCATTCACCTCCTCCTCGACCCAGGCGAGCTCCTCGGGGGCGATCGGCTTGGGGTGGCTGATGTCGAAGCGCAACCGATCTGGCGCAACCAGAGAGCCCTTCTGCGCCACGTGCAGCCCGAGCTTGCGGCGCAAGGCCTCGTGTAGAAGGTGCGTGGCCGAGTGGTGGGCCCGGATCGCCGTGCGACGGCCGCGGTCGATCTCGGCCACGACCGCGGCGCCGACCCGAGCGATGCCCCGCTTAATTGTGCCAAGATGCACGAACAGCTCGCCGAGCTTCCTCTGCGTATCGCGCACCTCGACGAGCAAACCGTCCTGGGAACGGATCGTTCCGCTATCGCCGACCTGGCCGCCTGCTTCGCCGTAGAACGGCGTCTGGTTAAGGATGATCGCGACCTCGTCTCCACCGCGGGCGTCCAGCACGGGGATGCCGTTGACGACGATCGCTGTGATCTCGGCCTCTGCGACCTCCGCCGTGTAGCCGAGGAACTCGGTCGCTCCGAGTTTCTCCTTCAGATCGAACCAGACGGCCTCGGTCGCCGCCTCGCCCGAGCCTGCCCAAGCGGCGCGGGCGCGCGCGCGCTGTTCCGCCATCGCGCGCTCGAAACCCGCAACATCTACCCCCCGCCCGTCCGCCTTCAGCGCGTCTTCGGTCAGGTCGAGCGGGAAGCCATAGGTGTCGTACAGGCGGAAGGCGACCTCGCCCGGAAGAGGCGCGCCGTGCGGCAGCCTCGCTGCCTCTTCCGCCAAGAGGTGCAGGCCGCGCTCAAGCATGACGCGAAAACGCGTCTCTTCCGTACGCAGCGTCTCGGTGACAAGCGCCTCGGCCCGACCCAGTTCAGGGTAAGCCACGCCCATCTGGCGGATCAGCGCTGGCACGAGGCGCCACAGCAGAGGCTCGCGTACGCCCATCAGCTGCACATGCCGCATCGCGCGGCGCATGATCCGCCGCAGCACGTAGCCACGGCCTTCGTTAGAGGGCAGCACGCCGTCCGCGATCAGAAAGCAGCAAGCGCGCAGATGGTCAGCGATGACGCGGTGGCTGATGCGGTGCCGCCCGTCCGGGTCTGTGCCCGAAGCCTCGGCAGAGGCGAGGATGAGGGCTCGCAACGTATCGGTATCGTAGTTGTCGTGCTTGCCCTGCAGGATCGCCGCTGTCCGCTCAAGCCCCATGCCGGTGTCGATCGAGGGCTTGGGCAAAGCCACGCGTCGCCCATCGGGAAGCTGCTCGTACTGCATGAAAACGAGGTTCCAGATCTCGATGAACCGATCGCCGTCGGCCTCGGCGCTGCCGGGTGGGCCGCCGGGGATCCCGGGCCCATGGTCGTAAAAGATCTCCGAACATGGCCCGCACGGCCCGGTATCGCCCATGGCCCAGAAGTTGTCGGAGGTGGCGATGCGAATGATCCGATCCTCGGCGAGCCCTGAGACCTTGCGCCAAGCTTCCGCCGCCTCATCGTCGTCATGGTAGACGGTGACCAAAAGCCGCTCTTTCGGCAGGCCGAACTCGCGGGTGACGAGGCGCCAGGCGAGGTCGATCGCGATATCTTTGAAATAGTCACCAAAGCTAAAATTGCCCAGCATCTCGAAAAAAGTATGGTGCCGGGCCGTGTAGCCCACATTGTCAAGGTCGTTATGCTTGCCGCCCGCGCGAACACACTTCTGTGCTGTAGCTGCACGCGTGTAAGAGCGGTGTTCGAGACCAGTGAAGACATTCTTGAACTGTACCATCCCCGCGTTTGTAAACAGTAGCGTCGGGTCATTGCGGGGAACGAGCGGAGAACTGTCGACCACCGTATGGTCGTGGCGGCGGAAGAAGTCGAGGAAAGCAGCGCGGATGTCGTTCGAGGACGGCATGTGGGGTAGATAGCCTTGCCTCCTCCGCCCCGGAAGGCCCCGCCGGCGGGGCGGCCGCTGCCGCGCTCAGCGCCGATAGGGCGCGGGAAGGCGCGAGGCGATAGGCACTCTCCCCCGCCCCGGCAGGATCACTTCGCAGCCGGGGGCATGATCAACCAAGAGTTCGCGGCAGAGGCCGCAGGGCGAGACGACGGCAATCGGCCCGTGTTCCTCGGGCCTCGGGTGTCGAACAGCGACCACCGCCTCGATCGCGCTCTCTCCGGCCGTGATCGCCGCGCCGAGGGCGACTGCTTCGGCACACACCGCCGCCCGCCCCACCGTCGCGTCGAGGTTAACTGCAGTGTAGATGCGCCCACTCGCGCCGCGCACCGCCGCCCCAACCGTGTGGCGCCCATAGCGGTAGCGATGCCGCACCGCGTCCACGGCAGCCTCGACCAAAGCGCGATCGGCCGCGGAGAGCAGATGCGCGAGCGCCCCCTCTGCTGCCAACTTCGCCGCACCCCAAAGGAACGCGGGAAACGGCTCAGTCGGCCGCGTCCGCCTCCTCGCCGCCGGCACTCATCAGGGCACCCGCCACCTGCCCCGCCTGGGCACGGATGCGTTCCTCGATCTTCGCGGCCACCTCCGGGTGGTCGCGCAGGAACGCCTTCGCGTTCTCCCGCCCCTGGCCGATGCGCTGGCTGTCGACGCTGAACCACGCGCCGGACTTCTCGACCACTCCGGCCTTGACTCCGAGGTCGATCAGCTCACCAACCTTGGAGATCCCCTCCCCGTAGGAAATGTCGAACTCGACCTGCCGGAACGGCGGCGCGAGCTTGTTTTTCACCACCTTCACCCGGGTCTGGTTGCCAACCACTTCGTCGCGGTCCTTGATCGCCCCGATCCGCCGGATCTCGAGCCGGATCGAGGCATAGAACTTGAGCGCATTGCCGCCGGTCGTCGTCTCCGGATTGCCAAACATCACACCGATCTTCAGCCGGATCTGGTTGAGGAAGATCAGGATGGTGCGCGAGCGGGAGACAGACCCCGTCAGTTTACGCAGCGCCTGACTCATCAGCCGGGCGTGCAGGCCGACATGGGACTCGCCCATCTCGCCCTCGAGTTCGGCGCGGGGAACTAAGGCGGCGACACTGTCCACCACCAGCACGTCGATCGCTCCCGACCGCACCAAGGTGTCGGCGATCTCCAGCGCCTGTTCGCCGGAGTCGGGCTGGCTGATGATCAAGTTGTCGACGTCGACGCCGAGCTTGCGGGCATAGATGGGGTCGAGGGCATGCTCGGCGTCGATGAAGGCGCAGGTGCCCCCGCGCTTCTGCGCCTCCGCAATGCTGTGCAGCGCGAGCGTGGTCTTGCCGGAACTCTCAGGCCCGTAGATTTCGACGATGCGCCCTCGCGGCAGGCCGCCGATGCCAAGCGCCAAGTCAAGCCCCAGCGAGCCCGTGGGGATGGTCTCGATCGCTTCCGCCGTATCGCGTGCGCCCATCCGCATCACCGAGCCCTTGCCGAAGGCCCGTTCGATTTGGGCTAGCGCCTGATCCAGCGCCCTGTTCTTGTCCATGCCGGCCTCTGTCGCCTCTGGTCCCGGGGCTGCAACCCCCGGTCGCGGAACCGCCGCGACGCGCGCCATCTCATAGCATGAGCATGGTCCAGCGTCGCCTTCTGAAGCGATGTCAAGCCGACCTGAAGTCTCGGTCGCCTAACAGCAAGGGCCTACGATCACAGATGCGTGAGAGCATGCTGCGCTGCCAAAAGCTTGATCCAGAGCAACGCTTCCGAAACCCTTTTTTATAATAAGGGTATCGACGGACCGGCTTCGGTCCCAGGCGCACGATCCGGTATCTCCCCACCGCGATCGGCGCGGCAGTCGAAGACAGGCTGCCACTCGGGCGCGACTGGCGACGGTCGCGCCCTTTTTTCTTTCGCCCGCCGCGAGCCGGCGGGCCTCTGTCGCGTCGGCTTGTGCCGCTGCCTCGGCGACCCCACGTCACAGGGTAGGGGCTGCCGAAGCGGCTAGAAAGAAACAGAGGAGGGACGCATGCTTACCACAGCCATCTTCCCGTCCCGCTATGTTCAAGGAGACGGCGCGCTCTCCGCCATCGGCGAAGAGCTTGCGCGCTTTGGCGAACGCGCCTTCGCCGTGATGGACCCCTTCGCCATGGCCTCGCTGCGCGACGAGATCGAGGCCGGCATCGGCACCAAGGTTCGCCTTTCCGCCGAACGCTTCGCCGGCGAGTGCAGCGACGAGGAAATCGGCCGCCTCGCCGACGAGGCCCAAGCCGTCTCCCCCGACGTCATCGTCGGCATCGGCGGAGGAAAGACGCTGGACACCGCCAAGGCGGTCGCGCACGTGTTGAAGCTACCGGTCGCCATCGTGCCCACAATCGCCTCAACCGATGCGCCCTGCTCCGCACTCTCCGTGATCTATACACCGGACGGGACGTTCAAGCGCTACCTCGTCCTGCCTCGCAACCCCGATCTCGTGCTTGTCGATACCGGCGTGATCGCGCGCGCGCCCGTCCGCTTCCTCGTCGCCGGCATGGGTGATGCGCTGTCCACCTGGTTCGAGGCCGAGGACTGCAGGGTGAAGCGGGGAGCCAACATGACCGGACGGCTCGGCCCGATGACGGCCTACGCCCTGGCGAGGCTCTGCTACGACACGCTGCTGAAATACGGCGTTCTCGCCCGCGCCGCCTGCGCGCGCAAGGTTGTGACCCCTGCCCTGGAACATGTCGTCGAGGCGAACACGCTGCTGTCAGGGCTCGGCTTCGAGTCGGGCGGCCTTTCCGCGGCGCACGCGATCCACAACGGACTGACCGTGCTGCACGAAACCCACGCCTTCTGGCACGGCGAGAAGGTCGCGATCGGCACGCTCGCCCTGCTGATGCTCGCCGACCGGCCGCCGGCGCTGATCGATGAAGTCTTTGGCTTTTGCGAGTCTGTCGGCCTGCCGACCACCCTCGCCCAGATCGGGCTCGGCGAAATCGACGAGACGGCGCTGGTGCGAGTGGCCGAGCGAGCTTGCGCCGAGGGCGAGACGATCTGGAACATGCCGCACGAGGTGTCTCCGCGCCGTGTCGTTGCGGCGCTGCGCGCGATGGACGAGGAAGGACGCAGGCGTGCCAAGGCCTCTGCCCAGCCAGCGGCCCTGCCGGCGGCTGCCGAGTGACGCAGACTGGGCCGAAGCGCGCAAACGCCGCGCTTCGGCCCCCTTGCGCAAAACACGATCCGCCTCCACCCCTTGCGGGCGCCGCTCCGGAGGGCCCGCCTGTGGACATCGACAACGCCGAAACCCTCGCCGAGGCCAGCGCGGTGCTCGAGCGCTACGAGGCCGCGCTGATGGCCAACGACATCGCGGTGCTCGACGAACTCTTCTGGGACGATCCGCGCACCGTGCGCTTCGGCGTCGGCGAAATCCTACTTGGTGCCGATGCCGTGCGACGATTCCGCAGGTCCCGAACGAGCTATCCCGCGCGCGAGCGGCTCGAGACCGTGATCGCCAGCTTCGGGCGCGACCTTGTTGTTACCAACATCGTCTTTCGCCGCATCGCCGACGGCACGATCGGGCGGGAGACGAAGATCCTCGCCCGCATACCGCCGGTTGGCTGGCGCATCGTCTCCGCTCACGTCTCCCTCTGCCCTCCCGGCACGGCGATCGAGCGCTGAGCCGAGGCGCGCGATGGGCCGCCGCGTCGTCGTCATCGGCGGAGGAGCGGTGGGTGCCGCCTGCACCCTCGTCCTCGCGCGAGACGGCCATCGCGTCGTTCTCGTCGAACCTGCCCCTCCCGGTGGCGATCAGGCAGCATCCTTCGGCAACGCCGGCTGGATCAGCCCGCAAAGCGTGGTCCCGCTCGCCACACCAGGGCTGTGGCGAAAGGTGCCTGGCCTCCTGCTCGACCCGGAAGGTCCTCTCACCCTCAGGCCCGCGGCTCTGCCGAGCTTAACACCCTGGCTCGTTCGCTTCCTGCTGGCCAATGCCACCGCCGAGCGCGCAGCCCGCACTGCGCGCGCTCTCGCCGCCCTGCTGCACGACGCCGTTGAACGTCACCAGGCGCTGGCTGCGCTCGCCGCACGGGATGATCTCGTGCTCCGGTCCGGGCACCTCTACGTCTGGCGCGATCGTTCGAGCTTCGCGGCCGAGGCCTTCGGCTGGCAGCTCAGGCGCGAGGCCGGCATCCGCTGGCTGACCCTCTCGGCCGAGGAGCTCGCGCACCGCGAGCCCGCACTCGCGCGCGACTGGGGCTTCGGCGTGCTGGTTGAAGCTGGCGGGCAGGTGCGGGACCCCGGCGCGCTCGTTTCGGCTTACGTCGCCGCCGCAGAAGCAGCCGGGGCGAAGCGGGTTAACGCGCGTGCGACCGGCTTTCGTCTCGAGCGCGGGCGGCTCCGCGCTGTTCAGACCGAACAGGGGCCGGTCGATGCGGATGCGGCGGTGATCGCGGCCGGAATCCGTCCCGGCCCCCTGGTCCATGCGCTCGGCGATCGCATCCCGCTCGCCTCGGAACGCGGCTATCACGTGACGATCACCGACCCCGCAGTGTCGGTGCGAACCCCCGTGATGGCAGGCGACCTGAAGGCAGCCCTCACACCGCTCGCGGGCGGGCTCCGCGTCGCGGGGCAGGTCGAACTCGCCCGTCTCAACGATCCGCCGGACTGGCGCCGGGCGGCAATCCTCGAACGCATCGCGCACAAGCTGCTGCCCGGCCTGCCGCGTCCTTTGCCGCGCGAGAGTGTTTCGGTCTGGCTCGGCCATCGCCCCTCCGTCGCCGACGGGCTGCCGGCAATCGGCCCGTCGCGCGCCTCGCCCGACGTCTTCTACGCTTTCGGCCACGGCCATGTCGGCCTTGCAGCGGCGCCAAAGACCGCGGCCCTGATTGCGGATCTGCTTTCGGGCCGGGCAGCTTGCATCGACCCGGCACCCTACTCCCCGGCACGGTTCCGCTGAGCTTTCCGTCAAGACGCCGGAGGTGACGCCGCCGCCACACGCCGCGAGCAAGAGTGCCCGATGTCCATCCGCTCACGCCCTGCCCGGAAGCCGCTCGACCCCAGGACGTTCCGCGACCCGGACGTCACTGTGATGGGCAAACGGCGCCCCAAGGTCGCATTCGAGGCGCTGCACGCCCTTGAGCGTAACACTGGCACGCTGTGCACCATCACCTGATCTCGCATTACGTCGAGTCGAGGCCGCGTAACGATCGTCTCGCCCACCCCAACACGGAAGAGGTCGCGCGCTTCCGCGACGAGGCCGCGGCGATCGGCCGCGCCGCTGGAGACGGTCTGCTTCTCCGGCGGCCAACCAAACCATGCCCTGCCCGCTACACTCGCCGACGTCCCGTCGCGTCGAGGCGACCTCCCTGCCATCGTCTTGCCCAACGCCATGGCCCCACTTAAGCAAAAGCGGGGCGCTCCCCTCGCCCTGCGCCATAGGTTGGGGCGCCGAGCGACTAATCCTGCCCGTCAGCCTCGATCACTCCACCGCTCAACGTCGCGACTGCGAGCGCCGAGCTGGCAACTTTGCCGAGCCGCTGGAGGGTTCTCGTCTGACTCGCGCGAGGGTTTCTCGGTGCATCTGGCAGGCCACGCCGGCTTCTCCCACGGAAGCGAAGCGGCGGTGCGCGCAGGCTTCGCTCACCTCTTCGCCGGACACGCGATCCCAAACAACGCGGCCGATGCCGTCGCCCAGCCCCTGTTCGCCGAGAGGGACGCTCCCTTGACGGGCCCCCAATCCCCAAAGGGTTCCGGGGCACCTTGGCAGCAGGACGGCGAGCGAGGTGCGGACCACCTCACGCACCGTGGCAAAGCGCAAGGGTGCGGATCGCCCCGCTGTCCTCGCCTGCACTCCCCTGGCCAACGATTGGGGCTTCGAGGTCGGGACTTCGCTCTGCGGCTCTCTCGGCCCCGCTGCCTTGGACACCCCGCACGAACGTGGCGTTCTGCGCGCTCGGCGGTGCGGCCTCAAGCCGGTGAGGACCGCTTTCACGGCGGCGGGAAGCGCCGCGGCCGGAGCCCGGAGTGGAACCAGGTGACGAAACTCACGATGTCGAACACCGGCAAGCCGAGGGCGGCCTGCAGGTCGGCCGCGTAGGGAGGCATGTTCGTGCACTCCAGCACGATCGCCCCCACCTCAGGAGGTTTGCGTACCAGCGTGCGACCCGCCCGCAGCAGATCCTCGCGGGCAACGCCCACATCAAGCGCCTCCCCCTCGCCTTTGATGAGGACGCGGAACAGTTCGCGCCCCTGTTCGACCCCGACGACTGGCGTGTCGATCGGGCAGCCCGCTGCAGCGAGATGAGCCTCCGTCACGGTCGCGGCACAGATCGTCAAGACGCCGACCCGCCTCCCAGGCGGGAGGAGCGCCTGTACCAGCGGCACCTGCATCAGGCTGGAGGCTGCAACGGGCACCCGCACCCGCGCAGCAAGTTCGGCCTGGAACAGGCTGAGAAAGCCGCAATTGGTCGTTATCCCCTCGCAGCCCAGGGCCACGAGTTCCTCTGCGGCACGGGCGAAGTCCTCGAACAGGCCCCTTGCGCCCTCGAGCACGACCCGTTCGGGCGAGGCGCCACGCACGACGCGGAACAGCACCGGAAAGGGCCAGGTCAGGCCGTTACCCATGTCGCCCGGAATGCGCGCGAACCGCGCCTCCAGCATCAGGATGCCGACCGGGCAGCCGTAGACGCTCTTGCCGCCGGGCGCGACCGTACCGTCCGGGACGTTCGGCCGGGTCATGCGAGAGTCGTTGCGCCGCCCATGGCTTAGCCTACCCTATGTCGGCGCGGGCTTTAGGGAAGGGGGTGCAAGGCGCGCGTTGCGGTCTCCTTCCATTCTCGTTCTATCCATTCTCGTTCTAACTGCGGCGGCCTTGCTGACAGCCGCGCCAACCACTGCCCAGACCTTCCCCAAGCCGGGCAAGGCCGTCACCATCGTCGGCGGCTTCCCGAACGGTTCAGGCACCGACATTTACTCCCGGCGCCTCAGCGAACCGCTCGCTCGTGCCCTCGGCGTCGCCGTGATCGTCGACAATCGGGTTGGCGCAGGCGGCAACATCGCGATGGACCACGTGGCGAAGGCGGAAGCCGAGGGCCACACCCTGCTCTTCGCCACCTCGGCCATGATTGCGATCAACCCGGCGCTCTACCCGAAGATGGCGATCGACACCATGCGCGACCTCGCCCCCGTGATCGCGCTTGCCGAGGTGCCAAACGCCCTCACCGTCGCCCCGGACAGGCGGCCACACTTCACCGACTGCAAAGTGGTGATTACCGAAGCCAAGGCGCGGCCGGGAGCACTGAACTACGCGTCCACCGGCAACGGCACATCGACCCACCTTGCCGGCGCGCAGTTCGCCTCCGCCGCGGGGCTCGAGATGGTGCACGTGCCCTATCGCGGCGGACCTTTTGCCATGCAGGCTTTGCTCGCCGGCGACGTCGACATCTCCCTCCATCAGACCCCCGCCCTGGTCGGCCCCTGGCGCCAGGGCCAAGTTCGGCTGCTCGGCGTTACCAGTCGCGCGCCGTTGCGAGGCTTCCCCGGCGTGCCGACGATGGCCGAAGCCTGCGGCTTGACGGGGTTCGTCTCTACCACGTGGTATCTCCTTGCCGTTCCGGCCCGCACGCCGCGGAGCGTCGTTGCGAACCTCGAGCGCATCGTGCGCGAGGTGATCTCTACCCCCGACTTCATCGCCTGGGTCGAAGGGCTCGGCATGACGCCGATGGGGCAGGGTCCGGACGAGGCGCGCGATATTCTGGCCACCGACCTCGCCGCATGGGCTGAGGTGGTCCGCCGTGCTGGCGCCCGGGTAGACTGAGCCGAACCGTTCGTCAGCGCTCACGACCCGAGAATACGCCGCGCCTGGAGCAGGTGCGGGCGGTCGATCATCCGCCCCTCGAGCGCCACCACCCCTGCCCCAGGAGCCGCATCGAAGGCCGCGATCACCCGTTCCGCCCAGGCGCGCTCCTCGGCCGTCGGCGCGAACGCGTCCTCGATCACCGGCACCTGGTCCGGATGGATGGCGAGGCGGCCGGCGAAGCCCATGCGGCGCGCCTCGGCCGAGTCGCGCCGGAGGCCCTCGAGGTCACGGACATCGGCATGAACGGTGTCGAGTGCAGGCACCCCTGCCGCAGAAGCGGCCAGAAGGACGAGGGCGCGCGCGATGCGGTAGGGCTCGTCCCAGGTTCCGTCCTCGCGGCGGTTGGCGCGCGCACCAAGGGCGGCGGCCAGATCTTCGCCGCCCCAGGTCAGCGCGGCGAGCCGCGGCGCGCCGGAATATTGCCCGAGCGCGAACAGTGCCGTCGGTGTCTCGGTCACGATGGGCAGCACCCGCAGAGAGCGCTCCGGCAAACCCTCGCAGGCTTCGAGGGCCGCGAGCGCGGCGTCGAGGCGGACCAGGTCCTCGCGGCCGGAGCACTTGGGCAGCACGATCCCGTCCGGCCGCGCGCCAACGACCGCTGCGAGATCGGGCATGGCGAGCCCCGTATCGAGAGCGTTGATGCGCACCCAGGCCGCCGGCGAGGGGGCACGCATGCGAAGCCAGAGACTCGCCATCCGCCGCGCCACGTCCTTGCGGTCGGGAGCGACCGCGTCCTCGAGGTCGAGGATCACCGCCCCCGCGTCGCTCTCCCGCGCACGGGCGAGTTTCCGCTCAGAATCGGCCGGAACGAACAGCCAGGAGCGGGGGATCATGTGGCGCGCGTCTCCACGGGGCGCTTGCGGATCAGTGCCGCGCGACGACAGCGCGCCACCACCGCCCCGTCCTGCTTCATCGCCTCGTGCAGGAAGGTGACGATCCCTTCCTGCGGGCGCGAACGGCTCTCGCGGAGGGCGACAATGGTGCTGCGCACACGGATCGTATCGCCGTGGAACAGAGGTGCTGGGAACACGACCTCTTCGAAGCCCAGGTTGGCGACCGCCGTGCCGAACGTGGTGTCGTACACTGAGATGCCCACCATCAGCCCAAGGGTGTAGAGCGAGTTGACGATGCGATCGCCGAAGGGAGAGCTCTTCATCGCCTCGGCATCCAGGTGCAGGGCGGCAGGGTTCATGGTCAGCGCGCAGAACAGCGTATTGTCGGCCTCGGTCACCGTGCGTCGGATCGGGTGATCGATCACCATGCCTAGGCAGCAGTCTTCGAACCAGAGCCCGGCCATCAGCGAAGCCCGTTCGCCTTAGCGATCGGCTGCACGAACTGTGGCTCGGTATCCCAGGGAAAGAGGATCCAGGTGTCCTGGCTCACTTCGGTGACGAAGGTGTCGACCATCGGTTTGCCGGCAGGCTTGGCATACACTGTAGCCAGATGCGCCTTCGGCAAAAGGTCGCGCACGGCCCGCGCGGTCGTTCCGGTATCGACCAAATCATCGACGATCAGCCAGCCTGCGCCGTCGCCCGCTGCCGCCGGAGCCTTGGTGACGCGCGGCCGGCCGAGATCCATCTCCTCGTAGGTGACGACGCTGACGGATTCGATCAAGCGGCAATCGAGCTCGCGCGCGACGATCGCGGCCGGAATGAGGCCGCCGCGGGTGATGGCGACGATGCCCTGCCACGGCCCAAGCGAAAGCAGCTTCCAGGCCAGCGCCTTGCCGTCGCGGTGCAGCTGGTCCCAGGTGACGGTGTAGAATTTGCGGCTCACGGGCTCCCTCCGCGGCAAAGCCGGGCCTGTAGCACGCGGCCGAGGCGTTCGGGAGACTCGAGGCCGCCGGATCGGCATTGCACGCCGCGCTCTCGTTCCGCCATATGATCGTTCATGGACGCTGCCCATCCGCTCATCGCAACGATTGGCCTCGGCCTGCTCTATGCGCTGATAGGCGGCACCCTGGCGGCGCTGGCGAGACTGCCGCCCATTACCGGCTACCTCGCGGCCGGCATTATGCTCGGGCCGCACACCCCGGGTTTTGTCGGTGATCGGGCAACCGCGCTCGAATTGGCGGAACTCGGCGTTATCCTGCTGATGTTCGGCGTCGGACTGCACTTCTCCTTCGCTGAACTGCTGGCCGCGCGCCGGGTCGCCCTGCCAGGTGCAATCGTGCAGATGGCGACGGCCACCACTCTCGGGGCAGTGGTCGCGCGCGGATGGGATTGGTCCTGGCCGGCCGCCGTCGTCTTTGGCCTCACCCTCTCGGTCGCCTCAACCGTCGTGCTGCTCCGGGCGCTGACCGAAGGCGGTAGGCTCGCCTCGCCGGAGGGACGGATTGCCGTCGGATGGCTCATCGTCGAGGACCTTGCGGTGGTGGTCGCCTTGGTGCTGCTTCCCGGGATCGCCGGCTTCCTCGGCGGCACGCCGGGCGGCACCATCGCCGCGGCCAGGGGCGAGGACCTCGCCTGGGCGCTCGCGCTCACCTTGGGCAAATTCGTGCTCTTCGCCGCCCTGATGGTCCCGATCGGCCGCCGTGCCGTGCCCTGGGTGCTGGTGATGGTCGCGCATCTGAAGTCGCGCGAGCTCTTCACCCTCGCCGTGCTCGGCATGGCCGTGGGCATCGCCTTCGTCTCGGCCAAGGTGTTCGGCGTGAGCTTCGCCCTGGGCGCGTTCTTCGCCGGGATGGTGCTGCACGGCTCCGGCATGGCCGCCCGCGCGGCCGAACAGTCGCTGCCCTTCCGCGATGCCTTCGCGGTGCTGTTCTTCGTCGCAGTGGGCATGCTGTTCGACCCGGCCGTACTGCTCGAGCGTCCGCTCGCCGTCGCGGCCACCGTCGTGATCGTCGTCATTGGCAAGTCGGCCGCGGCGGTGGGGATCATGGTGGCGTTTCGGCAGTCGCGCGCGGCGGTCTGGACGGTCGCTGCCGCGTTGGCGCAGGTCGGCGAGTTCAGTCTGATACTCGCCGACCAGGGCATTCGGCTCGGCCTGCTGCCGGCTGAGGGACGGGATTTGGCGCTTGCGGCCGTGCTGATCTCGATTGCCCTCAACCCGCTGGCTTTTCTCCTCGCCGATACGGCGTCGCGACGTCGAGCGGCTGAGACGAAAGTGGAGCCTGCGGCGGCTGCCGCAGGCTCCGCGGGGTCGTCCGACTGAGTCCCCTCAGCGGCTCGCTCACGCGGCCGCCTTCGCCTCGGTCTCAATCACCTGGGGCGCGGCACGGCCGATCGGGATGTGCCGCGGGCGAAGGCTCTCCGGCACCACACGCTTAAGCGCGATGTGCAATAGGCCGTTCTCGAGGGTCGCGCCCTCGACCACGATGTGGTCAGCGAGCTCGAAGCGGCGCTCGAAGGCGCGACGAGCGATGCCGCGATGCAAGAACTGGCGCGGCTCCGGGTCCTTCGGCGCGCGGCCGGTGACCACGAGGGCATTGTCCCTCACCGTCACCTCGAGCTCACTCTCGCCAAAGCCGGCGACTGCCATGGTCAGCCGATACTGATCCTCACCGAGCTTCTCGATATTGTACGGTGGGTAGCCCGCATCTGCCGCAAGTGCACCCTCCATCAGGCGCGACAAGCGATCAAACCCGATGGTAGCGCGGAACAGGGGAGTCAGATCAAGCGTCGTCATGGTCGGTCCTCCTTCTCGGAAGCAAGGTCCGCCCGGCCAGGCCCGGCAAGCCAAAACCGCAATGGTTAGCCGAAGCCTAACCGAACAACCAGGGCCCCGAAGGCACCCCGGCTGACCAATTATTAGGCAAGCGAGGCGCCTGTTTCAAGGCCCTCGCCAATGTTGAAGGACGCCGACGCTCTGCACGGGGCGCCCGGAGGTTACTTCTTCTTTTTCGCCGGCTGGCCTTTGGCGGGCGCGGCAGCGGCGGTCGGCGCTTTCCCGCCCTTGTTCACGGTCGCCGCTGCCTTGATGTTCATCTTTGACAGGTCCACCGCGAAGCGCTTGTTGAACTTGGACACTTGGCCTGCGGACTCGATCACTACGCGCTGCTGGCCGGTCCAAGCCGGATGCGACTTCGGGTCGATATCAAGACGCAGCGTGTCACCTGGCTTGCCCCACGTCGAGCGCGTGACGAAGGACGACCCGTCGGTCATCACGACGGTGATCTCGTGGTAGTCGGGATGGATGTCCTTCTTCATCGACCGCGCCCTCATAAGCACCCCTTGCGACGATGCCGACCGCCGCGCGGAGGAGGCCCGATAACCCAGGCAGGGCGGCAGCGCAACCGGCGCTTTGGCCGGCGCGACCCGCCGGCGACGGCGTCCGAGTTGCATAAATGAGGACTGCGAAACCTAAGGCTGATCCCATGACAACGATCAAGCGACTCGGCGTTCTGACCACAGGCGGGGATTGCGCCGGCCTGAACGCCGCCATCCGCGCTGTCACCATTCGGGCGACGCGAGGGTACGGGGTCGAGGTGCTCGGCATTCTGCAGGGCACGCTCGGACTGATGGAGGACCCGCCACGCGTCGTCCCCCTCGATGGCCAGACCAACGACACCACGCTCCTGCGCGCCGGCGGGACCATCCTCGGCAGCGTCAATCGCGGCAACCCGTTCCGCTTCCCCCTCGAGGGCGGCGGAGAGGAGGACCGATCCGCACTCGTTCTGCGCGGTGTGGAACGGCTCGGCCTTGACGCCGTCATCGGCATTGGCGGCGACGGTTCGATGCGGATCATGCACAGGCTGATGCAGGTCGGCCGCTTTCCGTTCGTCGGCATCCCGAAGACGATCGACAACGACCTCGCAGCGACAGAATACGCGATTGGCCACCATACCGCGGTGGAGGTTGCGACGGAGGCGCTGGACCGCCTTCAGCCGACGGCGGCGAGCCACAACCGGATCATGGTGCTCGAGGTGATGGGGCGGGACGCCGGCCATATCGCGCTTTCCGCGGGGGTCGCGGGCGGGGCGGACGTGATCCTGATCCCCGAGATTCCCTGGCGGGTCGAGTCGGTGGCGGAGGCGATCACGCGGTTGCGGGCGCGCGGCCGCAACTTCGCCCTCGTCGTCGTCGCGGAGGCCGTGCCCTCGCCCGAGGGCGAGACGGTGCTGGCGGGCCCCTCGGCCGCAGGGGCGATGCCGCGCCTTGGCGGCGTAGGCGCGCGGATCGCCGCCGCACTCGAGCGGGCGACGGGCGCCGAGGCCCGGGTGACCGTGCTCGGCCACGTGCAGCGCGGCGGGTCGCCCGGCACGCTCGACCGGCTGGTTGCGTCCTCGATGGGCGTGCACGCTGTCGACTTGGCGATGGCCGGACGTTTTGGCCGGATCGTCGTCTGGCGCGAGGGGAAGGTCAGCGATGCGCCGGTGGAGACGGCCGCTCAGCCGGCGCGCCCCGTCGACCCTCAGGGCGACCTCGTTCGGGTCGCACGCGGTCTCGGGATCTGCTTCGGCGACGACTGATACCAAGTCTTTCTGAACGAGACTCACGAGAGGGATTCCCCGACGCGGGCGGGATCTGATTCAACGGGGCGAGCAATGGAGCCTCGCCATGGGTCAGCCGCTTCCCCTCCGCCCCGACTACGA